>Ga0182016_10000644_pt1 | contig 43305 bp, 39 predicted proteins | sample 712S2MmetaG_FD_120491 | JGI IMG/M metagenome (GOLD analysis project Ga0182016, IMG submission 120491) | Permafrost microbial communities from Stordalen Mire, Sweden - 712S2M metaG | ecosystem: Environmental > Terrestrial > Soil > Wetlands > Permafrost | place: Sweden: Stordalen | collected...
AAGCCTCGACGCGGGGCGCGCAGCCATCGCTGGCCGGCTATGCGGTCCCGCAAGCGGACGAGACCAAGCATTTCAAGATCATCGGCACCACGGGCACGGGCAAGAGCACCGCGATATGTGAGCTGCTGAGCGCCGGATTGCAGCGGGGTGACCGCGCCGTGATTGCGGATCCGGATGGAGGATACCTTCGCCGATTCTTCGATGCCTCGCGCGGCGATGTAATCCTCAATCCCTTTGATCAGCGCTCGGTCAAATGGGATCTCTTCGGTGAGATTCAGCAGCCCTACGATGTCGAGCAACTCTCCCGATCGCTGCTGCCGGATCCGGAATCGGGCGACCGCGCCTGGCACGGGTACGGCCGTACGTTGCTGACGGCGATGATACGCCAGGCTCATGCCGCAGGCATTCGTGATGTCGGAGAACTGTATCGCCTGGTGGCAATGGCACCGATCAATGAGTTGCGGACCCTCGTCGAAGGCACCCCCGCGCAGCCGTTTCTGGAGGAGCACAACATCCGCATGTTCGATTCGATCCGTTCGGTCGCCAGTTCGGCCGTCGGCTCACTTGAACACGTCGCTCAGCACAAGGGCGCGCTGTTTTCGATCCGCGAGTGGGTCGCGCGAACGCCGCCCGAGCGCGGTGGGGTGTTGTTCATTCCGTATCGCGCCAATCAGATCGCGGCGCTCCGCACAACCGTGTCTGGCTGGATGCGGCTTGCGATCTTCGAGGCCATGGCCGGTCCGGAGCGCGACCAGCGGCTCTGGTTTGTCATCGATGAACTCGACGCCCTCGGACAGATCGACGGACTTAAGGATGCGCTCGCGCGAGTGCGAAAATTCGGCGGGCGATGCGTCCTCGGGTTTCAATCAATAGCGCAGGTGGCAAGCACGTATGGTGCCGGAGCTGCGCATACGATCGTCGAAAATTGCACTAATACCTTGATTCTTCGCTGCTCGGCCAGTGAGGGCGGCGGAACTTCGCGATTTGCATCGACGCTGATCGGCCAGCGCGAAGTGCTGCGCACGACGCAATCGCGCAGCTGCCGCGCCGATGAACTGCTGGGATCGGTGACGCGCAGCGAGCATGTCAGTATGGAACCTGCTGTGATGGACTCGGAGATCGAGCAACTACCGGATCTTGCCGGCTACCTGAAATTTGCCTCGCGTGGCAGCTGGCGTCGCGTCACGCTGCGGCGACAACAGGCGGTCGATACGGGGAGCAAGGCGACGCCTGCGTTCGTTCCGGTGCCGGCCCCCCCGATGGCCGCGGTCGTGCGCGTCGCAGCATCGGCATCTTCGCCCGTAGCCGCCGCACCCGCACCGCCGCTTCCACCCGCGCCGGCGCGCTCTCCACGCAAGCGCGCCGCCAGCCCGCGCAAACGAGCCGTAAAATCCGCGTCCGCCGGTGATTTGTCCACGGAACCATCGCCATGAGCGCCGCAGCACCGCTCGATGAGGCGACGATGAAGTATGGGCTGCTGCTGGAAACCGCCCAGACACAGCAGGAACTCGTCGCCATCGGCTTGCAGGAGCTGCGGGATCATGCGCGAGGGCTCGATGGCATTGTCCGCTCCGAGATCCGGCAGACCCTCATCGATGAACTCGGTGAAGTCGTGCAGGAGAGTGAGCGCGCGGTGGCGACCTTGCGCGCGCTTGAGCGGCGTGCACGACTGCGATTTTTGCTATCGACCCTGGTAACCGCGCTGCTGTCCGGGTCAATGACCGCCGCCGCGGCATGGTGGCTGCTGCCGACCTCAGCCGAGATCAACGCCTTGCGCTCCAGACGCGATCAGTTGGCTGCGGAACTTACGACACTTCAGCGTAATGGCGGGCTCATCGACCTGCGCCGCTGCGGCAGCGGTCAGCGATGGTGCGTGCGGATTGACCGAAAAGCGCCGGTTTACGGGGACGAGTCGGATTACCTGGTGGTCAAGGGCTACTGATGGCACGTGACTTTCATCGTCGCGGAGCGCGCATCGCGCGGAGGCCGCCAGGAAGATGGCGTCGTAGGCTTCTGCGAGCGTGGTTGCCCGATACGCGGCTCGCGCTCGCCGGAGTCGAGCTGGCACGACTGGACGAGACGAAACATTTCAAACTCATCGGCACCACGGGCACCGGGAAATCCACGGCAATCCGGGCGTTGCTCGCGGCGGCGCTGCAGCGTGGCGATCGTGCCATCATCAGCGATCCTGACGGCGGCTATCTCGCGCGGCTCTACCGCCGGCATCGCGCCGACGTGGTGCTCAACCCCTTCGAAGCAGGCTCTGTCCAGTGGTCTCCGTACGAGGAAATCCGTAGCGCCTATGACATCGAACAGCTTGCGAGCGCGCTGATTCCCAACAGCGATGACGCCTCGACGCGCGAGTGGCGAGCCTATGCGCGCACTTTTTTCGCGGCCGTCATTAAGCGCTGCCATCGAGCAGGACACACCGGCCTCTCCGAGCTCTGGCGGCTGTTGGCCGTGGCGCCGAATGAAGAGCTTCGAACACTGGTCGTCGACAGTCCGGCTCAGCCGTTCCTCGATCCGGAGAACGCACGCATGTTCGGCTCGATCCGATCGGTGTTGTTGTCAGCCATCGCCGCAGTCGATCACATCAGACACCAACGTGCGGCCCCCTTTTCTGTACGCCGATGGGTTCGCGAGGGTCGCGGCGTGCTGTTCATCCCCTATCGCGCTGGGCAGATCGCTGCATTGCGCTCCATTATTGCGGCGTGGATCAGGCTCGCGATCGTCGAAGCACTGAGCCAGCCCGAGGATTGCGATCAGAGACTGTGGTTCGTCGTGGATGAGTTGGATGCGCTCGGCGCGATTGATGGACTCAAGGACGCGCTGGCACGGCTTCGAAAATTCGGTGGGCGCTGCATCCTCGGATTTCAATCGGTTGCGCAGGTCTCAGGGACTTATGGAGCCGCCGAAGCCCAGACGATTATCGAAAATTGCGGGAATACCCTGATTCTCCGCTGCTCGGGCAGCGAAAACGGGGGTACTTCCCAGTTCGCGTCGCGGTTGATCGGGGAGCGCGAAGTCGTGCGGCGGCAGGTCTCACGAGGCCGTGACTCCGAGTTCGGATTGATGGTTCGTGGGGCGCGTCGCTCGACGCAGGTCAGCGAACAACACACCGTCGAGCCGGCGCTCATGCCCTCCGAGCTCGAGCAGTTGCCGGATATGGCGGGATATTTGAAATTGGCATCATCGACAACCTGGCGGCGCGTCCAGGTGAAGTGCTGAAACGTGCCTATGTTCCGCCTCGCGATGCATCGCATCTCCCGCACTTCCGGCCGTTCCGCACCTGCCGCCGCTGCCTACCGCTCTGGCGAACGCATTCGCGATGAGCGCACTCGCAAGCTGCATAACTTCGGTCGCCGTACCGATGTCACGCACACCGAGATCTTCTTGCCAAGCCGCCTAAAGGAAGGGGAGGCGGCCTGGGCGCGGGACCGGTCCCGGCTCTGGAATGCTGCCGAGGCGGCGGAACGAAGGCGTAACTCGGTCGTGGCGCAGGAGTACCAGATATCCCTGCCTCATCAGTTGACAGCGTCCCAGCGATTGGAATTGGCGCGCAAGTTCTCGCGCGAACTCGCGGATCGTCATGGATCTGCGATCGATCTCGCTGTACACAATCCGCGACCAGACAACGATCCGCGCAATTTTCATGCGCATCTGCTCGCCACAACACGCGAGGTCACTCCGGCCGGACTAGCCTCGAAAACAGGGCTGCAACTCTCGTTCGATGAGTCGCTACGTCGCGGAATGGGAGGAGCGGGGGAAATGATGGCGATCCGGGAACGCCTGGCCTCTCTGACCAACGATGCCTTTAAGGCCGCCGGGCTCGATATTCGGGTCGATCACCGCTCGCTGGCCGCCCAGGGCATCAACCGTGAACCAATGCGCGAAATTCCTTTCGCGCAATTGCAAATGGAGCGCCGCGCTGTTCGGCTGGAAATTATCGAACGAACGCGCGCGCAATACCGCAACCGCATCGCCGCGCGGGAACGCAATGCGGAGCACCAGGATCTTGCCTCGAGCGCGGACTCCGCTGAGCGCACCGCCAGCCCCGAAGTGCCCGGGACTCCGGGAGCCGAAGAGATTCGCCGTCGGGCGCGCGAAGCGTGGCTGGCGTTGCGGCGCGAAGCGCTGGGCGCCGGTAACGCCAGCGGCGCGGATGCCCAATCTACGGCCAAGGCTCTTACTGAATCCGCGACCCAATCCGCAACCCAGTCTCCTGTCGCTGCGCGCGATGAAGATCTGGGGCTGTGAGTGCCAATCTCCACAGCGCCGGGCGGGGTGTCGGCATGCCCGCCACCCTGACGCGCCTCGATGAGGCCAGCCGGGCCGACCACATCTTTCTGACCGCATCGGATCGCTGCGCCTTCCTGGCGCAATACTGCAGCGGCAGCGGCAGCGACAATCGACATGGCTTTTGCCACCGACTGATCCAGAACTTCAAGTGCGAACCCTCCCGCACCCGGAGCGATCGTCGTCGCGCCCGCTACAAGCAGGAAGCCATCGCGACCTTCGGCGCGTGGCTGCGGCAGGCGGTGCCTCGACGCCTGGCCGAGAGCTGCACCTGGGTTCCAATTCCCCCCTCGCAGCGGGCCGAGGATCCTGACTTCGATGACCGGCTCGCACGCACATTGCAGCTGTCATTCGAAGGCTACGATGTCGACGTTCGAAGCCTGTTGTCACAGACGTCCAGCACTCCCCGCGATCACGCGGGGCGGGTGCGACTTTCCGAACAGGCATTGCTCCAAGTCCTTCGGATCGACGAGGCCAAGCTCTTGCTGCGGCCAGTTCGCGGGCGAGTCGTGCTGTTCGATGATGTCCTCACCAGCGGCAAGCACTTCAAGTGTTGCGAGCGAAGACTTAAGGAAGTGTTACCGGATGTACCGATCGCGGGCGTATTCCTGATGCGTCGAGCGCCGCCGCGAGAAAGGCGCACTCTGGGCCGAGCATGGTAGCGATCAGGCCAGCGCGGCCAGCACCGCCGTCCCGGCTTCCTGCGTGGTAGCGGCGCGGTGGGAGGGGGCGGCGATATCTGGCGTGCGCACGCCATCGCCGATGGCGCGATGAACGGCCTGCTCTATGGCCACCGCTTCTTCTTCGAGCTTCAGAGAGTGTCGCAGCAGCAGGGCGATACTGAGGATGGCGCCATAGGGATTGGCGATCCCACGCCCGGCGATGTCGGGGGCGGACCCGTGGATGGGCTCATACAGCCCGCGCGTGCCATCGCCGAGGGAGGCGGAGGGCAGCAGTCCCAGCGAGCCGCTGAGCATCGAGGCCTCATCCGTGAGAATGTCACCGAACATGTTCTCGGTGACCGCGACATCGAAGTCGCGCGGTCGGCGAATGAGGTGCATGGCGGCCGAGTCGACCAGCATGTGCTCGAGCGCGATATCGGGAAATTCGCTCCTCATGACCTTCTCGCACACTTCGCGCCACAGGCGGGAGGTCTCGAGCACGTTGGACTTATCGATCGAGAGCAGGCGTTTACGGCGGGTGCGCGCGATGCGCGCGGCCACGCGCACGATGCGCTCGATCTCGGCGCGTGTGTAGGTGCACAGGTCCGTGGCCTTGTCGGCATCGCGCGTTTTGGGGCCGAAGTAGATGCCGCCGGTAAGTTCGCGCACGAAGATCAGATCCACGCCCTCGAGCAGTTCGGGTTTGAGGCTCGAGACGCTGCGCAGCGCCGGGTGAACCGCGACCGGGCGGAGATTCGCGTAAACGCCCAGTTCCTGCCGCAGGCGCAGCAGACCCGCCTCGGGCCGCACCTTGGCCTGGGGCGAGGACCACTTCGGTCCGCCAATGGCCCCAAGCAGGACTGCGTCGGCGGCGAGGCAGGTTTGCAAAGTCGCCGGCGGCAGCGGATCACCGAACTGATCGATGGCCGTGCCGCCGAAGGGCAGCTGTTCGAGCGCAAATTCGTGGCCATGCCGGCGGCAGACTGCCTCGAGCACACGCAGTGCCTCGGTGATCACCTCCGGTCCGATGCCGTCACCGGCGATGACCGCAATGCGTGCTTTCATGCGCGACTCCGCTGTTCGTACGCGCTGATCTCGGGTTCGCGTGCGAGCAGGAAGCCGAGCTCATCGACACCATTGACCAGGCAGTAGCGGGCGAAGGCTTCAATCGGAAAGGCCACCGCGACACCGGTCGGCAGCGTCAGTGTGGCGTTGGGCAAGTCGATGGTGACCTCGGCGCCCGGATGTTCGAGCAGCCATCGACCGGTTTTCTCATCCACCGTGATCGGCAGCAGGCCATTCATGAGCGAGTTGTTGCGAAAAATATCGGCGATCTCGGTGCTGATCACCGCGCGAAAGCCAGAATCCAGCAGCGCCCAGGGCGCGTGCTCGCGCGATGACCCGCAGCCGAAGTTGCGGCCCGCGACGAGGATCTGACAGCCGGCGGCTTCGGCTCGATTGAGCGGAAAATCGGGATTGAGGCTCCCATCGGGCTTCTTGCGCCAGTCCGAGAATAGCTCGGCACCCAGACCCTCACGCGTCGTGGTGCGCAGGAAGCGTGCCGGGATGATCTGGTCGGTGTCGATGTTGGTGTAGGGAATGACGGCCGTGCGGGAACGGAACAGGCGGATGGGCTCCATGGTTGTTCAGCCTTTGAATCGTGGCTAGCCGTTGAGGAGGGTGCGCGGATCGGTGACGCGGCCGCGCAGTGCGCTGGCTGCGGCCGTGAGCGGGCTTGCCAGCAGGGTGCGCGCGCCCTGACCCTGCCGCCCCTCGAAATTGCGGTTGCTGGTGCTGATCGAGTATTCGCCCTTGCCGACCAGGTCGCCGTTCATACCCAAGCACATCGAGCAACCCGATTCACGCCACTCAGCACCCGCATCGATGAAGATGCGGTCGAGCCCCTCGGCCTCGGCCGCCTTCTTTACCTGCTGCGAGCCGGGTACCACGAGCGCGCGGACGCCAGGGGCGATCCTGTGACCGCGCAGCAGCTGCGCGGCGCCACGCAGGTCCGAGAGGCGTCCATTAGTGCAGCTGCCAATGAAGACGACGTTGACCGGCTGGTTGCCGATGGGCTCTCCCGCATGCAGGCCCATATAGGCCAGCGCCTTGTCGAACACCGGATCGCCATTGGGGGAGGGGATCGAACCGGAGACGGCCGCGACCATACCGGGGTTGGTGCCGTAGGTGACCATGGGCTCAATCGCGGCGCCATCGAAACCGACCTCGCGATCGAATTTGGCACCGGCGTCGCTCGGCAGCTTGCGCCAGCGCGCCAAGGCCCGATCCCAGGCCGCACCCGAAGGTGCGCGCGGGCGGCCCTTCAGGTACTCATAGGTGGTCTCATCGGGGGCGATCATGCCGGCGCGCGCGCCGGCCTCGATGGACATGTTGCAAACCGTCATGCGCTCTTCCATCGACAGCGCGCGGATCGCGGCTCCCCGGTACTCGAGCACATGGCCCGTGCCGCCAGAGACGCCGATCTGCCCGATGATATAGAGGATCAGATCCTTGGCCGTGACGCCGCGGCCGAGCGCGCCCTCGACATTGAGCGCGAAGGACTTCGCGCGCCGCTGCAGCAAGCACTGCGTCGCGAAGACATATCCCACCTCGGTCGTGCCGATGCCGAAGGCCAGTGCACCAAACGCGCCATGCGTGCTGGTGTGGCTGTCGCCGCACACCAGTGTGGCACCGGGCTGCGTGAGACCAAGCTCCGGGCCGATGATGTGCACGATGCCGCGCTGGGCACTGCGCAGGCCAAACAGCTCGACGCCGAACTCGGCGCAGTTACGCTCCAGCTGCGAGATCTGCTTGGCCGCCGACTCGATCGTGATCGGCTCCCCGCCGAAGATCTGCGCAGTGCGCGTCGGGCTTGAGTGATCGATGGTCGCAAGCATGCGATCCGCTCGACGCAGCTTCAATCCCCGTTGGCGCAGCATCGAAAATGCCTGGGGGGAGGTGACCTCGTGTACGAGGTGTGTATCGATGTACAGCACCGCGGGCGTCTCAGGCGTCTCGGGCACCACCTCGTGCGCCTCCCAGACCTTCTCGAACATCGTCTTCATGGCCGGAATCTTCTCAGAGTGCGGCAGCGGCGGCCGGTCGCGCGTTCATCTTCATGTCCACGTAGTCGAGCCACCCCCATTGATCGTGCGTCGCGCCCGAAAACAATCCAAAGAAGGCGCGCTGCAGTTTCTCCGTGATGGGGCCGCGATGGCCGGCGCCAACCGTGATTCGATCGACCGAACGGATCGGCGTGACTTCAGCGGCCGTGCCCGTGAAGAACACTTCATCGGCCAGGTACAGCATCTCGCGCGGGATCGAGGTCTCTCGCACCTCGAATCCCTGTTGGCGCGCGAGCGTCATGACGGTATCGCGTGTCAGCCCTCCGAGCACGGAGTGCGCCAGATTGGGGGTCAGCAGCACGCCATCCTTGACGAGAAAAATGTTCTCGCCCGCACCCTCGCTGACAGTGCCGTCGGGAGCCAGACCGATGCCCTCGGCGAAGCCCAAGCGTTTGGCTTCCTGGCTGATGAGCTGGCTGGAGAGATAATTTCCCCCGGCCTTCGCCATTGCCGGCAGCGTGTTCGGTGCGACGCGCTGCCAGGATGAGACACACACGTCGACACCCGCGGCGGCACTTTCATCACCCAGATACTTGCCCCATTCCCAGGCAGCGATGGCGACGTCCACCGGCGGATCGATCTTAGGCGCCACGCCGATTTCGCCATAACCGCGAAAAGCCACGGGACGAATGTAGGCGCCGCGCGCGAGCGAATTGACCGCGATGATCTGGCGCGTGGCGTCGTTGAGCTGGTCCTGGGAGAAGGGGATCTGGATGCGATAGACCTTCGCCGAGTCGAACAGGCGCCGCGTGTGATCGCGCAACCGGAAGATCGCGACGCCTCGCGGGGTTTCGTATGCCCGAACACCTTCGAACACCGAGGAGCCGTAGTGCAGGGCATGCGCCAGCACATGCACCGTGGCCTTTTCCCAGGGCACGAGCTTGCCGTTGAACCATATATAGGGTGTCGCGGGAATTGGCATGACGTGTTTCTCCTAAACCGCGCTCTGGGCAAGCCGGGCAATTTCCTGGCGGCGGTTGGCATGGGTGCGGGCGGCGCTGCTGTGCGACAGCTCGATGCGGTTGATGACTTCGAGCAATGCGCGGCTTGCGGCCTCGATGATGTTGGTACTGATGCTCGAGCCGCGATAGCTGCGGCCCTCGGTATCCACGTAAAGGATGGCCTCCCCCTGCGCGTCCTCGCCGATCGTGACGGCGTGTACTTCGAATTTGCGTACGGTGACGACCACGCCCGTGGCCAGCACGATGGCCTTATAGGCCGCATCGACCGGACCGTCGCCGCTGGCTTCGCGCTCGACGGAGCGGCCGTCGGCGTGCTTGAGTCGCACGGTGGCCTTGGCCTGGGCCCCGCTGTGCACTTCCACTGCCAGCGTGTCGAGGATCCACGGACCCTGCGCTTGGCCGCTGGCGCGCAATACCAGCGCCTCGATGTCGCCGTCGAACAATTCCTTCTTGCGATCGGCGAGCGCCTTGAATTCCTCGAACACACGATTGAGCTCGAGCTCCTCGAGTTCAAAGCCGAGCTGCTTGACGCGATCGCGGAAGGCGTGGCGGCCGCTGTGCTTGCCCAGCACGAGACTACTGCGCTGCAGACCGACGTCTTCGGGGCGCATGATTTCGTAGGTAGAGCGATTTTGCAGCATGCCGTGCTGATGAATGCCCGACTCGTGCGCAAAGGCATTCTCGCCCACCACGGCCTTGTTGCGCGGAATCGGTACGCCCGTGATGTTCGATACCAGCCGGCTGGTCGGGTAGAGGCGCGCGGTCTGCACGCCCGTGCGCAGATTGAAGAATGCCGCCCGCGTGGCGATCGCCATCACGACCTCCTCCAGCGAACAATTGCCGGCACGCTCGCCGATGCCGTTGATGGTGCACTCGATCTGGCGCGCTCCAGCCACGACAGCAGTGAGGCTGTTGGCCACAGCCATGCCGAGGTCATCGTGGCAGTGCACGGACAGTGTCACCTTGTCGATGCCGCGCACGTGCTGGCGCAGATAACGAAACACTTCGCCAAACTCATCCGGCACCGTGTAGCCCACGGTGTCCGGAATGTTGATGGTGGTGGCACCGGCATCGATCACCGCTTCGACCACCTGGGCCAGGAAGTCCAGCTCGGTGCGCGAGGCATCCTCGGGCGAGAACTCGACGTCCTCGCAATGCTCGCGCGCGATCTTTACGCCTTCGACCGCGAGGCGGATGATTTCTTCTTGCGCCATCTTGAGTTTGAACTGCCGATGAATCGCACTGGTCGCCAGGAACACATGAATGCGGTGACGTGCGGCATCCTTGAGTGCCGATGCGACCTGCTCGATGTCGTCGCGCACGCAGCGGGCAAGTCCACAGATGATCGGGCCCTGCACCTCGCGCGCCACGGCGTTGACCGATTCCCAGTCACCGCGCGAAGCGGCAGGAAAACCCGCTTCGATGATATCCACGCCAAGCTCCCCGAGTGCGCGCGCAACCCGAAGCTTCTCGGGCTGGGTCATGCTGCAGCCGGGCGCCTGTTCGCCGTCGCGCAGGGTAGTGTCGAATATCAGGACTCGGTCGGGGGTAGGTGTCATGGCAGTCTCCGTTCAGCGGGCTCCCGGATCAGCGGGCTCCCTGCAACCAGGGCATGCGTGCGCGCAGCTTCTCGCCGACGCGTTCGATGGGGTGACGCAGATCGGCCTTGAGCAGGCGGCGGAAGTTCTTGGTGCCGCTCGCGCTCTCGCGGATCCACTGGCGCGCAAATCGGCCGCTCTGGATCTCCTTGAGGATCTTGCGCATCTCTTTCTTCGTGTGCGAGTCGACGATGCGTGGTCCACGCGTCAGATCGCCGTACTTCGCGGTATCACTGATAAACCGGTGCATCTTCGACAATCCGCCCTCGTGCAGCAGATCGACGATGAGCTTGAGCTCATGCAGACACTCATAGTAGGCAACTTCCGGCTGGTATCCGGCTTCGACCAGTGTCTCAAACCCTTTCACGACCAGTTCGGTGGCACCGCCGCAGAGCACGGCCTGCTCCCCGAAAAGATCCGTTTCCGTCTCCTCGGCAAAGGTCGTATCCAGCACGCCGCCGCGAGTGCCGCCGATGCCGTCGGCATAGGCCAGGGCGCGCGCATGGGCCTTCCCGGTCGCATCCTGCGCCACCGCGATCAGGCAGGGCACTCCGCGCCCCTGCTGATACTGTCGGCGTACCAGATCGCCGGGACCCTTGGGCGCGATTAGAACCACATCCAGATCCTTGCGGGCCTTGATCTGCTTGAAGTGCACGTTGAAGCCGTGCGCGAACAGCAGTGCCGCGCCGGGCTTGAGAGCGCTTTTTACCTCGGTATACACCGCTGCCTGCGCCATATCAGGCACGAGCAGCGCGATCAGATCCGCGCCTTTCGCTGCCTCGATCGGTTCGGCGACAGCGAGACCATCGCGCTTCGCCTTCTTCCAGCTGGCCCCTGTCCTGCGCAATCCGACCACGACATTGAAGCCGCTGTCCTTGAGGTTAAGGGCATGCGCGCGGCCCTGGCTGCCATAGCCGAGCACCGCAATGCGCGCGCCTTTAAGGGCCTTCTTGTCGACGTCCTTTCTGCCATACAAATGCATCGTTCCAACTCCGTTAGGTCAACAAAAAACCCCGCATCGGCGGCCGGTGCGGGGTTTTGGTGTTTGTTCGTTTCCTGGTGATCAGAAACGCCGGCAGCACCCGCCCCGCCTGCTCCGAAGGAGCAGCAGATCCAGAGAGAGTACGAGCGAGCTCAAAATCTGCATCGTGAGGTTCTTGTGCTGATGACGCACCGCCGATAACAGCACAACGATCAAGTACTTGTCAATCCAGAGTGTCAATTCGCTAAGCTTCGCACATGCAGACACTGTTGACGGCGGCGGCGGAGGGCACGGGTATTCCGCTGAGGCTCGTGACCGACGCGGGATGCGCGCAGGTTCTCGAGGCGCTGCCCGCCGCGCAGTCGGCGTGGGCACGCGCACAGGGATTCGCCGCCGAACGGCATCGGCTGCTGCTGCTGCCGGATGCCGCAGGTGCGGTCGCAGGCGCGCTGCTGGGTCTGGGCTCGGTCCGCAGCACCGATGAAGTCTCCGTCTGGGATGCGGCGCCGCTGTCCGAGCGTCTGCCTGCGGGGACCTACCGCCTCGCCACCGATGTCTGCGCGCACGCGGCCACGCAATTTGCCCTCGGATGGCAGTTGGGCAGCTACCGGTTGACGCGTTATCGCAGCGCCCCGGCAAAATCCCCGATCGTCAATGCGCTCATAGTTCCACCTGGTGCCGATCATCGTTACGCCCAGGCGGCAGCGCAGGCAATGGGCTGGTCGCGCGATCTCATCAATGCGCCCGCCAATCAATTGGGACCTGAGGAACTTGGCGCCGCAGCGCTGGAGCTCGCCGCCGCGCATGACGGTGAGTCGCTGGTGCACATCGGCGAGACCCTTGTCAGCGGGTACCCGCTCGTCGCGGCGGTCGGAGCGGGCAGTGCTCGCGCTCCACGTCTGATCGACTGCCGCTGGCGTCGCGCAGGAGCCCCGCGCGTGACACTGGTCGGTAAAGGTGTGTGCTTCGATAGTGGCGGTCTCGACCTGAAGCCCTCGGCTGCGATGCTGCTCATGAAAAAGGACATGGGGGGCGCGGCGTGCGCACTCGGACTCGCGCGTCTGCTGCTTGAGCTCCAGGCGCCGGTGGAATTGCGTCTGTTGATTCCCGCGGTCGAGAATAGCGTCGGGTCGCGCGCTTATCGGCCCGGTGACGTGTGGCGTTCGCGCAAGGGAGTGACGGTCGAAATCGGCAACACCGATGCCGAGGGCCGGCTCGTGCTGGCCGATGCGCTGTGCGATGCTGATGCGGAATGCCCGGACCTGCTGATCGACCTGGCGACATTGACGGGCGCGGCGCGTACGGCACTCGGGCCGGATCTTCCGGCCGCCTTCTCGTTGCAGGATGCGCTCGCCGCCGAACTGGCGGAGATCGGGCGTGCGCACGCCGATCCGGTCTGGCCGATGCCGCTATGGATGGGATACGACGATGAGTTCGCCAGCCGTGTGGCAGATATCAATAACGTCTCATCCTCGGCGTTCGCCGGCGCCATCATTGCCGCATTGTTTCTCAAGCGCTTCGTGACCGCGACACCGAACTGGCTGCACCTCGATCTCTATGCATGGAATCCCAAGGATCGCCCCGGACGCCCGCAGGGAGCAGAGGCGCAGTGCGTGCGCGCGCTCTATCAGTTGATTCGCAGCCGCTTCGGCTGATTCCGTGACCGCGGAACCTGCCGCCGCCGTGGCTCGCCAGCGGCCACCGAGCTCGCTGGTCGAGGCCATGTTCAGCCGCGAACGGCTGCCATGGGCATTGATCGGCGTTCCCTTAGGGCTGGTCGAGGGTGCGACCGTCGCGGTGTTCGTGAAGAAGGGCTTTGCGCCCATACTGCCGCGCGCAACGGTCAATCTCGCCGTCGCACTCGTGGCTGGCGCGCCGTCGATGGCCAACATCGTCAGCTTCATCTGGGCCAACCTGGCTCACGGTCGATCTCGCGTCGGATTGCTGGTGGCGCTGCAGGCTCTGTTCGCGGTGTGCGTCGGCCTGATTGCGTTTGCGCCTCGGGCTCATGGCGGCCTGCTGCTCACCATCCTCGCGGTGATTCTCGCGCGCATGCTCTGGGCTGGGGTGCTGACGGTGCGTGCCACCATCTGGACGGCGAACTATCCACGCCACGTGATGGCGCGAATGACCGGACGCATTGTCGTCTACAACGAAGTCGGCATGGCGGCGGTGGCGCTCGCCACCGGTTGGCTGCTGGACCGGCGTGCGGATCTGGCGCGCTGGATTTATCTGCTGGCAGCGCTCACCGGTCTGGCCGCAGCATGGCGCTACCGCGCGGTGCGCGTACGCCGCGAATTCCAGCTGCTGGCGGCCGAAGCAGGTGAGGGCGTCGGCATGGCGCCCTTCAGCTTCAGGATGCTGCGCGAGATCCTGCGAGAGGATCCGGCGTTTCGGCGCTACATGTTTTGGATGAGCATGTACGGCGCCGGCAATCTCATGGTCAGTTCGCAGTTGGTGGTGCTGTTCACGGACCGGCTGCACCTGTCGAGTACCACGCAGGTAATGCTGTTGACTGCGCTGCCGCTGCTGCTGATGCCGCTGTTCCTGCCGGCTTGGGCTCGACTGTTCGATGGCGGACATGTCATCGACTACCGCGCGCGCCAGTGCTGGTCACTGGTCATCGCCATCGCGATCATGTGCACGGCGGTGGCGTGGCGTCTGCCCTGGCTGCTCTGGCCGGGCAGCATCATGCTGGGTGTGAGCTACGCGGGCGCAAATCTCGGCTGGAATCTGGGCCACAACGATTTTGCGACGCTCGGCCGGGCGCAGCACTACATGGGAGTTCATGTCACGCTCACGGGGGTGCGCGGACTGCTGGCGCCTCCGCTTGGCATGCTGTGCTATGAATGGCTCGAGTCCGCGCGGATCGGTCTGGGTATTGCCGCGCTGCTGATTCCCTTTACGATGGTGACGGCCGGTGCCATCGGTTTCGTCCGCATGCGTGCAGCCCGCCATTGATCGGCCATATCGTTTCAGTCAGGGGGTAGAATTCAATGAGTTCTGGTCGTAAACGTGGCGCCGACACGCGGCATTATTCGAGCCTGGTCGTCGATGGCGCCAAGCAGGCACCGGCGCGCGCGATGCTGCGCGCGGTGGGATTCACCGATGCAGATTTCGCCAAGCCGCAGATCGGCATTGCTTCCACCTGGGCCGATCTGACTCCCTGCAACATGCATATTGCCCAACTGGCGCGCGCCGCGGCTGAAGGTGCCAACAATGCCGGGGGCAAGAGCGTGATCTTCAACACCATTACGGTGTCGGACGGCATTTCCATGGGTTCCCCGGGGATGCGTTACTCACTGGTGTCTCGCGAGGTCATAGCCGATTCGATCGAAACGGTGGTCGGCGCGGAGGGCTTCGATGGCGTCGTGGCCGTGGGAGGCTGCGACAAGAACATGCCCGGCTGCGCGATGGCCATTGCGCGCCTGAATCGCCCGGCAGTGTTCGTTTACGGTGGAACCATCCGTCCCGGCGTCCAGCGTCGGGACATCGTTTCGGTGTTCGAGGCGGTCGGCGGCCACGCGGCCGGAACGATCAGCGCGGCGCAATTGCTCGAAGTCGAGCGCACCGCAATCCCGGGGGCCGGCAGCTGCGGGGGTATGTATACGGCCAACACCATGGCCTCGGCGATCGAGGCACTGGGAATGAGCCTGCCGGGCAGTTCCGCGCAGGAGGCGCTGGGGGCTGACAAGATGGAGGATTGCCGCCGCGCGGGGGCCGCCGTCGTAGCACTGCTGGGACTGGGCCTGCGGCCGCGGGACGTCATGACGCGGCGTGCTTTCGAGAACGCGATTACTGTCGTGATCGCGCTGAGCGGCTCGACCAATGCAGTGCTGCACCTGCTCGCGATGGCACAGGCGGCTGGCGTGCGCCTCAAGCTCGATGATTTCACGCGTATCGGCCGACGCGTACCGGTGCTGGCCGACGTGCGCCCTAGCGGCCGATACCTGATGTCCGAGCTGGTCGCGATCGGCGGTATTCAGCCGCTCATGAAGCGCCTGCTGCTGGCGGGCCTCCTGCATGGCGATTGCCTCACCGTCACCGGCCGCACCCTGGCACAGAACCTCGAGGGCGTTGCCGACTATCCGGCCACGCAGGACATCATTCGTCCCATGGCAAACCCGTTGAAGAAAAACAGCCATCTGGTTGTTCTTTACGGAAATGTCGCGCCCGACGGTGCCGTGGCCAAGATCAGCGGCAAGGAGGGCCAGTCCTTCACGGGTCGCGCCAGGGTGTATGACGGGGAAGAAGCGGCAACCGCCGCCATCCTTGCGGGCAAGGTACGGGCGGGAGACGTCGTAGTTATTCGCTATGAAGGCCCGCGGGGCGGACCCGGCATGCGGGAGATGCTGAGCCCGACTGGCGCCATCGTCGGGCGCGGACTGGCGGATAAAGTTGCGCTGATCACCGACGGACGCTTCTCAGGCGGCACTCACGGCTTTGTCGTTGGACATATTGCGCCGGAAGCCGCCGTTGGCGGTCCGCTGGCTGTGCTACGAAATGGGGATCGCTTGACGATTGATGCACAACAACAGCGCATCGATGTCGCCGTTTCGGCGGCTGAATTAAAGGCTCGGCGACGTGCGTGGAAGCCGCGACGGCCTTATGCGACGCACGGGGTGCTGGCCAAGTACGCGCGCGTCGTCAGCAGTGCCTCGGAAGGGGCGGTGACCGACCGATGAGGTCATCGATCTTAAATATAAGGTATGGCGATTAGTCATGTTGGCAATGCCATGGCGCGATAACCGAGGCTGATTGCAGAAATCACAATTGCCGGCAGTTGTCACGGTCACGGCGAGCAGTTACAGTTCTTTGGCTCGTGACGAGAACCAGCGCGCTGGCCCAAAGGCTGCATGGGAGAGCGCGCGGGCAACGAGACCAGAGTTTCCGGGGAACGCAGCTGACATGAAGAACCGACGATCAATAAAAGGGCTTGTGATGGCCGCATCGCGCGCTCAGAGAGCCTGAAGGACAACACACAGCAACACCTATGAGTGCCTACTACCCCCAGGAAACGAGCATATTCTCCAAGCGCGCGATCGTGTTCGTGGCGATCGTGGTATTTCACGTGCTGGTGATCTACGCCTTCGCAACCGGTCTTGCGAAGAGCGGGCAGCGCTACCTGTCGACCATCCTGCAAACCACCATGATTCAGCAGGAGAAGCCCAAGGATCTGCCGCCGCCGCCGCCGCCGGTCGATCTGAAGGAAAAGCCGCCAGTCCAGGTCATCGCCCCCGACATCAACATCACTGTTCCGGTCGAAGCACCGCCCCCAATCCAGAATGTCACGACCAAGGCGGCGCCGCCGCCGCCACCGGCCCCCAGGGCAGTTGTTCCGGGGACGCCCATCAAGCCGATCAGCATGCCCGATGTACATGACTACTATCCGGAACAGGCACGACGCGACGGCCAGGAAGGCCGCGCGCAGGTCAAGGTCTGCGTCGGAGCGAACGGCAAGATAGAAAGTGCCGAGACTGCGAGCACATCAGGTTTCCCCGCTTTGGACGAAGCGGCAGTCAAGGTCGCCAAGGCAGCCCGATTCAAGCCCGCAACCTCGGAAGGCAAGCCCATCGAATCGTGTGCCACGCTGCCCGTGAAGTTCGAGCTTCACGGCAGCTGAGCCGCCGACGGCACAGTTCATTAGTAATCGCTTTTAAGTTTCGACAACAAGTTTTGACAACAACGGTCCGCCAGGTTCGCCTGCGCGGGATGATGTAATAGAGGAAAATCAATGGATACCGCAGCACCAGCAGCAGCAGCAGCAGTAGCGACCGCAACCGGAAACCCCTACGGACTCGGTCCTCTCTGGACCAACGGAACCGTCGTCACCCGGACCACCCTGGTGATCCTGGTGCTGATGTCACTGGGATCCTGGTTCATCATCCTGACCAAGCTGTGGGATCAGCGCACGCTGAAGAAGGCCGGCAAGGTGGTCGAGAAACAATTCTGGACCGCGCCCTCGATCAAGGATGGCGTCGAACGCCTCGGCAAGCGCGATGACTATCGCTACATCGCGGAGAGTGGCCTGCGTGCCGCTTCGCATCATGAAGGCCGTCTGACGGACCGTATCGATCTGCACGAGTGGATCACAATGGCCCTGCAGCGCGCCGTGGACGGCGTCAATAGCAAGATCTCGGGCGGCCTGTCCTTCCTGGCCTCGGTGGGATCGGTAGCGCCGTTCGTCGGACTGTTCGGCACCGTCATGGGCATCCTGAACGCGCTGATCGACATCGGTATCGCCGGTCAGGCCAGCATCGACCGCGTCGCCGGTCCGGTCGGCGAGGCGCTGATCATGACGGCCATCGGTCTGGCAGTCGCGGTGCCCGCGGTGCTCGGCTACAACTGGCTGCTGCGCCGTAACAAGATCATTCAGGACAACGTGCGGAACTTCGCCAGCGATCTGCATGCCTACCTGGTAAGCGGCGCGCGGGTTGCCAACCAATAACTGGCCCAGTGATTGACCACGGGCCACTGCCGGAGTCGCTCTTATGTCGATGAGTATTGGCAATTCGGAGGCTGGTGACGATCACGGCATCATGTCGGAGATCAACACGACGCCGTTGGTCGACGTCATGTTGGTGCTGCTGATCATCTTCCTGATCACGATCCCGGTCATTACCAAGAATGTGCAGGTCAACGTGCCGAAGGCGGTCAACATCCCGACCCAGACCAAGCCCGAGAACATCACTATTTCGGTGACGGCCGATGGGGATGTGTACTGGGGCCAGAGCAAGATGCTCGACATGCACATGCTGGTGGAGCTGGTCGAAAAGGAAGCCGTCAAGGTGCCGCAGCCGGAGATTCATATCCGTGCCGATGCCACGACAGATTATAAGAATGTCGGCAAGGTCATCGCGGCCATCAACCGCGGCGGTGTCATCAAAGTCGGATTTATCACCGAGCCCGATCACGGCGTCCGTGGTACGCGCTAAGAGGGGATCGATAACATGGCAATGAGTATCGGAGGAGGCGGCGAAGGGCGGCCGATGGCAGACATGAACACCACGCCGCTGATCGACGTGATGTTGGTGCTGCTGGTTACCCTGATTGTGACCCTCCCGATCATGACGCACGCGGTGAAGCTGGATATGCCCCCGCCCAACCCGAACCAGCAGCCGCCGCCGACGCCGCCCGTCATCATCAACCTCGACATTTATTATGATGGCGCCATCGCCTGGAACGGGACGCCGGTCACCAACTTGGTGGACCTGGAAGATCAATTCAAAGAGGCGGCTGCGCAGGATCCGCAGCCCGAGCTGCATCTGGCGCCGGACAGTCATGTGAAGTACGACTTCGTCGCCAAGGTGCTGGCCGCGGCACAGCGCAATCACATGGAAAAGATCGGCTTCGTCAATACGAGTCAGTTTGTCGAGGAATAGTGTGACGCACTGGCGTGTCGGCGCCTGACTTTCAGGCGCGCGCCGGGCTTTGAGACATCCCCGCTACCAACAGGAAGCGCCATGATGACCCGTCGACTCCGCAGTCGGAATCGTCACCGTGGCGGTACGCACCATTGAGGAAAGTCATGAGGAATGGCCTGAAGTTCGTCCCCGCGATCGCCAATATTCTTCTGCTGTCGCTGTTCGCTATGCCGTTGACGACCGTTACCGTGTTGTCCGCGGAACAGCCCACGGTCAGCAACAAGCTGGCCAAGCCGCTGAAAGCGGCCCAGGACGCCATGGCGGCCAAGAACTACGACGAGGCCATGGCGAAGATCAGGGAAGCCCAGGCCGTGCCGGAGAAGACTCCGTACGACAACTGGGTCATCAATACGTTCCTGCTCAAGGTCTATGCCGCCAAGCAGGACATGGCCAGCGAGGTTCCGGTCATCGAGAACCTGGCCCAGTCGCAATACACGACGCCTGATCAGAAGAAGATTTATCTCAAATCCGTAGCGCAGTACTACTACCAGACCAAGGACTACAGCAAAGCGCTGGAGACGGCCAACGAAGCCGTCAGGGCCGGGGCTGCCGACAACGATGTGATGGGTCTGATTGCGCGCAGCCAATATCTGACCGGTAAGTACAAGGATGCCGCCACGACGATGCAGGAAATCGTCGGCAAGCAGGAAAAACCCGACGAAGACTCGCTCAAGCTGCTTTGGCAGTTCTGCGACAAGGCCGGCGATAAGGCCGGTGCGGCCAAGGCTGTGGAAAAACTCGTGGCCTACTATCCGAAGCCCGAGTACTGGGCCAATGCACTCGCATCGCTGGCGAATGCGGATACCAAGGACAGCCACCTGCAGCTCAACGTCTACCGCCTCATGCTCGATGTCGGCGTGCTCAAGCGGGGCATCGACTATTCTGACATGGCAGAGCTATCGCTCGACCAGGGCTATCCCGGCGAAACCCAATCGGTGCTGCAGAAGGCATTTTCCGAGAACGTATATACCGAACAGCGCGACAAGGACCGCTATCAGCACCTGCTCGATGGCGCCAAGCAGCGCGCGGCCGCCGATCTCGCCTCGCTGCCCAAGCAGGAGCAGGATGCCGCCAGTGCGCCGCAGGGCGACAAGCTCGTGCAGGTGGGCGCGGCCTACATGAGCTACGGGCAGAATGACAAGGCCATCGCCGCCATCACCAAGGGCATCGCCAAGGGCAGCCTCAAATATCCCGACGAAGCCAATCTGCTGCTCGGCATCGCGCAGCTTCGCTCGCACAATGCGGCCGATGCGCAGCGATCGTTCGAAAAGGTCAGCTCATCGAGCAATCCCGGCTACGCCCGACTCGGCAAGCTTTGGGCACTGCACGCTGGCGCGAAAAGCGTCTGAGGAGACTAGAACATGACCATCAAATCCGGCGACCGCATGCCCGAGGGCAAATTCAAGACCATGGGCGAGAAGGGACCGCAGGACCTGACGACTGCTGAGCTCTTCGATGGCAAGCGCGTGGTGCTGTTCTCGGTGCCCGGGGCCTTCACGCCCACCTGCAGTGCCAAGCATCTGCCGGGGTATGTCGAGCTTGCGGACAAGCTGCGTGCCAAGGGCATCGACACCATTGCCTGCATGGCTGTCAATGACGTGTTCGTCATGAATGCCTGGGGCAAGTCTTCCAACGTCGCCGGCAAGGTGCTGATGCTGGCGGACGGCAATGGCGAATACGCCCGCGCGCTCGGGTTGGAAATGGATGGCCGGGGATTTGGCATGGGCATGCGCGGCCAGCGCTTCGCCATCGTGGTCGATAAAGGTGTCGCCAAGCAGGTCGACATCGAGGCTCCCGGGCAGTTCAAAGTGTCAGCCGCTGAGGCCGTCCTGGCACAGCTGTAAGGCAGCGCCTTAAGGAGGCTGTGGCCGCGGTGGTCTCGCCGACCGTTCCGCGTTGTCAGATGGCGCGTGCGCCCCCCGCGCCCGCGCGGTACGCTTAAGCGGCATGAACAATGAATCTCCCGTAAAGCCGAGCGAATCGCTCAAAGCCGTTCGCTATGAAATCCGCGGCCGACTCGCGCGGCGCGCCCACGAGCTCGAGCGGCTCGGCTACGAAATCATCTCGCTGAATATCGGCAACCCGGGCCTGTTCGGTTTCCGGACTCCCGAGACGATGCGCCTGGCGATGATCGAGAACCTGTCCGACAGCGAGGGTTACTGTCACCAGAAGGGGATCTTTCCGGCGCGCGAAGCGGTGGTCATGCAGCAGCAGGCACGCGGGATCACCGGAGTAAGTGCCGAGGAGGTCTTCATCGGTAACGGCGTCAGCGAACTCATCGACATGGTGCTGCGCGCGCTGCTCAACGATGGGGATGAAGTTCTGGTACCGAGTCCGGACTATCCGTTGTGGACGGCCGCCGTGAATCTGAACGGCGGTCGCGCGGTGCACTATCCCTGCCGGCCAGAAAATCAGTTTGTCCCCGATCCGGCCCAGATTGAATCGCTGATCACACGACGCACGCGCGCCCTGGTGGTCATCAACCCGAATAACCCCACCGGCGCCGCGTACCCACGCACGGTGCTCGAAGGGCTCGCGCGAGTAGCCGAGCGGCACAAGCTGGTTGTATTCAGCGATGAGATTTATGACCAGATGGTCTACGACGATGCCGAGTCGATTCCAATGGCGACGCTAGTGCACGACACGCTGTGCGCGACACTATCGGGGCTGTCAAAGATCTACCGCGCCTGTGGCTACCGGGTCGGCTGGGCTTCGTTTTCCGGGCGTCTGCGCGGCGCCGGCGAATATCTGGCGGCGCTCGAGCTGCTCTCCTCACTGCGCCTGTGCAGCAACGTGCCCGCGCAATGGGCGGTCCAGACCGCGCTCGGGGGCTATCAGAGCATTCGCGAAATCGTCAGTCCCGGCGGCAGGCTCTACGAGTCGCGGCGCGCAATCGTTGAAGCGGTGGCGCATAGCCGGTTTCTAAAGCTGCAGGCGCCACGGGGGGCGATGTACGCCTTCATTGGCGTTGACACGCAAGCGCTGCGCGAATTCGACGATCAGCAGTTCGCGCTCGATCTGCTGGAGCAAAAGCACGTGCTTGTGGCACCCGGCGTGAGCTTCAATGTGCCGTATCGCAATCACTTTCGCGTGACGACGCTGCCCGATCCCACCATGCTGCGCGTCGTGTTCGCGCGCATCGAGGAGTTGCTGGCCGCATACGAATCCGCAGATGGGGAAGCCACGGTGGCGCGCGTGGTGGATGCCCAGACTCGATTCAAGTGAACTATAACATTTAGTTTCTAAGAAATTGATTTGCTTGAACTTACTAAGGAACTCTCAGCTCACCTGATCCGTGGCGGGACGCTCGTCGTGCCGAGCGCACAGCGTGCGGCAGCCGTACGCATCGCCTTTACCAACGAGCAACTGCGCGCCGGGCGTGCGGTGTGGAACAGCCCGGACGTGCTGCCGTGGAACGCGTGGCTCGATCGCGGCCTGGATGAGGCGCGTGGGCGCGGCGTTCCCGTTCCGCGACGCCTCTCGCGCACGCAGGAATGGTGGCTCTGGCGCGCGGCCGTGCGCGCGGCCTGCGACGAATTCGCCGTGCTCTCCCCGGATTCCCTGATCGATAGCGTGCGGCGCGCGGTACTCGCGCTCGAGGACCATGGGATTGTATTGCGCGATGTGGAGGCACCGGAAACCGCGGTGCTGCTGGCCGCACGCGCGCACTTCTGGCGGCGCTGCGCAGCACTACATGCGCTGTGGAGCCAATCCTGGAGCGCCTGTGCGCCGTACATCAAATCCGCGCCGGATACGCGGCTCGCCGGGTTCGCCGATGTCGGCGCGGCACGCCGTCGCTGGCTCGGCGGGATAGGCATCGGGCTGGATACCGGATTATCCGATTCTGAACTGCCCGCAAGCGGTACGACCCGGAGCTACGCGGAGCCCGAGCTCGAGGCGGCGGCTGCCGCGCAGTGGTGCGCGGCACGGCTGCGCGCTGATCCTGCCGCCAGGCTGCTGATCATCGTGCCGCGTCTTGGCGAACAACGTCATCGCTGGGACCGGGCTCTCTCGCAGCGCCTGGATTACGGCGCACTCCTCGAAGGAGTGGGTACTGCAGCCGATGGTGGCGCGTACGCGATCGAAGGCGGCCAGCCGCTATCGGACTTCTCGATGGCGCGGGTCGCATTGGATCTGCTGCAGCTCGCGGCGGGCGAGTCAGATTTCGCCTCGCTCAGCGCAGTACTGTGCTCAAGCTATCTCGACCAGGAAGGGCATGCCGCGCGGCTGGGGCTCGATGTGTGGCTGCGGCAACAGAATCTTGCCGTGCCCGACCCGCGACGATTGCATCTGCTGCTGGACAGGGCCGCGGTACAGGCAGGCGAGCAGGCGGCCGCCGCGCTGCGTCGCCTGCTCGAGGCGCTGGATCTGTGTCCGTCGGCCGCGCAGGCGGCGCCGAGGGCGGCGGCGCCCGATTGGGCGCGTCGCTTTGCGGACTGGCTGGCCTGCTGCGGGTGGCCGGGCACAGCGCTCGGCAGTGACGAGCAGCAGGTTCGGATGCGCTTCGACGAACTGCTCGGTGAATTCGCGGGCATGGAGGTGGACGCCGGGACACTTCCGCTCGCATCCGCCGTGCGATTGCTGCGGCAGCTGGCGGCGCGCACCGCATTCGAGCCCGCCTCCGATGATGTGCCGGTGACGCTGACCTCGAGCCTGGAAGATCCCATCGTGCGATACGACGGTATCTGGATTGCCGGATTGACGGCCGATGCATGGCCGGCACCGATGCGTCCCGATCCGCTGATTCCCTGGGGCTTGCAGCGCGCGGCAGCGCTGCCCATGGCCAGCCCCGAGGGTGCGCTGCGCTCGGCTGAAGACGCAATGCAACGCTGGCGCAAGGCTAGCGATGATCTGGTATTCAGCTACGCCCGCAGCGAGGGCGATTTGCCGCGGCACGCAAGCCCGTTGCTGCCCGGTGGCTCGGCCGCCGAAGAGGAGGGCTTTGAGCTGGAGTCGTGGCTGGCCTTACAGGCGCCTCCGCTGGAGATCTGGCGCGATCCTGGCGGTCCCGCATTGCCGATCGGTCAGTCACCCGGCGGTGGCACCTGGCTGCTCGAATCCCAGGCGCTGTGTCCATTCCGCGGCTTCGCGCTGGTGCGCTTGCGGGCCGAGCCGTTGTGCGAGCCGGAACCGGGCATCGATGCGCGGCTGCGCGGAAAGATTCTGCACGCGGCCCTGGAGCATTTCTGGCGGCAACTTGCGGACTCGGGCGCGTTGCACGCGCTCGGCGCGCAAGGCGCTATCGCGCTGGCGCGCGAATCCATCGCCCACGCGCTTAGCGTGGCGCAGAGCCGCGCGTCCGGGCTTCTGGATCCGCATCTGCTGCGCAGGGAGGCGGCGCGCGATGAACGCCTGCTCGAACTGCTGATCGTGTGGGAGCTCGCCCGCGGGCCCTTCGCGATCGAGATGCTGGAGCGCTCATTGCCGCTCGACATTGCCGGCACCCGGCTCGGCGTGCGCCTGGACCGCGTCGATCGGCTCACGGACGGCCGGCTCATCGTCATCGACTACAAGAGCGGCGATCCCGCATCTTTTGATGCGCTGGCTGATCGATTGACGCAACCTCAGCTGCCTGCCTACGCGACGGTGGCAGGCGATCGAACCGCAGCGGTCGCCATGCTGCATCTCGGCCGGGAGGGTCTTGCGCTGCGGGGGGCCGCCGATGCAGCCGGACGTTTGGCGGGCCTGCGGCCGCTCCAGCAGGGCGAGCCCGGCTGGCCGATCCTGCTCGAGCGTTGGCGCGTGCAGCTCACGGGGCTGGTGCAGGAGTTCCAGCGCGGACATGCAGCGGTTGATCCGCAGCCGAAAGCCTGCGAACACTGCCATCTGCAGGTGTTCTGTCGCGTGCAGACCGCGCTGGTCCCGACGGCACCCGATCCGTCGCCGCAGCAGGCACTATCGTGAGTGCACTCGAGGCGCTGGAACTCGACAGCCAGGCCCGTCGCCAGGCGCTCAATGTTCAGCGCTCGCTGCTGCTGCAGGCGCCTGCGGGTTCGGGCAAGACCACCGTGCTGACTGCGCGATTCCTGGCGTTGCTTACCGTGGTCGATGCGCCCGAGCAGATTCTGGCCATTACCTTCACGCGTAAGGCGGCGGCCGAGATGCACCATCGGATACTCGAGGCGCTGCAGGCCGCCGAGACCGGGGCACCGATCTCAGGACTGGACCCTGCGCTGCTGCAGGCGGTCGCACAGCGCGATCGAACGCTGGGCTGGCAGTTGCTGCGCAATGCCGCGCGGCTGCGCGTGGAGACCATCGATGCGCTCAACCATCGGCTGGCCAGCGCGTTGCCGATCGCGGCGCGCAGCGGCACGCAACTCACGTTGACGCCCACGCCCGAGCCGCTCTACCGGCGTGCTGCCCGGCACGCATTGCGCGGCGCGCTGGAGGATCCGGAGGCCTCGGCGGCGGCGGAGCTGCTGCTGGACCGGCTCGACAACAGCTGGCGCCGGCTCGAGCAACTGCTTGCCGACATGCTCGGGCGACGATCCCATTGGTTGCCGCGAGTTCTCGAGGCACGTGCCAGCGGCATTGCCGAGCGCGTCGCGGAAAGCGTCGATGCCGTATTGCGCTCATCGCTGGCGGGTGCGGCCGCGAGCCTGCCGGCAGCGCTGCTGCATGAAGGCGAGCAATTGCTGGCGCTGCGCCAGCCAGGCGGGGCGATCCGGCTGAGTGCCGACCCGGCGAGCCTGCCGCACTGGCGCGCCCTTTGCGCGCTGGCGATGACGAACCAGAATGCCTGGCGTCGGCGACTGTCGGTACGTGAAGGCTACGAGACGCACGAACGCGACCGTAAGCAACGGGTGCTGGACTGGATCGGCGCGATGATGGCGCACGAGGGTGCGCTGCCGATGCTGTGTGCGCTGCGCGGATTGCCCGATGCGACACCCAGCCCAGGGGATCATGCCGCCATCGAGGCGTTGGCGCAGCTGCTGATGCGCGGTGCAGCGGAGCTGCAGCTGCTGTTTGCCGAGCAGGGTGTGGTCGATTATCCCTTCGTGGCCGCGGCGGCGCGCCAGGCGCTTACCGAGCAGGGCGAGCCGAGCGATTTCGCGTTGCGCGCGGGCGGCGCGATCCGGCACATCCTCGTCGATGAGTTCCAGGATACCTCGTTCGAACAGTTCCGGCTGCTCAACGCGCTGACCGTCGGCTGGGAACGTGGGGACGGTCGTACGCTGTTCCTGGTGGGTGATCCCATGCAGTCCATCTACCAGTTCCGTGAAGCCGAGGTCGGTCTGTTCCTACGCGCGCGCGATCACGGCCTGGGCAGCGTCCAGCTTTCGATGCTGCAGCTGCGCCGAAACTTTCGCTCGCGCGCGGGCGTCATCGAATGGATCAACCGGCGTTTCGAACGACTGTTTCCGCGCGATGATGATGCACGCCTGGCTGCGGTGCGCTATCTGCCGTCGGTGCCGGCACAAGCCGAGGACCTGGCGGAACACGCGCCGGTGAGCCTGCATCGGCTGCTGCCCGGCGATCGGATCGGGGAAGCCGTCCGGGTACTCGAGATCGTTCGCGCCGAACGCCAGCGCGATGCGTCCACGCGGATCGCCATACTGGTGGCGGCGCGCGAGCATGCCAGTGCGATCGTGTCGCATCTGCGTGACGCCGGGTTCGCGCTGCGCGGGGTCGATCTCGAACCACTGCGAGAGCGGCCGCTGATCCGTGATCTGTCGGCACTGACGCGCGCGCTGCTGCACGGCGCGGATCGAACCGCCTGGCTGGCGCTGCTGCGGGCGCCCTGGTGCGGCCTGCCGCTGGCGCAGATCGAAGCGGTGCTGGCAGCGGCGGACGGGGACCTGTTTGCGGCGCTGAGTGCGGCCGTGCGCGACGGTCAAGACCCCCAGCGACGGATCACCAGGCTGTGCGCGGCGCTTGCGCCCGCATCGCTGGGCGCGGAACGGGGCTGGCCATTGTGGCAACGGGTACTGCGCAGCTGGATGCGACTGGGTGGTCCCGCTATTTACCCCGATGTTGCCGAGCGACTCGATGCGCGGCGCTTCTTCGATGCGCTGGCCGAGCACGACGACCCGGCCTCGCTTGTCGGTGAGCGCATGGATTCGCTGACCGAACGGCTGTATTCGACGGCGCCCCCACAGACCGGTGCCATCGAGGTGATGACCATGCACGCGGCCAAGGGTCTGGAATGGGACGTGGTCATCCTGCCGGGACTCGGCCGCCGAGGGGCGCACGAAACCGATCCGCTATTGCACTGGATCGAATTGCCGCGACCGGCCGAGGGCACAGACCTGCTGCTCGCGCCGATCAGATCCAATGAGGAGGAACCCGATGGATCGCTCGCGCCCTACATCAAGTCTCTCAAGCGCGCGCGCAAGGCACTGGAACGCGTGCGGCAACTTTATGTCGCTACCACGCGTGCACGCTTGTCGCTGCACCTGCTCGCGGCCGCCGACGCGAGAACGCGAGCCGGCGAGCCCGCCGCGCCCGCGCCCGGTTCGCTGCTCGCGACACTTTGGCCGGCTATCGACGAGCAATTCCGTGCGCTGCAGCCGGCGGGAAATACCCCAGGGAATACCCGCGGCCCCGCAGCCCTGGCTGCACCGACGCTGACCCGTCTGCCCGAACAGTGGGTCATGGCGATGCCCCCTGATCCCCCAGTCCTGTCGCGTCTGCTGCTCTCATCGCCGCTGAGTGCCGGCGCGCCCGAGTATTCATGGGTCGGGAGCACGGCGCGGGCCATCGGCACCATCGTGCATGCCGAGTTGCGTCGGCTTGCTGCAATGCATGTGCTGCCCGCGCCGCAGGATCTGGACCGACGCGCCTCGCGCTACGGGAGTTGGCTGGCAGAGCTGGGTGTTCCGCCGGACGAGCGCCCGGTTGCGGAGGCGAGGATCCTCGAGGCGCTCGAACGGACGCTGGCCGACCCTCGCGGGCGTTGGCTGCTGTCCGGCGCGCCCGGTCGCGCGCACAGCGAGTGGCGCCTGAGCGGCCTGCACGAAGGTCGCATCGTGAACGTCGTATTCGACCGCATGCTGCTCGACGAACACGGCGAGCGCTGGGTCATTGACTTCAAGACCAGCCGGCACGAGGGAGGCGGAATCGAGGCATTCATCAGCCAGGAAGTGGAGCGCTATGGGCCGCAGCTGCGCCGCTACGCCGCGCTGGCGGAAGCGCTCGGCCAGGAGAGGGTTCGGGTGGCGTTGTACTTCCCGCTGCTCGGCGTATTTCGCGAACTCGCGACGCCGCCTTGAGTTGCCAGATACGTCCGGCTGCTCAGTACGTCCCGGCGAACGACAGGGCGTGCCGACCGGCCGCATCGGGCGGCCCGAGCAGGTTCAGGACTTGCTGCAGATCGGCACTCGAGGCATCGCGCAGCGCGATGTTGCCATCGAGTTCATAGCTGCCGTCGCGACGCAGCTGCAGTTGCCCCGACAGGATCAGCGGTCCGCCCAGATCGCGCAGCGTGCCGATCATCGGCTCATCGCGCGCCCGCGCGGCGGGAAATTTCAATTCGAAACTGCCGAGATCCGCATCCGGATGACCCATGTGCAGTGAGTGGGCGGTCAGCGTGCCTTGCACGGCCGCGACGTGGCCGCCGCGCACGCTCGCCTGATCGATGCCCAGATCCAGTACGCCAATCCAGCCCGCCGGCGCCGGCACGAGCCCGCCTTCCAGCGGCAGCGATGCGCTCAGTGCCGCCATGTCCAGATCACCGTTGGCGTGCAGCGTGAGTTGGCCGTTGCCGTGCGCGCGCGGATCATTGCTATCCACATCGAGCGCTGCCTGCGCGCGCAACAGACTCAGCGGATGCAGCTGCCAGCGCACGTCGTCGAGCGCGAGCGCGCCACTGCGAACTTCAGCGCAGCTGCCGCGCCAGAGCGTGCCTGCGGGCGACTCGCAGACCACGGAGCGCGGCAGCAGCCAGCCGAGTACGCCGGCGGGCAGGCGTATCAGCAGCGTGAGCGCGAATACGGCAACCACCAGCGCGGTAGCGGTCTTTGCCGACATCAGCGCGCGTGCAGCACCATGGTTGAGTTGACCGTGCCCGGGGCGGCGGCCGGCTCGATGACCGCGGAATCGACGCGAATGCCGTAGCTCTCGCGCAGCTGTGCGACCCATGACACGAGTCCATCGAACGGGGTCTGCTCCAATCGTACGTTGAGCCCGCCATCGCCACTGGGCTGGCTGCCGACCAGGGCACGCTCCAGACCGGCCTGGCGCGCGGTGCGGTCGACGACCACCACGAGCGATTCGTGCAGCGGCGGTGGTGCGTTGGTTTGCATGCTCACCAGCTGTGGCGCCATGGAGCGCAGCCAGATCAGATCGTCGCGCTTTTGCGCCACGCGCTGTTCGAGAGCTCCGACATGCCGCTGCAGGGGCAGTACGACGGCGAGAATCAGCAACATCACTGCCGCGATTCCGCCATACAGGGCGATGCGCTGGTCGCGCGGACTCAGACCAAAGTAATAGCGCAGCAGGGCGTCCATCAATGCACCTTCGACGCCGTGCCGTTGTGGCGCAATTGAATGCGCCCCTCATAGCCGCTGGCGGCAGCGCCCCCCGAGGTGAGCTCCGCCTGCCAGCCGTTGCTGCGCAACGCCTGATTGATACGCTCCAGACTCTCGGCATCGCCGGCCTTGAGCTTCAGATCGACTCCTCCCTCGCGATAGCTGAGCGCCTGCAACGAGGCGTGCGCGCCATTCAGCGCCTGGGCGAGCGCCGAGAGCGCGGGCATGAATCCGGCCGCACCGGACTCGCTCTGCGCGGCGAGCAGGCGCCGTTCAATGCGCGATCGCACCGCGCCGGTGCCCGAGTCGCCGGGCAAGGCTCCGCGGGCGATGGATGCAATTTCCGCGTCGAGCGCGTGCTCGCTGCGACTCTGTTGCCACATTTCCAGCGACAATCCACCGACGTGAACCGCGAACAATGCGGCGGCCAGCATGGCCGCCAGGCGCCAGCGACGCCAGCCGCTGCTGCTGGCTGCCTGCGGTGCGAACTCGCCGCTCAGAAGATTGATGAAGCTGCCAGTCACCAGCTGGGGGGAGAGCAGCGGCAAAGGACCGGCGTTGAGCAACTGCACCTTGAGGCTGGCGCAATGCTTGCGAAGTGCCTCGACTTCGGCCGCACGCAATTGCCAATCCTGCGGCGAGGCATAGAAAATCAGATCGTCCTTGATCAGTTCGTTGCCGAGCGAGGCTTCGAGCGCCGCGCCGATGTTGTTGGCCGGCAGCGCCATCGCCGGGTGCCCGGCGCGACGCAACGACAGCGTGTCGCGCTCGAGCATGACCACGGTGTGGCCGGGGTTGTCCGGCAGCAGCGATGCGCCGGTGCTGATCACTGCGGGCACGATGCCAGCCGCGGCGAATTCCGCCAGCCAGCGCGACATCAGTGCGCGCGTGACCACCGCGACCGCGGTGCGGCCGCTGACCTCATCGCGCGGTCCAACCGCAAAGTGCAGGGTCTCGATGTCTGCGGCCAGTTGCTCTTCGAGTGCGTAGGCGACCAGTTGCTGCGGGCGCACCCCGCTTTTGGGAGGCAGTTCGACGTCGGTCAGCAACACATCGCCGACGGGCGCGATAAGGCCGACCTTGCGACCGGACGCCGCAGCCAGAGCCTGCGCCAGCGGGCCTGTCTCGGGGGCGCTGAGCGCATGACCGCCAGCGTCGACGAGCATCCAGTTGCAGGACGTGTCGCCGGCGCCAGGCAGCTGCATTATGAGCCATTGCGCCATGATCATTCCGTGCCGAAAGTTCGGAGTATGACGTGTATCTGCCCGGCACCATCGAGTTGCATCAGACTGTACAAGCTGAAGCGGGCAGTGCCAATAGTGATAAACGAGCGCAGTCGGTAATACGAGGAGATCGTTCCGGCCGGCAGCGCGGTGCTGCTCGCAGGCTGAGTGCCGGCACTGGCCTGGAATGCCGATAGCGTCGGGAAACAGCCCTCCGCCTGGCGTCGCGCCAGCAGCTGCTGCGGATTGACATTCCATTCGCTACTGCCGCTTCCGCCGCTCATTGCATCCAGCACGACACCGGCCGCCGTGCAAACGTTGATTGACGTACCGGATGGCAGTGCCGCGATATAGGGCGCGATGCGGTTGTATCGATCGCGCCCGAAGCCCGGCAGCGCGAGCAGTTCGGAGATGCTGGTCACCGGCAGATTCGCCGTGCGGTAGGGCGGCGACTGGCTCAGGTAGACACTGTCCTCGGCGCCGTCGGGGAAATTCGGCTCGACGTCGCTGTCGATCCAATCAGCCAGCAGGGGCGCCCACTTGGTTTCCAGCCCTACGCCTGTCAGCAGCTTGGAGAAAGCCGCTATCGCCGTGGCGTTGGAAGCGCCGCCAGGGGCCAGATTGTTGATGTTGAATTTGCTCTGCTGATCCTCGAGCTGCAGAAAATCCAGCGTGATGCCGGGCAGGAGCTCAAACGGGCCATAGGTCTGCGCCCAGGGCTGGTTGAGCGCAACCTCGGTCTGGTTGGCCCCCGACTGCCGCAGCACGTACGCCGCCATCGCCTCGGCGCCTTCGGCGGCGAGCAGCGCCTGATCGGAGCCGAACACGGTCGATGCGCGCCGCGCGGCCATCGCACTCGAAAAGGCGATCGCAGTCGCCATCACTGTCGCAATCGCGACCAGCACGATGGCGGTCAGCAGCGCTATGCCGCGCTGGTTGTGACGCGGCCTGCTGTTCATCCGGCAATCTCGATATGACGCATGATGATGCCGATGCCCTCGAACTCGATGGTGACCTCGACTGCCACGGGACGAATGCGCAGCATCAGATCCTGCTGGCCCACGCCCAATGTCGGCACTGGCCACTGCGTTTGCCATTGATGCCCGGCGTCCATGAATCGCAAGCCGAAATTCTTGACATGATCGATTAGCTTGCGCTTGATCGGCACCACCGCCAGCGTTGAATCGAGCTCGGGCGTGTACGAGCGCATCAGCGCGCCGTTCTCGATCGAATAACTGACGCGCTGAAGTTCAGAGCGCGGCAGGCCCGCGGGGTTGGTCCAGCCGCCGCGCGTAAAACTCACCAGTGGCAGCGTGCCGCCGTTGAGCGTGCTGATCATGCCGAGCGTCACGCTGCTCGAGGAGCTGGAACTTGAGGGAGTCGAGCCATCGAGGGTGGAGGAGGTGGCGCCGAGCATCGTGCCCGCGTTGGCCGAGCTCATGATTGCCGGCAGGTAGCCGTCGCCCGTCAGTTGCCGGATCGGGCGCGGCTGCAGCAGCTCAAAGTCCTGTTCGATGACGCGAAATGCCTGCTGCAGGGCGATCAATCGCGCGGATTGCTCCTCGACCTCCTGGCGGCTTCGAAACGCCTGCTCGAGGGCGCGGTAGCCGATGGAAAACATGATGGCGGTGATGAAGAGCGCCACCAGCAGCTCGATGAGTGTGAAGCCTTGGGCGCGGCGCATGGTCAGGGTCCGCCCGAGCTCGAGCTGCCCGGCACCGTCGGCGTTCCGGGTGTCGGAGTAGCCGGTGGGTTGGTGGTAGCTGGATTGGTCACCGTGCCGGTCGTCACGCCCGCTCCACTGCTGCTGCTGCTCGAGCCGGTGAAATCCGTTCCCGACCAGGTCGGCGTTTCGCCGCTGGCAGCCGCCAGCGCATCGCCGCGGAAGCCGATGACGGTCGTGAGCCAGTCGCCGCTATCCTTGCCGCTCGTAGTACCGCTGATGCTCGGCGTCGAAGAGTAGGTAATCGTCTTCGAGTTGTTCGAGCTGCTGCTCGATCCGGGGCTCGTTGGGATGCGCCGCACCTTGACGGTGATCTGCATCAGGCCTGGAATCTGCTCCATGGCTGTAACGATCTGCTGCCAGTGCCAGTCGCCATTGGCGAAATTATTGACGTCTCCCTCCGTGGTACCGGTTTGCGGCGCCTGCAGGTTGAGCCGCACATCGGCAACGCGATTGAGCGCCACCCACTGGGCCAGAGTCTTCTCCCGCAGGGCACCCACGTTGACAGCCGCTGAGCTCAAAGCCGCCAGCAGTGCGCCGACGCCGAAGGCGACGATCACCAGCGCCACGAGCACCTCGATGAGCGTGAAGCCGCCAGAGCGGCTGGTGCTACGCGGCGAGTGGCTCACGTCGAGCCGCTCTTCTGTGCGTTCTGTCCGTTCAGTCCGTCCACGATCTCGCCCACCTTCACGGTGCCGTCATCACTGCTCTGGAGCGCGACGCTACGGTTCGCGTTCGGGCGTTGCATGACCAGAATGAAGGTGTTGGTGTCGCCATTGGAGAACAGCATGATCTGCGGCGTGTTGTCGTCGGTGCCGGTGTTCAACCCCGGGCCGCCGGAGCTGCCCGAACTGCTGCCGCCGCTGCTGCCGAGTGAGCCGCTCGGGCCGATCGAACCGCTGCTGCTGCCGGGATTGCCGAAGGCACCCCCGGAAGATCCCGCACCGCTGTTGCCCAGGGCACTGTTGAGGCCGCCGCTGCCGGTGATGGTCGACACGCCGCCGCTGCTGCTGCTGCCGAGCAGTGACATGGTTCCTCCTGGCGGCGTTGTCGCCAGTGGATTGACCTTGAGCGCCTTGTCGTCGAGCACTATCTGATGCGCCTCGATCGTCAGATCGAGTTGCAGGCCCGACGGCAGATTGCGTGCGCGCAGGGTCTCGTCGACCGTCTCGGGCGTCCAGCGCATCAATCGATTGTCGTAGTACACGAAGCGGTAACCGTGCTGTCCGCAGCGGATGCCATATTCGAGTGTCAGCATCGCGCCGCGTTCCCGCCCGTAAGCAATCAGTGCGGAGAGTCGATCGCGTTCCTGCTGCAGCCCGCTGTCCTTGCCGATAGCGCCAAGACTCAGCAGCGCGCCGGTGACCAGGATGCCGATGATCACTACCACGATCATGATCTCGAGCAGCGTGAAGCCGCTCTGCGAGGACCGGCGGGGCGTCTGGCTGCGCATCGGCGCTCCGTGGGCCGACCCGCGCGGGATCAGTTGCTGTCCAGGTTCCAATTGCCAATGTCGGCATTTACACCGGTGCCGCCGGGCTGCCCGTCGGCACCAAGCGAGAACAGATCATACTCGCCGTGCGTGCCGGGGAACTGATACTGGTAATCGTTACCCCAGGGATCCTTGTTGAGGCGCTGGAGGTAGCCGCCGGCGCGCCAGTTCTTGATGTTCGGATCGTTGGGCTTGACGACCAGTGCCTGCAAGCCCATCTCCGCGGTGGGATAGACGAAGTTATCGAGTTTGAACATCGTCAGTGCGGTTTCGAACGCCTGGATGTCCTGTTTGGCCTTGGCAACTCGCGCATCATCCACGCGTCCGAGGAATTGCGGCACCACCACCGAGGCCAGAAGGCCGATGATGATCACCACCACCATGATTTCGATGAGCGTAAAACCGCGCTGACTGCGCGGCCCGCGATTGATCTTGCTAGGCTTGATATTGGCATTCATGGACTTCACTGCAAGCGTTAGTGTGGCCCCGTGAGCCGATCGCCCGATGATAACAAATGAAGATCACCAGAACCGACGCGGCCTCACACTCCTTGACCCGGTCGGCAAATTGCGACGGCCGCTATGGCGCGGCGCTGTTCGCTGTGCTGGCGCTGTTGCTTGGTCTGTGCACTCTCGGGGAAAGGGGGCGGATGGCGCTGCGCTATCAGCGCGAACCGTTGGCGCATGGCCAATGGTGGCGCTTACTGAGCGCGCATCTCGTGCATCTCAATCTGACGCACGCGCTGCTCAACTGCGCCGGCCTCGTGCTGCTGTGGATGCTGTTTGCGCGCGAATACACGCCGCGCCGCTGGGCCTGGATCCTGCTCGCCTCGACGCTGGCCATCGACGCCGGACTGTGGTTTCTGCGGCCGCTGATTGACTGGTATGTGGGCGCGTCGGGGGTGCTGCATGGGGCGCTCGCGGCAGGCGCTTTGGCCATGTATCGCCGGCGCGACGGCACCGGCGCCGCAGTGCTGCTATTTCTGATTGTAAAACTTGCGTACGAGCAGCACAGCGGCGCAAGCCTGTTTGCATCGGATCTGCCACTGCTGCCCGATGCGCACGTATTCGGCGTGTTCGGCGGCCTGCTCGGCGCGTGGCTGCCGCGCCCCGCCGCGAAGCCGCTATAATCCGCCCGCTTTTTTAATCGCTGCAACGCAACCGCATCGGTGGCACATGTCGATCGCGCTGGTTTTCCCAGGTCAGGGTTCGCAGTCAGTGGGCATGCTGGCGGCACTGGCCGCAGAGCACGAGGCGGTGCGCAACGGTTACGCGGAAGCCTCGCAGGCGCTCGGCTTCGATCTGTGGGACATCGTGGCCAATGGTCCGGCGGAGCGACTCAACAGCACCGAGATCACGCAGCCGGCCATGCTCGTGGCCGATGTGGTCACGGCGCGCATCTGGCGCCAACAGGGCGGTGCGGCGCCGATTGTCGTGGCCGGTCACAGTCTCGGAGAATTTGCGGCGCTGGTGTGCGCCGATGCCATGCCGTTCCAGGATGCGGTGCGCCTGGTTCAGTTTCGCGGTCAGATCATGCAGCAGGCCGTACCGGAGGGCGCGGGCGCGATGGCCGTGCTGCTCGGCCTTACGGACGAGCAGGTCGAGTCAATCTGCGCGCAGGCCGGCCAGGGCGAAGTGGTGGAAGCGGTCAATTTCAATTCGCCGGGCCAGATCGTCATCGCAGGCAACGTGGCTGCGGTTCAGCGTGCGCTCGACCTTGCCAAGGAGCGCGGCTGCCGGCGTACCCAGCTGCTGCCGATCAGCGTGCCCGCGCATTCGAGTCTGATGCGTGCGGCCGCCCACAGGCTTGAACAGCGCCTGGCGCAGATCGAGATCCGGTCTCCGAGCTGCCGCTACATCAGCGCCGTCGATGCCGCCGGACACAGCGATCCTGCGGACATCCGGGCAACCCTGGTCCGCCAGTTGGCCAGCCCGGTCCGCTGGTCGCAGACCGTGCGCGCCCTGCTCGGGCACGCGGGGGCGCTCGTGGAAAGCGGCCCGGGCAGGGTCCTGACGGGCCTGAACCGGCGCATCGAGCGCGGGGCCAGCTGCTACGCGCTCGAGGATCCGGATTCGCTGGCCGCGGCACTCGCAGCCACGTCGGGAGCGGCTCATGCCTGAGGGGGATCTGGCCCTGGTGACGGGCGCCTCGCGCGGTATCGGTCGCGCCATTGCCCTGGTCCTTGGCGGCGCCGGCGCAACAGTGGTTGGAACCGCCACTTCGGCCGAGGGGGCCGAACAGATCGAGTCGGCACTGGCCGCAGCAGGCATCCGGGGGCGCGGGGCCATCTGGAATGCCACCGATCCGGGTTCAACCGAGGCACTCCTCGCAGGCATGGAGGCAGCCGGAGGCCTGCCCAATATCCTGGTCAACAACGCCGGTATCGCGCGCGACGCATTGATTTTGCGAATGAAGAGCGAGGACTGGGAGCAAACCCTGGCAGTCAACCTCTCTGCCGTATTCCGCCTCTCCAAAGCCTGCCTGCGGCGCATGCTCAAGGAACGGCACGGGCGCATCATCAACATCGGCTCCGTGGTCGGCGCCATCGGCAATCCGGGCCAGGTGCACTACTCGGCGGCCAAGGCGGGACTGGTGGGGTTCAGCAAGGCCCTCGCGCGCGAAGTGGCTACGCGCAACATCACGGTCAACACCGTGGCGCCGGGATTTATCGAGACCGATATGACGCGCGCGCTTAACGATGCGCAGCGCACGGCCTACCTGTCCCAGATACCTGCCGGGCGCTTCGGCACGGCCGAGGAGGTGGCCCGCGCTGTGGCGTTCCTGGCCTCGCGTGAGGCAGGCTACATCACCGGGCAGACGCTGCACGTCAACGGCGGGATGTACATGGGTTGAGCGGCGTCCGGGCCCATGCCGCAAATACGCTGAATAATCAAGTACTCGCGCAGTAGCGGAGGTGGCACGAGTTCGGGGGTTCCCCTAGAATACGCGGCCCATGCACCCCGCCAGTCATGAGAGCTCAGCGGGCCTTAAGAGAGTCATCAAGATAGAGGATCAACAAAAGATGAGCACCGTTGAACAACAGGTGAAGGCTATCGTCGCCGAGCAGCTGGGAGTGAAGGCCGAGCAAGTCACCAATGCCGCCTCGTTCGTCGATGATCTGGGTGCCGATTCGCTCGATACCGTCGAACTGGTCATGGCGCTCGAGGAAGAATTCGAAATCGAAATCCCCGACGAAGACGCCGAGAAGATCACGACCGTGCAGCAGGCGGTCGACTACATCAGTGAGCGCCGCAACAAGGCCTGATGGCTTTGGCGCGGCGGCCGCACCGCCGCCGCGTTCGATACTTCCGATCCCGAGAGATTCGTGAGCAAACGCCGAGTTGTCATCACCGGGCTCGGCCTGATTTGTCCCGTGGGGGGCAACGTGGCCGATTCCTGGGCGTCGATACTGCGGGGCGAGAGCGGCATCGGGCCAATCACTCGCTTCGATGTGTCGGCCTTTCCGACGCGCTTCGGTGGCGCGGTTCGCGGCTTCGATGTCGAGCAATACATGTCGCTCAAGGAAGCGCGCCGCCTCGATGAATTTATTCATTACGGAATAGCTTCTGGCGTGCAGGCGGTGGCCGATTCCGGAGCTGATTTCGAGCGTCTTGATCGCGACCGCTGCGGCGTCGTCACGGGCGCCGGCATCGGCGGGTTGTGGACCATCGAGCAGACGCGACAAACCTATTTCGATTCGGGCTGCAACCCTCGCAAGATCTCGCCCTTCTTCGTGCCCTCGACCATCATCAACATGATCTCGGGCCACCTTTCGATCCGTTATGGTCTGCGCGGCCCCAATCTGGGTGTGGTGACGGCGTGCACGACCTCGACTCATGCGTTGGGACTGGGTGCGCGGGCAATCATGTACGACGATGCGGATCTGATCATCGCGGGCGGCTCCGAAATGGCGACCACTGCAACGGGCCTTGGCGGTTTCGGGCAGGCCAAGGCGCTCTCGACGCGCAACGAGTCCCCGTCGACCGCCTCGCGGCCGTGGGATCGCGATCGCGACGGCTTCGTTCTGGGCGATGGCGGCGGCGCCGTGGTGCTCGAGGAACTCGAGCATGCCCGCAAGCGCGGCGCACGCATTTACGCCGAGCTGGCCGGCTTCGGTATGAGCGGCGATGCACACCACATCACCGCCCCACCCGAAGATGGTGCCGGAGCGCGGCTCGCCATGGTCAATGCGCTGCGCGACGCGCAGCTCAATCCCAGCGACGTGCAATACCTCAATGCGCATGCGACTTCGACGCCGCTGGGCGACCGCGCCGAGACCATCGCCATCAAGCACGCCTTTGGCGATCACGCCGCGCGGCTCGCGGTCAGCTCCACGAAGTCGATGACGGGCCATCTGCTGGGCGCCGCCGGCGTGCTGGAAGCTATCCTCAGCGTGCTGGCAATCCGCGACCAGGTGGCCCCTCCGACCATCAATTACGAGAATCCGGACCCCGAGTGCGACCTCGATTACGTGCCCAATGTGGCGCGTCCGATGAAGATCGACGTCGCCGTGTCGAATTCCTTCGGCTTCGGCGGCACCAACGGCACCCTGGTCCTGCGCCGCTTCGGCGGGTGAGCACGAATCCCGTTCAGATTCGCCCGCTGGCGCTGCGCCCGGCGGACCTGCGGCGCCTGGCCTATCGCGAGCCAGAGGCCTTCCCGGTGCTGCTCGACAGCGCCGCGCAGGGGCACCTGGGTCGGTATTCGATCCTCGGGGCATATCCGGCGGCGGCACTCTGGCAGGACGGCGAGGGGCGGCTGCACGGCCGTGGCTTAGGGGAGGACCCGGGAGCACGACCGGGCTTCCTGGAGACGTTCGAGCGGCTGTGGCGGGGGTCCTCCATCGACCGCGCCGAGGCCGATGGCGGCGCCGCAGCCGCGGCTGGCCCCTTCCGCGGTGGCTGGTTCCTCTACCTGGGATACGAGATCGCCGGCGAGATAGAGCCACGGCTGGCCTTGCCGGCACAGCGGCCCGCGGGGGCCGCGCCGCGCGCGTTCGCACTGCGCGTGCCGGCCGCCATCGTTTATGACCACCTGGTGGGGCGCGCCTGGTCCGTGGTCGAGGCAGGGCACGAGGAGCTTAGCGGTAGGCTCACGCAGGATCTGGCCGCCATCGCCGGCGACGCGGACCTGCCCGCCATGCCCGCGGGGGCGATGCTGACGAGCCTGCCGCTCCAGGAAGAGGATCCAAAGCGATTTGGCAGCAGCGTGGGCGCCGCGCTCGAGCACATTCGCTCCGGCGACATCTATCAGGCCAATCTCTCGCGCGGCTGGCGGGCTGCGTGGGCGAGGGCGCGAACGGACGCGACGGTAAGCGAGGATGCGCTGGGCGCGGCCAGCGCGCAGCTCTACGAACGCCTGCGCACGCAGAACCCGGCGCCGTTTGCGGCGCTGGCGCGATTCCAGGGATGGCACCTGCTGAGCTCTTCGCCCGAGCGCCTGGTGCGGGTGGAGGGAGCGCGGGTCGATACGCGGCCGATCGCCGGCACGCGCCCGCGCAGCCGCGACGCGGCGGCCGACCCGCGCGAACTCGCCGCGCTGATCGCGCACCCCAAGGAGCGTGCCGAGCACATCATGCTGGTCGATCTGGAACGCAACGATCTTGGCCGCGTCTGCCGCGCCGGTACCGTGCGCGCGGATGAACTCATGATCACCGAAAGCTATGCGCACGTGCACCACATCGTCTCGAATGTCTGCGGCGAGCTCATCGCGGGCTTAGGTCCGGTGGACGTACTGCGAGCCGTGTTTCCGGGCGGCAGCATCACGGGCTGTCCCAAATTCCGGTGCATGCAGATAATCGCCGCGCTCGAGGGCGAGGCGCGTGGCGCCTATACCGGCGCTCTCGGCTACGTCAATCGCGACGGTTCGATGGACCTCAACATCCTTATCCGGACGATCACGATGGATTCAAGCGCGATCGAATTCCGCGCCGGAGCCGGCATCGTCGCCGACTCGGACTGGCAGCTCGAATTGCAGGAAACCCGCGCCAAAGCGCGCGGCATGATCGCGGCACTGCAGAATGGCTGAAGACCGTCATGCGCAGGCGCGCTCGATGAGCTGGGTGAACGGTCTGCCATCCGATCAGGTGGCGAGCGTAGACCGCGGGCTGCAGTATGGCGATGGACTGTTCGAGACCGTCACCTGCATCGATGGGCGGCCCCGCTGGCTCGAATGGCACCTAAGGCGGCTGCGCCGGGGCTGCGAGCGCCTCGGAATCGGCTTTCATGATTTCGAGTCACTTGGGAAGGAAATCACCGCCCGTGCCGAGGGTTCCAGCCGCTGCATCCTGAAGCTGATCCTCACGCGGGGGAACGCGGTTCGCCGCGGCTACCGGCCGGCGGGAGATGAAGCTCCGACGCGGATCCTATCGCGCCATGCGTGGCCGACGGATTCGGCCGCACCTTCCGCATCGATTGCGGACTTTCCCGTAGCGGTCTCGGGCGTCAGACTCGGCATCAATCCGCAACTGGCGGGACTGAAGCATCTCAATCGGCTCGAGCAGGTGCTCGCACAGCAGGAGCTGCGCGGCACGGCGCGGGAGGAAGCGCTGATGTTGTCGAGTGCCGGACACGTGATCGGCGGCAGCATGTCGAATCTGTTCCTGGTCGACGAGGCAGGGCTATCGACGCCCTCGCTGGAGGACTGCGGCGTCGCCGGGGTGGTGCGCGAGCTGGTATGCGCGGTGGCGGTGCGCCACGGCAGGCCGGTGCGGATCCGGCGCATCGAGGCTGCGGAACTCGGGCTGGCGCGCGAGGCATTCCTCACCAACGTGCGCTGGGGCGTACGATCGATCAGCGAGCTGGCCGGTCGGGCGCTCGAGCAGCGCACCCAGGCACAGCTCGCCAGGGGTTGGCTCGATGCCGCGCGCGCTTAGGATCCTCGCGCTGCTCCTGGCGCTGTTCGCCGTGGCGGCAGGCGCGGCCTTCGGCCTCTGGCGCCATCTCGATAATGAGATGGATCGTCCGGCGCCATCCGCGGATGCGGTGCGGATCCAGGTGATGCCGGGTGAATCGCTACGCCTGATATTGTCGCGGCTGCAGCAGCAGGGTGCGGTGCGCAATGCGCGCGAGGTCGAGTGGTATCTGCGCCTGCACCGTCTGCGCCCGCGCGCGCAGGCCGGCAACTACGAGGTGGCCCCGCATTCAAGCGCGCGCGCCGTGCTCGAGCAGTTCCAGAGCGGCCGCGTGGTGCTCGAACAGCTCACCATCGTCGAGGGCTGGACCTTCCTGCAGCTGCGGCATGCGCTCGATGGTGACGCATCGCTGGTGCACGCGACGCGAGGCGTGACCGATTCGGCACTCATGAGTACGCTCGGGCACGAGGCCCAGGCGCCGGAGGGCCGCTTTTTCCCCGACACGTACCGTTTTGCGGCTGGCACCAGCGATCGCCGTATTCTCGAACTCGCCTATGAGCGCATGCAGGCCGCGCTGGCGGCGGCCTGGGAGACTCGAGCACCGGGCTTACCGCTGGCGAGCGCCGATGAGGCGTTGATTCTGGCCTCGGTGGTCGAGAAGGAAACCGGGCGAGAGGACGAGCGGCCCAAAGTGGCGGCCGTGTTCGTGAATCGACTGCGTCGCGGCATGCGCCTGCAGTCGGATCCAACCGTCATCTACGGGCTGGGTGAGCGCTACGATGGCAGCATCCACACGCGCGATCTGGAAACCGACACGCCTTACAACAGCTACACGCGCGCCGGGCTGCCGCCCACGCCCATTGCGATGCCCGGCATCGCATCGCTGCAGGCAACGCTGCATCCGGCCGAGATTGATGCGCTCTACTTCGTCGCCACGGGCACGGGCGATGGCGGACATCAATTCTCCTCAAACCTCGCCGAGCACGACCTCGCGCTGCGCGCCTACCTCAAGCGCATCGGCGCGCATGAACATAAGGCCGCGCCGCCATGAGCACGCAGGGACATTTCATCACGCTGGAGGGAATCGAGGGCGCTGGGAAGTCCACGCTGGCGCGCACGCTCGAGAGTGCGCTGCGCGAGCGCGGGCTGCCGGTGATCGTCACGCGCGAGCCCGGAGGCTCACCGCTGGCCGAGCGGTTGCGGGGGATCCTGCTCGAGCGCGGTGCGGAACAGATCATGCCGGTCGCCGAGACACTGCTCATGTTCGCGGCACGTTCGATACACATCGGGAGTCGCATCCGCCCGGCGCTGGAGCAGGGCAGCTGGGTAATCTGCGATCGGTTCAGCGATGCCACGCGCGCCTACCAGGGGGCGGGCCGCGGTGTCGATGCAGCCCTCATCGAGTCGCTGGCGCAGGCCGTGCACGCACATCTGTGGCCACAGCGCACGCTGCTGCTGGACCTGCCGGTGGAGCTCGGCCTGACGCGCGCGCGCGCGCGACGCGCCGGCGGCGATCGTTTCGAGGACGAGGAACGGCAGTTTTTCGAGCGCGCGCGCGCACGTTACCTGCAGGTGGCGGCCAATGAGCCGCAGCGCGTGCGAGTCATCGACGCACGGCTCGACCCGGCGCAGGTGGCCGCGCAGGCGTTCGCGGCAATCGAGGATCTGCTTTAGTCCATGAATTTCTATCCGGGTATCGACGTTCCCTGGCTCAGCTCGCAGATGGAGCAGCTGCGGCGCGCCCGGGTCGCGGGACGATTCCCGACCGGACTGCTGATTGTCGATCGACGGGGCGCCGGGGGCCTGTGGCTGGCGCACTATGCCGCGCAGCTGGCCCTGTGCCGCGGCGAGTCGCCGCCATGCGGCAAGTGCCGACAGTGCCGGCAGTTCCTGTCCTCGCAGAACCCGGATTTCACGATCATCGGTCCGATCGAGGACTCGAAATACATCCGTGTAGAACAGATTCGCGAGCTGACCTCAGAGCTATCACTGACGGCCCATGGCGGGGGCGCGAGTGTGGCGCTGCTGCACCCCGCCGATGCGATGAACCCCAACGCGTCGAACGCGCTGCTCAAGACTCTGGAGGAACCTCGCGCCGGCCTCACGCTCATATTGGTCACCGAAACACCCGCTCGGCTGCCCGCCACGGTGCTGAGCCGATGTCAGAAGCTGCGCATCGGGGCACCCTCGCGCGCGGCGAGTATCGAGTGGCTCAACCGCAGCCGGGGCGAGGGTCACTGGGGCACCGTGCTGGATGTGATCGGAGAAGCACCGTTCGAGGCCGCCTTGCTCGACCCGGCCGAGGTCACGCGGATAGCTGCCGAGACCTTCCGGACGCTGAAGGACACGGTCTCGGGGAGCCATGAAGCCGCGGGTCTGGCAGGCATCGCCGAACGCTGGGCCAAGGCCGAGCAGTTCGAGCTGCGGCTGACCTGCATTGAGACGTGGCTCACAGCGTGCATCGAACGCGCCGCGGGGGCACCTCGCGAGTTGACA
>Ga0182016_10000648_pt1 | contig 43229 bp, 44 predicted proteins | sample 712S2MmetaG_FD_120491 | JGI IMG/M metagenome (GOLD analysis project Ga0182016, IMG submission 120491) | Permafrost microbial communities from Stordalen Mire, Sweden - 712S2M metaG | ecosystem: Environmental > Terrestrial > Soil > Wetlands > Permafrost | place: Sweden: Stordalen | collected...
CGAAATTAGGACACCGCCGAATTTGCGAATGACTCGACAAAGCAAACATCCTTCAGCACGATAAATCCGCGTGTCGTTCATTTCCTGGCAGTACGCGCTGTTTCTGCCCGCCATGGTGTTGCTTTACTGGCAACTGCCGTGGCGCGGACGGATTTTCCTGCTGCTGGCCGCGAGCTATTTCTTTTACGGCATGTGGGACGCGCGGTTCCTCGCATTGCTGCTCACCACCACGGTCGTGGATTTTTTTGGCGCCCTGGCCATCGCGGGCCAAAGGCAATCGACGGCCAAAATCACCGGCATCGGGCTGCTGCCACTGGCCTGGTTGTCGGGCTGTTCCCTGCTCTATTCATCGCACGCGTCCATTGAAAAGTGGATTCTGGTTGCCGCGGCAGTCTTCCCGCTTGTTTATGCCGCGCTGTATCAATGGCTCTGGCGTTTGCCGGTGGCCAGACAACGCCGCGCCTTTTTGATTTTGAGCCTGGGCAGCAACCTGGTGGCGCTGGGCTTTTTCAAATATTTCAATTTCTTCGCCGCCTCGCTGGAGGCGTGGCTCGCCCGGCTCGGCTGGAACGCCGGCTGGACCCTGCCGCATGTCATCCTGCCCATCGGCATTTCGTTCTACACCTTTCAGTCCATCAGCTACGCGGTGGACGTGTATCGCGGCATCGCCAGACCATCGCATGATTTTTTTACGTTCGCCGCGTTCGTCTCGTTTTTTCCGCAACTGGTTTCCGGCCCGATCGAGCGGCGCAACGATTTGCTGCCGCAACTGGAAAAGCCGGCGCAGTTTGAAATCGCCGACGTTCATCGCGGCCTGCGATTGATCCTCATGGGCCTGTTCAAAAAGATTTTTGTGGCCGACAACTGCGCGCTGCTGGCCAATTATGCCTTCGATCCCAAAACGCACCTGAACGGTCCCTGGGCGCTGCTCGGCGTGCTGGCGTTTGCCTTTCAAATCTACGGCGACTTTTCCGGCTACACGGACATCGCGCGCGGCTCGGCGCGGCTGCTCGGAATCCATCTGAACCGGAATTTCAATTTCCCCTATTTCGCCGCCAGCCCGTCGGATTTCTGGCGGCGCTGGCACATCACGCTCTCGTTTTGGTTCCGCGATTACGTCTACATCCCGCTCGGCGGCAACCGGGAGGGCCGGGTGAAAACCTTTCGCAACCTCTGGATCACCATGCTGCTGGCCGGACTCTGGCACGGCGCAAACTGGACGTTCGTGATGTGGGGCGGCTACTACGCCGCGCTGCTGACGCTGTATCACGCCACACCGGGATTGCGGCGGCTGGCCGAGCCGGAAAAAAATCCGCGCGGGCGGCTCATGGCGGGCGCCGTCCTGATGTTTGCGTTCACGCTCATTGGTTGGGCGATTTTCCGGTGCAAAAACCTGGAACAACTGGCGGGATGGTTTGCCGCCTTTGGCAACTGGGACCCGACCGTGGATTGGATAAAACCATTTTACTGGTGGCTGTTTCACGTCGTGCCGCTGCTGTTGCTGCAACTGGCCTCCTGGAAATCGCGCGATGAAGTCGAGTTCGCGCATTTTCCGTGGCCGTGGCGCGGACTGATTTATACCCTATTAGTCCTGCTCGCGGCCAGTTCCGTCGCGCCGGACGTGGAGTTCATTTACTTTCAATTCTGATGAGACGCTGGCTGACACCTTCATTCCTGTTCATGCTGGCGCTGCTGGCCGGCGCCGAACTCATCGTGCGCGTCTTTTATCAAAGCAGCATGTCGGGACGCTTTGAATACGGCTACAGCCCGACGGCCGGTTTCGTGGAAAATGCCGATGGCACGGTCAATCTGGTCCACATCGGTGGACGCCATTTTTGGCCGCAAACGTTTGCCATGCCGCGGCCGCCCGGCATGTTTCGCGTGATGGTCATTGGCAATTCCGTTCCGCGCGGCCCCAGTCTCGCGACCTCCTATCCGGCTCAAATCGGGGACCAGTTGCGCGCGCTGGGAATCCAGGCCGAGAGTTTCAACCTGGCCATCGGCGGCAATGGTTCCTTGCGGAGCGAAATCATCCTGCGCCAGGCGCTGAATTATCAGCCGAGCCTGGTGATCCTGCACGTGGACAATGCGGACGAATACGAAGACGAACGGGAATATGCCCGGGCCCAGGCGTTCAAAAGCTGGCACCCCAAAAACTGGCTGATGAAGAGCCTCTTCCTCCGCCGGCTGTACGAAGCCAAGACGGAGGAGGTTTTTTGGAAATGGGTTCCCGCCGAGGTCCGCGTTCTCGCCGACGTGAATGATTATGGCAACAAGACGCTGGCCGGCGAAAACCCGGCCACGCGGCGGGAATGGGCCGACCGCGTCCGCCGCTACACCGCCGAAAGCGTTGCGCTGGCCCGTGCGCGCGGCGTGCCGGTGCTGCTGTTGACCGGCGCCCGCGAGCACGACGACGGCCACGGCGGTTTTTATCTGGATGACCGTGGCCTGGACACCCTGGTTCAGCCGCTGCTCGGCGACGGCGTTTATTTCCTGTCCATGAAGGACATTTTGCAAAAAACGGATTTCGTTCCGCTCTACAGTGACGGCACCCATTTGCATCCGCCGGGCCAGGCAATCATCGCTGATGCCGTGGTGAAAAAATTGCTGGCGGAGAAAATCATCTCCCCCGGCAGATAAAGAAAGTTTGACTAGCGCGGACGAGTCGAAAGGATAGTGGCAACACATGGGCAACATCGGACCCGTTCTTCGCTTTGGCGCACAATACCTGCGGCGCTACTGGCCGCGCTTTGTCACCGGCCTGGTGCTGGGAATCCTGTTCGGCCTGACCACCGCCAGTTTCGTCTGGGCCACCAAGGTGATGATCGGCCGCATGACGCCGGCAACAACCCAGGCAACGCCGGCGGAGATAAATCTTTCCCCGACCAATCCCCCCGCGCCCGCCGTCACCAGCGGGATGAAAACCGAAGCCAGGGCGATCAAACTTAAACTCGCGGGGTTGAAGGCAAAGGCGGAAGTCGTGACCAATGAATTCGTTGACCCGTGGCTGCCGAAAATGGGACGCCCGATTGACTGGCGGCAATTTCTCGGCGGCCTGCTGTTTTTGCCGATTCTCGTCGCGCTGCGCGGCTTCTGCGGCTACCTGAGCACGTATTGTCTGTCGTGGGTGAGCGAGCATGTCGTCAATGATTTGCGCTGCGACGTGCTCGAAAAACTCAGCGGCCTTTCGCTGGACTTTTTCAACCGCGCCACGATGGGCGACTTGATCACACGCGTGAACGGCGACACCGGCATGTTGCAACGCTGTTTGAGCCTTGGCATCGCCGATCTGGTCCAGCAACCCGTCACGCTCTTCGGCTTGATCATTGCATTGACCGTCATGGACCCGCAATTGACCGTGCTGGCGCTGCTGTTTGTGCCGCTCTGCGTCGTGCCCGTCATCCTGCTGGGACGCAAGGTCCGCAAATCCACCACGCGCGGCTGGGGCGAAAGCATCTCCCAATCCAGCCTGCTCGTGGAAATCCTGTCCGGCATCCGCGTCGTCAAGGCGTTCGGCCTCGAAAGTTTGCAGGTGCGCCGCTTCCGTAAAATCTCCCGCGGGGTTCTGCATTTCACCCTGAAAACCGTCCGCGCCCGCGAGCAAATCAATCCCATCATTGAGACCGTTTCCATGCTGGGACTCGGTCTGCTGATTCTTTACATCGTGCAACAACAGAAGCGCATTGATGACGTGGTCGGCTACCTCACCGGCGTCATCATCATCTACACGCCGATCAAAAAAATCTCCGGCCTGCACATTCTCTTCCAGCAAACGCGCATCGGCGTGGAACGGCTGACGCACATCCTGGCCGAGCAGCCGACCATCCAGGAAAGCCCGCAGGCCAGACCCGTCCCCGGGTTCCGCCATTCCATCCGGTTCGAAAATGTTGATTTTTCCTACGGCAACGCGACGGTGCTGCATGACATCAGTCTCGAAATTCCGCGCGGGCAAAAACTCGGTGTCGCCGGCGAAAGCGGTTCGGGCAAAAGCACGCTGCTCAATCTCATTTTCCGCTTTTACGATCCCACCGCCGGGGCGATCCGGTTTGATGGACTCGATTTGCGCGAGGCGCGCATTGACGATTTGCGGCAGCAGATGGCCCTGGTAAGCCAGGAAGTTGTTTTGTTCAACGAAACCGTCGCGGAAAACATCGCCTACGGGAAACCCGGCGCGACCCGCGGGGAAATCGAAGCCGCCGCCCGCGCCGCGTTCGCGCACGATTTCATCTCACAAATGCCGCAGGGCTACGACACGCCTGTCGGCGAACGCGGCGTGACCCTGTCCGGCGGCCAGCGGCAGCGGCTGGCCATCGCGCGCGCCTTTATTCGCAACGCTCCGCTCCTGGTTTTGGACGAGGCGACGGCGTCGCTCGATTCGCAGGCAGAGGCCGAAGTCCAGACCGCCATCGAACGGCTCGAGGAAAACCGCACCGTCATTTGCGTCGCCCACCGGCTTTCCACCCTGGCGAAAATGGACCGCATCATCGTTTTGTCGCGCGGGCAAATCGTGGAACAGGGCGCATTTGACGAATTGCTCCGGCGCGGAGGCATCTTTACCGGCATGGCCGCGCGCCAGGGAATTTTGCCCGGCTAAAGTTTCTGTGGAGTTGGCGCGGCGGTTTTAGTTTAATACCGGCATGAATTGGCAAAATTCGACGGTGTTGGTGACCGGCGGAACCGGCTCCTTCGGCAGAAAATTCACCGGGCTCCTCCTGCGCGAACATCGCCCCCAAAAACTCATCATCTTCAGCCGCGACGAATTGAAGCAGCATGAAATGCGGCAGCTTTACCCCGAAGCCGCCCATCCGTCGCTGCGCTTTTTCATCGGTGACGTGCGCGACCGCGACCGGCTGCAACGCGCCTTTCACGGCGTGGACATCGTCATTCACGCCGCCGCGCTCAAACAGGTTCCCGCCTGCGAATACAATCCGTTCGAGGCGATTCAAACCAACGTCATGGGCGCCAAAAACATCATTGATGCGGCGATTGATCAGGGCGTCAAACGCGTCGTCGCGTTGAGCACGGACAAGGCCGTCAATCCGGCGAACCTTTACGGCGCAACCAAACTGTGCGCGGAAAAACTGTTTGTTCAGGGCAACGCCTACGCCGGCACGAGCGGCACACGGTTCAGTTGCGTGCGTTACGGCAACGTCGTCGGCAGCCGCGGCAGCGTCATCCCGCTGTTCGAAGAACAGCGCAAAAATGGAAAAATCACCATCACCGACGCGCGCATGACCCGTTTTTGGATCACGCTGGAACAAGGCGTGCAACTGGTTATCAAAGCCGCTGAGCGGATGCAGGGGGGCGAAGTTTTCATTCCGAAAATCCCCAGCATGAACCTCATGGATCTGGCCGAAGCCATCGCCGCCGGGTGCAAGGTGGAAACCATCGGCATCCGTCCTGGCGAAAAACTCCATGAAGTTTTGATTTCCGAGGATGAAGCGCGGAACACCGTCGAACTGGACGACATGTTTGTCATCAAGCCGATGCATTCGTTTTGGGAGGATCAGGCGGGGAGCAAAGGCAGAACACTGCCCGAAGGTTTTCGTTACGGCAGCGACAACAACACGCAATGGCTTAAAGGCAAGGAACTTCAGCGCATGGCCGGCGAAGTGAAATAATTTTCGCGCGCGCGAAACGCCTGCATGTCATCGTCAAAGCCAATTCAGACTTCTGCAAAAGGCGCGCGAACGGCTCGTCCGCGTGAGGCGAAGCCGGGAACTCGCGGGCAGGCTGCCCGCGCTCCGCAAATTCCCTACGCCACGCAGTGGATTGACGAAAGCGACATCGAGGCCGTCGTCAAGGTGTTGCGCTCCGACTGGCTGACCCAGGGCCCGGCCATCGGGCAGTTCGAAAAATCCGCCGCGGACTGTTGCGGCGCGAAACATGCCGTCGCCGTTTGCAATGCGACCGCCGCCCTGCACCTCGCCTGTCTCGCGCTGGACTTGAAACCGGGCGACACGCTCTGGACTTCACCGAACAGTTTCGTTGCGTCCGCCAATTGCGCGCTGTACTGCGGCGCGAACGTGGACTTCGTGGATATTGACCCGCGCACCGGCAATTTGAGCGTGGAGAAACTGCGGCAAAAGCTTAAAACCGCTGAAGGCGCGGGAACCCTGCCGAAAATCGTCGTGCCCGTTCATTTTGCCGGACAATCCTGCGAGATGGCCGCCATTCATGAACTCTCGCAGCGCCATGGCTTTCGCGTCGTCGAAGACGCCGCCCACGCCATTGGCGGACGTTACCAAAGTCGTCCCATCGGCGACGGCCGCTTTTCCGACCTCACGGTCTTCAGTTTTCACCCGGTGAAAATCATCACCACCGGCGAAGGCGGAATGTTGCTGACCAACCGCGACGACCTCTACGAAAAGCTGTTGCGCCTGCGCACGCACGGCATCACCCGCGACCCGCGTTTCATGGACGGCGAATCGCATGGCGCCTGGTATTACCAGCAAGTCGAACTCGGTTTCAATTACCGCATCACGGACCTCCAGTGCGCGCTGGGTATCAGCCAGCTAAAGCGGATGGATGCCTTTGTCAGCCGCCGTCGCGAACTGGCACAACGCTACGACAAGCTGTTGAAAAACCTTCCCGTCACCCTGCCCTGGCAGCACCCGGACACGGAATCCGCCTGGCATCTTTACGTCATCCGTCTGCAACCCGAAAAAATTCGAAAATCACGCCGCGAAATTTTCGACGCCCTGCGCGCCGCCGGCATCGGGGTGAATGTGCATTACATACCGATCCATACGCAGCCACATTACCGGCGACTCGGTTTCAAGCCCGGCCAGTTTCCCGAAGCGGAACGGCATTACGCGGAAGCCATCAGCCTGCCGATGTTTGCCAAATTGACGGATGCGGAACAGGACCGCGTCGTAAAAGCCCTGCGCACGATTCTCGCATGAAAACAGTCGCCATCATCCCTGCTCGCGGTGGTAGCAAGCGCATCCCACGGAAGAACATCAAGCCATTCTGTGGCAAACCAATGATCAGTTGGTCAATCAAGGCGGCGCAGGATTCGAAAGTCTTCGATGCAATAATCGTTTCCACCGACGACGAGGAAATTGCCCAAGTCGCTCGTGATTGCGGTGCGGAGGCCCCTTTCAAGCGTCCGCCTGAATTGTCTGGAGATCACGCCTTGACTCTGCCGGTAATTGCGCATGCCATTCACTGGTTCGAAGAGAACCGCGGATCAATTACTTGCGCCTGTTGTATCTACGCCACCGCTCCATTTCTGGAACCCAACAATTTACGCGCAGGGCTTGAAGTGCTGCAAAAACGCGAAGATGCGGAATTTGCCTTTGGTGTCACCTCTTACGCATTCCCCATCTTCCGAGCGCTACAATTGAAACCTGATGGTTCGGTGGGGATGTTCTGGCCGGAAAACGAGTTGAAACGTTCGCAGGATTTGCCACCAGCATTCCATGACGCGGGCCAGTTTTATTGGGGGCGAAAAGAGGCATTTTTGATACGCTCTGGCATATTCTCGGCGCGCTCGCTTCCCATCATCCTACCGCGCCATTCCGTTCAAGACATAGACACTCCCGAAGATTGGGAGCGGGCGGAGCAGCTGTTTCGCCTTATCCATAAAAAAATATAAACAAGCACAACAATGAAGCTTCGCGAAATACGTGGGTTGAAATACCCCGACGAATTTGTCATAAAGTTCTTCTTCAAACACGCACTCCATGTTCGCACAGGAAATGTTCTTGAGTTTGGGTGCGGTAACGGAAGCAACCTCCTGTTGTTTTATGAATATGGCTGGAACGTGGTTGGCGTTGACATCGCCAGCCAGGCATTGGACGATGCGAAGCATAATTTCGGGATGGCTGCGGTTCCCAAGGTGCAATTTCATTTTATCCAACATAACTTGGTGCGGGGATTGCATGGAGCTGGCCTGCCCCAGTTGAAGTTTGATGTAATCCTCCTGCCCAGCGTCCTGTATTACATTCCGCGCCAATCTACCATCACCCTACTCAAGGAACTCGATTCTCTTTTGAACAAAGACGCGCTGATTTATCTAAGGAACCGCAGCCCGCGCGATTATCGTTACCGGCGTGGAATTGAAATTGAGCGCAACGGTTTTCGCCTGACCGAAACCGAAACCGGTGAGGAAGGACTGCTCAACGTCTTTTATGATGAATGGGAACTCGTGGATATGCTGAGGGAACACCTTAATCTCGACATGCCGTCGGCCGAAGTTCTTAACGTGGAATTTCAGAATCCCCAACAAGGTGTGCGCATTCAAAACTCCGACATCATCGTTTGGGGACGGATCAAATCCGAAGATTCGCCATCTCATTAATCGATGATGAGAAATTCGATCGTCATTTTAACCGAATGTGGTGAACAGATTGGTTTGGGCCATCTCACACGGTGCCTGTCCCTGGCGCAGCAATTTCAAAACGTTGGCCTGAACGTTGAACTATGGGTTGCCGGAGACGCGACGGCCCAGGATCAACTGCCAAACACGGCGCGTTCCATACAATGGTATGACCCATCGGGTGACACAGTGCAAAAAATGGAAAATGCCCATGGGGTTTTGATCGACTCATTCCTTGTATCACCAGCTCAAATTGAGCGCATAAGAACCATCAATTCCTGTTTGGCCATCATCGATGATTATTACCGGCGGCGATATGAGTCGGGGGTTGTCATTGATTGGACAATCGGGGCGGAAGATTTTGCCTACCCGTCCAAAGTCCCTGGCGTCATCTATTTGCTTGGCAGCGATTACTGCGCGATTCGACCGGATTTTAACAATGCACCAACACGGCGATTTCCAGAGGCACCAGGCAACGTCCTGGTCACGTTCGGCGGGACGGATTTACGCAAGCTTACGGAACCGGTTGTCACAATGCTCCAGCAGAAATTTCCACAATTGGAAAAAAACGTTGTCCTGGGCAGCGGGGTGAAGGACGCGACGTTCATTCCGCGGCTGCAAGACAGCAGAACGACATTTCATTTCAGTTGCAGCGCAGTGCAAATGCAGACGCTTATGGTCAAAGCCGATCTGGCAATATGCGGCGGCGGGCAGACGCTCTATGAGTTGGCTTCGCAAGCCCTGCCTCCCGTGGCAATCCGTGTGGTTGACAATCAAGCGGATGATGTTCGCGGGTTTGTCCAAGCCGGGTTCGCCCTGGTTGCTGGTGAATGGAATGACCCAGATTTGATGTCCAAAGTGGCGGACTCCGTTCGCGAACTTTGGCCGGAAGAAAACAGAAGTCGCCGTGCAGCAATTGGAAGACAGCACATTGACGGAAACGGAGCAAAGCGTTTGGTTGCGGCAGTACTTTCACATTGGACCGAGCACGATGAACATGCCTGACGGGATCATATTTGAACGCCGCGCTTCGACGGTTCTTTACAACTACCTGCGAAGCTGTTCGAGGCCTGGCAAGTGGCTGCTCCCGGCAAACATTTGTCCAATCGTTCCTGCAATCTTTATAAAGACTCGCAAGGAATTTGAGTTCGTGGATGTTAATCCTGAAACTTTTTGCATGGATGCTTCGACCGTGGTGGAGCGTTTACGCGAAGGCCACGGAAAAACTGCCGGGATCTTGTTCGCCCGAACCTATGGCCACGGTGGCGTTTTCGAACCGCAATTCCGCGCTTTCAAGGCAGTCGAGCCAGACCTGCTGGTGGTGGACGACCGTTGTTTGTGCCGCCCCAATTTCACCCATTCTGGAGGTGTCGCCGACCTGGAACTTTATAGTTGTGGTTATGCCAAATTCGTGGACCTGGGATGGGGAGGCTGGGGACTCTTTCGTGGCACCCCCGACTCTGGCAGGGAGGAATTACCCTTTGAAAGCCGTGCACATGAAGAACTGTTGCAACAATTTCGCAAGACGCTGATGGACGGGAGCACTTTTGTTTACCCCAACACTCCCTGGCTGGATGCACGACCACCCGGGCGGACCTGGGCGGAGTTTCGTACCCTGGTTGAATCACATGTTGACGCCTGCGCGAAACAACGAAACCGATTGAACGCCATCTACGCGGCCGAACTTGAACCGTGGGCTGTGCCTTTGGCGTTCCGTGATTGGCGTTTCACAATCGTCTGCGACTGCCAGACCGAAATCATCAAAACCATTTTTGACGCCGGACACTTTGCCAGTTCGCATTACCGGTCTTTGGCACCTATGTTCGGCCCCGGTTTCGCACCTGTGGCTGAACGCATGGGAAAACGGGTGGTCAACCTGTTTAATGATTTCAGATATGATGAGAATCGCGCCGGAGAACTCGCCGTTATTATTCGTGACAAGTTGCAACCGCATTAAACGGGTAGCATGGGAAACAAGAATCATCACCAAGAAGTAGCCGGTTAAACCGGGAAGTAGTTAGCGCTAATTTGTTGAGGCCGGGCTGTTTTGCGCCAACCCGGAAAAGTGCTCTGCACTTGCAAGGAAACGCTTTCATTGCCGGTCAGACTGCGTCAAAATTGTCTGGCAAAGTCTCGCCTGGTGCCATATGAATTCGCGATTTACGTCCACCGTTGCGAGCTGAAACCGCGCGCGGCTTTGCAAACATGAATCGCATCAAAATCGGAAATCCGGAAATTTGCAACGCCCTCCCTCCCTGGTGGTTGCGGATATTTTCAACGGTTGACGTGCTGAAATTGTTGAATGAACGGCCTGAATTGGCCAAGCTGGGCACCCATGTCGAACAAAAGAATCTCGGGGAATAAACGGGTTGCGCGGCGCGGCCCAGCCAAAGGCTATGTCACTGATCAGGAATCTTTTTGGGCGGGTGAGTTTGGCGACGTTTATTCAACGCGCAACACGGGCGCGCAATTGATTGTCAGCAATCTCGGCCTGTTCGCAAAAATTCTGGCGCGCACGGAAAACGTCTGCTCCGTGCTCGAACTGGGCGCGAACATCGGACTGAATTTGCGGGCAATTCAGCAATTCCTGCCCGCTGCCAACCTGTCGGCAGTTGAAATCAACCGGAGTGCTGTGGCGGAATTGAAAAAATTGCGCGGCGTCCGGGTCCATCATCAGTCGTTGCTCGAATTCAAACCGGACTGCCGTTATGACTTCGTGTTGATCAAAGGCGTGCTCATCCACATTCACCCGGAAAAACTGCCGCAAGTTTATGATTTGATGCACGCGGCCAGTGCGCGTTACATTTGCCTCGCGGAGTATTATAATCCGACACCGGTGGCTGTTCCCTATCGCGGCCATGATGACCGGCTTTTCAAGCGCGATTTCGCCGGCGAAATGATAAAACGTTTTCCAGATTTGCGGCTGGTAGATTACGGTTTCGTTTATCACGGTGATCCGAATTTTGCGGGCGATGATTTCAATTGGTTTCTGTTGGAAAAGGACGGCTCAAGACGATGAGCAAGACGATTGCCATAGGGAAACGGCGCATCGGCGACGGCCAGCCGGCGCTGCTCGTCGCGGAAATGAGCGCTAATCACGACCGTGATTTGAAACAGGCGCTGGCGCTATTGGATATTGCCGCGCAAGCGGGCGTGGACGCCGTCAAACTTCAAACCTATGGGCCGGATTCGCTGACGCTGAAAACAAATCATCCCAGTGCGCGGATTGACCCGATTTGGGGCGCTGCCAGCCTTTACGAACTCTATGCCCAGGCCGCGATGCCGTACGAATTTCATGAGCCGCTGTTTAAACGGGCGGAGGAACTCGGGCTTTTGATTTTCTCGACGGTGTATGACGAACGCGATGTGGATTTTTTGGAGAAACTCGGCAACCCGATTTACAAAATTGCCTCTTTTGAACTGGTGCATCTGCCGTTGCTGCGGCGGGTTGGCCAGACCCACAAACCGGTGGTGCTTTCCACCGGCATGGCCACGCTGGACGAAGTGCAGGAGGCTTTGACAGCCCTGACCACCGGTGGCTCGAAGGAAATTATCCTGCTGCATTGTTGTTCGGCGTATCCTACGCCTCCGGAAGCGGCCAACCTCGCTGCGATGAAAACCCTGCGTGACGCCTTTCATCGTCCAATCGGTTTTTCCGATCATACACTGGGTGTTTCGGTGGCGGCGGCGGCGGCGGCGCTGGGCGCATGTTTCATTGAAAAACATTTCACCAATGACCCGCAACGAAAGGGACCGGACCACCGATTCTCCGCTTCCCCGGAGGAATTGCGTGAACTGGTGCGGGCGGTTCGCCAGGTGGAAAGCGCGATTGGCAAAGGCGATAAAGCCACCGCTGCGTGCGAGCTGGAGAGCAAACGGGTCGGCCGGCGCTCCATCTTCGCCGTGGTGGAAATTCCGCAGGGCGCGGTGATTGTCCGCGACATGGTGCGCGTGGTCCGACCGGCGGCAGGATTGCACCCGCGGCATCTTGATGAAATCATCGGCCGGAAGGCGCGGCGAAAAATTCCTGCCGGCTGGCCTGTCACCGGGGAAGACGTCTGACATGCCCGTCACCGTCGTCATCATGCAGCCCACGTTTCTGCCCTGGCTCGGCTACTTCGAGTTGATGGCCCGCGCAGACAAGTTTGTGTTCCTCGATACGGTGCAGTTTGAAAAGCAGTCCTGGCAATCCCGCAACCGGCTGAAAAGCGTCCAAGGTGAACCGTTCTGGCTGACGGTGCCGCTGGCAGCGCATGATTTGAAAACACCAATCAGTCAAATCCGGCTGGCGGCAAACTGGCCGCAATGGCGAAGGAAACATCTCGGCTCAATCCGTACGAACCTGGGTTCAACGCCGTTTTTTCAGGACATTTTCCCGCGGATCGAATCGTGGCTCGAAACGGATTTCAACCGGCTGGTCGAACTGAACATTGCCGGCATCCGGCTGTTCGCCGAGCTGCTGGAATTGACCCCGCAGTTTTTTCGCACCTCGGAATTGAATTTTTCGGGCGTCAAAACCGAAATGCTCATCAACCTTTGCCGGCAACTGGGCGCGACGCGGTATTACAGCCCGTTGGGTTCAAAGGAATATATGGAGGAAAATCTTTTCGCCAGCAACGAGATGGAACTGGTTTATCAAACCTGGCCGCATCCGGTTTACCCGCAGCGCGGCGACCCGTTTGTCCCGCATCTGGCGGTGATTGACGCTCTGATGAACCTCGGCCCGGCGGCCACGCGTAAATTGCTTTTCACCGCCCAACCAACCTTGGTCGCAGGCCCAACCTGACTGGCAACCCGGATTGAGATGCGGAGTTAAAAAAAATATTTATGAGCGCAACGCACATTCCCCTGGACGAACTGCCGCAATACAGCCGCTGGCCGGCCATTTTGCTGGGGAAGAACCCGTTTCCAGCCCGCCAGCGCACCCGCGATGAGGTTCTGCGCGAATAAGACCGCGAAAAATGGGGGGTGGTTTTGACGTGGCTCCGGGCGCAATCGCGAGTGGACAGGGAGGATTTGTTGCGCGCGCAAGGCATGGAACCGGAGCTCCTTATCGCCTTCGCGCAGGATAAACAGTTTTTCACCGCGCCGGCGCGTGAAGTCTTGATGGCCTACGAAAATTTACTGTTGGAAACCCTACGGCCGCACGCAACCGGAACCTTGGTGGAACTGGGCTGCGGTTTGGGGGACAAACTCCTGCGCATGGCAGAACGGTTAAAACCGAAAACGGTGTTCGGCGGTGAATTCACCAGATCCGGTGTTGAGTGCGGGCGGCTTTTGGCAAAATTATTCCGCATCAACGCACAATTTGAACAATTTGATTACAATAATCCAGCCACGCTTGAGGCGGTGCCCGAGCACGCGATGGTTTTCACGTCTCATTCCATCGAACAAATCCCAAATCTGCCGGAGCGGTTCATTGCCGGATTGATCCGCCGCTCGCCCCGCGTGGTGTTGCATTTTGAACCGGATTACGAAGGCCATGACACGAACAGTTTGATGGGCTTGATGCAGCGACGTTATGCCGAACTGAACGACTATAATCGAAATCTCTGGGGCCTGTTGAAATCGTTTGAGTCAAAAGGGCTGATTCGCATTCTGGAACACTCGACCGATGTGTTTGGCATCAATCCATTCAACTCCACTTCAGTTTTCATCTGGCAGCCAGTTTGAATTGCCGCAAATATTTTCCCCGCCGGCCGGCGACCCGAACTTGCAGTGCCGCAGTCCAATGTTTAGATTGCAGCCATCCGCGTGTGCTGTCCGGTCCTTGGTTTGACGCAACTTGATATGGCCGAAAAAAAAGTAGCTCTGCTGGTCGACAATCGAACTCGCGATCTGGCCGTGTCGGTACTGATCGCGCATCATCTCGGGCAACTTGGAGTAGAGGCGGAATTGCAGCCGCTCGAAGCGTATCGGGCCGTTCTGGCGGCGTTTAAACCGGCAATGGTTGTCATCAACCATCTCACGGCCAGTCACCTGGTTCGTTGGTCTCACCGGCTCAAGGAACTCGGAGTGCTCGTAGCCGTGCTGCCAAATGAAGGACTCATCTACGACGCGGACGATTTGCGGTTCGCCGCGGGCCGCTACCACAATCACGCGCACATTGACCATTTTTTCACCTGGAACGAAGCGCACCGTGACGCCTTATATGCGGCCGGCTTCAATAATCGCACGCAAATCCACCTGGTCGGTGTGCCGCGATTTGATTTTTACTTCCAACCGTGGTCACGTTTGTTTGCACGGGATGGTGTCCCGCATCCGCGTCCGCAGGTCTTATGCTGCACGAATTTTGTTTTTGCGAAATTCCAGGACCTGCCGCGCATTGAAGGTGAGAAATTCCTGCAAGTCTTTCGCCGGATGCCGAAATACCAGAACCCGTGGGAACTGGTTGAAGTGAACCACCGTTGCCGGCAACGCAGTCTGCAATTTTTCGAAAAACTGCTCGCCGCGTCGCAATTTGACGTGCTGCTCCGGCCACATCCGCACGAAGACGCGAATTTCTACCGCGTCTGGGCGGAGCGTCTGCCCGCCGATCTCCGCTCACGCCTGCGGATTGATAACACGACCAACATCACCCGGCTCATTTTGGAATGCGACGTGGAAGTTTCCTGTGAAAGCTGCACCACGGCGTTGGAAAGCTGGATCGCCGGAAAGCCGACCGTGGAACTGACCTTTGAGCGGCATCCATCCTATTTTCATCCCGATGTCGGCGCGCTCAACAACCTGTGCGAGGATCCGGCACAGCTGGCGAAAATGGTCGAGAAAGCCTTGCACGAGCCGCCGCCCGCCTCGGTTCAGGCGGCGCGGCGCGAGCATCTGCGCCAATGGTGCAACGCGCCCTCGGGAAAAAGCGCCGAGGCGATTGCCGGAATCATTCATCGGGCCGTCTCCGACGCGCGCCCATCGTTCGGTTCGCTGACCGCCAGCGATTATCGGCGCGGCCTGACCTTGCGCGCCTTCAACTCGGTCGGCTGGCGTTGCAATTATGACCCTCTGCTGTTTCTCAAACGACGGCTGTTTCCCGGCGCTTACGCGATTAAACAGCACGTTCACGAAAAAGCCATCATCCCCCGCGACGTGAGCGAGGCTCGCCTTCAACTCAAGCAAGCGTTAGATTCACCGGCAACGAAAACCTGAACCATGCATATTCCCGATCCCCGTGAACGCGAAACCGCCCGGCGTTATTTCAAGCCGTTCCTTGAACATTTTCGCGGCTGCCAGGCCGTCCTCGATGTCGCTTCGGGACAGGGACACTTTCTGGAACTGCTCAAGGAAGCCGGCCTCAACGGCTCCGGCGTGGAACTGGACCAGGAACTTTGCGAACTCACGCGAAGCAAGGGGTTGCAGGTCGTCAACGAAAGCTTTTTTGATTACCTCAAAAAAACCCCGCCCGACACTTTTGACGGCGCCAATGTTTCCCACATTGTTGAACATTTCACGCCCACACAGGTGGAGGAGTTGTTCAAACTGCTTCACGACGTGCTCAAGCCCGGTTCGCCGCTGGTCGTCGTCACACCCAACATTGCCAACCTGCGCCGTGCGGTTGGAGATTTCTGGCGGGATCCGACACACGTGCGGCCTTATCCCATTTCAGCGCTGTCCAAATTGCTGCGCCGGACCGGCTGGACGATTGCCAAATCCGGCGAGTACACCGACCGCAAACCGTCCTTGAGCCGCGCCTTGATCTACGGCCTTCGCAACGCGTTGCTGGGACGTTACTGGTGCGGCGATGATCTGTTTGTTGTCGCCCGGCGATCGGATTGAACCGGCAGCCGCCCGTGAAAATCCTTCTGGCCAAACTCAATCATCTTGGCGACACGCTGCTGCTGACGCCGACGATTCATTTTCTCAAGGAGCGGTTTCCCGAAGCGGAGATAGACGCGCTGGTCCGCGCCGGTTGCGAGGAAGTCCTGCGTGGCAATCCTGACGTTCACCAGATTTTTTCGGTGGGACATCCGGGGGAAAATCAATTTCTTCGCAACCCGCGCGGAATGATGCTCAAACGCTATGATTACGCCTTTGACCTTTCTGATTCCGGCCGGGCAAAGTTATGGATTCTCCTTTCGGCCGCCCGCATGCGCGGAATCAATGACGCCTATCACTCCGTCGGCTGGCAACGCTGCCTGTTCAACCGCATCTCTGTTTTTGAATGGAGATTGCAACATCAGGTGCTGCGCGACTTCCGCACCGTGACCGACATCATGGAATTGAAAGGCGAACCGGGACCGCTGCAATTTTATCCGCAGCCGGAATCCGGAAACCGGCGCAACCAGATGCCACCCGCGGTAAATTTTGCCGTCATCCATCCCACCAGCCGCTGGGCCTTCAAGCAATGGCTGCCGGAACGCTGGGCGGCGGTGGCGGATGAAATCCGGCGGCGGCACAACCTGGCCGTGATTTTTTCCACCGGGCCCGCGCCACGCGAAGTCGAATATGTCCGGGCAATTCTTGGCGCAGCGCGAGAAAAGCATGCTTTCACCGAAGGAAAAATTTCACTGCATGAGCTCGGCCGGTTGCTGCAGCAGGCACGACTTTTTTGCGGCGTGGACACCGTGGCGATGCACCTGGCCGCCGCGATGCAGACGCCGACTGTCGCGCTCTTCGGTCCTTCGTCCGAATGGAGCTGGCGTCCATGGCAGTGCCGGCATGAACTCGTGCTGGGCGACTGTTCCTGCAAGGCGACACGCCAGTTCGTTTGCGACAAAAGCAAACCGTATCCGTGCATGCAACGAATCACGATTGAGGCGGTTCTGGCGGCGACGGGAAACATTCTTTCCGCAAAATGAGCATTCTCTTTGTCCAAAAACGCACACACCGCGCCGGGGCGCAAACCTGCCTGGCGCGCCTGCTGCGACACGAGGCCCTGCGCGCATGGCATCCGATTTTGGTTTGTTCACAGGACGGATGGTTGACCGAAACCTGCAATAATCATGGTATTCCCACCGTCATTGAGACTTTTCCCGGCTCCCGTTCCATCGCCGCGCGCTGGTTTCAAAATAAATCCTTTGCCCGCCGGACGCGAATGCACCTGGAACGCCTGAATTTGAAACCGGCCATTGTTCACGCAAACGATCATTGGGAAGGGTTGCTCGGTTTGAAGCTGGCGGGTGAAATGTGCGCCCGCTCGGCCATTTTCCTCCGTTCGCCAGGCATGACGCGCGAGGATTATTTCAAATACGAATGCCACAAATACGATTTGATCGCCGCTGTCGGGGATGAACTGCAGGCACGAGTGAAAGAATGGGATCCGTCCCGCGACATTCATCTGATTCACGACGGCATTTGCGAAAATGAATTTGCGCCGCCAAAACCAAAAGCCATCGCCTTTCCGGAAAAGATTCTGGTCATCGGTTCGCCGCTGGACTGGAAAGGCTGGGCGGACGTGGTTGAAGCATTGGCCTTGCTCGAACGCGAAGACATCGTGCCCGATTTGCAACTCGATTTCACCGGCGATGCACCTGAACCCGCTAAAAATAATTTGGGATTGGAACGATTACGGAAGGGGCGACGCATTTTTCTCGGCCGCGTCGAAGCCTTTCGGGAACTTGTGCTGGGCTATGACCTCGTCATTAACCCCAGCCGCATGGAAAGTTTCGGCATGGCAGCGGTGGAAGTCCTGGCGCTCGGCGTTCCGCTGCTTTCCAGCCGCACGGGCATCATTGAGCAGATAATCGAGCAGCCGGAATTTTTGTTTTCGCCGCGGCAGCCGGCTGATCTGGCCCGCGCGTTGCGAAACCTGATTCAGAACTGGCCACATCTCCATTTTTACCCGGCCCAAAGCCAGCAGCGCATCCGGGAAAAATTTATGATCGACCGGACGGTCGAAAACGTTTGCGCCGCGTATAAAACATTGTCGAATCGGCCCGAAAAATAATATCCACCGGCAAACGGCCAACGGTTCCCGGGCCATGATTGGCTGTGCCGAAAATTTCCGTTCTTGTGCATTGCGGCCCTGTGCTTCAGCTTTTTGCCGAATTTATGAAATGCATTCCAATCCTGTGACCGCTGCCGTCCTTAATCCGCCGCCGCGCCGCTGGCGCATCGCACATTCCGAATTTTCACTCGGTTGGGGCGGACAGGAGCATCGCGTGCTGGCCGAGCTGGCTGGCTTTCAAAAGCGCGGCGGCGAAGTCTGGCTGATTGCGCCGAGCCAAAGTGAAATTTTCCGCCGGGCGAAAATAGAAAGTATTCCCGCCATTCCGCTGCGCGCGGATAAATTGCGTTTCCCCTTTGAAATCATCCGCCTCGCCCGCTGGCTGCGCCGGAATCAAATTCAAATTCTCAACACCCACAGTTCCCGCGACGGCTGGCTGCTGGGCATCGCCGGGCGGCTGGCGCGCGTGCCGCTGATCATCCGCACCCGCCACATTGACGTGACCTATCCCCACCGCTGGTTGAGCCGCCACGCCTATACGACCCTCGCCGACCAGCTGCTGACCACCAGCCGCAAAATCAGCGCGCACTTTCAGGAAATGTTCGGCCTGCCGGCCGACCGGATTTCCACCGTGCCGACAGGAATTGATTTGGAATTGTTTTCGCCGTCGGGCGCGAAGGCGAAACTCGCGGACGAACCGTCCGCGCTCCTCCCGATAATTGGAATGATTTCCGTGTTGCGTTCATGGAAAGGGCACGCAACTTTTCTCGAAGCCGCGGCGCAAATGAAGGCGGCGGGATTTGCCGGACGCTTTGTCATTGTGGGCGAAGGCCCGATGCGTCCATCCATCGAACAGCAGATTGCCAGACTGAATCTGGGCGACCGCGTGACGCTGACCGGTCATCGCGAGGATGTGCCCGAACTTTTGCGGGCGCTCGACGTGCTCGTGATGCCTTCGACCCATCACGAGGGCATTCCGCAAATTGGATTGCAGGCGCTGGCAACCCAAACCCCGGTGGTGGGCAGCGATGCCGGGGGTATTCCTGAAATCATTCGGGACGGTGAAACCGGAAGAATTTTCCCGGCCGGCGACGCCCCTGCTCTGGCGGCGGCAATCCGGAAAACGTTGCACGAAACCGAAGCGACCAACAAAATGACCGGGGCCGGCCGCAAATTGGTTGAAGCCGGACACAGTTTGAACAAAATGCTGGACGATTTGGATTCCATCTATCGCCGCCATCTGCCCGCATGAAACTCGCGCTGATCCGCCGACAATTCTCCGCCACCGGCGGAGCGGAGTTGTATCTGCAGCGCCTGTTGCGCGCGCTCGCGGCGCAAAATCACGAACTGCATTTGTTCGCCGAATCGTGGGCAGCGGTGCCCGATAAGGTGACGCTGCATCCCGTAAACATTTCCGCCACGCGCGCCACGCGCGGCCTGCGTTTTGCCGAAGCGGTTCAAAACGAACTGGCCGGGCAATCCTTCGACTGCGTTTTCAGCCTGGAACGAACCTTGAAACAGGATGTTTATCGCGCGGGCGACGGCGTGCACCGCGTCTGGTTGGAACGCCGCCGCGAGTTTGCGCCGTGGTGGCAGAAACCTTTGGCGGGCCTGGGCGCCTTTCACAAAAACGCGCTTGCGCTCGAAGCCCAAACCTTCAACCCGCAAAACACCCGCCATATCATCGTCAATTCGGAAATGGTCAAACGCGAAATCCTCGAACATTTCCCGTTTCCTCCGGAACGGATTCATCTCGTGCGCAACGGGGTGGACATCGCACGCCTGCAAACTGGCCGGCGCGCCGAAACCCGGGCGCGCCTGGGCGTGAAGGACAACGAGTTCCTCTGGCTGTTTGCCGGCTCCGGCTGGGAACGCAAAGGACTGAAATTTGTCCTGCAGGCTTTCGAAGTGTGTTCCTTGCAGGCCAATTACACCCACAACGCGCCGCGGATGAAACTGCTCGTCGTCGGCAAGGGACGGAAACCGGTCCTCGTTTCCGACAACGTCATTTTTTCCGCGCCGGTGCCCGACCTGGAACATTTTTACGCCGCCGCCGATCTGTTCGTGTTCCCGCCGATTTACGAACCCTCGTCCAACGTGGTCTTTGAGGCGCTGGCGGCGGGCCTGCCCGTTGTGACTTCCGCCAACAATGGCGCGGCGGAAATCATCCAGGAAAACGTCACCGGCAACGTCGTGAAGGAATTCTGGCGCCCGGAAGTTTTGGTGGACGCGGTCAAAACCTGGGTCAAACGTCCGCGCCGCGTTCAGGCGGACACCGCCGCGTTCAGCCTGGAACGGAACGTGGCCGAAACGCTGGCGGTGCTCGAACTGGCCGCCCGGGAAAAATCCAAGTGAAGATCTCCTTTTGCCTGATCACCCTGAACGAGGAGAAAAATCTTCCGCGTTGCCTGAAAAGCTGCGCGGACCTGGCGGACGAAATTGTCGTGCTCGATTCCGGCAGCACGGACGCGACGGAAAAGGTCGCGCGCGACTTTGGCGCGCGTTTCGAGCGGCAGGATTGGCCCGGCTATGTCGGCCAAAAAAACAAAGTGCTGTCGCTCGCGTCGCACGCATGGATTTTCAGCCTCGATGCCGATGAGGAGCTGTCGCCGGGATTGCGCACCGAGATTGGGCTGCTCAAAACGGCCGGGGAGGTCGGTCACGACGTGGGCGGTTTCTCCATGCCGCGCTGCGTTTTTTACGAAGGCCGGTGGATCCGGCACGGTGACTGGTATCCCGACCGGCTCGTGCGGTGGTTTCGGCGCGACGGCGCGGTTTTTTTGGGCGGCAAGGTTCATGAACGGCTTGAAATCCGCGGACGCGTTGTCTCGTTGCACGGCGACTTGTACCACCATTCCTTTCGTGACGCCGCCGACCACCGCGCGCGCGGCGAGAAATATGCCCGGCTCTGGGCACAGGAAAAATTTGAAGCCGGCCGGGGCGCTGGACCGCTTGCGCCGTGGTATCATGCGGCCTTTCGCTGGGTGCGCGGCTACATTTTGCGGCGCGGTTTTCTGGACGGCGCGCAAGGCTGGCGCATCGCGGCGTTGTGTGCCCGCGAAACTCATTTGAAATACCGGCTGCTCCGCGAGTTGCATCAGGACAAAAAAGCCTAGGCATGAATCCGCCCGAAAACATTTTACTGATCCGGCTCAAGTCCATTGGCGACGTGGTTCTGACCTTGCCGGCCGTCCATGCCGTTCGCGATCATTTCCAGTCGTCGAAAATCACTTATCTGACTTCCAGGGAAAACGCGCCTTTGCTGCGCGGGTTCTCGAATATTGATGAAGTCATCCCGCTCGACCGGGCCGCTTTCCAATCCGGCAACTTGAAAACCGCCTGTGCAACAACGGTCAAATTGCTTCGCGACTTGCGGCGAAGAAAATTTTCACTGGCCATTGATTTTCAGGGCTACGGCGAAACGGAATTCTTTTCGTGGTGGAGTGGCGCGCCGGAGCGGTGGGGTTGCGTCTATCGTCCGTCGCGCGGCTGGTTCTACACTCGCGGTGTCCGGCGGAACAATGACATTCCGATCGCCGACTGGAATCTTTCGCTGCTGCGACAATGCGGCTTCCGCGTCGGCGAAATCCGCAACGAATACGCTTTGCCGGAAGACGCCCTGGCCGAAGCCAGGAAATTTTTCGCGGCGAACCATCTGGCCGAAAACAGGCCGACGCTGTTTCTCCAGCCCTTCACCAGTTCGCCGTGGAAAAACTGGCCGCTGGAGAATTTTTACGAATTGGCGCGGCATTTTCATTCGCGGGGAACGCAGATTGTTTTCGGCGGCGGCCCGTCCGAACGCGCCGCACTCGAACCGGCGCAGGGCATGGGTTTTATTGTCGCTGCCGGGACGCCGTTGCTGGTTTCGGCCGGACTGATGAAGCTTTCCACCATCGTCGTAGGTGGGGTGACCGGTTTATTGCATCTGGCAGTGGCAATGCAAAAACGGGTTGTCATGCTGGTCGGGCCTGCCCATGAACCCGGTTTTCCTTACCAGCATCATGATTGGGGAATCACCCCATCAACCGGGGAAAATGTTTCCGAAATCAAAATTGGCGCAGTCATTGAAGCTTGTGCCGGGGCGTTCAGTGAACCGGGTATCATCGCTTCGCATTGAATCGGATGCCGGACCGCGCAGCCTCTCAATCACCGAACAATTTTTTCAATTGGTCCCGCGCGGCGGCTTCCCGCGGGCTGCCCCCGGCCTTCGGTATCCAGTCCCGGTGGGCCAGTTCAAAGTATTCGCAAAAATTGCCGACGGCCTTTTCCAGCACCGGCTCGGCCCGGCGTTCGCGGCATTGGTGGGCGACCCGCGGGTCGTAGTGCGCACAATTCAGGCAGACGCGCAGGTCCGCCCGGCATTTCATGCAGGTTTCGCCGCGCCCCGGCTGGCCGTTCAACGTCCAGGGCTCGCCGCAATGGTGACAGTGTCGGGTCATTTCGATTTCTGATTTACGATTTACGATTTATGATTTCAACATTATTTCGATTGCCGGCTGCCGGTTGAAAGTTGCAAGTTGGACGCATCAGGTTCGCGGACGCAACCGGCAACCGGCAACGTTTAGAATGAAACTCGGATTATTTGGCGGCTCATTTGACCCGGTTCACCTTGGCCACCTGCTCGTCGCGCAGGCGGCCATCGAGGAACTGGGTCTGGACCGGTTGTGCTTCATTTCGGCGGCGCAATCGCCGTTCAAGCCGGACAACCAGCCCGCGCCCGCCTCCCTCCGGCTGCAATGGCTCCGGCTCGCGCTCGCCGGCCGGACGAACTGTGAAATTGACGACCAGGAAATCCGGCGCGGCGGCGTTTCCTACACCGTCGACACCGTGCGCGATTATGCAAAACGTTTTCCGCAGGCGGAGTTGTTTTATCTCATCGGCACGGACAACGTAGCCAAGCTCAATGAATGGCGCGCGGCCGGTGAACTGGCGCGGCTGGTGCAATTTGTGGTGACGCCGCGCCCCGGCGAAGCTCCGGCGAATTTTCCCGCGCCGTTTCGCGGACGGACGTTGAAAGGTTTTCCCCTGGCGATTTCGTCGTCGCAAATCCGCGCGCGCGCGAAGGCGGGCCTGCCCCTCGAACCGCTGGTGCCGGCGCCGGTCGCCGAAGCCATCCGTACGGCAAAGCCTTATACTTGATGTTCAACCATGGATCGTTGGGGCGGGCAGTCCCCTGCCCGCCGGGTTAGGCGGCGCGCACGGAGTGACGCGCCCCAACTTTAAAAATATCCATGTTCATCCGTGCCCATCCGTGGTTAAATGGTCATGGCAACTATGGATTCACGTAAACTGGCTTTGCTTTGCCGCGAATTCGCGGACAACAAAAAGGCGGAAAACATCGTCATCCTTGACGTGCACAAAATATCGTCGGTGACGGATTTTTTTGTGATTGCGTCCGGCTCAAGCGAGCCGCACCTCCGCGCCATCATGGAGGAAATCACCGGCCGGCTGCGGGATGAAGCAGGGCTGCGTCCACACGCGGTGGACGGCACGGTGCATGGCGCCTGGGTGGTGCTGGATTACTTCGACGTGATCGTGCACGTCATGCGGCAGGACGTGCGGGAACGTTACGATCTGGAAGGTCTGTGGGGCGACGCCGCGCCGGTGAAGCCAAAGAAGAAAATTGCGCGGGCAAAAAAGTAATTCGCCTCCCCGACCAGAATCGCTTGTCCCAATGGGACAAAGCCAAGGCATCAATCCCGGAAATTCACAAATTGCACGGCCACGGGAAATTCCTTCGCGCGCACGGCGGCGATGACGGTCTGCAATTCATCCCGGCTCTTGCCGGTCACCCGCACGGCGTCACCCTGAATCTGCGTCGTCACCTTGAACTTGCCGTCGCGGATGAACCCGGTGATCTGTTTGGCAACGGTGGTTTCGATGCCCTGCTTGATCTTGATCAACTGCCGCGCATGGCCCAGCGGTGAAATGTCCGGCTCGCATTGCTCGACGCTCTTGAGGCTGATGCCGCGCTTGGACAGTTTGCCGATGACCATCTCGTTGAGGGTCGTGACCTTGAACTGGTCCTCGGCGGTGAGCTTGATTTCGGTTTTTTCCAGAATGATCTCAGCCTGGCTGCCCTTGAAATCGAAGCGGTTGGCCAGTTCCTTTTTGGCCTGGTTGACGGCGTTCTCGATTTCCATCGAGTTGACCTGCGAAACAATGTCGAATGATGGCATGGCGAAAGCGTAGAAAAGCTGGAGCCGGAAGGCAAAAGGATTCAACCCCGGGCCGTGGAAAAACTTTCAAAACCGGAGCAGTTCGTCCGGTGGGGGTGAAGGCTGTTACTGGACTTTCTCCGGCAGCTCGTTCGACGCCTTCACCATTTCATCCAGCAGCTTCTTGAAATCTTCCAAACCGGTGGACGGGATGATGATGGTGTCACGGCGGCCGCCGACGTCCTCGGTGATGCGCAGAAACCGGCCGCGCGGATTCTCCTTGAGCGTGAACACAAAGGTCTTGCGCTCAATCTGGACCTTGTCGGATTTAAGGGTGTCCTCATTGACCGGCGGCTTGGGTTGTCCCATAGGACGCCGCACGTATGGCGATGGCCGTTCGTTTGAAATCATAATGTCCCGCTAAAACCGCCCAGTTGGCGTTCCATCCGACAGGAACAAATTTCGACCGTCTTGGCGGTTTGTCAACTGGGAATATTTATAAAATATTCGCCGCCAGCTCGGCCAGCTCGGAGCGCTCGCCCTTCTGCAACTCGATGTGCGCGGCGATGGCCTCGGCGCGGAACCGGCTGACAACGTAGTTGAACCCGTTCGACGACGAATCCACATACGGATTGTCAATCTGGTACGGGTCGCCGGTAAACACGATTTTCGTGCCGCTGCCGACGCGGGTGATGATGGTCTTGGCTTCGAGCGGCGTGAGGTTTTGCGCCTCGTCAATGATCATGAACTGGTTGGCGATGCTGCGGCCGCGGATGTAACTCAACGCCTCCACCATGATGCTGCCGGAACGCATGAGGTCGGTGCTGCGGCGATGGTCGTGGCCCATGTTCAAATCGCTGAGCATTTCAAGCGCGTCGTGAATCGGCTGCATCCATGGCGCGAGTTTTTCCTCCAGCGACCCGGGCAGAAACCCGAGTTCCTTGCCCATGGAAATCGTCGGGCGCGCCACAACCAGCCGGCGGAATTCGCGGTCGTTCACGGCCCGTTTCAATCCGGCGGCCATGGCCAGCAGCGTCTTGCCGGTGCCGGCCTTGCCCATGAGCGTGACGAGTTTGACGCGGTCATCGAGCAGCGCGTCGAAGGCAAAATGCTGTTCGCGGTTTCGCGGTTTGATGCCCCACACGCCTTCCCGCGAATCAATGATCGGGATGAGCTTCTTCCCGGTCGGGTCCACCTTGGTAAGCGCCGTGCGTTTGGGATTGGTTTCATCGGTGAGCGTGCAAAATTCGTTGGGAAAATAGGTTTTGCCGGCAGGAAGTTCGAGTTCGCTTTTGGCCCGGAACGCGGCCATTTTGTCCGCGGGGACCGACATATCCATCATGCCGGTGTAAAGGTCGGTGATGAACACGCGGTCGGTCTCGTAATCCTCGGCTTGCAACCCCAACGCGTCGGCCTTGATGCGGAGGTTGATGTCCTTGGAAACGAGAATGGTCGGGTTTTTTGGCTGCGCCTTCTGGATGGACGCAGCCAGCGAGAGAATCCGGTTGTCCACGGTGTTGCCGTTGAAATGGACTTCGCCGTTGCCATGGCCGTTTTTTTGGAAGGCGATTTTCAGTTTGCCGCCGTTGGGCAGCTTCACGCCTTCGCTCAGGCTGCCATCGCCGCGAAAACCGTCGAGCATGCGCGACACCATGCGCGCATTCTGGCCCAACTCGGATGACTCGCGCTTGAACCGGTCAATTTCCTCGATGACCTCGATCGGAATTAAAACGGCGTTTTCCTCGAAACTAAGCAGCGAATTGGGATCGTGCAGGAGAACGTTGGTATCAATGATGTAATTCTTCACTTACCTCCTAAAATAAAACTTAATCGGTTAAAAACAAGCCGGGTTATGCAAAAACGATGTGAATTTTACCTTTTCAACCGGGCCATCCGGCGGTGCCAGTTTTTTATTTGTGAATGCGCGGCGGGCAGTTGGTAGTGGCCGGAGTAGAGGAAATTTTCGAGCATCCCGAACAAATCTAAATCCACGAAGCGCGGCTGTTCGCCGAGCAAAAAGGACTGGTGCGCGAGCATTTTCTCGAAGGGCAGCAGCCTTTCCTTCAACGACTTGAGCCAGTCGTTCCGTTGCGCGCGCCATTGGTCCAGGCAGCCGCGGCCGAATTTCCGCTCCTTGAAACGCAGGAATTGCAACTGTTCCGCCGGCGGAACATTCTCCCGCCAATAAATGTCGTTCAACCGGAAGGTTGCGCCTTCAACGTCATTTTCGATATAACGCCAGAGGAGGGACTGGACGCCTTCCAGTTCGGGCGGAAAAAGGCCCAGCTCCAGTTCTTCATCAAGATATTTGGCGATGACCTGCGAATCGTCGTTGAGTTCAAAAACGACATTCCGGCCGTGCCGGATCGTCGGCACGCCGTAATAGCGCTGTTTGGTCAATTTCCAGACCCGCGAACGGTCCTGGTTCGGAAGGTTGATGATTTTGAAAGGCGCGCCGGAAAATTCCAGAATGCGACGCTGAACGAGGCAGAACGGACTCCACGGAAACTGAATCAATTCAATCATGTAAAACTTGGTGCGCTCGCGAAGCCGGAATTTAAAACGCGGCCCGGACGGTGACAAGCCCAAACATCACTTTACACCTTCGCCGGGCCGGACTACAGTCGCTACATGGCATCTGATTACGACGCAACGGAGTTTGTGGACACGGATTTTCAGGCGCATAAAACGCCCGGACTGGCCGCCGGCGACCCGCTTCGGCCGCCGACGCGCGAGGAGGTGGACCGCAAGGTGGTCGAGGCCCAGCAAAAGCTGGCCGAGTTGAAACGCGCGCAGGAGGGCTTGGAGCGCGAACGCGCCTCCCTGGAGGAATTGCGCCGCCGCCAGAACGAATTCCATACCGGCCGGCAGGAAATGATCCATAATTTGACGCGCGGACTGGGTTTGCTCGAGGAAGCCGAATTCAACACCCGCCGCGACGCCGAGCAGATGGTCAAGACCATCAGCGATTTCCGCGACGCGCTCACCAAAATCCAGGCCGTCCACGATGAAGTGTGGACCAAGGAAAATTTCAGCATCGAACTCACCCGCGCCCTCACCACCATCGAAAACGCGCGCATGGAGTGGAATGCGGCCCGGCTGAAAGTTCCGGTCCTGTCCGGTCCCGTGACCGAAAAACCGAAATCCGAAACCGCATCGGCAACGGCCGCATCGCCCCTGGCCGACGCCAGCTTCGGCCAGCTGTGCCGGTTCGGCCTGGCGATGACCTGGCCGCTGGTGCTGGTGGCGCTGGCCGCGCTCGGCGTGCTGGTGACGATTTTGCTGTTGCGGCATTAAGGCCGTCAAGGTTGTATGTCGTCTGCAAAGAAAAAGCTGAAAAAAAATGACCCGATTTCCGAGCGCGCCCACGCGTTGACCGACCAGATCGCCTCGCTCGAAGCCGAAATCAAGCGGCTCGACAATCAGTTGCAACACACGCCCGTGCCCCGTCTGCGTTCCACCGCCCTGCCCCACGGCGCGACTGTTGCCCGCACGCACGAACCGCCCCCGCCCCCGCCCGCCGCGCCGGAGCCGGTTTTTGAAGAAGTGAAACCGGTGCGAACCGACGATGAAACTGCCCCGACTGATCAATTTAACGACCTCGGCGTGCGCAAATATGATTTGCCCGGATTTTTGGGGCGCCTGCGCCAGCACTTCCGCCGGCCGACCACGTCCAATCCCCGGCTGGTAACCTATCTCGCCGCCGGCGGCGTACAGGGCCTGCGTCCGTTGCGCTACGAAAAACGCGTCGCCCGCAACCGATTCATCGTGCTGGTGGTCGTGCTGTTTCTGGTCCTGCTCGGCGTTATCTCCGTCTTCGTCCACAACCATTAAACTCCGTCCCAATGAAAAGCCATTTCATTGAACTGTCCATTCCCACGGGCGCCGGACGATTTATTGCGCGTTACTCTGAAAAAGGCCTAGCCGAACTGGATTTTCCAACGGTAGGGACGCCGCGCCGCGGCGTCCGGACATCGCAGCGCGATGTCCCTACCATCCCTGCCAATACAATCTCCCGCTGGCATCGCACCACCGAAACCGCCTTGAAGAAAATTCTCGCCGGCAATGCGCCAAAAACTTTTCCGCCGCTGGATTTGGCGGGAACGGAATTTCAGAAAAGCGTCTGGAACGCGTTGCGGAAAATTACTCCCGGCAAAACGAGAAGCTACGGCGAAATCGCGCAGGCGATTGGCAAACCCAAGGCGGTCCGGGCCGTCGGCGGCGCATGCGGCGCGAATCCGATTCCGGTTCTGGTCCCCTGCCATCGCGTGCTCGCCGCGAACCGGAAATTGGGCGGCTTCTCCGGCGGATTGGATTGGAAACGCGCATTGCTCGCACGCGAAGGAGTCTGGTTCAGGCAGAACGCGTCGCGCCGTTCAGCGCCATAGGCGCGGCATATTTGTAGAATATTGGCGACCGATTTTTATGCCCTGTCAGGAGCGAAATCTTCTGATGTCAGATAAATTTCAAGCGGATCGTGTAAGGCGGAATATGTCGCCCCGATGGGGCTTGAGATAGATTTGGTTTTGGTGCTACAAAGATGCCGCACCTACGGCGCTGGACAAAAACTTAAAGTGCAATTTAGCAAAATTATGAAAAAGGATTGGCTACATAACAAACCATTCAATATCTATTAGGCGGCCTATGGCACGTAAACTTAAAATCGTTCTTGTAGGTTTGAACAGTTTCCTAGTCTTCGCTGGTTTATGGTTTGGGTTGCCGTCAGTTCGCACACATATCCCAGAGGAAAAGCGCAACGCTGAACAAGTTGCGGCGATTGTCGAGAGGACAACCGATGTGGAAAAATTGCGGGCGATAGTCAAAGCAGATGAAGCGGATATTCGCTCAGAAGAGGTGCTCGCATCATTGTTCCGTCAGGCTATTATTACCGGCAGCGCTATAGCGATTATCATCGGGTCAGCGAATGTCGTCTTTATTTGTATTTACGTGAGAAAAGATGACCCGTCAGCCTAATATGAGGACAGGCTGCGAAATTACGCGGTCTCTTCGCAAGTTTCACTGACATCTCACCCAGCCTTCAGTTGAATGATTTTGCGCAATGGCGCACGCGAGCAGAACTTCTCGAACCAGCAGCAGGCGACAAAATCACGGCCACGCGAGCTTGTTCGTGCCCGGCACAGGCGTTACAGCCTTCGGTTTCTGACTTCCGGTTTCTGGCTTCTGACTTCCGGCTTCCGGCTTCAGCCTTAGGGCATCCGCGACGGCTTGCGCCAGTTTCTGCCGGAACTCCGGAGTTTCAATCTGCCGCGCATCACCTGGATTTGACAGGAAGCCCGCCTCGATAAGCACCGCCGGCCGGTGTTGTCCATGCAGCACCCCGATGAAGCGCGCCCGGCAGACGCCGCGATCTTCCATCCCGGTGGCATGAAGCAAAGCGCCCTGCAGCCGGACGGCAAATTGCAAATTCTGAACATCGTAGTCGTTATTGGGAAAACTTTCCGACCAAAAGTCGCCGTACCCGCGCGTCAGCGTCGAAGGCATGCCGGTGGGCGTGACACAATACGTTTCAATCCCCGACGGAGTTTTGTCCGGCGCCAGGGAATTGAAATGGAGGCTGATGAAGAAATCCGCGTGATGTTCCTCGGCAAACGTGACCCGGCTGGCATTGGTGACGTAGGTGTCACTGGTGCGCGTCAAAAAGACCTGCCAGCCCTCCTGTTCGAGCAAGGGCGCCAGCCGTTTCGCCCAGTCGAGCGTGAACTCCTTCTCGAACCGCCCGTCCAGGATGCTGTGGGTGCCGACGTTGGCGCCGCCGTGACCCGGATCAATGACAATGGCCGGCCTGGTTTGCGGCACCGCCAACGGCGGCTCACAGAGCAGCGGTTCCAGATTTTTCTGCAGGTCGCGGCCCTGCACGAAAACCTCGCCGTCAATAATCTGCGGTTGAAAGCCGAGATGGATTTCAGTTCCGTTCCAGGTCGCTTCGCGGCTGCCGATGGTCAGGACCATCACGCCATTGGAAGAACCAATCGCATAGCTGGTGACCGGCGAATTTGACAGTAAATGCGGTTTGCCAAGGCCCTGCTGCGTGGCCCAGCCATTCAGCGAAGCCCACGTTGTTATGGGTGCGACCGGCACGCGTTTGGGAGCCACGGGCGGCTGCCACTCTTCCCCGTTGGCGGACGGAGGGTTTGAGGGAACGACCGGCTTCATCAGCCGGACCGGCTCTGACCCGAACCCGTTGCGGACGGCGTTGGTGTTCACCCAGCTCAACGATGGAAGCCGGCCGTCGGTGGATGGCCGGGCGGCGCCAGCGGCGCAAAAAAACACCACGACGAAAAAGATTCCGGCAAACTTGAACACACGGTCATTGTGCGGAAGGGAGAAGCCGACTCAAGCTGTTTCAAATAAATCTTAATCTTAATCGTAATCCTGCTTTGATCCGAAGATTATGATTAAGATTACGATCAAGATTATGAAAGGTTGCGCGGCCTTGCTCGTTTGAACCTATTCGACGATAATCAGCCAAACATAAGAGGTATTTTGAAGATCCTAGTCGCCATCACGGGAGCCAGCGGCGCGCTGTATGCGCAACGCCTGCTCGATAATCTTGACCCGCGCCAGCACGAGTTGCACGTGGTGATGAGCCATTACGCGCAACAGGTCATCGCGGAGGAACTGCCCGGCGGCCTCCGCCTGCCCGACGGCGCGAAATCGTACAACCTCAAGAGCATGAACGCGCCGTTCGCCAGCGGCTCGAACCCGCCCGATGCCATGGTGGTCATCCCCTGCACCATGGGCACGATGGGCCGCATCGCGCACGGCTACAGCGAGGACGTTTTGCTCCGTGCCGCTGACGTGGTGCTGAAGGAAAAGCGGAAGCTGATTCTTGTCCCGCGCGAAACACCGTTGAGCCTGGTCCACGTCCGGAACATGGAATTGCTGCTGCTGGCCGGCGCGACGATCCTGCCGGCGAACCCGGGCTTTTACTCAAAGCCGAAAACCGTCCAGGAAGTCGTGGACACGGTGGTGGCGCGGGTGCTGGACCATCTGGGCCTGCCGCAAAAGCTGATGCCGCGCTGGAGCGAGGAAAAAGAATGAAATGAAAAAAGGGAAACATCCAACATCCAACATCCAACATCCAACGCCCAATGGAGTGGCAACGGACATCTGGGAATTCAATGACGGCCATCCGGTGGATCGCAAATTTGATCTGGAAGAACGGCTGATGGAATTCGCCACGGCGGTGATTGATCTTTCGGAAAAGCTTCCAAATTCACGCGCGGGAAACCACATTGCCGGACAAATTTTGCGTTCAGGCACCTCGCCGTATCCGAATCACGGCGAAGCTGAAGATGCCGAGTCGCGTGAGGACTTTATCCACAAGCTGAAGATTTGCCTGAAGGAACTCCGCGAAACACGTCGTTGGGCGCGACTGATCAAACGCAAAGGCTGGGGCAGGGATGACGCTACGCTGCCTTTTATTTTGTCTGAATCCGACGAACTAATCCGCATTTTCTTTTCGAGCATCCAGACCGCGAAGAAGAATGCGCTGACTGAACGGCGCAAGACATCCCTACAGTATCCTGCCGGTGAAGCCGGCTGAAAATTGGATGTTGGTTGTTCGAAGTTGGATGTTGGATGTTTTCCTAACTGAATGATTTCTATAATCAATAAATGGGCTTCATTCGTGCGCTTCTCGCACACGGTCTTCGCACTGCCGTTTGCGCTGGCGGCCATGGCGGTCGCCGCGCGCGATCATCGTGGCTGGCCGGGCGGGCGGACCTTCGGGCTGATTCTCGCCGCGATGGTTTGCGCGCGCACCTGCGCCATGGCGTTCAACCGCATCGTGGACCGCAAATTTGACGCGCTGAATCCGCGCACCGTCAATCGCCATTTGCCCACTGGGGCAATCTCCTTGGTCAGCGCCGTCGCGCTGTGCATTTTGTCCGCGGCGGGATTGGTGGCGGTCAGCTACTTTCTAAATCCACTTTGCTTTTATTTGTCGCCGGTTGCGCTGTTGGTGATTTGTTTTTATTCACTGACCAAACGGTTCACGGATTACACGCACATTTTCCTTGGACTTTCACTGGCGCTGGCGCCCGTCGGCGCCTGGCTGGCGGTAAAGGGCGCGGAGGTTTCCGTTTTGGAAATTTTGCAGATGACCACGCTCGCGCTGGCCGTGGTTTTGTGGCTGGTCGGTTTCGACATCATTTACGCGTTGCAGGATTACGAGTTCGACAAATCGCAGGGCCTGCACTCCTTGGTGGTGGCGTGGGGACCCAAAAACGCGCTGCAAGCGGCGTTTCTCGCGCACATGATCATGTGCGGGCTGCTGTTCGGTTTCGGTATGCTGTGCCGTTTCCGGGTCGCTTATGTCGTCGGCTGGTTCATCATTGTCGGTTGTCTCGTGCTGGAACATTGGATTGCCCGCCGGCGCAGCTTGAACTGGATCAACGTCGCGTTTTTCCGCCTCAACGCGCTCGTGAGCGCCGTGTTTTTGATTGTAACCGTGGCCGAGGTGGTGTTTCAGGGCGGGTTCCGGCTGCGATGAGGCAAAGGGAACATCCAACATCCAACATCGAACATCCAATAATGCCCAATTCTCGTCCATTGGATGTTGGGAGTTTGATGTTGGATGTTGGATGTTTCTAAATTTTAACAGTAATATCCATCCGGTTTTGCTTCTGAAGCAGGCATGGACACCGTAAAATCGGATCAACCCATGCCCGACGGAAACAAATGCCTGCAATGCAGCACCTCCCTGCCGGCCAAACGCTCCGGCCGGTCTCTGTCCCGCCAGCCTGCTCAAACATCGGCTGCGCAAACGCTACCGGCAATGGCTCCGCGACGAAATCGCCCGAACGTTGGCCGATGCCGACGAAGTGGATGAGGAGATACGCGGGTTGATTCGGCGCGTTTTCAGAGCAGGACCCGGAGCCGTCCCGCATGGTGGGATGAAAGCGCGGATGGGTCCGCCACTTCACATCGGTGGCTGCGCCAACTTATCGCCAGTTTCGCTGCGAGCGCGGAGCCGGTTTCCGCCGTTGCTTGAAATCCGGTTCACGGCCTTTCGGGGCACGTCCCGCTCCAGTTCCACCATCCTGCGCCAGCCGGAAATCCACCTGCTTCTTGAAACTGTCCACCCGGGCCACCTGCACCTGCACCTGGTCACCCAGCCGGATGATCCGGCGGGTGCGCCGGCCAATCAACTGGCCGTGCTCGGAATCGAACAGATAAAAATCGTCCTCCAAGAAGGAAAGATGCACCAGCCCGCTCATCGCCAGACCGGGCACGTCCACAAAGAAACCAAAATTACGCACGTCAATCACCAGCGCCGGATACGGCGTCGGCTTCGGCGACTTGAGCTGCGCCTTCAGAAACGCATACAGCTTCACATCCTTGCTGTCCCGCTCGGCATCGGCGGAATTGCGTTCGGTATCGGAAATATGCTCGGCGGTTTCCTTGAGCGAATGGGTCGGGCCATGGCTCTTTTGAAACAAGGCGCGATGCACCACCAGGTCGGCATACCGCCGGATGGGCGATGTGAAATGCGTATATTTGGCCTTGGCCAGGCCGTAGTGACCGAGCGGCTCGACCGCGTAACGGGCGCGCATCAGTGACCGGAGAAACCCGATCTTGAGCGCCGCGCCGATGGGAATTTCACCCAGTTTTTGCAGCAGCTTCTGGACTTCCGTCCGCTTCGTCAGATTTGCGCAGGGCACGTGGTGACTGAGCACCTCCTTGCGATACTCCTGCAACCGCCGTTCGTCCGGTTCCTCGTGCACCCGGTAAATCGCCGGCACATTCCGGCCCATCAACCGGCCCGCCACCGCCTCGTTGGCCAGCAACATGAATTCCTCGATCAACTGATGGGACACATCGTTCTCCACCTTCTCGATGCGTTCCACCCGGCCCAGTTCATCCAGCCGGATTTTCATTTCGGGAAAATCCAGGTCGAGCGAACCCGCCTTGAACCGCAGCCGCCGGATCCGCTGGGCCAGCGTGTTCGCGTCATGCAACATCTGCTCAATCCGGTCGATTGGTTTCCGTTGCAAAACCGCCAGCACTTCGCGGTAGGTAAATCGCCGTTGCGAATGAATCACCGCCGGATAAAATTCCGTTTTCAGCACCCGGCCGCCGTCCGACACCAGAAACTCCACGCATTTGGTCAGGCGATCCACATCCGGTTTCAACGAGCACAACTCGTTGCTCAACGCCTCCGGCAACATCGGAATCACCCGGTCCACGAGATAGGTTGAATTGCCCCGCTGGCGCGCCTCCTGGTCCAGGGCCGTGCCCGGTTTTACATAGTGCGACACGTCCGCAATGTGCACCCACAGCTTCCATTGTCCGGGCGAAGCCCGCTGCAGACAGATCGCGTCGTCAAAATCCTTGGCATCGTCCGGATCAATGGTGACGACCTGGTGCCGCCGGCAATCTTCGCGCCCGGCCAGTTCCGCCGGTGAAACGGCCGACCCGATGGCCCGCGCCTCCTGCAACGCCTCCTTAGGAAAATGCAACGGCAGGTTGTACTGACGCAATACCGACAACATGTCCACCCCTTCCTCATCCGGCGAACCGAGCACCTCGATGATTTCGCCTTCCGGATTGGTGTGCCGCGATTCCCATTCATGCAACTCCACCACGACCTTGTCGCCGACGTTGGCCGGCCGGCCGACATCGCGCGGCGGCGGCACATAAATATCGTGCGGCATGCGCGGGTCATCGGGAATCACGTAAAGAAACTCGCGCCCGCGTTGCAGCGTGCCGACGATCTGTCTCCGTTTCCGTTCCAGAATGCGAATCACCACGCCCGTCTCCTGCACGAGACGGTCGGGGTTCAACCGTTTCGCCCGGACATCGCGCCGCACGAGCACGCGATCTTCGTGGAGCGCCGTGCTGGTGGCCTCCTGCGGAATCATGATTTCCTTCACACCGGAATCGTCCGGCAGCAAAAAGCCCTTTCCCTGGCGATTGATGCGAATCCGGCCCGGGATGAGGTCCGCTTCGCGCGACTGGATGTAGCGATTCCCTTTCGTGCGGGCGATCCGGCCGGATTGTTCGAGCCGGCGCAGCACCGCCTGCAATTCCTGCTGACGCTGGGGCGCGAGCCGGAGTTGCCGGAGCAATTCCGGCACGTTGGACGGCGCATAATCCCGCCGGCCCAGTAGTCTTAAAATCTGCTCTTCCATAAATTCATTCCACAATCTGCAAAAGTCTTACGCCAGACTATGGAGGATTTTGGGCGTATTACCAGCGCCGACTCAAATGGATTGCCCTGCCCGGTTGACCCCTTGCGCAACAAAGTCACTTTGCCAAACGCCCATTTGCTGCTAATTATGGTTGATGAACTTTTTTGTTCAACGCAGCGGGTTGCGCGACCTGTATGACAAGGTCGCCGCCGGCGAACGCATTTCCGAAGCCGACGCGCTGCGGCTGTTTGAATCGAAGGACTTGAACGCCGTCGGGGCCATCGCGGACCTGGCGCGCCATAAAAAGACCGGCAACCGCGCCAGCTACATCATCAATCGCTACATCAACTACTCGAACTATTGCATCCTGTCGTGCCAGTTCTGCTCGTTCGCGCGCAAGAAACGTGACGCCGACGGCTTTCAATTCACGGTCGAAGAAATCGTCGGGAAGGCGCGCGAGGCGCTCAAGCTCGGCATCACGGAACTGCACATTGTGGGCGGGCTGCATCCGTCGCTGCCGTTCAGTTACTACACCGACATGTTGAAAGCGCTTCGGATGCTGGATTCCCATAACGGAGTGCGGCCGTCCCCGGCCGCAGCAACTTCCGCAACTCCCAGCGCGTCGGCAAATTCGAGCGCTGATCCGGGACTGATCACTGCTGCGCCCGCGGACGGGCGCACTCCGAACCGGCTGCACCTCAAATGCTTCACGGCCATCGAAATCCTGCATCTCGCCTGGCTCGCAAAAAAATCCGTCGAAGACACCTTGCGCGAATTGAAGGCCGCCGGACTTGATTCGCTCACCGGCGGCGGCGCGGAGATTTTCCGCAAGGAAGTCCGTTCGACCATCGCCAAGGGCAAGGAATCCGCCGGGGAATACCTGGACGTGCATCGCACGTGGCATCGCCTGGGCGGGCGCAGCACCTGCACGATGCTTTACGGCCACGTCGAATCACCCGCCGACCGGGTGGATCATCTGCGGCAATTGCGCGCGTTGCAGGACGAGACGCACGGCTTCACCGGCTTCGTGCCGCTGGCGTATCAGCCGGAGGACAACGACATCCCGGTCGAGCAACCACCGACCGGCTTTGATTCGCTCCGCACCATCGCCGTGAGCCGCATCTACCTCGACAACTTCGACCACATTACTGCGTACTGGGTCGGCCTGGGACTGAAACTCGCGCAAGTGGCATTGAGCTATGGCGCGGATGATTTACACGGCACCATCATCGAGGAACATATCTTCCACATGGCCGGCGCGACCTCGCCGCAGTTGCAGACCGAGGCGGACATGATCAAAGCCATCCGCGAAGCCGGTCGGATACCGGTTCAGCGCAACACCTTTTACGAGCCGATCCGGATATTGGAAGGCGCGGCGGTTACGGAAGCAACCGGGAATTCCGCACGCTCAAAAATGCTGGAAGACAATCTGGCGACAGCGTGATCCTCATTCAACGTCATTCATTTCCGGATATTTTTAATCCGTCGCTTTGCGGCTTGGCGGCTTGGCGGCTTTGCGTTAAATCTGTTGGCACAAGATGTTTAATCAAGTGAAAGGTCGACGCCCGGCCGGATGCTTCCGGCAACGCCTCCCAAAATCCCGCCTCGTACCGGCGCTGATTTTTGTTTCGCTGTTGCTGCTGACCGGCTGCTCAACCGTTACCACGTATACCCCCCATTCGGCCGCCGGACCGGCGAAACCGGTTGGCTATCCCATTCCCATCTATACGGAGAAGATGTCCGTGCCCCGGCCGTGCGAAGTGATAGGAACCGTTTCCATCGGCGGCGGCTACTTTACCATGCGTGGCGGAACGCCCGAAAGCGAAACGGTAAAGGTGATAAAAAAAGCCTGGGAAAAGGGCGCCGACGCCGTGCGGATAAGATCGATTGAAGAACCGGATTTTTCGCACGCCAGCAGCCGGATGGTTGCCGACCTGCTGCGTTACACGGACGACTGGGAAACCATTGTCGGCTCGGAGCAATGGCTCATCAATTATCTCGATGCGCACCGGCAAAATCTCGACCCGATTGAAGGAATCTGGGACGGGACCGGAACGGTTCCGCATCGCATCGGCATCATACGGGACACCTCAAGACCGGGCCGGGATTTTGTCGGGTTCATTCTCGACACGGCAAATCCGGCCTGGCGCGAAGGGTACAAGAAAATTGACATCCAACGCGGGGTCCAACCCGGAGGTTATGTGCTTGAATATTACCTCGAAGATTTCACCCGGAAGGAAATCACCGTCATCCTGGGCCAAAGCCGGACGTTCACGTTGAACATGCCGACCTCGGACGAGGATGCCGACATTGTCACCTATACCAAAAACCGGTAAACACCTTGAATCCCCCACCGACTGACATGCCGGCCGCTGGCCCCAAAAAATTTCGCATCGGTTCGGTGCCCTATCTCAATGCCGTGCCGCTCACCCGCGGCATCGAGGGTGAAATTGTTTTCGCCACCCCCGCCCGCCTCGCTGAAATGCTCCGCCGGGATGAACTCGACGCCGCGCTGGTCAGCCTCACCGAGGTCCTGTTCCACGACCGCTACGATATTCTCGACGGTGTCGCCATTGCATCGCTGGGCGAGGTCTACAGCGTGTTGCTGGCGCACTGCGTGCCGCTGGAAAGCCTCACCGAGGTATTTTGCGATCCGGCGTCGCTCACCAGCGTGAATCTTTTGAAGGTGCTGCTGGCCGAACGCGGGTTAAAACCGGAATTCAAACCCCTGCCCGACCCCGCCACGGCAGCCGAACGAGATGCCGTGTTGCTCATCGGCAACCCGGCCATTGATTTTCAACGCACCACGCACGTGCACGAAATCCTTGATCTGGGCGCGGCCTGGTATGAGTTGACGAACCTGCCCTTCGTTTATGCCGTGTGGGCATTGCGGCGCGGCGCGGATAATGCGGAATTACGCCGCGAACTCCGTGGCGCAAGGACGTTTGGCCTCGAAACGCTGGATTACGTGATCGAATCCCGCGAGGAATATGATGAGGATTTCCGCCGGGATTATCTCGGCTGGCATATTCACTATCATCTGGCCAGGGACGAAAAGCGCGGCATCGCGAAATTTTGCGAACTGTTGCGAAAACATGGTCCCGGCCCGGTGTACGACCCGAAGTTTGTTTCTTAATGAGAGGGTTGGCAGGTTGCCGACCCGGATTCAGGCACACCGGCACGTTGTCCTTCCCAACCTTACGCCTCGGCGGTTCAATTTTCCTGCTCCAACCTCGCCAGCGTTTCCGGGTCGCGCACATCCACCCAGCGGCCTGGGACTTCCAGGCCGGCCAGCTTTTGTCCGGCTGCGATCATCGCACTGATGGCGTCGGTCAATTCATATTCGCCGCGCGGTGATTTTTGCAGCCGGGCCGTGAATGGGAACAGCGACGGGCGGAAAATATAAATCCCCGCGTTGTACCAGACCGGAGCGCCCGGCTTGAGCCAGCCGTCCCGGCGCAATTGTTCCAAGTGTTCCGGCGACGGCTTTTCCACGAGCCGTTTCAGGCAAAACTGTTCGTCGAAAAAATTCAGCCCGCCCTTCGTCACGTCCTCGCCGCGCGTAACGGTGATGACACCGGTAAAGTCGCCCTCGTTGAAACGCCGGAGCATCTGCGGATAGGTCTCGGGGGGGACGAGAATGTCGCCGTACGTCAGCAAAAACGGTGAATCACCGACAAATGCCTTTGCCAGCTCCGGCGCCTTCCCCGTCCCATCCGGGACAGGCTGCCGGCCGAAGGCGATGCGCGCATTCCATTTTTTACCGTCGCCAAAATGGTTTTCGATCACCTCTCCGCGCCAGCCAGTGACGATGAAAATTTCACGGATGCCCGCCGCCAATATTCCGGCGAGGATGTGTTCCAGGATGGGCTTGCCCTGCACGCGGAGCATGGGCTTGGGCAGCTCGTCGGTGAGTTCCCTCATGCGGGTGCCCTTGCCGGCGGCGAGAATGACGGCTTTCACGGGGAAATTTTAACCACAGATGGACACGGATGAACACGGATAAAAACAAAAATTCACGCGTCCCAATCGCCGGTGCGCAGATACGGCTTGAGCTTTTCCTTGAGCGTTTCGCGCCCGCGATGGATGAGCGATTTGGTGGCGGAAAGCGAACAGCCCAAAATTTCGGCAATTTCCTCGTAACTCAATTCCTCCTGCCGGCAGAGCAAAATGGCGGTGCGCTGGCTTTCCGGCAATCCGGCCAGCGCTTCCTCGATTTTTTGCGCCAGTTCGCCCTGCAGCAATTTTTCCGGCGGGGCGACATTGCTTTTGTCCTCGAACTGCTGGCGCGGCTGGTCGTCGTGTTCGGCGTGCGCTTGATCGAGCGAATCGGCGGGATGGCGCGAGCGGCGGCGGATTTCGTTCAGGCAAAGGTTGCGCGCGATGGTGAACAGCCAGGTGGAAAATTTGGCGCGGGATTCGTAGCGGTTCGCGGATTTGTAAACCTGGAGAAAGACGGTTTGCGCGAGATCCTCGGCCTCGGCCTCGTCATGCAAGGTCCGATAAACGAGGTTCATCACCGGCTGCTTGTATTTTTCCACCAGCTCCGTGAACGCCGCCCGGTCGCCGCGTTTGACGCGCAGCATCAGAACGGCATCGGGATCGGGATGGACCGGCATTGACCAACTCTAGAATAGACAGGTGGCGCGCGACAAGGTTTTCGCTCGGGCGCGGCGCCCCGCAAATGCCGGCACCGATGCTGAAATAATTGCAGCGGCCGCAGGCCATCGGTACAGTACGTCCGTGCAGGACCTAATCAGAAAGATCGAAGGGGACGCCGAGACGCGGTTGCCTTTTCCAGCCAGTGCGGATACCACGGAACGGCTCTCCCGGTGCAAGGGTTTTCTCAAGGTGGAAACGCACCGGCTCAAGCTGTGGCATCGCGGCGGCGCCGCTGGACGCGAAATCTGCCGGGCGCGCGCGGCCATGCTGGACGCATTGTTGCGGCATCTCTGGATGTCCGCCCGCGGCAGTCTGTCGCCGCAGGCCCAAAAGGAATTTCCACCGCTGTCGCTGGTGGCCATCGGCGGTTATGGCCGCGCGGAACTGAATCCGTACAGCGACATTGATTTCATGTTTTTGCACGACGGCCAGGTGGCCGCCGGCAAACCGCTCCCCTACCTTTCCAAGCTGATTGATGGGGTGTTGTATCCGCTTTGGGACATCGGCTTGAAGGTCGGCCACGCGGTCCGCAGCATCGACGATTGCGTCAAGGTGGCCAACACCGACATGCAATCCAAAACCTCGCTCATCGAATCGCGTTTGATTGCCGGCGACGAGGCGTTGTTCAAAAAGTTCCAGCGGGTGATTGTCGACAAATGCGTTGACGGTTACGAAAACAAATACATTGCCGAGCGCGTCGAGGACCAGAAGGCGCGCCATGGCAAATATGGCAATTCCGCCTGCATGCAGGAACCCAACATCAAGAACGGCTGCGGCGGCCTGCGTGATTATCAGAACCTGCTCTGGATGGCGTTTTTTAAATATCGCGCGCGTTCGCCGGGCGAACTGGAGAAACGCGAATTTGTCAGCCACGCCGAGCGCAAGCAGCTCGAAGCCGCCTATGACTTTTTGCTGCGAACGCGGACGGAATTGCATTATCAAACCAACCGCGCCGTGGATGCGCTCGGCAAAAACCTGCAACCCGCCGTGGCGCTGGGCCTTGGCTATGACGACCGCTCGCCCAGCAAACGCATTGAAAAGTTCATGCGCGACCTGTACACGCACACGCGCAACGTCTTTCTCATCACCCGCACGCTGGAACAGCGCATGGCGCTGCTGCCGCCGACGTCGAGAAAACTTTCGTTGCGCGCGTGGCTGCCCAAACGCCGGGCGCCGGAACCGGTGGACGGTTTTTTGTTTGCGGGCGACGAAATCCGGGCCGCCTCCCGGCGCATTTTCCGGGAACAACCCCAACGCCTGATGCGGGTTTTCCTCTACGCGCAACAACGGCAGTTGCGGCTGCACCCCGACCTGGTGCAGCTCATTCGCAACGAACTTTCGCTGGTGAACGGCACCTTTTTGAACGATCCGCAGGTGCGCGAGACGTTTTTGACCATCCTCGACCAGCGCGGCAGCGTCGCGCCCATTTTGCGCGCCATGCATGAGGTGAATCTGCTCGGCAAATACGTTCCCGAGTTCGGCAAGCTCACCTGTCTCGTGCAGCACGAATTTTATCATCAATACGCCGCCGACGAACACACGCTGGTCTGCCTCGAACAACTCGACCGCATCTGGGAAGCCAAGGACCCGCCGTATCGAAATTATGCGCCCCTGTTCCAGGACCTCGAACGGCCCGGCCTGCTTTATCTGGCCTTGCTGCTGCACGACGTGGGCAAGGCGGAACATCGCAAGCGCGGCCACCACCCGGAAGTCAGCGCCGAAATGGCCTTGCGGGTCGCCAAACGGCTGCGGCTTAACGGCGCGGTGACGCATACCCTGCAGGTCATCATCGAAAATCATCTGCTCATGGCCAGCGTCTCGCAGCGGCGCGACATGGATGATGCCGCGGTCATCCGCAATTTTGCGCGGACCATCGAAACCCCCGAGGCGCTCAACCTGCTCACACTGCTGACGTTCGCCGACTCGCAAGGCACCAGCGACAAACTCTGGAACGGGTTCAAAGACGCGCTGCTTTGGCAGTTGCATTCCCGCGCGGTGGTGCTGCTCACGGGTGGCACGGAATTCGTCCGCGCCGGAAAGGCCCAGCGCGAATCGCTCCTGCAGGAGGTCCGGCAACTGTCCCCCAAATCACTGAGCGACGAGGAGATCAACACGCATTTTGGCACGCTGCCGGACCATTATTTTCAGGTGCGCACCGCCGGGGAAATCATTGAAGACCTCGAACTGGCGCATCAGTTCATGCACCGGCTGATTCTCGAAGACGAGCGTGTGCTCTCGCCCATCACCGCCTGGCGGGACGAACCCAATCGCGGCTATAATGCCGTCAAAATCTGCACCTGGGACCGGGCCGGGCTGTTCAGCAAAATTGCTGGCTCGCTCAGCGCCGCCGGACTGAACATCCTCGGCGCACAGATTTTTACCCGCACCGACAGCATTGTGCTCGACACGTTCTACGTCAACGACGGGCGCACCGGCAATCTGGCCACCCGCCAGCAGCACGATAAATTTGCCGGGTTGCTGGAAAAAGTTCTGACCGGCGAGGAAATTGACCTGCCCGCGCTCATCGCGCGCCAAATCACCCAGCAACCGGCCTATCTCCCCTATAGCGGCGAACACATGGAAACGCTGATTCGCTTTGACAACGAGGCGTCCGAAACGCGCACACTCATTGAAATTGAAACCGAGGATCATCTGGGCCTGCTTTACATGATTTCCCAGACGCTCTCCAAGCTGGCGGTGGACATTGTCCGGGCGCGCATCGTGACCGAACGCGGCGCGGCGGTGGACAGTTTTTACGTTCGCGAAGCGGACGGCAGCAAGGTGGTTGCACCCGAACGGCAGGTTTTTATTGAACGCCGGTTGCGTGAAGCCATCAACCGCCTTCGCGCCGCAGCGTAACGCATCGCAAAGCTTGTTGCCACCCGCCATCTGTTCTGGTAAAAGCACAAGGGCAAGGCAAGCCGCATTGGCATAGGTCGCGGGCTTGCCGCGCCGGAGTTCTGCCAGGGCGGAACGGAGGCGGGTGTGGTTCAGTGGTAGAATGCGGGCTTCCCAAGCCTGAGATGAGGGTTCGATTCCCTTCACCCGCTCCA
>Ga0182016_10000649_pt1 | contig 43202 bp, 39 predicted proteins | sample 712S2MmetaG_FD_120491 | JGI IMG/M metagenome (GOLD analysis project Ga0182016, IMG submission 120491) | Permafrost microbial communities from Stordalen Mire, Sweden - 712S2M metaG | ecosystem: Environmental > Terrestrial > Soil > Wetlands > Permafrost | place: Sweden: Stordalen | collected...
ATCGCTTTCGGTGGTCGCACCCGGGCGCGAATACCGCACGCGAATGCTGGGCACCAGATGCGCCTCGTGCGCCAGCGCCGCGCCGGTTAGGATCATGCCGAGCTCGTCCGCGCCGGATTCGATCGAGGCTCGCTCCGGTGACAGCCAGCGGCCGGCAAAACCGCGCAACGCGCTCAAGTCGCGCAGATGCAGGCCGGTTTTCCAGGCGTCGTCTTGCCCGATCACGATGCGGTCGAACGCACCTTGCGCCGTCAACTGCAGCGCATACAGGTCCACTTCCCGATCGCGCGCCCGCGTCGCGAGATAGGCGCTCAGATCGCCGCCGAGTTCACCGGCAAGTTTCGCGGCCGTCGCCTTGTCGGCGTCACTTTGCGGCGGATCGGGGAGCCGCGCGTAATCGGTGAGCCAATCCACCGGCTCGCCGGCCGCAAAGAACCCCGCCGCATCACCGAGCGCCGGCACGCCGGTCGGCGCAAGCCGCATCACGGTGCCGAACAGCGTGAACGCGGCTTGGGGCCGTTGCGCGCGAAACGCGGCAAGATCGCGCAATCGCGTCTGCGCCACGTACGCAGCCGCGCCGGGCGCGCGCGAGGCGATCAGGCCGCCGAAATCGATCATGTCGGTCGACACGATAAAGGCCGATGCATCGCGCGGCGACTCGTCGCGCAGCCAACGCACGATCGCTTGCGGATCGCCCGGCGTCAGGTAATGCCCGAGCAGCTCGCGCGGCGGCGTCTCGACGCGCACGCCGGCGATCGCGCCGAGCATCTTGGGCAGTTGCAGCGTGACGGGACGATCGTCCAGCGGAACCAGAACGAACGTCGCCGCCAACGCCAGCAGACTAACTACGGAAACCGTAGAGTCCTTTTCCATTCGGATCGGCGACGTAGATCTTGTAGGCCTTCTTCACGCCGATCGACTGCGTATAGAAGATGTGGATCGGCGTGTCGGGACGCAGGTCTTTCGTCTGGACGCTCTTCCCTTCGCGCAAGTTCGTATAGCGCGGCATCGTGATGAACGACTGGTCCGATGCGTTGCCGTCGATGCAGTGCACCTTGATGTTCAAGTCGGAAACGTGCCGGACGTAGCCGTGGCACTCCTTGAACTTGCCGCCGGCCGGCAGCATACCGTTGTCGTCCGGCGGCGCCGTTTGCGCCAGAGCCGGGACCGTGAGCACGGCCGCAAGCAGAGCAGCCGCGCCGAAGTGTAGACGAATCATTAGTCTCTGAACCCATACATGCCGCGCCCATTCGGGTTGGCGACAAAGATTTTGTAAGCATGGCGTACGCCGAGCGACTGCGTGTAGATCACATGCACCGGCGTATCGGGCGCGAGGTCGGTGACTTGTACGCTCTTCCCGTTCGCCTTGTCCGCGTATTTCGGAAAGGTGACGAACGCCAAATCGAACGGCGCGCCGTCGATGCAATGAACCCGCAAGCCCGTGTTGGAGACGTGCCGGACGTACCCATGGCAGTCCTTGTATTTCCCGCCTGAAGGCAGCGCGCTTTGATCGGCCGCCAGCAACGGTGTCGCCCCGAAGGCGAGGAGCGCGAGCGCGGCAAGCGTCGCGCGGCATAAGGCGAATAGTCGGTTCATGGGAACCCTTTCATGATCGAGTGCCGCACGATGGCGAGCGCCGAACGATACGATGCGTTTGCCCTGATGGAAAAGTTCCGGCCCGATGGGGCGGCCCTAGGCGAGGCGCTCTCGCTCTTCATCGACCGTCCCGATTTCGGGTTTGTTTGGCTGGCTTACCTCGACGATCATCCCGCGGCGTGCGCTTCCGCCTCGCTCGGGATCGATACCGAAACGGGCGGCCTCGTCGCGAGTGTCCGCGATCTGTACGTACTACCGGAACGGCGCCGGCATGGAATCGGTTCCGCGCTGCTCGTCACGTTGCAAGGACGCCTCGAGGCGCTCGAGGTCGCGCGCGTCGAGGCCGTATGCGGCGCCGATCCGTCACTCCTCGGCTTCTTTGAAGCGCGCGGATACCGGCTCAACAGCGCGTCGTTCACGATTCGTCTATAACGCCGGCAAGCCGCCCATCGGCGCTCTCGAGCAACCGCTGCGCAGCATCGCGGCCGATGTTGCGGCGCGCCATGACGACGGCCGTCTTCACCTGACCGCCCGCGGCATCGAGGAGCGCAGCGGCGTCGACGTCGCCGGCGAGTTCGCGCACCAAACGCTCCGCGCGCGCTTGCAGCTTCATGTTGCTGGCAACGACGTCGACCATCAGGTTGCCGTACGTCTTGCCGAGTGCGATCATGGCGGCGGTCGAGATCGTATTGAGCACGATCTTCTGCGCCGTTCCGGCGCGCATGCGGGTCGAGCCCGCGATGGGCTCGGCTGCCGTGATCGCTTCGATCGCGATGTCCGCGTCGCGTGCCAGGACGGTTCCGGCAGCGTTCACGACGGCGATCGTGATCGCGCCGTTTGCCCGGGCCGCCGCGAGCGCACTCTGCACGAACGCCGCCGAACCGCTGGCCGAAACGCCGATCGCAACGTCGCCTTCAGCGAGGTCGGACACGCCCGCGGCACCGGCAACATCGTCGTCTTCGGCGCCCTCGATCGAACGTCGTAACGCGCCGTCACCGCCCGCAATCCGCCCTTCGTAGCGATCGCGCGGGAAACCGAACGTCGGCGGTAACTCCGATGCATCGAGCACGGCGAGGCGCCCGCTCGTTCCCGCGCCGAGCACGACGATCCGTCCGCCGCCGCGCAACGCAGCAACCACGGCGTCAACGGCTTGCGCGATGGCATCCGCCGCGGCGAGCGCTGCGTCGACGGTGCTGCGCTGCGCTTCGATCAGCAACCGGACGCGCGCAGCAGTATCGATGCGGTCGATGCCGGCAGTGAGGCCGTCAACATCTTCCGTCGACGGCAGCCGCTCCGTCATTGCGCGGCGAGCGTCTCGGCGAGCCGGAGCGCGCCGATCGCCGCGCCGTCACCGCCGCGCACGACGAGCGCACCGGGCAGGTCGCCGATGATGCGCGTCTCGAGCAGAAACGACAGCAGACTATTTTCCGCGAAGAGGCCACCGGCGAGGGCAATCGAGGGCGACGTGTCGACAAGATCGACGGCTCGCGCGGCGCTCTTGAGCAGATCGCCGAGATCCGATCCGGCCTGCTGCACGATCCGCGTCGATGCGCGGTTGCCTTTGCCCGCAAACGCGACGATCGCCGGGGCGAGCGCGGCAATTGCCGCCGGAACGAGCGGCGCATCGTAGAGTGCGGCGATGTAGGCATCGCGGTCGGGCGCGTCGAGCGTGCGCGCAACGAGATCGGTCGTTTCGTCGGCGCGCGCGCGGCCGTCGAGCACGCGCCCATACAGGCGCACCGCGGCCATGCCGATGGCGAACGCCGAGCCTTCGTCGCCCGCCAGGTAGCCGAGACCGCCGACGCGTGCGCTCCGTTCTCCGTTCTCGGCGTAGGCGATCGAGCCGGTGCCGGCGATCAGCACGATGCCTGGGCCGGCGGGAATCGCGGCCCGCAGTGCGATCCCCGCGTCATCGCCGATCGCGACGCGGCAGCCCGGAAACGCGCTGCCGATCAGTTTTTCAAGCTCCGCCGCCACGGCGGGCCGGCCGGCGCCCGCGGCACCCACGACGATGGCCGCAGGCTTGCGATGGCCCAGGGCCTTGCGCACGACGGTGAGGATCGCATCGGCAGCGTCGTGGACGCCGAGGGTGGTCGGATTGGCTCCGCTGCCCTCGGATTCGCCCGCGGGAGCGCCGTTCTCGGAGACTGCCGCACGCGTCGTCGTTCCGCCGGCGTCGACGCCGACCGCTACCATATCGCTCATCCGGGAGTCTCTTCCGCGCGCACCCGGGCGAACAATGCTTCGAGCCCCGCCGGCGCGATCGCCCCGAGGACCCGAGGCGCTCGCGCCCCCGTCACGTGGGGCAGCCCCGCCGGCCGTTCGCGCAGCGTTTCGTAGCCCAAGAGCGCAAACGCGATCGCTTCTTTCGCGTCGGGGTCGACGCCGTATGCCGCCGACGTCTCGACGGTGCCGGGCAGCAACGCGCGCAAGCCGCCGAGGATCGTGAGGTTGTGCGCGCCGCCGCCGCTGACGATCGTGCGCGCCGCATCCGGGGCATGCGCGCGAATCGCCGCCGCGACGGTACGAATCGTCAGCTCGGTGAGCGTTCGCACCGCGTCCGGCAGCGACAACGCATCGAGCGCCGTCCGATAACGCGCAACGAACGGTGCGCCGAAGCGTTCGCGGCCGGTGGATTTCGGCGGCTGCCGCGCAAAATACGGATCGGCCAGCCATTCCGCCAACAGCCCCTCGTCGGCAACGCCGTCGTGCGCGAACGCACCGGCGCGATCGAAGCGCACGTTTCCGCCGCTGCGCACTTCCAGGTACGTATCGATGGGCAAATTCGCCGGACCGCAATCGAACGCGAACACCTCGTGCGGTGCGGCGCCCGGAGCCAGCACGGTCAGGTTGGCGATGCCGCCAAGATTGAGCGCCACGCGCGTTTCACCGGCGTCACCGAGCAGTAGCGCATCGACATAGGGCACGAGCGGCGCGCCGGTTCCCCCGGCGGCGGTATCGGCGCTGCGAAAATCGTAGATCACCGTACGTCCCGTCGCTTCGCGAATGCGGAACGCGTCGCCGATCTGCAGCGTGTGGTGCGCGTCGCCATCGTGGGCGAGCGTCAAGCCGTGCGACGCGATGTAGTCTGCGCCGCCTGCGCCCACGGCCGACGCCGCTTCAGCGAACGCCTCGCCCACGTCGGCATGCAGCGCGGAAAACGCGACCGCGTCAAGCGGCGCCGGCGGATACGCCGCAAGCACGCGCGCGCGCAGCTCGGGCGCGAACGGTAGCGTGAGAAAGGCTTGCGTTTCAACGTGATAGCCACTGCCACGCGGCTGCAAGGCGATGCGCACGGCATCGATGCCGTCGAGGGACGTCCCCGAGATCAAGCCGACGGCGATCACGCGGCGTACGCCTCGACGGCCGCATCGCAGATCGCGGCACGCACGTCGCGCAGATCGTGCCGCCCGTAATGCACGGCATTGGTTAGCACGACGACGTTCAGGTCGCGCACCGGGTCGACCCAGATGCACGTACCGGTGAAGCCCGTGTGGCCAAACGTCTCGGGCGACATCAGCGCGCCGCACGAATTGTCATCGCTCGTTTTTAGCGCCCAGCCCAAACCACGCCGTAACACCGGGTCGGCCGCCTGCTCCGTCGTTGCTGCAATGGTCAACGTGTCCGGCAGCGGCGAGGGCCGGCCGTGGCGCGACGCGAGGTACCATTCACCGAGGCGCGCCACGTCGAGCGCGTCGCCGAAGAGGCCCGCATGCCCGGCAACGCCGCCCGCGAGCGCCGCCTTCTCGTCATGCACGCGGCCTTGCACGAGCCCGCGCCAGGCATCGCGCTCGGTCGCGGGAATCGCTTCATGACGAACGCCGCGCGCAAACGTTATGTGCTCGCTGCCGAGCGCGCGCAGTTCGTTCTCCACCAGCGGCTCGAGCGCACGGCCCGTCACGCGAGCAAGCATCGCCCCAAGCGCGAGAAACCCCAGATCGCTATACACCACGCGTTCCCCCGGTTCGGCCACGAGCGGCTCCCGTAGCGCAAACGTTTCGATGTGTTCGCCGAAGAGGGTGCGAAAGTCGGCGCCGCTGCGAAAGCCGCCGGTATGCGCGAGGATCATGCGCAGCGTGACGGCCCCGGCAAGCGGCGCATCGAGCGTCAGCACGCCGCGCGCAACCAGCGCCAGCGCGACGGTCGCGACGAACACCTTGGTGATCGAGGCGAGGTCGAAACGCGTATCGGCATACACACTGCCGCCGCCGTCATCGCGCATCGTCCCGGCCGCGCGTTCGTAGACGACCCGGCCGCCGCGCTCGACGCGCACCACCGCCGCACTGTAGCGCGCGCGCAGATGACGTTCGAGCAACGCATCGAGTTTCAGATCGGCACCGGCAAGAGACCGGCAGCCTCCGCGCGACCGGAGAGCACGTCAGCGCAGGCTGCAAACGCGACCGCATCGTCGCCGTAAATCGCGGCCACGGTTCGCGCGGCGGGCCATAACAACGCATCGTACGGTTCGGCCGCCGACACGATCGCAGCGCCTGGAATCAGCGCCAATATGCGTGCCACCGCCGCCCGCTGCCTCGGGTACAGGTGCGCGCGCCGGACGGTGATGACGAAATTCCGGTCGCCGAGCGAGGGCAGGTGGCCGAGCAGCAGATCGATGTCGTCGTCGTCGGGATCGAGCGCGACGCGCATGACTTCGCTCTTCCAGCGCCGCGCGCGCAGCGCCGTGCTCAGCGACGGCCGTTCGGTGCGAACGCCGCCCGCACCGTCGAACGCGTCGCCTTCGAACGAGATGACGGTCACCGGACGCTCGTCGCGCAGGCGCAGCGTACCACGCAGCACCGTCACCGCGCGTTGTGCGACGGCCAGCGGCAACGCCGCGTCGAGTTCACCGCCGTACGGCTGCAGCGTTGCGTACCGTTCGCGCAGCGCGCGTACGCGCACTGCCGCTTGCTCCAAGCGTTCGCGCGGGATCGTTCCGGCGTCAACCGCCGCCGCAATGGCCTCCGCCGCTTCGCGCGCGACGGCGAGCGAATGGCTAACGAGCAGCAGATCCGCGCCCGCGGCCAGCGCCGCCACGGCACCCGCGACGGTCCCCGGTGCGCGCGCGATCGCATCCATCTGCAAACAGTCGGTGGCCGCGACCCCTTCGAAGCCCAATTCGTCGCGCAACAGTCCGGTCAGGATGCGCGGCGAAAGCGAAGCCGGGTTTTGCGCATCGAACGCCTCGACGACGACGTGCGCGGCCATCACGATCTGCGCTGCTTCGCCGGAAATAGCCGCCGCAAACGGGAGCAGATCGCGCGACCGGAACGTCGCTTCATCGAGCGTCACGCGCGGCAGAGCAAGATGCGAATCCACGGCGGTCGAACCGTGACCCGGAAAGTGCTTGAGCGCAGCGGCCACTCCACCGGCCTCGAGTCCGCGTGCAAATGCGCCGGCGAAGCGGCCCACGAGCAGCGGATCGCTGCCGTAGGCGCGCGTGCCGATCACGGTGTTCTCCGGATCGAGCGCGCAGTCTCCCACGGGCGCGAAATCGACGCTGACGCCGAGCTGCGCGAGGTCGCGCCCCAAGAGCCGTCCAAGCCGCTCGCACGCGTCGACGTCGCGCGCCGCACCGACCGCCATTGCCGAGGGCAATTGCGCCACGACCTCGCCGATGCGCGCGACGCGCCCGCCCTCTTGATCGACGGCGATCAGCGGCGGCAGCGTCTCGATGCCGCGCAACCCCGCGACCAGCGCGCGCAGTGCATCGGCCGGGCCGACATTCCGCCCGAACAGCGTGATCGCACCGGGCGCAAACGCCCGCAACTCTTCGAGCGGAGCGTCGGCGATGCAATTGCCCTCAAACCCGACGGCAATAATACTACGGGCAAGCGCCGCAACCGACACTAACGAATGCGAATTATTTGCGCGACGTATCGGCCGTCGGCAATGCTCGAGAGAATCTGCACGCGTTCGCCGGGCTTGAGATCGGTGATCGTGTGATAGGCCGTGTCGCGGCCTTGGATGCTGGTGGAGGGCATGATGCTCACGCGGATGCGGCCGAGCGACCCGGCATCGACGCCGAGCATGCCGCCCTGATAGTCGACCGTGGTGACGCGGCCGTTGATCGTCCCGCCGTTACGGACCTGATCCGGCGCCGCGGGTGCCAGGCCCGGCGTGGGAGTTGCCAGCGCTGCAGCCGGGAGCATGACGAGTCCGAGTGCCAAACCAAGTCGTCGCAGCATCACACCGTATAGAACGCGCTTGCCGGTCATGCCGTTTCCACCGCGGCAAGATAGGCCGCCCGCGCCGCTGCATCGCCCTTACGGGCCGCGGTAAGGTGCCCGCGCAGCCGCAGCACCCCATCGTCGTCGACCGCCTCACCGATCAGCGCCAAGCGCAAGGCGATCAGCGCTTCATCGGCGACCTTCGACCCAAGCAGATCAAGCGCACGGTAGAACGCTTGTGCCCCATCGATCGACGAACGGTCAGCCAGCACGGCGGCTACCGCATCGTCCTTCGAAGGCCGGCCATCGAGCAAATAGCCATCCAGAGGATGCAATGCCATCAGGCCGGAGGTTCGCCACCTGCGGCTCGGCCCCCGGGAACCACTCCGCTGCGACCAAACGCGAGGGGCCGAACGCGAAGGATTCGCTTGAAGCGAATCCTCTAATCCAGGTCGGCTTCTAGGGCTTCGGCGGTGCGCTGCATGACGCGCGCGAGGAGGGCGATGGCGCCGGCCCGGTTCGTGTTCAGGAGCATGTACTGCATCCGGTCATTCGGGTGCAAAACCACGAAAATACCCTTGCTGCCCGTCGTGATCGACTTCAGAATACGATCGACGAACGCCCGATCTTCCGCATCGAGCGCGACCGTCGCTTCTTCTTCAGCGAGCATGTCTTTGAGAAAGGTATCCAGATTGCTTGGGACTTCCATATGAAGAATCCAACCCTCAAATAAAAGGACGTGCTTCCTGCAAATATCATCGGCGTGTTAAGCCCGGCACTTGAGCCCAAGCGCTCGCTTGCTCCGTTCGAGGAGCTTCCGTAGGTCTTCCGAAGCGCGCCTCCATGTTCAAAGGATTCGCAGCTTTCCTCGCCCGCGGAAACGTTCTCGATCTTGCCGTCGCCGTCGTTATCGGCGGCGCGTTCGGTGCGCTGGTCACGGCGCTCGTGAAGGATCTGCTCACGCCGCTCGTCGCCGCGATCTTCGGCAAACCGAACTTTGCCACGCTGCATTTCACCATCAACAAGGCGGCGTTTCTCTACGGCGATTTTCTCAACGCGCTGATCGCCTTTGTGAGCATCGCAGCGGCGATCTACTACATCGTCGTCCTACCCGCGCAGAAGCTCGTCGAACTGCGTCGCGGTCACGTCGAACCGACCATGACCGCGTGCCCCGAATGTTTGAGCGAGATTTCCGTAGCGGCAACGCGGTGCAAATTTTGCACCGCCGTCGTCAAACCCGCGTCTAGCCCAGCTTCTTGAGGGCCGCCAGCGTCGCGTCGTAGTTCGGTTCGGTAGCGACTTCCGGCACGATCTCGGCGTACGCGATCGTGCGATCTTTGCTCACGATGAAATTGGCGCGCGTAATTAGGCCGATTTCTTTGAGAAATACGCCGTAGGCCGTCGCGAACGAATGGTCGCGATAATCGGAGAGATAGCTGAGGCCTTCGGCATTGTTGGCGACCGCCCAACGCTTTTGCGCGAACGGCAAGTCGAGGCTCACCACGAACACCGCCGCGCCCGCGGGCACTTCGGCCAGGCGCCTGTTGAACGTGTTGGTCTCGATGTTGCACGTCGGCGTATCGAGCGACGGCAGCGCGATGAAGAGCGCGCTGCGATTGCCGCCGTCGATGGCTTCTTCGAGCGTCATCGGCTGCATCGTACCGGTCGTGAGCCGGAAATCCGGCGCCGGATCGCCCACGCGAAGCTGCGTTCCGACCAGGGTCATCGGGGTGCCGCGGAACGTCACGGCGTTCGGCTTTTCGGAGGGGTGCGAAGTCGTCATGCCCGGTCGTTCTCCTAGCGGGGCGCAACCCTCCTCGGCCGCCCGCAAGGACGCGGTACTTTGCTCAGAATGCGGTACAACGTGACTATGAAGCACGCTCTTACGTTGCCGGCCGCAGCCTTCGCCTTGATGCTCGCCGGCTGCAGCAGCTCGACCCAAAACGCGCCGCAGCCGACGGTCACCCAGGTCGAGGCCATCGCGAACGACGCGCTGCTGACGACCGAGGTCAAAGCCAAGCTGATCACGGTCGACATCAACTCGACCGCGTCGCTGGGCGTGCACGTCTCGGGGGGCGTGGCCACCCTCACCGGGTCGGTTCGCACCCCGGCGGCCCGCGCGAAGACCGTCGCCGCCGCCCGGTCGGTCAAGGGCATCCACGAGGTGCGCGATCAGCTGCACATCGACTCCCGCGTGCCCGACATCGGTCAGCGCCTTAGCGACGCCGCCCTGGCCGGCCGGATCGCCGGAGCGATCTTCACCCAAACGGGCACCACCGGCGTGAAGGTCGACGTCCACGACGGTGCCGTGACCCTGCGCGGCGCGATCGTCGACCCCAAGGTCCGCAGCGCAGCGGTGGACACCGCCCGTAATACGAGCGGCGTCCGTTCCGTGACTGACGATATGGGCTCGTGATTCGAGAGCGGCTTGGGCGAAGCCCAAACGCCACGGATTCGCGAAGCGAATCCTGCTACTCGAAACGTAGGGCTACGATCGGATCGAGGCGTGACGCCTTGGCGGCGGGGTAGTATCCGAAGAACACGCCGACGAGGGCTGAGAACGCCACCGAGAACAGTACCGCGCTGAGCGGCACGGCAGCCGGCCAGTGGGCGCCGAGCGAGACGGCGACCGAGCCCAGCGTTCCGATCACGACGCCGATGGCGCCGCCCGCGGTCGAGAGCGCGACCGCTTCGATCAGGAACTGCCAGAGGATCGCGCTGCGGCGCGCACCGACCGCGAGCCGCAGGCCGATCTCGCGCGTGCGTTCCGTGACCGAGACCAGCATGATGTTCATGATGCCGATGCCGCCGACCACGAGCGATACCGTTGCGACGCCGGCGAGCAAGAGCTGCAGAATCGCAGCCGTCGAGGCCGCGGCGTTGGCAATATCTTGCAAGTTGCGCACCATGAAGTCATCGGGCATGCCGCTCGCGATGCGATGACGCTGCTCGAGCAATTGGGTAACTTCGGTCTGCACCGCATCGACGTTGTCGGACGTATCGGCCGAGACATCCATTGCCGCAAGCGTTGTTTGACCCGTGATCCGTTCGAGCATCGAGCTGAAGGGAATGACGATCGTATCGTCCTGATCCTGACCAACGCCGCTTTGCCCTTTGGCGGTGAGCGTGCCGATCACGACGTACGGCACGTTTTTCACGAGCACGGTTTGTCCGAGCGGGTTTTGCCCGTTCGGGAAGAGGTTGGTGATGACGGTTTGGCCGAGCACGGCGACTTTTGCGGCGCCGTCCGTATCGGCTTGCGAGATGAACGTGCCGCTGGCCATCGGCCACGAACGGATATACGTGTAGCTCGGTGCGACGCCGGTGACCGTCGTTTGCCAATTGTTGCCGTTCGACACGACTTGCGTGCGCAGCGTAACGGTCGGCGAAACGGCCGAGACGTGCGGCAGCTTCGCGATCGCCATGCCGTCGGCCGGCGTGAGACTCGATGCGCCGCCGCTGCCGCTGCGCACGCCGCCGAGGTTGAGGCTGCCGGGCTGCACGATGATCATGTTGCTGCCGAGTGCGTTGATCTGATCGCTCACCGACGTGCGCGCGCCGGTGCCGATCGCGACCGTGATGATCACGGCGGCTACGCCGATCACGACGCCGAGCATCGTGAGCAGCGAGCGCGAACGGTTGCGTAACAGGGCGAGGATCGCCATGCGGGCGATGATTGAGCGTTTCATACGATGGCCATCCCGAGCTTGTCGAGGGACCGCGGCGTTGCCGGCGCGGCCGTATCCGAGAGGATGTGGCCGTCGCGGAACGTGACGGTGCGTTTGGCGAAGGCGGCGACGTCGGGCTCGTGCGTGACGAGCATGATCGTGATGCCGCGTTCGTCGTTGAGTTTGCGGAAGAGCTGCATGATGTCGTTGGTCGAGCGCACGTCGAGCGCACCGGTCGGTTCATCCGCGAGGATGAGCCGCGGGTCGTTGACGAGCGAGCGGGCGATCGCGACACGCTGCTGCTGTCCGCCGGAGAGTTGGTTGGGATGGTGCTGCGCGTACTTGAGCAGACCGACCGCGTCGAGTGCGCCGAGCGCCGCCGCGCGGCGTTCTTTTTCACCGATGCCCGCATAGAGCATCGGCAGCTCGACGTTTTCGACCGCGCTCGTCCGCGGCAGCAAGTTGTAGGCTTGGAAGACGAAGCCCATCTCGCGGCTGCGGATGTCGGCGAGCGTATCTTCCGGCAGTTCGGTGACATCGCGCCCATTGAAGGCGTAGTAGCCCGAGGTCGGCCGGTCGAGAAACCCTACGATGTGCATGAAGGTCGACTTGCCCGAACCCGACGGTCCCATGACGGCGACGAACTCGCCGGGATCGATCGTGAGATCGACCCCAGCCAGCGCGATCACCGGCTCTTCGACGAGCGGGTAGACGCGGCGCAACTTGCGGACTTCGACAACGCTGGCCATTAGTGGATCCCCCGCATTGCGCTGCCGCCGGAGTTGCCGCCGGTCAGCGGATTGCCTGCGGACTGCGTGTGCTGCGCGCGGGCCGGCGCGGCCGCGCCGCCGCCGGTGACCACTTGGTCACCAGCGGCGAGCGTCGCGTCGCCTGCGGGAGCGACCGCGGCTTGCGTGCCCGAGACCAGCGTGATGCTGACGGGGACACGAACCAGTTTGCCGTTGCGCTGGACGAACACGTGGCCTTGCGAACCCGCCACGATAGCGGCCGACGCCGAGCCCGTGGTGCTGCCCCAAGGCGATGCACCGTTAGCCGAAGGCGCGTTGCCGGCGTTGGCTGGTTTCGTTCCGGTGCTGCCCGCAGCGCGACGATGCGTGCCGCTGAAGGCCGGTTGGAACGAGAGCGCGCTGAGCGGTACGACGAACGCGTTGGCAGCTTTTTGGACGTCGATCGTGGCGTTCGCGGTCATGCCGGGAAGCAGCGCTTGATCGTTGTTGCCGACGAGCACCACGGTCGTGTAAGTGACGACGTTGGACGTGATGACCGGGTTCTTGCGTACTTGCGAGACCACGCCGTGGAAGGTGCGGTTCGGGAACGCGAGCACCGTGAAGTCCACGGTTTCGCCGTTCTTGACCGAACCGATATCCGGTTCACCGACGGCGAGGTCGACTTCCATCTTGCTCAGATCTTGCGCGATCGCGAAGAGCGTCGGCGTTTGGAGGCTGGCGGCCACGGTGGTACCGACCGACACGTCTCGCGCGATCACGGTGCCGTCAACGGGCGACTTGATCACGCTGTTCGCGAGGTTCGTTTGCGCTTGTGAAACGTTCGCTTCTTGGATACCGATGGCAGCCGAGCTGGCTTGCGCCGTATCGGAGCTGCCCGCAGCTTGAACGTGCGCCGCGGCGATGGCGTCGTTTTGCGACGCGGTCTGCGCGATGCTCGCTTGCGCTTGGGCTGCGCTTGCAGCGGATTGGCTGCGCGCTTGTTGCGCGGCGGTTTGCGCCGCTTGCACGGCCGATTGAGCCGCGACGAGATTGGACTTGTCGTTGTCGACCGTGGCTTGCGCAACGTAGCCTTGCGCGAGCAAGCCGTTGTCGCGCGTGACGGTTAACTGCGCGACTTGCAGCGCGCTCTGCGCCTTCGTCACGCCGGAGTCGGCGCTCGCAATGGCTTGTTCGCTCGAAAGCGCGGTCGCTTGCGCGGCCCGCGCGGTCGCCGCAGCGGCCGTTGCGGAAGCGTCGGCCGTGTCGATGCCGATCGCGGCGCCGGTCGCGGTGTTTTGCGCCGCTTCGGCCTGCGCTTGCGATTGTGCCAGCGACGCCTTCGCCGAATCCAGCTGCGCTTGCAGCGTGGTCGGATCGAGGCGCGCTAAGACTTGGCCTCTTTTGACTTTGGAGTTGTAGTCGACGTCGACTTCACTCACGGTACCGGAAACTTGCGTTCCGACGTCGATCGTGTTTTGCGGATTCACGGTACCGGTCGCGGAAACAGTCTGCACGAGATCCTGTTGCGCGATGGGGGTCGTGGTATACGCAACCGAGCCCGCGGAACGGGCACGGAAGATGAGGACGCCGGTAACGATGATAGCCACGATGAGAACGGCCGCGGCGATTGCGCGCCAAGGCCGTTTCGGCCATTTTTTGATGTCGAGAACGATGGTCTCGACACGGCCTGCTGTGTGGCCGTTATCGGAGGGACGTTCGAGTGTTTTCATGATGGGTTGCCCGCAGAAGTAATCTGGACAGACAACGCGGGCCCGCTCGCCTACGTGTTTAACCCGACATGAGGACTGGCTAAGAGCTACATGAGAGCCCCGGTGCGGCAGCTATTACGCGTGAGCGGGCTGAGACGTACCGGGGGTCGCCGCGCCGTGGCCGTTGCCATGGCCGTTCGTGGAACCGCCGGTGCCGGGGGCCCCGGCACCGCCATGGGAGGGCGCGAAGTGTTCCGGCGCGAGCAGTACGTACATCACGGGCACGAGCACGAGCGTCAGGATGAGGGAACTCGTGATGCCGCCGATGACGACGATACCAAGGCTCGAGCGCGTGCTCGAGCCGGGCTCGAGCGCGAGAGCAAGCGGTATGTTGCCCGCGATGACCGAGATCGAGGTCATGATGATCGGGCGGAACCGCGTGAAAGCGCTCTCTTGGATCGCTTTGATCTTCGACTCGCCGCGTTCGCGCAGCGTGTTGGCGTAGTCCACCAGCAAAATGCCGTTCTTGGTCACGATACCGACGAGCAAGATCGTGCCGATCAGCGAGAACAGGTTCAAGGTTGAGTGCGTGATGTAGAGCGCACCGAGTGCGCCGACGGCCGCCACCGGCACCGAGAACATGATGATGAACGGCGAGCGATAGCTGTTGTAGAGCGCGACCATCAGCAAGAACACGAGCATGATCGAGAGGATCAGCGAGGTGCCCAGACCGACGAGCGTTTGCTGCATGAAGTCTTGCTGACCGAGCGGGCGCGGCCGAACGATGATGTTCTTCGGGAGATTCAGATCCTTGACGCGCGCGAGGAACGCCGCCTGGACGTTCGAGAGCGACGTGTCGGCCGTGATGTTCGCGCTGAGATGGATGACCGTGTTCCGATCGACGCGCGTGATCAGCGGCGACACCGGGTCGGATTGGAAGTGCGAGAAGTCGCCGAGATGGACGATCTGACCCGTGTTCGTGCGGATCGGCACGTTGGCCAGTTCGCTGAGGTTCGTTTGCAGCTGAGCCGGATAGATGACCTGGACTTGCTCGAGGCCGTCGGCCGTCTCGAACTGCGTCGCGATCGCACCGCCGAATGCGGCGCGAGCAGCAGTCGCCGCCGTACCGATCGTAACGTTGAGCGCTTGGGCCTTCGCGCGATCGAAGATCACATCCATCTGCGGTTCGAGCGCTTGCGAGGAACTGATGACGTTGCGCGAGCCGGGCGTGTCGACGAGCACCTTTTCGATTTGGTTGGCATAGCTCGTCGGGTCGCCGCCGGAGATGTCGGTAACGAGCTCGTCGAGCGGCTGCGCGTTACCGCCGCCGGTACCGGTTGCCGGAACGACGATCGGATCCGTGCCCGGACCGACTTGACGCGCTTCTCTGCGGAATTCATCGACCCAGTAATCGGTCGATTTTTGCCGGTCGGTCTTCAGCCAGATGTGGATCTGTCCCGAGTTGCCCTGAACGACGAATCCGCCGAATGGCGCCGCATACGCGCCGGCCACAGCCGTGTCCGCGTCGATATCGGGGCTGACCCGAATCCGCCGTTCGACCGCGAGGACGGCTTGCGTCGTCTTCTCGAGCGGCGTGCCGACCGGATACTGCAGTTGAATGAAGATCTCGCCGCGATCTTGTGCGGGCACGAACTCTTCGCCGACGATGCCGAGCGGCACGAGCGCGAGCGCACCAATGAACGAAACGACGCAAACCCCGATGACGATCGCGCGATGCCGCAGACCCCAGGTGAGCGCGGTGTGCGCGTACCAATCGCGGACGCGATCGAACCCGTGGGTGAACTTGACGATGATCCACCATGGTTTCCAGGTCGATCGAAGCGCCCAGTTTCCAGCCATTGACGGCGTGATGGTAAAGCAGACGAATAGCGACGTCAGCGTCGCGATGACGACCACGACGGCGAATTCGGAGAGTTGCCTGCCGATCTGGCTTTGAATGAACGAGATCGGTAAGAACACGACGACGTCGACGAGCGTGATGACGATTGCGGCGACGCCGATTTCCGTACGGCCGGTGATGGCCGCCCGCATGGGCGGCTCGCCCATCTCGCTATGCCGCTCGATATTTTCCAATACGACAGTCGAGTCGTCGACGAGAATACCTACGACCAGCGTCATGCCGAGCAGCGAGATCGTATCGAGCGTCAGGCCGAGGATCTTCATCGTGAAGAGCGCGACGCCGAGCGACGCCGGAATGGCGATCAGCACGACGATAGCGTTGCGCCACGAGTGCAGGAAGAACAGCATGACGATGCCGGTCAGCACGACGCCCTCGAGCAGCGTGCGCATCACGCTATCGAGCTGCTGCTCCGTATACTTCGACTGAACGTTGATGACGTTGAAGTTGACGTTCGGGAACTGCGTGCGCACGCGCGGCAGCGCGGCCAGCACGTTGTTCGACGCATCGACCTCAGAGGCGTCCGAGGTCTTTTGAATTTGAAGGAACAGACCGTTGATGCCGTTGACCGAGCCGTACTGGCGGCGCGGTTCGTAACCTGCCGATACCGTGCCGATATCGCTAATGCGCAGCACGGCGCTCGCTGAGGTCCATGGATCGACGGCACCGAGCGTACCGTTGATCGGACCGACGATGCCGGTCGTGGTCGGGATACCGCTCGACGGAACGGAGATCGGCAGCCCGAGAATCGATGACGGGTCGATGATGTCGCCCCGGATATCCACGTTCGTTTCGCGGTTGGGGCTGTAGGCGATGCCGCCCGGCGCGCGCACGTTGCTGGCGGACACCGTGTTGACGACGTCGGTCAACGTAAGATGGTAGGCCTCGAGGCGGCGCGGATCGACGGTGACTTCGTAGGCGGGCGTAACGCTGCCGCCCGGCGTGACGAACGAGACGCCCGGGATCTGCTGGAAGAGCGGCTCGACGCGGCCGGTCGTGATCAGCGAGAGTTCGCTCGCGGTCAACGATGACGATGTGAGCGAAAGCGTGACGACGACCGATTCACTGGGGTCGCGCACGTTGACCGTCGGCGCCGTCAGGTCGCTCGGCAGCGCGCGACTGGCTTGCTGAATCGCCTTCTGGATGTTGACGAGGTCGGTATTGACGTTCGAGGTGATCGTGAAGATCGCCGAGATCGTCGCTTGACCGCCTTGGATCGTCGAGTTGAGCGTCTGCAAGTCGGGGGCGCCGGCGATTTGATCTTCGATCGGGCGCACGATCGAGTCGCGCATGACGGTCGGCGATGCGCCGTTATAAACGACGCCGACCGTGACGGTCGGCTGCGAGACGTTCGGATATTGTTGACGGACGAGCGTCGACCATGCTATCGAACCGGCTACCGCGATAAGTGCCAAGAGCACGAATACCAGCGTCGGCCGCCGGACGAAGAGGGTCGTCAACCACATGCGCTAGCGCTCCGCGACCGTTCGGTCCGATTTTGGTTTGGCAGGTTCGGCGGGTTGGCCATCGCTCAAGCCGAGTTGCCCGTTCACGACGATTTCTTCGCCGATCTGAACGCCTTGCACGACCGCGTTCTTGCCGTCTTCGGCGACCATGGTAACGGGAATCGTCTTGATCACCGTAAAGCCCGGAGTGCCGTTCGGGCCGGGTTTCTTCACGATCGTTTGAACCGTCGTCTGGGTGTCATCCGTGAACGCCGTGCGGGGGATGCGAACGCCGCTGCTCCGCGGGCGCGTCACCTGTCCCGTCACGACCATGCCGGAATGGAACTGATTGTCGGGATTCGGCAGGACGGCCTTGATGACGAAATTCGTCGAACCGGGCGTAAGCTGATCGAGCACGGCGGAAACGGCAGCGGTGCCGTGCAGCGTGGCGCGATCCGACGAGACGATTTTCACCGGCGAGCCCGTACGAACGCCGACGATCTGGCCGCCGGAACCGTTGAGCACGGCGTACACTTTGTCGCTCTCTTGGAGCGTGAAGATCTGGCGCGTGCCGGGATACTCACCCGGGTTGATGTTGCGGTTGACCACGACGCCGTCGATCGGCGATACGATCGCGGCTTTTGCGATTTGCACGCGCAACTGGTTGGCGGCACCGAGCGCGGTTTGTTCGTCGGCCTTGGCGGCGGCGACCGTCGCGCCTTGCAGGCCGCTCGTTGTGGTGCCGTTTGTCTGCACTTGCGAGACGGTATTCTGCAGCGTCACCTGCGCCGCGCGCACGGCTTGCTGATCGTTGGCGACGAGCGTCTTCTGCGCATCGTAGGTTTGCTGCGCGAGATATCCGTTCTTGAGCAATTGCCCATCGCGGGTGAGATTTATCGTATCGGTCGCGAGCGTCTGCTGCGCTTGACGGACCGAAGCTTGTCCGGAGTTGATCGTGTTGCCGTTCTGTACGATGGTCAGGCCGGCCTGAAGCGTCGTCGATTTCGTCTTCGCTTCGTCGCTCGCGGCGGTGCCCAGTGCCGACTGCAATTGCGCTTGAAGATCTTGCGTGTCGAGCTGCGCGATCAGCTGGCCTTTGGAGACGTGGTCGCCCTCTTGCACCAGAACGGTGTCGGCCGGCTCGACCAGCGTCGAGGTGATCTGCACGTTTTGGAACGGCACGATCAGCCCGCCGAGGGTGCTCCGCGGAGTCACCGAGCCCGACGACGCCTGGATCATCGGGATTTGCGCCGTCGCAACTTTCCGAGGCTGCTGCGCATGGCTGCAACCGGCAAAAAGCACAGAGGCAACTACGGCTGCAACGACCGCCCGTAAAGAGCGGCTATCATCGCACATATCCAGCATTGTACGCGTAATCCTATCGAGCGGCTACCGCGAAATTCCCAGGAATGCTCCCGGCGTCCCGGCCGTGAGTACGAGGTGTCGTTAAAATGTCCCGTCTACGAAGGGCCCTCTTGCAAAAAACTTACATGCTGGGTAAGCCGACGTTGGCGAGGTTCCGGCGAAGGAGGCTCCATGGCTGCTCAGACCGCGTCCGAAACGGACGTCACGTTCAGGACCCACGAACACGGCGCGCTCGTCGCTACCCTTTATAAGCCGGCCGCCGCCGCGATCGCCGCCGTGGTCGAAGTGCATGGGGGCGCCTGGACGTCCGGCGACCGCACGATGAACGTGGCGATCGCCCGGCACCTCGCAGCCAACGGCATTGCCGTGCTTTCTTTAGACTTCCGCATGCCGCCCGAAGCCGCGTATCCGGCGACGGTGACCGACGTGGCGGCCGGCGTGCGCTGGATGAAAACGCACTCAACGGACGTTGGGACGGTTCCGAGCCGCGTCGGACTGCTGGGCACATCGAGCGGCGGACATCTCGCCTTGCTAACGGCGCTGCGGCCGCTCGACGAGCGCTACGCCGGGAAGCTCGCGGGCGGGGAGCCGGAGACAGCCGTGGACTTTGCCGTCCTCGGCTGGCCGGTGTCCGATCCGCTCGCCCGCTACCACATGGTGCGCGAGCGCGCCAACGCACGTCTTATGGAAGCGCACCACGCATTCTGGGCCGACGAAGCGGCGATGGGCGAGGGCAGCCCGCTCGATATCGTCACGCGCGGCGACGCGCAGCGGCTGCCGTCGCTCTTGATCCTTCAAGGAACGAACGACGACAATCTCACGCCCGACATGCAGCAGCGTTTCATCGACGCCTATCACGCGAAGGGCGGCCGCGCCGAACTTGCGATTTTTGAGGGCGAGCCGCACGGCTTTATCGCGCGCGACCCGGCGAGCGCCGCCTCGCACGATGCGCTCGTACGTATGACGGCGTTCATCATTCGTGAAGCGACCGCCGGTGGGAAGGACGGCCGGGCGGGTCGTTGAACCGTAATCGGTCGCGGTCCCGAATAGCTCAGTTGGTAGAGCAGCTGACTGTTAATCAGCGGGTCGTTGGTTCGAGTCCAACTTCGGGAGCCACGTATTACGAGGGGATTCAGCAGCTGCTGGGTCCCTTCAAAAATTACAAGGGAATTTGCTTCACAGGTCCGCCTTTCGCAATTATCGGGTCCGCGTGTGTCTTGTTTCCGTTCTCGATCTCAACTATTAGAGAACTCGGTCAACGATCTTAATGCCTTGGATCCTGGGTAAGGAGCAACGCGGACGCCGGGAACCTCGCGAAGCATTCTCCGGCCGGTAGAGCCCGATAGACGAAAGGCACTGCCCCAAATGAAGCACGTGCGAGGACCCAGAATCGTGCGTCATCATGGCCGACGAAACGACAACCGAAGCCCTGACCGAGTACGGCAGGCGAACCCACGTCGAGGCAATCTTGGAGGCCCTCGGGCCGGTCCAGGGGCTTGATATCTTCGACGTCGGTTGCGGCGAAGCCCAGACTTCGCGCGAGCTGGCCAGCGCTGGCGCGCGAGTAAGCGGCTTCGACCCGTACATCGACGGCACCGATTGGACCGCCCATCGTACCGGCAGCTTCCGGCTTGTTCGAGCGAGCGCGGATGCTCTGCCCGTCGATGACCGATCCGCCGATGTCGTCCTCTTCATCTTCTCGCTACACCACGTTCCGCACCTCAGGCTAACGGCTGCGCTAGCCGAGGCGCGACGCGTGCTGAAGCAGTCGGGCCGTCTGCTCGTCGCCGAACCTCTTGCACGGGGTCCAGGCCACTACGTCAGCGCCCCCTTTCACGACGAGACCGCGGTGCGCGCCGCCGCCGCTTCGGCAGTCAGGGCCGACGCCGTTCCGCATTTTGGAACGCACCAGATTTTCTCGTATGCCGAGCAGCGCCATTGGGAGAGCTTCGAGCGCTATGCCGAACGCATGATTCGCAATCGCCGCTTCAATGGATACACCGAAGAAGCGGTATTAGCTCCCGAGGTCCGGCGACGCTTCGACGAAATGTTCCCCGCCGGCAGCGGAACGTTCGAGCAGCCGGTGAGGATCGATCTCTTCTCACTGCCATCTGTTCCGTGAGAAGCCCCGCCGGATAGATGTAAGTGCTTCTCCGGCGCACCTCCCGACAAAGATCCGCCACCAGCGCGGCCGGATCCGGGTCGGATCGAGTTATGGCTTCCCGTTCTGCGCGACGAGATACTCGACGATCGTGTTGACGTCGCCATCGGCGATCGGAGCACCGTAAGCAGCTTTCATCTTCGTCACCTCAGCCGTCCATTGCGCCCGGGTTAAGCGTGGCTGCGTGTAGATGTACGCAGCCGAATGGCACGTGCGACAACTCGCATCGACGACCTCCATGCCAGGGCCTGGCTTGAGCGGGACGGTCACCGTTGGCATCGTGATCGAGACCGTACCGGACGTCGCCGCGCCGAGCATGAGAACGGCGAGTGCGAGTAGCGCCAGCCGTGAAGCCGTGGCCTTCATGATACGCTCACCTTATAGGTCTCGATCACATCGCGCAGGAATCCGGCTGGATTCCATACCGGAACGCTCGTCTGCGTTTCACCGCTATTGGCAATCGAGCGACATGCGAGTGTGTACGTCTTGCCGCGCTGCGCCACGAAAGCCACTTCCCAGCGCCGGAACGAGTAGTGGCCGTAGTCGGCGCCGAGCGTTGTATTGCGCCACGTCGTTCCGCCGTCTGCGGAAAACTGTACCGCCTTGATTCCGCTGCCGCTATCGAACGCGATCCCACGGATCGTTTGCGCTCCTGCGTGCATGGTGCCGCCGTCATGCACGTTCGTCACGAACGACCGGACCGTCATCTTGTTGATCGGAACCGTCTTGTAGCCGGTTTGCATCGGGGTTACCGTGTTCCCCGGCGTTTCGGGAATGCGGTACGCCGTCTTCATCCAGAAATTGTCATCGACCGTATCGATCGCCTCGATGTCGCTGAGCATTTTCATCCAGTACGTCGCAAACCAGCCCGGCACGACCATACGAACGGGATAACCGTTCAACAGCGGCAACGGTGCGCCGTTCATCTCGTAGGCGATGATGACGTCACCTTTGTCGAGAATGTCGTCGAGCGAGAGGGCCTTGATAAACGGCGGGGTCGTGGACAACACCGGCCGTTCGAGCCCTTGGAAGCGAATCTGGCGAACGCCGTCCTCGAGACCGGCGCGTGCGAGGACGTCGGTCAATCGCGCGCCGGTCCAGCGCGCGTTCCCCATCGCGCCGTTGTCCCATTGGCCGCCGGGAACGCGCGGTGAAAACAATCCACGGCTGTTTCCCGAGCACTGATTGACCGCGACGATCTCGACCGGTTTGAATTGCGTACGGAGGTCCTGAACGCTCAAACTCAGCGGGCGCTTCACCTTGCCGTGAATGCGAATCCGGTGGGTCGCTGCATCGACCGTCGTTGGAATTCCGGCCAAATGCCAGCGCACGAAGAAGGCGTCATTGGGCGTCATGACGCCCTCGTCAAAAATGGGAAATGGCGTCTCTAGCAGCGGCGGCCGCGGCGAGAGCATGAGGAGCGGCCGCTTTTGGGGGAACGCAACGAGCGGGCGTATCCCGTTCTCCATCGGTAGCGTGACGGTGGCCGGGGAGGCCGCGAGCGCTTCAGCTCCGGTCATCGATGCGAGGGCGGCTGTCGTAGCGCCGGTGAGAAAACCGCGTCGATCCAAGGTCATGCGAACCTCCAAGAGTCTGACTGCTATTCGTCATTTTGAGCCTGCACGCGCGTTCCTTCGCTTGGCCGGCTCCGAAGAAATGGTTACGTTCTTTATAGGTGCGTTGGCGCTGCGCCATCCGATCTGGCGGCGAGCGAAGCTATTCTTGTCGCCTCCAAATGGGGTGAATGACCGCGGCCCGGGCCCACTCGATCGCGTACCCGAGCACGCCGAAGGCGAGCCCGCAAATGAGCGCGATGAGGGCGATGGTGCCTTCGTAGGGTTGTGTTGCGGCAACAGCGGCCACGAGGCCGGCCCCCGCTGCGATGCCCTCGAGAATCCGGCTCGCAGTCGGCGAACACGGCGCGATTCCTGAATGCCATGCCAACGGCACGAGCCCCAAGCATCCGCCTACGGCGAAGGAGAGCGGTGCAAGGGTGGGCGGATTCCCCAGCCACGCCTGAGCGTTGGTCGCCAAGTCTCCGATGCTCGAGGCGTGCACCGCGAGATGGATCGCCGTGCCGAGCAACCCGACGACGATCGCGATGCAGCACGTCAGCGCGAAGATGACAACCGTAAGTCTGTTCGCGAACGCGAGGTAGAGGAAACCGCCGCAGATCGCCAAGGCTGCAGCAACGCCTGGGATAATGGCGATGGGATCGCGTTCCATGGCGATGATCGGATGGTACATCGAGACCTCGATGAAGAGCGACCCGAGGAGTACTGTCGCCATAAAGATCAAGAATCGCCCGACCATCGACTAGTGCGAAGCCGCAATCCGGCCGACGAATCGCGTTATCGCAGCAGTCGCCGCCGCCGAGAAAGCCGGCGTCGGCGCCTTCTCGACACCGTTGAGTACGTCGTAACGCGTCTCGTCATCGTACAACTCGAACTTGCCCTTCACCATCGCGTGACACGACTCGCAGTTGCCGCCCATATTGACGAACGCCGCGGAATGCAAGTGCAGTGAATGTACGCTCTCGGCAAAGGGAAGCGTCGTTTTTGCCCCGTGGCACAGGAGGCAGTCTTCGACGCGCATCGGGATGTTGTAGCTGGTCGCGAAAATACCGTGCAGCACCGGTTTGGGTCGGGCTACGACAAGTCGGCTGACATCCGCGGCGAGATGTGTACCGTGGCAGGCGGCACAGCCGCGATCCTCTCCGTGTGCCGTGTGCCAATTGTAATCTGTGTATGGGATGCCGAGAGCGACGGCTCGCGCATCGTCCTGCTGATGCCAGAGCGCGAAAACGATTCCAAAAGCGACACCGATAACGATGACCGATCCAAGGATCACCAGCGCAGTGCGCATCTACGAACTCCTTCGAACGAGCGTCGTCGCAACCAATAGTCCAAGCATGAGCGCACAGAGCAGTAACGAAGCAAGCGCGAAGCAGTCCGCACTCGCTGCCGACGTTCCGGGCGTCACCGAGAGGACGATCCCGGCGATGATCAGCACGAACGCGATCGACGCGCTCTTGTCAACGGCACTGGCGGCCTGGCGCCCTTCCTCCTCGTCGATGCCGAACGCCGCGACGAACCCGAGGACTGCGGCGACGGCGATTGCGATTGGCCAGTTCGGGCACGCGGGTCCGGCCCAGACGGTCGGCGAGAACAAGAGATCAAGCCGATCCAGCGTCACCCCGCTCGCGGCGAGATGCGCCACGGAGCCGATGATTCCGACAACGGCGGCGATCCCCATTGCGACTTCAACCGCGACGCCCGCCAACACCGACAAACTCAGTTGCAACGCGATCAGTAGTAGGAGCGATACCGAGAGCCAGACGATCGGCAAGAATGCTAGGCTCGGCGCATGTTCCGCAATCGCAGGTTGGTGGCCGAGATCAACTTCGAGCAGCAGGATCGTGAAGAACATCGTCGTCAGGAGGAGCAGCGGTTGGCGCACGGCGCGAAGTTGATCGGTCAGGGCGCGCATATCAGCGCACCTCGACCGCGATGACATGCGGCACGTCTTGTTTGCGGCCGCTCATGCTCCTCGCTCGCACGCGCAGCACGTAGAAGCCGCGCTGAGGTGGACGCCACGTCACCTCCCAGGTCATCCAGAGATAGGGGTCGGCTTGCGCGGGGAGCGGCATGCGTTGATAGGTCGCGCCGCCGTCGGTGCTCAGCTCCACGGCCCCGACACGTTCCGGGCCTGCGAATGCATAGCCGGTTAGCGTTACCCCGGCGAGCGAGCCGATTGCTTCCGGAGGCGATGGGAAGAGGAAGCCCGCCATCGGCGGTGCGGGATGCTCCGGCGCGTCGTCTGATACCAGCGTGATACGGCTGACCCACTTCGGGCCATGGTTGCCGCCCGCGCCCGGGATGAGCAACTTCGTGTAGGCGCCACCGTGCTCCAAGGACGCTGGGTTTCCGCCCATCGCCGCAACCAACATCGCGTCCGGGCGTTGCAACTCGGTCAGCGGAAGCAAGAACGGTGGATGGCCATCATTCGTCTCGACGATGGCCGACCGGGCTTGAGGTTTCAAGCGGACTTTTTGAAACAACGCGGAGAGCGGGACGCCTTCGAATCCCGTCGTCAAGATCAACGGTCCTCCCGCCGTGTTGACGAAACACTCAAACGTCCAGAGATGCTTGACGTGCGGCAGGTTTTGCAGATCGCTCTCGCTATAGCGGGTCGCGTTTTCGACCAAACCGTCGATTTGGACGTTGACAGCCTGCTGCGCCGGCGTTCGCATCTGCGAATAGACGAAGAAAGAATCGTTTGGCGTAACCAGCGGGCCGCCGATCGTCGGCCGGACCGAAAGCGCACCGCCACCGGCAGGTTGTGCTGACGCGCCGGAAACCATCGTGCCGAGCATTGCGGCCGTGGTCGAGGAAACGAACACCTTACGTTTCATACGCTAGCCCTCGCGAATCACGTTACGTCCGAGCACAATGCTATCCTTGTAACACAGAACCAACGTATGAGGCGGGTCGCCAAATCTTCCAATCGGAAGTCTACCTTCGTTCAATGGACGACCGGATATCGACTTCGCGTGAAGTTCCGCGTCTCTCAGTCAGAGCAATTTGGTGAACGTCGCCATCAGTTTTTGGATCTCGACTTCGTCGGCACCGTTTTTTGCGCTGCGGATGCATTGGGCTAAGCTGCTTACCATGAGTTGGGCCGTCGCCCGCTCGAGAGCCGTGCGGGCAGCCCCGAGTTGTTGCACGATCGCATGGCAATCGCGGCGCTCGTCGAGCATGCGCTGAACCGCACGAACCTGCCCCTCGACGCGCGCAAGGCGAGCCATGATATCGCGCACCGCGCCTTCATCGATCTCGAGGACAGCTTCGCCGGCGCGCGCGGCAGACTTCAAAGCGCGACGCGGTTTGGCATCCTTCGGGTTTCTCGTCGCAATCATATCCGAGGGTAAATTTACCATACCCTGGAGGGTTTGACAATACCCTGGGGGGTAATGTATTATTCGGACATCATGGTGAACGAGAAACACGCTAATCCGCTGCTGCGCCCCGCTCGTGAAGCCGGTTGGCCGGTCGAGGGCGCTGTGCGCTCCATCGCCGGGTCGATCGTCCTCCTCGGACTGGGGCTATCGCTGCTAGATGCCCGCTGGCTGTGGCTGGTCGCATTCGTCGGCGTGAATCTGCTCCAATCCGGGTTGACGGGTTGGTGCCTCATGTCGAATCTCGTCGCCGGTATTACGAGAAAACGCGCGGCGTAATGCGTCTCGGCTTCATCGGTATTGCGGGACTTTTGTTTGCGGCGTGCGCGCGTACGGCCACGTCGCCGGGGGCGCCGGTGATCGCCGTGCCCGTTACCGTGGCGCAACTGCGTTACACGCAGATCTCGACGCCGATCGAACTAGCGGGCTCGCTCGCCGCTGTCCAATCCGTGACCGTCGGTGCGATCTCAGCCGGGCGTGTCGTGAACGTGAACGTCCGGATCGGTGATATCGTTCGGGCGGGTGACGTTATCGCTCAAATCGATGCTTCAGGTTCGGTCGCAGCGCTGGCGCAAGCCCAGGCGTCGGCCGCCGCAGCAGCAGCGGCCGAAGATGCCAGCACGTCGACGATCGATGCAGCGACGGCGTCGATGGCTTCCGCCGCCGCGCAACTCGAGGCGGCGCGATCGCGTGAGTTGCTCGCGGCGACGACCTCGGCTCGGATGGCGAACCTCTACGCGCAAGGTGCCATCTCGCAACAGCAACGCGATCAAACGCAAGCTGACGCCGCCGAAGCGCGAGCCGCGGTCGCGCAGGCCCAAGCCGGGGTCGCGGGTGCACGCCACAATTTTGCCGCCGCGCAATCGCAATCGCGCGCCGCGGCGGAATCCGCCCTCGGGGCCCGGGCCGGCGTCGCCGCCGCGAACGTTCCGTTGCGCGATGCAACGCTCACGGCGCCGTTCGGCGGTACGATCGTCAACAAATTCGTCGAGCCCGGGGCGGTTGTGGCCCCCGGCAGCCCGGTCGTGACCGTGCAGAACTCGCGCGACCTCGAAGTCGATGTTGCCGTGCCCGACGATGCGGCGGCGACCCTGGTGCCGGGCGCGGCGATCGACGTCGCCGTCGAAGCGGCCGGCAATAGCCCGATCCCGGCGCATATTCGCGCAATCGTTGCTTCGCAAAACCCGGCGCTGCGCTCGTCGACCCTCAAGATCGCCGTGCCGGATCGGCGTGGCTTGCAGCCCGGGATGTACGCGCGCGTTTCGATCGTCGCCCACACGCATTCCGGTTGGGTCGCGCCGCTCGCGGCACTCGTGACGCGGGCCGGGCAAAGCGGCGTGTTCGCCGTGCGCGATGGGATGGCGACGTTCGTTCCGTTGCAGACGGGTACCGTCGGGGCGACATCGGTCGAACTGCTCGGCATCGACGGTCGTGGGATGCAGGTCGCGGTCAGCGGCCTGGAGCGGCTCAACGACGGCAACCGCGTCGCGGTCACGCGTTGATGCGAGGGAACCTTGCCGGGCGGATCGCCGCCTATTTTCTGACCTCCAAGCTCACGCCGGTGATCGTGCTGGCAGTCTGTGCCTGGGGACTGATCGCGATCTTCGCTACGCCGCGCCAAGAGAATCCGCAGATCACGATGCCGGCCGCGACGATCGTGACGCAGTATCCCGGCGCATCGGCGGCCGAGGTGCAAAAGCTGATCACTGAACGCGGCGAGCACGTGCTCCAGGAGATTCCGGGCATCGAGCACGTCTACACGGTTTCCGACCAAAACGAATCGATCATGACCGTACTCTTCCACGTCGGCGACGATCCGACCAAATCGTTCGTCGATCTGTACGATCAAGTGTTTGCGCATCTGAACGAATTGCCGCCGGGCGCGATGCAACCGCAGATCACGCCACTGAGCGTCGACGATATCCCGATCGTGGTCTTGAGCTTGCACGGCCGGCGCTACGACCGCGGTCAACTCGACGATGCGGCGCAACGCGTGATCACCGCCATCCGCGCGATTGACGGTGTCTCGACGATCGACACGTACGGCGGGCTTGCGCGTCAGGTCAACGTCACGCTCGATCCGGTTCGTCTCGCCGCATTCGGGCTCGGCCCCGGGTCGGTCGCCCGGGCACTTGGCGCGACAAACCTCACGCAGGCCGTAGGGACGGTGCGCGACGCGACGACCGAACTCTCGATTCACGCGGGAACGGCATACACGACGGTCGAGCAGGTGGCCGCGCAGATTGTCGGCGTGAGCGACGGTCAACCGGTCGCGCTCCGGCAAGTCGCCGACGTCGCACTCGGTCGCCAAGCCGTGGAATCCGACACGCGCTTTGATCTGGGCGGTGCGTCCGGTGCGCACGGCCCTTACGGTGAGTCCGCAGTGAGCATCGCGATTGCAAAAAAAGCCGGCGCAAACGCCGTCAGCATTGCCGATGCCGTGCTAGGCACGCTCAAAACCGTCACGTTGCCGCCGGGTATCACCGTAGCGGTTACGCGAAATTACGGCGAGAAAGCCAACGATGCGGTCAACGAATTGATCCAGCGCTTGATCGAAGCGATCGCCATCGTCGTTGTGCTCTTGCTCTTGACCCTCGGCTGGCGGGAAGCACTCGTCGTCGCGACGGCGATCCCGCTCACGCTGTTCGTCACGCTTGGCGTCGGCATGTTGACGGGACAAACCGTCAACCGGATCACGCTCTTCGCGTTGATCTTGGCACTTGGTTTGTTGGTCGACGACGCGATCGTGGTGGTCGAAAACATCCATCGCCATTATGCCATGGACCCCGCCGGGTCCAAGGCGGAAGCGACGATCCGCGCGGTGCGCGAGATCGGCAGCCCGACCGCCCTCGCGACGCTGACGGTCATCTTGTCGTTTCTGCCGATGCTCTTCGTGACCGGGATGATGGGCCCGTATATGCGCCCCATCCCGATCAACGTCCCGGTCGCCATGATCGCCTCGCTCGGGATCGCCTTCGCGATTACGCCGTGGGCGACGTATCGGCTCTTGCGCAATCAAAAGACCAAGCCGGCACATGGAATCGCCCGTTGGGTCGTCCCGTTTCGTAAGGCGCTGGCGGCTCTCTTAGATCGGCCGCGTTGGGGAAGCGTCTTCCTCGCGGCGTTGCTCCTGGCATTTGTCGTCAGCGCCGCGCTTCCGGTCGCGCAGCTACTTCAATTTCGCATGTTGCCCGACGCCAACGAAACGACGTTCCTGGTCAGCATCGACGCACCGCCAACGAGCCCGGTCGGCCAAACCACGGCAATCGCCAGTGCGCTCGGCGCCGAACTCGCACGTGTTCCCGAAGTCGCCGACTACGAAATCTTTGCCGGCACGAATACCGTTCCAGACTTGGCGAGCTTGCTTCAAGGCACCGTGTTCCGCAACGCGCCGAACCTCGCCGACATACGCGTGAACCTCGTTCCCAAGGGCGCGCGCCACATCCAATCCGCCGCGCTGGTGGCGCTCCTGCGCCCCCGCCTCGCCGCGATCACCACCCGCTACGGCGCGACGTTGCGCATCCTCCAAACGCCGCCCGGACCGCCGGTGCGAGCGACGATTCTGGCCAAGATATACGGCCCCGACCCAGAGGGACGGCGCGCCGTCGCATCGCGCATCACCGGCATGCTCGAACGCGAGCGCGGCGTCGTCGATATCAACTCGAGCTTCAAGCCCTTACCCGCGACCCTGCAACTCGAGGTCGATCAACGCGAAGCGGCCCTCGCAGGCGTCAGCGCAGCGGACATTGCCCAAACGCTGACGACGGCCTTGAGCGGTGCGACCGTATCGACGCTGCACACGTCGACGGATGCACGGCCGGTCGGCATCTTCGTGCGATTCGCGCCGGAGTATCGACGGAATGCGACCGCCCTCGCATCGATCCAAATTCCCACGCAACTCGGCGGCCTGGTGCCTCTCTCGGCCATCACGCACGTCGTCGCGCAGCAACTCGATCAGCCGCTCTATCGTGACGATTTCCAAAACGTGTCGTACGTCGCGGCCGATATGGCCGGGCGGAGTTCGACCTACGCCGTGCTCGATCTGGTCTTCGCACTCATGCACGACCCGTTACCGGCCGGCTATCATGTCGACTGGGACGGCGAATGGTATTTAACCAACGTGGTGTTTGCCGATCTCGGGCGTGCCATGCTGATCGCGTTCATCTTGATTTACTTCGTTCTCGTCGCCCGTTTCCGGTCGTTCACCGTTCCGCTGGTGGTGCTCGCGGCGGTGCCGCTGGCCGTGATCGGAGTAATGCCCGGGTTCGCGATCCTGGCTCCGTTCGGTATCTACTTTTCCGCGACGGCGATGATCGGCCTGATCGCCTTGATCGGCATCGTCGTTCGCAACTCGATTATCCTGATCGAATTCATCGAAGGTAAGCGCAAAGAAGGCGCGCCGCTGCGTGACGCGCTCGTGGATGCGGCTGCCGCGCGTACGCGGCCGATCTTTCTCACGGCTGCCGCCGGCGTGCTCTCATCGATCGTGATTGCGTCGGATCCCGTGTGGAGCGGCCTCGCATGGGCGCTCGTCTTCGGTATGAGTGCCTCGGCCGTACTCTCGGTCATCGCGATTCCGCTCCTCTACGAGCGCGTCACGCGTACGGCTACGGCGCCGATTCCGGAAGCGGCGACGGAGGTCGAGTATGCATAAGCGCGCCCGGGCCGGCATGGCCGCATTACTGTTCTCCTTCGGTTTGGCGCGCGAAGCGGCGTTCGCGCAAACGCCCGCAGCCGCTCCGCTCTCGCTCGATGCGGCCGTAGCCCTCGCGCTGGATCGCAACACCGGCTACCGCATCGCACATACCAGCATCGTCGCCGCGCAGGCGCGGTTACGTCAGGCGGCCGGACCGCAATTGCCGAACGCCGCGGTGAGCGACGGGGTCAACTACGCAAACCCGGTCGCGGTACTGAGCACGCCGATCGGTGCGTTGCCCTTCAGCTCGACAACGATGACGAACGTACCATTGTTGACCCTCTCGTATCAGCTCTTCGACAGCGGGCGAACCGCCGCACAGGTCTCGCACGCCGCCGCCGCTTTGGCCGCTGCGGAAGCTGCTGAACGCACGGCGCGCATGTCGCTGATCGACGCCACGTCGAGCGCGTATTTCGACCTTGTCGCGGCGATGCAATACGCGATCGTCGCCGATCGTTCCGTTGAGGTCGCGCGAGCACAAGTGGACGACGCGCAACGGTTCCTCTCCGCCGGGCAAGTGCCGCGCGCCGACGTCTTGCGCGCCCAAACGGAGCTCGCCGACCAGCGCGTCCAAGACCTCGGCGCGCATAATGCCGTCGCCCTAGCCCAGACCGCTCTCGACCATGCGCTCGGCGTGCCTCTCGGCGATCTCCATCAGCCCACGGATCCGCTCGAAGCCGGCGCGCCGGACGTCGCGCTCGACGCACTCTTGACCGCCGCCGGTACGAACCGCGGAGACATCGCAGCGGCCCAAGCCGCGGTCGACGCGGCGGGATACGCGCTCAAGGAAGCGCGTGCCGCGCGCGCGCCGCGCATCGGCATCGCGGTCGCCGACGGCAACGTGCAGCCGGCGGTCGCACCCGGTTATCGGAATCAATTTTCGGTCGGCCTCAACGCGGTGTGGACGCTGTTCGACGGCGGCACGACCGCCGGGCAGATCGACGCGGCTCAAGCCGGAATCGACCGAGCGAAGCTCACCCTCGAACAATTGCGCACCGACGTCGAGCTGCACGTTCGTCAAGCCGTTCTCAATTTGAGCGACGCGAAAGCGCGCGTCGAAGCGGCGCAAGCATACGTCGCACTTGCGGATGAGAACTTGCGCCTGGCGCAAGTGCGCTATCGCGGCGGGGTCGGAACGGTACTCGAATTGCAAGATGCCCAGCTCCGCGCTACATCGGCTCGGCAAGCGCTTATCGCAGCACAAGTAGCCGTTCGTGAGGGCATCGTTCACGTGCGTTTTGCCGCAGGTCTCCTGTGAGGAATACCATGAAGCCACATATTCTCATCCTGGGTGCGGGGTTCGCCGGTTATCCGGACGCCCACGAGACCTCGCAGACATCGAGCGGCTGGAGTCCGACACCAGCAGCTGACTGTTAATCAGCGGGTCGTTGGTTCGAGTCCAACTGCGGCAATGCGATGGATGAAGCAGTCACGGTGCGCAGACGTTGCTCCGGACTTCGCCGATTCGATGTGCAACAAGAAGGGTAACCCCATGCTGCGGGGGTTGCACGGCGACATAAGTAAGCCGCCGCCCGGGTGTGGAGAACGGATAGGAGCGGAGCAATAGAAAGTGACGTCGGCGCCGTCGCGGGACAGGGGCCCGTTGTTGAGGATCGATTCCGCGCCATCTTCGATTTCATTAACGACGGCATCCTCATCATCGCGTTCGATACGCACGAGTTCCTCGATGCGAACCAGCGTGCTTGCGAGATGTTCGGTTACGATCGAACCGATCTCCTAAAGCTCAATATCGACCGTTTGTCGGCCGAGAATACGCCCGCCTTACGCGCGGATCGCGCCGCGCTACGCGCCCGGGCGACGACCGGTGAAGCCGTCATCTTCGAATGGCACTGCCGGAATAAGAACGGTCGATTCTTTTGGATCGAGATCGCCGTGCGCCGAGCCGTCATCGAGGCACGCGAGGTGTTCTTATTGACGGCGCACGATATCACGGAACGCCACAGCTCCCGCGAAGGCCTGGAATACCGCGATCGCCTTCTGAACGCCATCACGCTGAGCATTGCCGAACTTGTCGTCGAACGTTCGTTCCGAGCTTCAACGGTGCACGTTCTGCAGGCCATCGGCGAGCTGTTGGAGATCGATCGGATTCTCGTCTGGGAAGGTACGCTGCCAAGCGTTTCTTTCCCGGCGTCGACGTCGTTTGTTTGGCGCAAGCAAGGCCTCGCCGCGGTTGCCAAGGACAATATCGCTCCTGATGAGGAAGCGGTCTTTAACGATTGGTTCGCTCCACTCTTGAATGGTCAGCCGGTTGCCGCGTATGCCGGTACGTCCACCGGATTCGTTGCCCGTTTAATGGACAACATGGGCGCCCTGTCGCTTCTCTTGGTGCCGATCGAAGTGGAGGGAACGTATTGGGGTCAAATCGTTATCGCGGACTGCACTCATCGGCGCCGATGGACGCTCGTGGAAACCACCTCGCTAGGCACGTTTGCGAAAGTCATCGGCGCCGTTATGGCGCGGCGGGACACGCAGATGAATCTGCGCAAGAGCGAAGCCCAGTTTCGCGCGGTGGGCGAAACGATGTTCAACGCGCTCATCCTGATCGGCGTCGACGGCCGAATTCGCTACTGGAATCGAGCCGCCGAACGGATATTCGGCTATTCGGCGGATGAGGCAAACGGGAGGCTCATTCGGGAGTGGATAACGCCGCAACGTTTTACCGACAGCATAGCACCGTGGATTGAAGCTTTCGTTGCACCCGGCCTCGGACCGCTCCCCGCCACGACCTTGGAGACCGTCGCTGCGCGCAAGGACGGGGTCGAAATCCGGATCGAACTCTCGCTAAACGGGATAGTCGTGGATCAGGAACGCTTCGCGGTGGCCATCATTCGAGACATCACGGACCGTATTGAAGCACACGATCTGATCGAACGAATGGCCAGCCACGACGCGCTCACGGGACTTCCGAACCGTCGGCTGTTCATGGAAACAATCCAGCAAGCAATTGCCCGGGCCGGCCGATCCGGCCGCGGGCTTGCCGTTCTGTACCTCGACCTCGATCACTTCAAGGACGTGAACGACACGCTTGGGCATCCTACCGGCGATCGCTTGTTGCAGAGCGTTGCCGAACGGCTGCGTTCGAACGTCCGCGAAATCGATACCGTGGCCCGCTTCGGCGGCGACGAATTTGCCGCAATCGCTATCGATCTCGACGAACCGGCTGACGCGGCCGTTCTTGCGGATAAACTCGTGAAGGCCCTCGCGAAGCCGTTCCATATCGATGACCATGAGGTGCGCACGGGAGCGAGCATCGGAATAGCGGTCTTCGGACCTGACTCGCTCGATGCCGAGGCATTGCTGGCTCATGCGGACGTCGCCCTCTATCGGGCGAAGGCCGACGGGCGCGGGACGTACCGGTTTTACACGGATGCCATGGACGCGGAAGTACGCGAGCGCGTCACGATGGACACGGAACTCGGCGAAGCGCTTGAATCGGGCCAATTTTTTCTCGTTTACCAACCCCAGGTTAACATAGAGACGGGCCGCATCGTGGGGCTCGAAGCGCTGGTTCGCTGGCACCATCCAACGCGGGGTGTTCTCGAGCCGAAGTCGTTTCTCGCCGCGGCGGAGAAGAGCGGGGCGATTGTCGAGTTGGGCCGCTTCGTCAAGAGCGAGGCGTGCCGCCAGATGAAGCGCTGGCTCGATGCAGGCATCGCGCCGCCGCTGATCAGCGTCAACGTTTCCGGCGTGCAGTTCAAAGCGCCACTCGAGCTCGAGAACGGCATCGCCACGATCTTGGCAGAGACCGGCTTGGCACCACAATTGCTCGAACTGGAGCTAACGGAGAGCGTCCTCATGGAGGCCTCGCTCGCGCACCGTTCCGTGCTGCTCCGGCTTCGTGAGATGGGTTTGCGCCTCGCCATCGACGATTTTGGTACCGGCTACTCCTCGCTCGATAGGCTGCGCCGGTTCCGCGTCGACCGAATAAAAATCCCGGAAAGTTTCATCGCGGAAATCTGTACGAATTCAAGCGACGCCTCAATCGTACGTGCCTCGTTCGGGCTGGCGCGCGAACTCGACATCGAGGTCGTCGCCGAGGGGGTTGAAAACGCCGCGCAACTCGCGTTGTTGAAAACGTGGGGATGCCGAATCGTACAAGGGTACTATTTCTCCGAACCGCTGGGCCTTTCGGAGGCTACGTCGGCGCTGCACCTCGGATTCATCCTTCCGAAGCGCCCGAAACCAATCGCGTCCGCTTAGAAAGGTTGCTAACAACGTTACCACGGTCGAGCCGACGTCTGTTAATGAGCGGGTCGTTGGTTCGAGTCCAACTTCGGAGCCAGATTTATGTGGGGATTCAGCGCACGCTGGGTCGCTTCACCATTTTATTGTCCGGCTCCGAATTGATCGGTGCTACATAGCGACCCGAGGGCGACCCTTGTGAATTCTTAGGTGGGCACCTTCACACAAAGTTCACCTTCGCCCAGTACGTTAGCGTACGGGAGCTACGGCAGCCCCTTCGGCATTACTTGCCGATCTCTAAAATCGACCATACCGGGTGAAGGTCGGCTTGGAACAGGCTGGTCGCACGCACACTATACAGGAGCCATCCATGACCGCGTCAGTCACGAATCAGATGTCTAGTCTTTTGCCAAACACATGGGATGAAGAGGCCGACGTCATTATCGTTGGTTACGGCTTTGCCGGCAGCGCGGCGGCGATCGCCGCACACGATGCCGGAGCCACGGTATTGCTGTTGGAGAAAGCCCCTGAGCAATACAAAGGCGGCAACAGCCGCGTGAATGCCCAGATCCTGTTTTGGCCGAATGACATTGAGAAGGCTAAGACCTACTTCAAAGCGCTCGCCGGACCATACATGGACAATATCTCCGAAGAGATGGTCGAGGTTTGGGCGACGGAGATGCACGCCAACCGAGCATACCTGGAAGGCCTCGGAATGAAGCCCGTCCTCGCCGGTGGAGCTGAATTCCCGGAGTTTGCCGGATCGGATTGCGTGCAGATGCTCGTGCACAATGACAAGCAAATCGCCGGCAACGACAAGAGTTCATTCTCGTTGGGCTCGAACGATCTGCTTGGGGGAGAGCGCCTCTGGAACGGCGTCACCGAGCCGGCTCTGGCAGCGCGTAAAATCCGGACATTGTACGAAACGGCTGCGGTGAAGCTTGTGAAGGACGACGGCGAGGTCGTCGGGCTGATCGCTGAGCAAAATGGCAAGCGTATCAGCATCAAAGCAAACCGAGCTGTCATCCTTACCTGCGGTGGGTTCGAGAACAACCCGACGATGGTCCGTACGTACCTCGAAGGACTTCCGCATATTTATCCGGCCGGGACGCCCTACAACACCGGCGATGGTATCACGATGGGCATCGACGTCGGCGCGGATCTATGGCACATGAGCAACATTGCCGGCCCGGAATTCTTTTTCAAGGCACCCGACATCCCGGTATCCCGCTGGATCAACATCCCGCACCAAGACAGTTACCTGTTCGTGGGCAATGACGGCACGCGCTTCACGGCGGAAGGCACCCCCTGTATGGGCGCCGATCGCCACGGAAAGACTAAGGTTCACGGCGTATGGATGCAGCAGCTCACGCCGGTGCCGGTATATATGGTCTTCGATGAGGCATTCCGCAAGGCCGGATCGATCGGTGAATCGTTTGCTTGTTGGGATGTCACCCACGGAAATCGCTACGATTGGAGTGCTGACAACCTTCGCGAAGTCGACAAAGGCTGGATCAAGCGGGCGAACACAATCCGGGATCTTGCGCCCCTCATCAATCTCGCCCCCGATGTGTTGGAAGCGACGGTCAAGCGCTATAACACATTTGCAAAAGACGGTACGGACGCCGACTACGATCGAGCGAAAGCCTACATGGCACCGCTTCAGGCCGCCCCCTACTACGCGATGGAGCTTACGCCAAGCTTCGTCAACACGCAAGGCGGACCGCGCCGGAATAAGGACGCTCAGATCATCGGTCTTGATGGCAAGCCGATCCCGCGGCTCTATTCGGCGGGCGAATTGGGATCGATTTACTCCTTCAACTACAACGCGGGTGGGAACGTCGGCGAATGCTTTGCCTTCGGTCGTATCGCCGGCCGAAATGCTGCGCGAGAAGCACCGCTTCGCGGCCAAGCCGCGCCGGCGGCAATTCCCCGTCCCGCAGCCGCAAAGAACTAGACCATCGGAGACGCCGTCGAGCAAAAGATCCCGACACTAATCATCCTGCACGGGCTCAAGGCGGCGACGTTGGATGGTATCGGAAATCGATCGGCAGCGACACCGTGGATGTCAGGCGGCAATACCTAGGAGCTTATGGGAAACGCGAGCGCACCGGAAGATATCTTCTACGTCTGGCACCTTCCGGTGCGCATCACCCATTGGGTAAACGTCGTCGCATTTTTCACTTTGGCAATCACCGGTTTCTACATCGGAGCGCCTTCGATCGTCCTTCATGGGCCGCCCATGTTGCAGGTACAGATCGTTCACATGCTAGCCGGCTATGCGCTGACGTGTAGCGTCGCAGTACGTGTAGTATGGGCCTTCATCGGCGATCATGGTGCATCTTGGCAGTCGTTCTTCCCATACCTCAAGAAGGGCGGTTGCGAGAAAATCCACCAGGAACTGCGCTTCTATCTGTTCTTGCGTCCCCATCCCCCGTCGAGCAGCGCGGTCGTCAACGTGTCGCATTTCTTCGTGTTGCTCGCATTCTTGTTCGAGATCACCACCGGTTTTGCGCTGCTCTCACTCAGTGGGAGCCATAACGTTGCTGGGCCACTCTTCGGGTGGCTCTTTCTCCTGGTAGCGCCCCAATACGTTCGGCTCGGCCACGTCATGGTGATGTGGCTCTTGCTAGCCTTTACGGTCGAGCACATCTACGTTGCGGCCCTACTCGATATCAAGGAGCGGAGTGGACTCTTATCGAGCATCGTTACCGGCTATATGGGACACGAGCGGCATTCGTGAGCCCGTCATCCCAGGGAGGCGCCACTATGGAAATGCTCTAGCCTTAGAATCTGTCACGCTGCGCTGCTGCACCATTGTGCTGATGAGCGTACGTTGGGAACTGCGACATGTGTAGCGACGTTTACCGGCGCGGATCGCGTCTGCAAGGGACGGTCAGCATTCCGGGCTTGAAACCGTTTGCCACAACCAGAATGTCGGATCGATGACCCGTCAGTCTGACGTAAGGACTGCAGTCGGCTCGGCGTTTGCGTTGTGATACTTTCGGCGAATGTCGGCAAGGTTGACGCTGGCTGCCGGCACCTTCAGGTCCATCTCATCCATCGTATCGGCGATGATTTGAGAGATTGCTAAATTACGAAACCACTTATGATCGGCGGGGATGATGTACCACGGCGCATGCTTGATACTGGTACGCTCCATTGCCTCCTCATAAGCGTCGCGATAACTCGGCCAGAACTCGCGTTCCGTGTAGTCCGACTCGCTGATCTTCCAATTGCGCGCCGGATCATCGAGGCGCTCTTTGAATCGCCGAAGTTGCTCTTCCGGGCTGATGTGCAGGAAGAACTTGAGAATCCGCGTGCCACCTTGGAAAAGCGTCTCTTCGAAATCGTTGATGAGATCGTACCGTTTCGACCAAATCGACTTAGGCACCAGCTTGTGCACGCGCACAACGAGCACGTCCTCGTAGTGGGAGCGATTGAAGATCGTGATCTGCCCCTTGCCGGGCGTTCGCCGATGCACACGCCAGAGGAAATCGTGCGCGAGCTCTTCCGCTGTCGGCTCCTTGAATCCAAAGACCACCGTGCCTTGAGGATTCATCCCGCTGAAGAGGTGCCGCACAACGCCATCTTTCCCGCCGGCGTCGAGAGCTTGCAGCACAATGAGCAGTGATTGAGTTGCGTCGGCGTAGAGTAAATACTGAAGAGCATCGAGCCTTGCTACATGTCGTTGTATTTCTACGTCGCCCTCTTCGCGCGATTCGAGCTTGCCGGTATACGCTGAGTCGATATCCGTAAGATGTATCTTCGAGCTGCCATCGACCAAGAACCGTTTTCGATAGTTCATCCGCTTGCGTCTCCCCTACCAATGGCCGTCCTCACGCAGCAGAGCTTGCCATCGAGGCCATCCTTGTCCGCCTTCGTTACTCGCCCTCTGCAAACAAACGCGAGAATGTTGTCAGGGAAGCTTGTTATGCGTTCGATCATGGGTTGGAGCCGTCAGTCCGTGATGGGCCTCTCGCGAGACGAAGGGAACTCCGGATACATGTATCCGGCACCCCAGTACGGTGAAAGGCCATAATAGCCGTAATACGGTTCCCAAAAGTCTTGAGCCGGCGTATCGACGATAAGAGTGGGATCATAGGCGGGCGAGTGTGCGACGCGCTCGCCCGTCTGATTGACGTGCACTTCGTCTTTGGTGACGCTCGTTATCGCGTCCACCGGAAGAATCACGTGCCGGTCGCCGATTCCGAGGAAGCCACCCGCACGAATCTCCAGCATCCGCACCTTCCGCTCGTCCTGATCGATGAAAAGGTCGCTGACGTGACCGATTTCGTCGCCGTGGCGATCGATGACTTTGCGGTTACGGATGTCCTGGCTTGAGTCTGCAAGGGATAGGCCGGTATTATTTAGTTTTTCAAGCGCAGTATTGCGCCTACGCTGTTGCTGCGTCATGGCGTGTTCCTCTCGTGGATCAGTTGCCGCGGCGATCACGCCGGACCGAATCCGGTCGATTGACCTATGAAGGCTGTACCCGTCGAAATGTCTCTCTACCCAAGGAGTTCCATACAGTCGCGATTTGCGACTTCACAACCTAAGGGCCTAACGTTAGGCGGCCGCGCCCAATTTCGTAGTCCGCCATCCCGTAGTAGATATCGAAAGTTCGATCGCCTCGACGATCAATCGCCGTGGGGAATACGACCTGGCCGACAGTCCCATGAATCTCCCCATCCACCTCGGGGACGATCAGCGGCTTTTGGGAGCGGTAGACGACACGATCGAGCTGCTCGGCACCCAAGATGACGACCCCCGCGCAGTACCGCAGTAATGCAGCGCCACTGGGATGCTCCAGCTCATCGACGCCATGGATCACGGCCAGCCAGCCCTCACGCACCCTCACCGGCGGTGCTCCGGCCCCGACCTTGATGTGGCCCCAGTCGGCGAGCGGCAAGGTTAGGCGATGGGTTTCCACGACCGTGCAAAGACTTTGGATGGAGGCCTTCACTGCATCCAGGGGCACGTAGCCGATCGAGATACCTTCCCGCATGCTCGGAAACAATGTTCCCAGTTCAGCCCCGGCGCGCTGACCTTTACCTACCGAGACTTGCAGCGTGGGGCGATGGAAGAATGCAAGGGACGGGACTCCCGCCGGCGAGCGTACCGGCTCGGGGAAAAACGCCGCATCCTTGTCGGCAAACGGCGCTTCACTTTCGCGGAAGCCCATGAGCCCGAGACGCTCCCATTCAAGCCCGTCCCCTGAAACAGCCAGCGCAACTTCCGGACCACGCGGTCCGAAGGCAACGTAGGTCATAACGTAATGATCGATCGCCGGGATGAAGGTCACGCGAGGGTCCTCGCACCCATACCCTCCGGGCTGATCGCGCAACTCGTACGGCGCCGCCGGCTCAAGCACAAAACTACAATGTCCGGCGACGAGGGTCCCATCGGGATGCTCCTCTACCCGAAACGAACCGATGCTCGAGATGTTGCCGGGCGCCACCATCCGCGGATAGAGTTGCAGCGTTCCGTCCCGCAGGCGAGCAGAGGCGGGATTGAGGACGCCTAAGCGCTCGTACATCAACTCGTTCGGTTTAAGGACGATCCCTAGTCGTTCGAAATGCGGAGAAATCTGCGCCGCTAGTAAGATAGCGTCAGGCGTTTCTTTCATTTAGCTATCGCTGAACAAGCCTGCGCGAGGATGTCCCTTGGCCAGCGGCGGAGGCGTGCTCGGCTCGCTGAGATCAGCCGTCCATCGCCAGTTTCTGATCTCCGGCATATCTTCTAGATGTTCGCGAATATAGCCATGGTGTTCATACAGCTTACGATTGAAGGCGTCGATGACGTCCGATGCCTGCGAACGCAACCGGGGGACGTGCTTTAGGGCGTCAATGGCAAGGTGAAAGCGACTCATCTCATTCAGCACGACCATATCGAACGGCGTCGTGGTCGTTCCACGATCCATGTATCCGCGGACATGGAAGCGACCTTCATTGGAGCGGCCGTGAACCATAGTGTGAATGAGCCAGCGATTATTGTGGAAGGCGAAGATGACCGGTGCCGTCTCGGTGAAAAGAGCGTTGAATGACATGTTGTCCATCCCATGCGGATGAACGTCCGGCATCATCAGAGCGGTCAGATCCACGACATTCACTACCCGTACCTTGATGCCGGGAACGTACTTCTGCAGAAGCCATGAAGCCGCGCATATCTCAATGGTCGGGACATCGCCCGCGCAAGCCAGCACGATGTCCGGCTCTCCACCACCGTCGTTGGTTGCGAACTTCCAGATCGATGCGCCGCGCGAACAATGTTCGAGCGCCTCATCCATGTTCAACCACTGAAGCTGCGGCTGCTTGCCGCAAGTCACGATGTTGACGTAGTTGCGACTGCGCAGGCAATGGTCGAAAACGCTGAGCAGACAATTGCTGTCCGGAGGATAATAGACCCGGATGGTTTCACTCCTGCGCGCCAGCGCATTATCGACGAATCCCGTCGCTTGATGGCTGAAACCGTTGTGATCGTTTCGCCAGGCATGACTCGTGAGCAACACATTGAGCGACGCGAGTGGCCGGCGCCAGGCAAAATCACGGCATTGCTCGAGCCATTTCGCATGTTGCGTCAGCATCGAATCCACGACTTGTGCGAAGGCTTCATAGGAAGACCACATGCCATGCCGCCCGGTCAGCAGGTATCCCTCGAGCCATCCCTGACAGCAATGCTCGCTCAGTACTTCCATGACGCGCCCATCCGGGCTGAGCTCGTCGTCGATCGAGACCGTCTCCGCCATAAATCGGCGCTTCGTCGCTTCGAAGACGGAGCCTAAACGATTCGAGCTCGTCTCATCGGGACAGAACATGCGAAAGTTCGTCGGATTGAGTTTGAAGACGTCTCTGAAGAAGTCGCCGAGCTTGCGTGGAGCTTCAGCGACCACTTGCCCCGGTCCCGGAATCTCGAGCGCATAGTCCGTAAAGTCGGGCAAATCGAGTTCGGTCAGCAGTCGACCACCATTCACGTGCGGATTGCCACCCATGCGGTGATCGCCTCTCGGCGCGAGATCTGCCAACTCGGCAATGAATGTCCCGTTTTCATCGAAGAGCTGCTGGGGCTCGTAACTGCGCATCCAGGCTTCGAGGATCTCGAGATGTTCGGGATTCTCGCGGACGGTTGCAAGCGGAACCTGGTGCGCGCGGAAGGTGCCTTCAATCGGGATGCCATCCACCTCTTTCGGACAGGTCCATCCCTTGGGTGTCCGCAGGACGATCATCGGCCAGACGGGCTGCTTTTTGAACCCGCTCTTACGCGCCTCGTTTTGAATAGCTCGAATCTCGGCATAACAATCGTCGAGCGTTTTCGCCAGGAGTTGATGCACGACTTCCGGATCATCGCCCTCGACGAAGTAGGGCCGGTAACCGCGCCCCGTATATAGAGCCGCCAAGTCTGCATCGCTCGTCCGTCCTTGAAGCGTCGGCGCAGAAATCTTGTAGCCGTTGAGGTGGAGAACCGGTAAGACCGCCCCGTCACACACCGGATTGAGGAAGTTCACGGACTTCCAACTGCCTTCGAGCGGGCAAGTCTCGGATTCGCCGTCACCGATCACGCAGGCGACGATCAGATCCGGATTGTCGAACGCGGCACCAAACGCGTGAACGAGAGAGTAGCCGAGTTCCCCACCCTCGTGCAGGGAATTCGGGACATGCGGTCCGCAATGGCTTGGAACGCCACCCGGCGTCGAGAATTTCCGAAAGAGCAGCCGCATGCCGTTCTCATCCGGCGTGATCTCGGGATGGACTTCGGTGTAGGTGCCTTCCAAATAGGAGTTTGCATTGAGCGAGGGACCGCCATGTCCGGGACCGGCAACGTAAATGACGTTTGCGTCATACTCTTTGATCAGGCGGTTCAGATGCACGTAGATGAGGTTTTGTCCCGGTGATGTTCCCCAATGCCCGAGGAGCCGTGGTTTGATTTGTTCGGCTTTGAGTGGCTCTCGCAACAGCGGGTTTTCGAAAAGATAAATCTGACCGATACACAGGTAATTGGCGGCGCGCCAGTAGCGATTGATCTTGTCGAGCATGTCGGGCGTGAGCGGACCCGTGGGAGCCGATACTCTTGGGTGAGGTTTACCATCGTCGGCGATAGCGGTAGACAGGGTGGCGTCAAAGCGAAATGTCGTCGACACTCCGGCCTGATCCGGATCACTGGGGCACATGTCCCGCCTCCTCTTGCCGAGTCTCTCGCTCGGCCTCAAGCCAGTCCTGATCTGCGTGGCCCGCGCCACGGCCTCGCTGCTCGTAAAGTTCATAGGCCCGCGTGGCGATTTGCGGCCGTAGGTCGAGCCGCTTCTTGAGCAACAATGGAGCTTTCGTAGGGTCAAAAATCCGATAGGCGACCAGTTTCACACGGTCATTCACGAGAAACCAAGCCAGCGCATAGCCCCAAACGAACAGCGCCCAGCCCCAGCCGATGGGCGCCATAAACACCCCATAAACCGCGATTAGTGTCGCCACTGCTTGCGTGCCGAGCACCGCGAGCCAGAGAATTCGCGCGGGGCGGATCGACCAGAACGGGCCGCGCGTACGCGTGAGGAAGATCGTCAGATGGCCGGCCACGGAAAGCTTCAGATACATTAGC
>Ga0182016_10000651_pt1 | contig 43104 bp, 42 predicted proteins | sample 712S2MmetaG_FD_120491 | JGI IMG/M metagenome (GOLD analysis project Ga0182016, IMG submission 120491) | Permafrost microbial communities from Stordalen Mire, Sweden - 712S2M metaG | ecosystem: Environmental > Terrestrial > Soil > Wetlands > Permafrost | place: Sweden: Stordalen | collected...
CCGGAAATTCCTGCTGCAATTTGTTCCGGAAAGCCTGCCGCGCCTCAATGACATATCCATCAGCTGGGGCCTGCTGGCGTTTGCCGTCGTCGTCTCGGTCGCCGCCGGAAACATCTTCGGGCTTGCCCCCGCGTGGCTCACCAGCCGCCTTGATTTGACGGCGACGCTACGGCAGGAAGGCCGCGGCTCCAACGGTTCCCGGCAGCGCTCGCGCCTCCGCAATGTTCTGGTGATTGGTGAATTAGCCCTCTCCCTGGTGCTGATGGTCGCTGCCAGCCTTCTGCTGCGCAGCTTCTGGGATTTGTTCAAGGTACAACTCGGCTTCAATCCCACGCGGGTCGTGGCAATCGAGACCTCGCTGCCGACTCCTAACGATCCCAAAACCGACGTTTACCACACCGCAACGCAGGAAGCCGTGCTGCTGCGCGAAGTCCTGCGCCGCAACCTGACGATTCCGGGCGTGGAAGAAACCGCCGTCAGCGATCGCGCGGCCATTCCCCTCGGCCACAGCCAGAACGATCGCAGAGCGGTTCCATTGTTTCGCGAAGGCCAGGAGGTGCATAGCAGCCAACCTCCGCTGATCAATACGTTGACCGTCTCACAGGAATACTTCCACGTTCTCGGCATGAGTCTTTTGCGTGGGCGCGTGTTCGTCGACCAGGATGTTGAAGACACGCCCCTGGTAGCAGTGATCAACCAGGCCGCGGCCCGCATGTACTGGTCAGGCAAAGATGGCAAGGGCGATGATCCGGTCGGCAAGCGAGGCCGTTTGGGCGGTTTGGGCCGTCAAAAGCCGGAATGGATCACCATTGTCGGCGTCATTGCCGATGCACGCACGGAATCGCTCGCTGACGCCAACATTCCGGAGATCTATCTCGACATCTACCAGCGCCCCGCCAAGTTTATTGCGTTCTACGTGCGTGGCCAGGTCGACCCCGCGACCATCTCCGCGCAGGTGCGCACGCAAATCCAGTCCGTCGATGCGGAGCTACCCGTCTTCCGCGCGGAGACCCTGGACGACATTCTCTCCTCTTCGCTTTCTGTGCGGCGGTTCTCAATGGAAATGGTGGCGCTGTTTGCCGTAACTGCGTTGCTGCTCGCCGGCCTTGGAATCTACGGGACTATCTCATATGTCGTTAATGAGCAATCGCGCGAGATTGCTATTCGGCTTGCGCTGGGCGCGCAAAGAGGCACAATCCTCAAAATGGTTCTGCGGCAGGGCCTCAGTCTGGCTGCAGCGGGCGCCGGCGCGGGCCTGATTGGCGCGCTCATTGTTACCCATCTCATGGCCGGCCTGCTCTACGGCGTGTCACCGAACGATCTAACCACGTTCGCCGGAGTCACCTTTGTGCTCACCGCAGTCGCGCTCGCCGCCAGCTACATTCCGGCGCTGCGTGCCATGCGTCTCGATCCAATTACCACGCTTCACTCGGAATGAGGTTTTGCCTCCGCTGCTGTATCGAATCTACTCGTCCAGCAGTCCCTTGCCCTTGAGGATTTGCGGCATGCACTTCAGAACTCTCGACTCGCGGGTTTTCGATTGTTTGGCAGCGGAGATATGAAAAATATAAGCTCGTTGCCGTCCCGGCGTCAGCGCTTCAAACGCGGTTTTGAAGTCAGGGAATTCGTCCAGCATGGTTTGCAATTCGTCAGGAAACTTCAGTTCCGAAGTCTTTCTCAACTTGACTTTCAATCCGGCCATTTCAACCTCGACGGCTTCACGAATATAGGCTTTCAAGATTGATTTCATCTCGGCGATCTCTCGCACCGAGGTGAACTTGATCCAGCGCGTTGACTGTGAGTTTTTCCCCGGCGCGGTCAGAACACCGTGGACATCTTTGAGCAGTGCGCCTTTGAAAAACGCAAACGCGCACGATTCCTTCATTGCATTGATAACCACCACGTTTTTCCCATGGAAGGTGTAGCAGGGCTGGTACCACTTGAATTCTTCGGTGAGCTCAGAATCAAGAAGGATGGCTCTCAACCGCGTCAATTCATCGCGCCACTTTTTGGCATTGGCGATAAATGCGTCGACCTTGGGATTGGTTTTGCTCGTTGTCATCGTCATTGATTCCAATGATGACTCCAATAATCACACGCCCATGACTGGAAGTAGAGCGCCGGTCTTACGGCTTTCCGGCCGCAGCGCCCACGATGCTACGGCGAAGCCAGCGATGACGAGAGGCGCGATGACGTGAAAGGCATAAGCACCGTAGCCTCCGACCGCGGCGCAGGATGCGGCCGCGCCTGTGAGGTCAAAAAAGATTCCGGCGTATGCCCACTCTTTGAGCTGCGGAAAACGCGGCACGAGGATAGCGATGGCTCCGCAGACTTTCCAAAAGCCCAGGACTGCGAAGAAGTACAGTGGGTAGCCAAGTTGGGGCACCACACCATGGGGATTGGCCCGGTATTGCCAGATCTGCGCCATGCCGCCGCCGCCGATGAAAAACGCTACGAGTCCGGTCGTTATCCAATAGACAATGGATTTTGTTTTCATGGTCAGCTCGCCTCGCCTAGCACGCGCTCCAGGCCGCCGAGCATTTTCTGCCAGCCGTAATTCGCGCCGCTGTAGGCTGCCATCTGATCGGGGCCGAAGCCGGATTGTTCCATGCGGACATGCGTGCCGCCCATGGTCTGGGTCAGCGTGAATTCAACCACCCATTGCAGGCCGCTTTCGGGGCCCCCGGTGCCCCAGTTATACGACAGGCGCTGGATCGGGTCGACGAGCACTACCTCGCAGTCGACAATTCCATTCCAGTTGGGCATGGGGTCGGCGAGGAATTGGAACTTTTTTCCGGCCACTGGCTCAAAGTCGTTGTTCATCATCCATTGCGCGAGGAGCGCGCTCTCAGTGAGCGCGCGCCACAACTTCGCTTGCGGGTGCGGGAAGACTCTTTCGATGACGAGGGAGCGGGGACACTGTCCTTGATTGGTCATGGTTCCATCCTTTGCAACAAAGATTCGAGACGGTCAAACCGTTCGCGCCAGAAGGCGCCGTATTGATCGAGCCAGTCGACCATCGGCGCAAGCGCCTCGGGCTGGGCGCGATAGTGGGTTTCGCGTCCCTCGCGGCGATGCCTTACCAGTTTGGCGCGCTTGAGCACGGTCAGGTGCTTTGAGACCGCGGGTTGGGAGACGTTTGCATAACGAGTGAGTGCGTGGACGGTCTGCTCACCCTGCCGGGTCAACTGCTCAAAAATGGCCCGGCGGGTTGGATCGGCGAGAGCCCTGAGCACGTGATTGACTACGAATTTGGAGTTGACTTGCGGCACGGAAAAACCATAACCAAATGGTTATGATTTGTCAAGAGAAACGTGAAGCTTCGCGTTGCGGGATGTGGCGGGGGTGCAGCTTTCAGCTTGTTAGTGGTGGGGTAACGGGTGTACTTTCCCAGGTCCCCAAAGGCGAGGGACCTGGGGCACCCCGGTTCTGTGCCTGATTGAGATAGGCGAGGGTAGGCTTGGTGGTATCCCACCCTTTTTACGATGAAGCAGTGAAAAGGATGGGGCACCCAGTTTTGTGCTCGATTAGGGCGGCGCAGTTGAGATTTTGCTTTTTTATGCCGGCACGCGCTTGAGGGTTTTGCGGGCGCGGGCGAACAGCGGACGTTCGCGGCGGCGCAGGTAGCTGGGCATGGTGGGTTTTTTGGCCAGCACCCTGAGAGCATATTCGCGGGCTTCCCGCGCACGGCCCTGCGAGATCAGAAAATCGGCGTAGTTCAAATAAGTCTCCGACAGCGTCGACTTCTCAACTGCGCGCCGGAACCATTGGTCGGCCTTTTCGGGCTGGCCGGTGCGCGCGTAGGCTGTGGCGAGCAAACCTGCTCCACGATGAAAGTCGTGATCGGGATCCTGAACGACGACGCGTTCGAGGTCGGGCAGCGCGGCCTGTGCATCGCCCAGCTGCAACGTGCAGATGCCGCGGCGATAGAAGCAGTCGGGCGTGGTTGAGCGGGCGGCAATGGCCTTGTCGTAGGCGGCGCGGGCTTCAGTGAGTTTGCCGTCGTCGAAGTAGAGGTCGCCCAGTTCTTCGTAGTTGCCACTCGATGGGTTGTCGAGGATTGCCGTTTTGAGCTCTCGAATGCGCTTGCGGCGCGGAAAGGCCTTGAATGAGTTGTTGAGCAGGCCGATGTCGGGCAGAGCCTCGGCGACGAGATAGACAAGTGCGCCGATCCAGCCCAGGAAAAGAATGATCCAGAGCCAGAACATGTCGGGCCTGCGGCGAATGAAGTGGATGAGGGCCGCAGCCTGCAGAAGCAGTCCCAAAGGGCCGAGATAGAAGAGGTGCGATAGAAGTCCCATGATTTTTTGGTTCAAGCGGGATTATCGAAATTATAGGGGGAGGAGGCGCGGGGAGCCGAACGATTGATGGTCACGACCGCATTCAAAGGCAATTTTTTGAGAAGCTGCGGTTCCGCGGCGCGAGGAAGGCATAATCTGATTGCGAACGGCGCGATCGTCACCCCGATTACGCCGCAACACGCGAGGCGTCCCATGAAGCTTTATCAGACAGTTGCGGTTCTGCTTATTTTTCCGGCTGCTCTGCTTCTCCAGGGCAAGAGCAAAAAGCCTGCCGTGCCGGAGGTCTTTGCCCAGGCCAAGTCCATTTACGTTGAGGCCGTGGATGGGCAGGAGTTCGATCAGAATGTGAATGCCGCTGACAGGATTGCGATAGCCGACGTGCGCGATGCGCTGAGCAAGTGGAAGCGCTACGCTCTCGTCACGAGCAGGAGCGATGCGGACATTGTAATTGTGTTGCAAAAGGGGCGAGCGGAGAACGGGGACGGGGAAATGACGCCGCGCCGGGGCCAATTGCCGGGGGGCGCGGGCCAGCCGGGAGGAATAGGGCCGGATGAGCAAATAGGCGCCGGGCCCGATCTGCATGAGGATCTGTTCGAGGTGTGCCGGGTGAAAGGCAACGGCGGGCTGAGCGCTCCGCTGTGGCAAGAGTCGATGCCTAATGGGCTAAACGGGCCGAAGGTGATCTTGCTGGAGCAGTTTGAGGAGGCGGTGGATAAGGCGTATCCACCGGCGGCGACGTCGGCGGCCAAATCGCAGAAGCCGTGAGGGGCGCTAAGCGGCCGGGTTATTAACCAATCTGCGACGCTTACGACTCATCGGGCTCATTCATAAGTTCCGCGACTTCGCGAACAAGAACCGGCAACTTTGATTCGACGATTTCCCAAACGATTCGGTCGTCGATCTATGCGTACGCATGGGTGAGAATATTTCGGAAGCCGATGATATTGCGAGCGTCTGTGATTCTCGCGGCCACGACGGCATCGACACGATTCAGCTGCGTGAGCGCCTCACCTATGATTGTGAAAGCACGCTCAACGGCGAGGCGCAGCATAGCATCATTTTGGTAATCCGCCAGTTCCTTGCCAGCGGTGAATTGAGCAACGAGCCCTGCCGCTTCCTGAATATCGAAGAGGTATTTGCGCGCCTCAAGCCGCATAAAGAAGGGCCTTGCTTTGCTCGATATTGCGGCGGAAGTACGGGTTTCGAATGGCTGAAAAGACGACCAGGTCGACCGGCTGACCAAACAACTGCTCGACGGCTTCTTTAAATCCGAAAAAGGCGGTGGCGTAATCTGCGGGAGTAAGCGGATCAAACTCCACCAGGAAGTCGAGATCGCTTCCAGTCGGATTGAATCCGCCGTTCAGGGCTGAGCCGAAGAGTTCCAGACGCTGGACGTGGAACTGCCTGCAGAGCGTCTCCAATTCAATTTGGTGCACGGCAAGAATGGGTGCAACCGCAGAAGCGGGTACCTCGGATTTACGAGCCGTTGCCATATCCCGATGATACCCCGAACCTGGTTTACCGGTACGATTCGTCGCGGTGGATCACGAACTCGGGATAGGCGCCGCCGCCCAGCTCGTGCAGGTCCATGCCCATGCGCTCGCCGTCGGGATCGACGCGGAACGGAACGATGCGGTTAAGCAGGGCAAAGAGCAAATAGAGCAATGGCAGCACGATGCCCAGAAGCGTGGCGATTCCGGTGAGTTGGGCAAGCAGTTGACCGGGCTTTGGGGCAAAGAATCCAACAGCGAGCAGGCCCCATATCCCAGCTGCTGCGTGTGCGGCAATGGCGCCGGAGGGATCGTCAACGGAGAGTGCGAGCTCGTGCAGCTCGACGAGCAGCGGGGTAATGATGCCGGCAACCAGGCCGGCAAAGATAGACTCGACCGGTGTGGCCACGGCCGCGCAGGCGCTTGAAGTGACGAGGCCGGCCAGCCAGCCGTTGGCGCAGAGGCTGGCGTCGGGCTTGCCGAAACGGTATCGAGTAACGGCCAGCGTTGCGCCCAGCGCCGCCGCCGCCGATAGCACTGTATTGACCGCAATAACGGGCAACGCCGTGAGAGGAGCATTCATCCACAGCATCGCTCCGGCGGCGTTCCAGGCCAGCCATCCTACCAGGCTAAGCAGGCAGCCGAAGAGCACATAAACCGCGTTGTGTCCTGGCATGGCGGTCGAGATACCACCCCGGGGAAACTTTCCGGCGCGCGGGCCGATGACCCAAACCAGCGCCAGTGCGCTGAGGCCGCCAACCACGTGCACAGTTGCCGCGCCCGAGGGGTCGAGGAATCCCGCGCCGAGCGAGAAGTTGGGGCCCAGACCGGCCAGCCAACCGCCACCCCAGACCCAGTGCATCACAAGAGGGCAAACGACTCCGGCCACCAATGCGGTTGCGGCGCAACCGGCCGCCAGGCGCCAGCGGTCGGCGCCGCTGCCCCAGGGAATAATGGCCGCCAACGCTACGCCCCACAGCTCAAACAACAGCGCGAGCTGCGCGGGAACCGGGGCGGAGCCGAATCCAGAGAGCAAAAATGAGCCCGAGCCGATCCAGTTCCATGGGTAACCGGCCGCGTGGAATGCGTGACCGGCGCCGCCGGGAGTTCCGGGAAGATTGCCGGCGATGGCGGCTCCAAAGAGGGCGAAGGCAGTGACGGCTACTGAGATGATGGCGATGTTGCCGAGGATGCTCTGCGCCGCGGAGCGCGATCGGCCGAGGCCGGTGTTGACCAGGGCCAGGCCCGCGATGGCGAGCGGCGCCAGCAGCAGAAGCAGGAGCGCAAGGCCGTACCAGGTATCGGAGTTTGCCGGAAGAGGAGCGGGGATCATGACTGGCTCTCCCCTCTGGCAGGCATGTGGCCGCGAACTGCGACTACCAGTCCGAGGATTTCAACCGCAAGGCCGCAAACTACAAAGATTCCCCGCTGGGCCGGCTGGGCAAACAGCACCAGAGCGGCAATGGTGAGAAAGAAACCAGCTGGCATCACTAGCAATCCGGCGTATTTCATGGCCTTCTTTCGTGCCTCTCGCGGGGAAGTGCAGAGATTGAGCGGTTCGGGTAGACATCACCGTCAGCGGTAAAATGCCGCCCATTACCGCAGGTTAAGGTTTCAGATTCTTGAGACAGTCTGGATAGAGATTGCTATCCTGCTGCGCGCCTTTATGAATTTTAAATCACAGAATTGTAATGATCGGCTCTCAGCCCGTGCGTTCCGCGATTCATTCACAGTGCGGGGAGCCTCTGGCCGTGCCTTTACGGTTTCCTTTCGCGCGGCAATCGATAATGGAGTATGCGCTTCCGGCTCGACCGCAAACACCGAACGCCTGCAGTCATTCTCGGCGTCATTACTCTTGCCGACGTATTAGTTCTGATGGTCTGGGATGCGTTTCCGGCGATCTTCCCGGTTGGGAGCCACGATGTTCTCGGGGCGGTTTCATTGGCTTTGATTGCGGTCGCGTACGTTGTCTATCAATTGGAGCGTCGGCCGGCCGCCTCGGAGTTTTTCAAGGCGATCATGCTGGCAGCGGCTTTTCTGTTCTGGGCCGCGAATCAGTTCTGGCCAGCTTCTCCGCGGGCAACCTTGTTCAACGACATCGCCATCGCGCTGTTTGTGCTGGACGTGTTTCTGGTGATCATTGGCTGGCCGGCGTCGTCGCCCGACAGCTCATTTGGCGAAAGCAGCGGGGAGTGACTGGGGCATCGAATCGGGGTCTCTGAGGTTTCCCACCCTTCCCGCAAGAGGCGCGGGAAGGATGGGGCACGGAGCTTTCGTGGATGATAGAGATGATAGACGCAGGAGGATCTCCCTATGGATGCGAAGCCGGGAGCACAGGAACGTCTGGACTCAGTTCGCGATCAGCTGATTGCAATCAGCCGTCGCATCCACGCAAACCCTGAGCTTGGTTTTGAGGAAGAGAAGGCTTCGTTGTGGCTGTGCGAGACGCTTGACGCAGCCGGATTTGCAGTCGAAAAAGGAATCTGCGAACTGCCGACTGCGTTTCGCGCGAGCTTCGGCTCGGGGCCGCTGCATATCGGCATTTGCGCTGAGTACGATTCGCTGCCCGGCATCGGCCACGCCTGCGGACATAACATTATCGCGGCTTCGTCGATCGGCGCAGCGTTGGCGGCGGCCAGCGTGGCAGACGACGTGGGCCTGACTGTAAGCGTGATTGGCACGCCTGCCGAAGAGGCCGGCAACGCCGGTGGAAAGATCCTGCTGCTGGAGCGGGGAGCGTTTGTGGGCATTCACGCGTCCATGATGGTTCATCCTGCGCCGTTCGACATGCTGCGGGCCAAAATGATTGCGGCGTCGATGTTCGACGTTCACTACACCGGGAAGGAGTCGCACGCATCGGCGTTTCCCGAGCTTGGCATTAATGCGGCCGATGCGCTTACGGTGGCGCAGACTTCGCTGGGACTGCTGCGGCAGCATATCCGTTCTACCGATCGAATTCACGGCATCGTTACTAACGGCGGTGTGGCGCCGAACGTAATTCCTGCGCACGCATCGGCGAGGTACATCGTTCGATCGGAGACGCTGGATCAGCTCGACGAGTTGCGCGGCAAGGTGCATCGCTGTTTTGAGGCGGGCGCGCTGGCGACCGGAGCACGCCTGGCGATTGAAGGCGGCGACAAGCCCTACGCCGAGATGAACCACGACGATCGGATGGCCGCGCTCTATGGGAAGAATTCCGAGGCGATCGGTAGGCCGTTCCCCAATCTCGGCGAGTGGGAGACGCGCCCGACCGGGTCCACGGATATGGGCAACGTGTCGCGCGCAATGCCCTCGATCCATCCGATGATCGGGATCAATTCACTGCCTGCGGTCAATCATCAACCGGAGTTCACCGCGCATTGCATCACTGCCGACGCCGACAAGGCGCTTGTCGATGGCGCGATGGCGATGGCGTGGACTTGTATCGATATGGCGACGATGCCCGAGGTGCGTGACCGGCTGATCGCGAGCCGCTGACTGCGGCTGGATATTCGCACGATTTTCGTGTACACTACTCTCGTATGAAAAATGTCACCCTCAGTGCCGATGGCGACTTGATCGAGAAGGCCCGCACTATTGCACGGGCCAAGCGCTCGACGCTTAATGCGGAGTTTCGCGAGTGGCTCGCGCAGTTTGCGGCGAGCGAGGGCGGCGCGCACAACTTTGTTGCGCTGATGAACGAGCTGCGCAGCGTGGACGCCGGCCGGCGATTCACCCGGGACGAGATGAATGAGCGGTAAGTATTTTCTCGACACCAACATCTTTGTTTATTCGTTCGATCACAGCGCCCGGAAAAAAGCGGCCAGCGCCAGGGAGCTGATTCGCGAGGCGGTCGGTTCGCAAAAGGGAGTTACGAGCTACCAGGTTGCGGAGGAGTTTTTTAATGTCGCGCTCAAGCGCTTCACTCGCCCAATGAAGCCGCACGAGGCCGAACAATACCTTGTGACAGTGTTCAGGCCGCTCATCGCGGTGCACTCATCGATTGCGTTGTATGGCGAGGCCCTCCGCCTGCACGGCCAGAGCGGACTTTCATGGTTTGACTCCTTAATAGTTTCGGCTGCATTGCAGGCCGGCTGCGATATTTTGTACACCGAAGACCTGCAACATGGGCAGAGATTTGGAAATCTGAGAGTGATGAATCCGTTCTTGTGAGAGCAAGACAGCGAATCAGCGGGGCTGCACCGCACCTGCAAATCAAGATCGTCTGGCGCGGGTGTGATTCGGCATGATAATTTGTTATTGAAATCCCAGTCTCTGGTACGTAAGCGGCCAGAGCCACGATGTGATATATCCAGATTTCGATCTAATCACAATCTGCATTCTTTTCTGAGGCTTACAAAGCCGCGTTCCCCACAAATTTTTTATAAGTTTTGCGCATCCGCATGGTTGCAGCGGCATCTACGGCTGATATATTGGTCTTTCGGGCTTCTCCGCCTCCCTCTTTTAGTTTGCTTAAGATCGGTATTTGTACATAACCTGTGTGACCGCCGGCACACGCGGCCACCCCCAGACACGAAAACCAGGCAGGGTACAAGCAATGCCGCAAATCTTTGAACGCAGCTCCAATGCGCTGGCTCGTATGAGCCTGGTGTTGACGGGGCTGATCGTGATCGCGTTGGGCGTCACGCTCGATCAACTGCAACGCTCTCCCTGGGTAACGCGGCAGGGTCAACGGCCCGACCAGCCGGTTCCGTTTAGCCACAAGCACCACGTGCAGGGGCTCGGCCTGCAGTGCCAGTACTGTCACACCACGGTTGAGAAGTCGAGCTACGCAGGCATTCCCCCTACACGCACCTGCATGAACTGCCATGCACAGATCTGGACCAATGCGCAGTTGCTGCAGCCGGTGCGCAACAGCTGGTATACGGGCCAGTCGATTCCGTGGATCAAGGTGCACGATCTGCCTGACTTTGTCTTCTTCAGTCACGAAATCCACGTGAACAAGGGCATCGGCTGCGAGAGCTGCCACGGCAAAGTTGACGAGATGCCGCTCATGTACGCGCAGAACACGCTGCAGATGGAGTGGTGCCTTGATTGCCATCGCAATCCTGCTAAGAATCTGCGGCCCACCAGTGAGATTTACAACATGGCATGGGAAAAGCCGGCCGGGGACAAGCCGGTGTGGTGCGCGGCGGTTGCCGATGCGGCGGGCGTGCCCACGGCGCAGAGCGTGAGTTGCACCCGGACCGATCCAGATGGAAATGCGGCAGTAGCTGCTGCGACGAAGCCCGCGGCGCTGCTGAAGCCGGTTTCATTGACGACGGGCGGTGCGGCTCCCGCGGTTCAGTTTGAGAAGTTCACCAGCCAGGAGGACCTCGGACTGTTCCTGGTGAAGCAATACAACATTCGCACCCCGAAGGACCTGATGAGCTGCGAGGTGTGCCACCGATGAGCAGCGAGATGAAGAAGAACGTAAAGAATACGGCGGCTGAGAATCTTCAAGGGCTAAAACCCGAGGATCTTCGTTCCAATGAGCCGATGACGCTCGACCAGGTGCGGGTGAAGTTGAAGGGCGTGAAGGGCAAGAAATTCTGGCGGTCGCTGGATGAGCTGGCCGACACGCCGGAGTTTCGCGCGGCGGTCGAGAAGGAATTTCCTTCGGCGGCGCAGGAGTGGGTCGATCCGGTTTCGCGCCGCGGCTTCCTTAAATTGATGGGCGCGTCGATGGCTCTGGCCGGCCTGGCCGGTTGCACCAAGCAGCCCGACGAGCCGATCTATCCCTACGTCAAGGCTCCTGAAGACCTGGTGCTGGGCAAGTCAATGTATTTTGCCTCGGCGCATCCATTTGTGACCGGTGCTGTTCCGCTGCTGGTGAAGTCGAGCGAGTTCCGGCCTATCAAGATTGACGGCAACCCTGAACACAAGTACAACCGCGGCGGGTCGGACCCTTACACGCAAGGCACGCTGCTCGAGATGTACGATCCCGATCGCTCGCAGCACACGATGTATCGCGGCGAGAATCGCTCGTGGCTGGAGTTTGCCGAGGAGTTCCGCAACAAGGTTGCATCGACCAAGGATGGCACGGGAATTTACTTCCTGAGTGCCGCCATTACGTCGCCAACGCTGGCGCGGCAATGGGGCGAGGTGCAGAAGGCGTATCCCAAGGCGAAGCTGGTGCAGTATGACCCGGCAATCGCGGGCACGTTCCTGGCCAGCGGCCTGAATGTTCAGTACGACCTGAGCCCGGCCGATGTGATCGTCTCGCTTGATGCGGATTTTCTGTCGAGTGCGGCGTATCCGGGCTTCCATAAATTAGTACGCGACTATGCCGACCGGCGCAGGCAGCCTGAGAACGGCATGAACCGGCTGTACGCGGTTGAGAGCACCACCACCACAACGGGCATGAAGGCTGAGCATCGACTCGGTCTACGCGCAAGTGAGATTCCCAGCTTTGCGGCGGCGCTTGCGTCGGCCGTGGGTGTAACTGGGGTCACCGCTCCTGGCTATCAATGGACTGGCGATCAGCAGAAGTTTCTGGCTGCGCTGGTGAAAGAACTGAAGGCGAATGCCGGCAAGAGTGCCGTGATTCCTGGGTTGTATCAGGATCCCTCGGTTGCGGCGCTGGCGGTTGCTATCAACACCGCGTTGGGCAACGTGGGCAAGACGGTGACGGTTTCAAGCGAGCCGGCCATCCCGCTGCCCAGCGATCAGCTTGGCGATTTCAAGGCGCTGGTTGCCGATTTGAATGCGGGCAAGGTTGACTGGCTGGTGATTCTGAATGGGAATCCCATTTATGACGCGCCTGCCGACCTTGATTTTGCAACGGCATTCAATAAGGCCAATATAGTTGCGCATCTCGGCTCGCATGTTGATGAGACCGGGCAGATTTCGCATTGGCATATTCCTTCGGCGCATTATCTGGAGTCATGGTCGGATGCGCGGTCGTACGACGGCACCGTTTCAGTGGTGCAGCCGTTGATCGATCCGCTGTATGGCGGGCGCAGCTCGCATCATGTGCTGCAGACTCTGCTCGACGATCCGCTGGTGAGCCCGTATGAAGCGGTGCGGACCACGTGGAAGGATGCGGTTGCCAAGGCCGGCAGCGGCGATTTCGAAAAGGGCTGGCGCAAGGTTTTGCATGACGGCTGGATCAAGGATACGGCGTACACAGTCTCGGGCGCTGCTCCTAAATTTGCTGTCAAGTCTGTTCCTGCTCCTACGCCCAAGGATTCAATCGAAGTTATCTTCCGGCCCGATCCGACCATTTACGACGGCCGCTGGAACAATGTGGGCTGGCTGCAAGAGTTGCCCAAGCCGGTAACGAATCTGGCGTGGGATAACGCGGCGATCGTATCGGGCGCAACGCTTGAGAAGTGGGGTCTTGAAGAAGACGACATTATCGAGATCAGCGTGGGCACGGGCCGCGTGAAGGCGCCAGTGATTGTCGCTCCGGGGCATCCTGACAATTCAATTACCGTGTATCTGGGGTACGGCCGCGAGTTTGCCGGGCGCGTTGGTTCAGGGCAGGGGTTCAATGCTTATTTGATACGCAGCACGTGGGGCCCGTTCTACGCCACCGGTGACAAGAAGAAGATCGACGGCAAGTGGGGCGTGGCGATTACCAAGAGCCACTACCAGGATCATCGCGGATCGAATCTGACCGATCACGGCAAAGAGAACTGGTCGCTTGAAGGTGTTGAGGCCCTGGGGCCGCGCGGCATCGTTCGCTATGCAACGCTCGACGAGTTCAAGACCAACCCGAACTTTGCGCACGAGGGCGAGGGGCACGACACGCCGGAGATGGGCACGTCGATGTTCCCCAACTGGACTTATAACGAGGCCTATGCGTGGGCCATGTCGATCGACATGAACAGCTGCACGGGCTGCAATGCCTGCATTGTGAGCTGTTATGCCGAGAACAATATTGCGGTGGTGGGCAAGCAGCAGGTGCGCATTGGCCGCGACATGCAGTGGCTGAGGATCGACACCTATTATGAGGGCGACCTGGCTGCGCCGCGCGCGCACTTCCAGCCCATGAACTGCCAGCACTGCGAGAACGCTCCCTGCGAGCAGGTTTGCCCGGTGGGCGCAACGGTGCACACGCCCGAAGGGCTGAACATGATGGTTTATAACCGCTGCGTGGGCACGCGCTACTGCTCAAACAACTGCCCCTACAAGGTGCGGCGGTTCAACTTCCTGCTCTTCAGCGACTTTGAGACCGAGAGTTTGAAGTTGATGCGCAATCCCGACGTGAGCGTGCGCTCGCGCGGCGTGATGGAGAAGTGCACCTATTGCGTGCAGCGGATCGAGGAAGCCAAGATTCAGGCCGACAAGGAGAATCGCCTGGTGCGCGACGGTGAGATTGTGACCGCCTGCCAGCAGGCATGCCCGGCACAGGCCATCACCTTCGGCAATAAGAACGATAAAGAGAGCCGGGTATCGAAACTGCGCGCGCAGCAGCGCAGCTACCAGGTAATCGCCGACCAGAACACGCGCCCGCGCACGACTTATGTGGCCGAGGTTCTGAACATGAACCAGGAATTGGAAGATACGCCGATGGAACACGATCCGGCTTAGAGACAGAGAACCAGGGACCGAGGGAACAAGGGAACAGGGACTGAGGCACTGAGGGCATAAGGCAGCGATGGCAACCAGCGAAGTGAAACCGAAAAATCCTGGCATCGATCCCAAGACCGGAGAATTCCGAGTCGTAGGGGTGGGGGAGACCTTCCGGTCGATCACCGAGAAGATCTCGAGCATTGTGCTCACGCCGCACACGCCGCTGGGGTGGTTTGCGCTGTTTACGGTAGCGGGTGGCGGCGCCACGGTGCTGCTGTGCGCAGTTACGTGGCTCTTGCTCAAGGGCACGGGAATCTGGGCCATCACGCAACCGGTCGCCTGGGGCTTCGCGATTATTAACTTCGTGTGGTGGATCGGTATCGGTCACGCTGGAACGCTGATCTCGGCCATTCTGCTGCTCTTCAAGCAAAGCTGGCGCAACGCAATCAGCCGGTTTGCCGAGGCTATGACCATTTTTGCGGTGGTATGCGCCGGCATGTTCCCGTTGATCCACACTGGCCGCCCGTGGCTGGCCTACTGGATGTTGCCGCTGCCCTACACCATGACGGTGTGGCCGCAGTTCCGCTCGCCATTGCTATGGGACGTGTTCGCGGTCTCGACTTACGCAACCATTTCGGTGGTCTTCTGGTACATCGGCATGGTGCCCGACCTTGGCACCTTCCGCGACCGGTCACAATCGAAAATAGGACAGTATTTTTACGGCATGCTCTCGCTAGGATGGCGCGGATCGGTGCGGCACTGGATGCGCTACGAGACGGCCTCGCTGCTGCTGGCCGGTTTGGCAACGCCGCTGGTGCTCAGCGTACATACGGTCATCAGCTTCGACTTCGCAGTCGCAGTGCTGCCCGGCTGGCACACCACCATCTTCCCGCCCTACTTTGTCGCTGGCGCCATTTACTCGGGATTTGCCATGGTGCTCACGCTGGCCATTCCGCTGCGCAAATTCTATGGGCTTGAGCGGCTGGTCACCGAGCGGCACATCGACAACATGGGCAAGGTGATGCTGGCCACCGGCTTCATTGTGGCCTACGGCTACGGCATGGAAGCCTTCATGGCCTGGTACTCGGCCTCGCACTGGGAAGCGTTCATGTTCTGGAATCGCGTCTTCGGACCGATGGGCTGGTCGTACTGGGTACTGATCAGCTGCAACCTCGTCATTCCGCTCACTACGTTGTGGAGCCGCAAACTGCGCACCAACATCGCCTTCATGTTCTTCATCTCAATCGTGGTGAACACGGGCATGTGGTTTGAGCGGTTCGTGATTGTTGTTACCAGCCTCTACCGCGATTTTCTGCCGTCTTCGTGGGGCACCTATCGCGCCACCAAGTGGGATTACCTGACCTTTATCGGAACGCTGGGGTTGTTTACGTTCCTCTTCCTGTTGTTTGTGCGCTTGCTGCCCATGATTCCCATGAATGAAATCCGCATGATTTTGCCGCAGGCAAAGATCAAGCCCAAGGTTACGGCGGAGGCAGGAGACTGATTATGCCCCCACGCGAAGGAACTTACGGATTGTTGGCTGAATTCGATACGCCGAGCGACCTGGTGCGCGCGGCGCAGAGGGCGCGGCAGGACGGCTGGCGGCGGATGGATTGCTACACGCCGTATCCGGTTGAAGAAGCGGCCGAGGCCATCGGCTTCCATCGCAACAAGGTGCCGTTGCTCACGCTGATTGGCGGCCTGATGGGCTGCGCAGCCGCGTTCTCTATGGAGACCTGGATTTCGACGCTCGCGTATCCGCTGAATATCGGTGGCCGGCCTACTTACTCATGGCCCGCATTCGTTGTGCCCGCGTATGAGTGGACCATTCTGTGGGCCGGGCTTTCAGCAGCCTTTGGAATGCTGGCGCTGAATGGATTGCCGTCGCTTTATCATCCGCTGTTTAACGCACCCAACTTCCGCAACGGAGCGACGACCGACAAGTTCTTCCTGTGCCTCGAGGCGCTCGACCCCAAGTTCGATCTGGTGGAGAGCAAGGCGTATCTGGCGAGCATGGGCCCGACGTCGGTGGTGGAGGTGGAGTACTGATGAGCCTCCGCAAGAACAGTGGTCAGTGGTCAGTGGTCAGTGATCAGAAAAAACGGTTGCTCGCGGTCCCTCGTAGATGGGGATCGGGGAGAATCGTTTCGTTAGGATTGGCGACCTGCGTTTTATTGATTGCCGGTTGCAGGCAGGATATGCAGGACCAGCCTAAGATGATTCCGCAGCGCGGGTCGGACTTTTTTGCGGACCATCGCGGAGCTCGTCCGCAGGTTGAGGACACGGTGGCGCGCGGCCAGCTGCGCGAAGACAGTTATTTCTACACCGGCGTGGTGCAGGGCGCGAACGGCTATCGCGAAGAGCGCGACCAGATGCCCTTCCCGGTGACGATGGAAGTGCTGAAGCGCGGTCAGGAGCGGTTCAACATTTACTGCACTCCTTGCCACTCGCGCGTAGGCAACGGCCTGGGCGAGATTGTGGATCGCGGCTACAAGCCCGCGGCGAATTTGATGGACCAGGTGAGGTTGTCGCAGCCCATTTCACACTACTTCTTCGTGATGACCCACGGCTATGGTTCGATGCCCGACTACTCGGCGCAACTGGCGCCGGTGGATCGCTGGGCGGTTGCGGCCTACATTCGCGCGCTGCAGCTCAGCCAGGCCAAGGGCTCCGCAGCCGACGTTCCGGCAGGAGTGCAAGTGCGCAGCCTGAAGAGCTTAGCTGAAGAAAAAGGGCATCCGGATTACGCGCAGCCGTGGTCGCTGCCCGAAACCGCTGTGCAGGCGTACAAGCCGATAGGGAGCGAAGGAACGCCGGGGATGGCTCCGGCGAACCCGGCCGACCCGGCAATCAAGATACCCGTAACGAAACCGGCCCCCGCTGGCCAACAGCCCGCAGGACAACAAAAATAGGACGAACGGAATGGCTCACGATTCTCACACAGCATCGCACGCAAAAACGCTCCCGGCGGACCTGAGCGCGCCCGCGTTTGTCGGCGTGTGGAAGTCGCGCGCCCTGATGGTTGCCGCGGCATTTGCGATTCTTACCGTGATTCTGGCGTTCCTGGGCCAGACGCAGGATCAACTGGGCTGGGATCATTTTCTGCGCGCCTGGGTACTGGGTCTCATGCTCACCTTCGGCTGGTGCGTCGGCGGTCTGGCGCTGCTGATGGTGCAGTATTGCTCGGGCGGCAAGTGGGGTTTGCTGTTGCGCCGGCCGCTTGAGGCCATGAGCCGCACGCTGCCGCTGATCTTCATCTACTGGCTGGTGCCGGTCATCTACATGAAGCGGCTTTACCTGTGGGCGCAATTTCCCACCGATGCGTCCACTGCAGATGCGCTCAAGGCCGGAATCATTACCGAGATTCAGAAGCACTGCATCGACTTCAAGCGCCCGATGCTGAATCCCGAAATGTTCATTATCGTCGGGATCATCTGCTTCATGATCTGGTTCCTCTACATGTGGCGGCTGAACAAAATGGCCGTGCTGCGCGATACACAGGGACCGGAGACGACCCCCTACTGGATCAAGAAATTCGAGAACTTCGCAGGACCCGGCATCGTAGTCTACGCGCTCACAATGTCCGCTGCGGTCATCTACTGGGTAATGTCGATGGACGTGACCTGGTTCTCATCGGTGTATGGATTGCTTTTCCTGGTCGGACAGGGCTACTCGGTGCTGGCGTTCTCGATCATCGTGTCGATCGCGCTCTCAAAGGCCGAGCCCTTCAAGACCGTCATGCGCCAGACCGAGCAGCACGACCTGGGCAAGCTTACGTTTGCCTTTGTCATGCTGAACATCTACCTGGCCTTCTCGCAGTTCCTCATCATCTGGTCAGGCAATTTGCCCGAGGAGATTCCCTGGTACCTCGATCGCATTCGCGGACACTGGGGCGTCATTGTCACGCTTGACTTTATGTTTCACTGGTTGATTCCGTTCACGCTGCTGCTCTCGCGCGACATCAAGCGCAACAAGAAGCGCCTGACGCGGGTGTGCCAATGGATGATCTTTGCCAAGGCCTTCGATCTGTTCTGGCTGATTGAGCCGAACTTTAAAGACGCTGCACGCAACCTGCACTTCAGCTGGGGAATTCTTGAGTACGCCACGCTGCCGGTAGCAATGGCCGCGCTGTGGGTCGCGTACTTCGTGAACCGGTTGCAGACCAAGCCGGTCGTGCAGGTCAACGATCCTCATCTGGCCGAAATTCTGGAGCCCGAACATGCCCACGTTTAACGAAAATCCGCACGAGCACGGCGAGCAAGAGCCGGTAGACACTTCGTTCGGCTACGAGCCTACTGACATCAAGGTCGCGGGGATTCTTGTCTTCATCGTGTCGCTGGGCATGTTTGTCGCGGTTACCGGCCTTGTCTGCTACGGCATCGGTCATGTGCTGAACGCGTACATGAATCACGAAGATGGTCCGAACTCCAAGTGGACCAAGACGGTTGAGATTCGCGAACTGGGCAACCTGCCTTCGAACCCCGAGATGCAGAACAAGGTGTACCAGATCGCGAGGACGTTTCCTTCGCCCCGCGTTCAGCTTGACGACGGCAATTTCGATGTATCCGTACTGCACGCGCGCGAAGACATTTTGCTGGACAACTACACGTGGATCGATCAGTCGAAGGGAACTGTGAGAATCCCGATCGAGCAGGCCATGCAGATCGTCGCGCAGAAAGGGTTACCGGTGGCGCCCGCAACCGAGGGACCGCAGCTGATGACCGGCGACTCGAAGCCGGTGGTGACCATGCCGCTTACCGATGGATTTGCACGCACCAGCTACGAGCAGGAACTGGCGGCGGAGAAGCAGGCGAAAGAGTAGAGAAACAGGGAACAAGGGAACCAGGGAACGAGAACAACAGGGAACAGGGCCAAAGGAGCAGCGATGACGTACCAAGGCACAATTCGGAGAAGCTGGCGGAGCGTGGGTATCTCCACGGCCGGCGCCGTTGTGCTTGGCCTTCTCAGCGCGGCGTCTTTGCTTCAGGCTCAGTCCTCATCGTCCACCATGCCCTCGAATGGTGACAAGGCTCTGCCGTCGATGACTTCGGCGATGGGCGAAAAGGCCGGCGAGACAGCAGATACCAAGCCCAACTTGCTGAACTCGGTGGGCATTGATCAGCATTTGAACACGCAGCTACCGTTGAACCTTACGTTCACTGACGACACCGGAAGAGTTGTGCCGCTCTCGAGCTACTTCGGCAAGAGGCCGGCCATTCTGGCGCTGGTTTACTACCAATGCCCCATGCTGTGCAGCGAGGAGCTGAACGGGCTCACCAGCGCGCTTGAGATGGTAAGGTACGTTCCCGGCAAGGACTTCGACATTATTGTGATCAGCATCGATCCCAGCGAGGGGACCGACCTGGCCGCGGCCAAGAAGCGCAGCTACGTGAAGCGCTACGGCCGTCCCGAGACGGCCAACGGCTGGCACTTCATGACCGGGACGCAGGCCAATATCGATGCGCTGACCAGCGCGGTGGGCTTTAAATATGTCAGGATTCCCGGCCCGGACGGCAAGCTGACCCAGTTTGCGCATGCCAGCGCGATTCAGATTGTTACCCCATCGGGCAAGCTGGCGCAGTACTACATGGGCGTCGAATACAGCCCCAAGGATTTGCTGCTCGGCCTGGATGAGGCGTCGTCGAACAAGATTGGATCGCCGGTAGACAATATTCTGACCTACTGCTATCACTACGATCCCACAACCAACACGCATTCGCTGATTGTTGCGCGGGTGATTCAGGTAGGCGGCGTGGTGACCATGGGCATGCTGGGCGGATTCATGTTTCTCATGTTCCGCAAGGACTATACGCAGGGCCATCATGGGAATTCAGAGGGCAATTCAGGGCAACATGGGACAGGAAAAAGGTGAACGGATAAAGGAATGAGCCACATCAGCCCAGTACTCTGGCAGTTTCTCGTCAAGTGGATGACGAACTTCTCGCTATTCCCGCCGGAAGCGTCGAAGATCGCGCCGCAGATGGACGCGTTGTTTTTCTTCATGGTTTTGGTAAGCCTGATCGGGCTGACGCTGGTGATTCTGCTGGTGGTAAGTTTTTCACTTCTCTACAACAAGACGCGGCACCCGGTGGCGACGCAGATCGAAGGCTCAACGCTGCTTGAGGCTACGTGGACGATCATTCCGCTGGGCCTGTTTCTGATCATGTTCGTATGGGGCGCGCTGCTTTACTTCCGCATCTACACTCCGCCGGCCAACGCCATGAACATTTACGTAGTTGGCAAGCAGTGGATGTGGAAGGTCGAACATCCGGGCGGTCAGCACGAGATCAACGCGCTGCACATTCCCATCAACCAGCCGGTCCAGCTCACCATTATTTCGCAGGATGTGTTTCACAGCTTCTCGATTCCCGCATTTCGGGTAAAGCGCGAAGCGATTCCAGGACGCTATACGACGATGTGGTTTGAAGCAAACCAGGTGGGCACCTATCACCTGTTCTGCACCCAGTACTGCGGCACCAACCACTCGCAGATGATTGGGGACGTGGTGGTGATGTCGCCGGACGACTTCAAGCAGTGGCTGGCCAACTCCACCAGCGGCAATTCGCTGGCGCAGAATGGAGAGCGGCTGTTTGCCAGCCTGAGCTGCACGGCCTGCCACAATACCCGGCCCGATGCGAGGGGACCGAACCTGGTGGGAGTTTACGGGTCGCATTTGACTCTGAGCAGCGGCCAGACCATCACGGCCGACGACGAGTACATTCGCCAGGCAATTCTTAATCCCTCGCAGCACATCACCCAGGGTTATTCGCCGATTATGCCCACCTACCAGGGGCAGATCAGCGAAGACGGCGTAATTGCGCTGGTTGAGTATCTCAAGCATCTCGACACCGACTACCGTTTGCAGCAAACCACCAACACCACCGAACTGCTGCCTGAAGCAGGGGGCGCAACCACGCCGGCGGCCAAGTCTGCCCCGGCAGGGGAGGTCAAACAATGAGCGCGGCCACCATCATCAGTCTTCCCGATCAATCGACGGCCAGGATTCCCAAGGTGAATTTCCTGACCAAAGAGAACGGCTTGCTGAGCTGGCTGCTTACGGGCGACCACAAGCGCATTGCCACGCTCTATTTGATCTCAATCACGGCTTTCTTCTTCGTCGGCGGAGCGCTGGCCGGCCTCATCCGGCTTGAACTGCTTACGCCGCAAAGCGACCTGGTGGCTGCCGACACCTACAACAAGCTGTTCACCATGCACGGCGTCATCATGGTGTTCCTCTTCCTGGTGCCGTCGGTGCCGGCCACCATCGGCAATTTCGTCATTCCCATGATGGTGGGCGCCAAAGACCTGGCCCTGCCCAAAATCAACCTGCTCAGCTGGTATCTCTACATTGCCGCCGGCATCATGATGATCTACACCATGGCCTCGGGCGGCGTAGATACGGGCTGGACCTTCACCACCCCGCTCTCGACGCACTACGTGAACACGCACGTGATTACCACCGGCCTGTGCATCTTTATTGCCGGCTTCAGCAGCATCTTTACCGGGCTCAACTTTATTGTGACCATCCACAAGATGCGCTGCCCGGGCATGACGTGGTTCCGGCTGCCTCTGTTTGTGTGGTCGAACTATGCGGCCTCGATTCTGATGGTGCTGGGCACGCCGGTTCTGGCCATCACCCTGGTGCTCATCATTCTTGAGCGCACCTTGAACATCGGCGTCTTCGACCCGGCCAAGGGCGGCGATCCGCTCCTGTTCCAGCATTTGTTCTGGTTCTACTCGCACCCCGCCGTCTACATCATGATTCTGCCCGGCATGGGCGTCATCAGCGAAGTGATTTCAACCTTCAGCCGCAAGCGCGTCTTTGGATATACGGCCGTTGCTTTCTCGTCGGTGGCGATTGCGGTCTTCGGCTTCTTTGTCTGGGCCCATCACATGTTCATCATGGGCATCTCGAACTACGCGGCGCTGGTTTTCTCGCTGCTCACCATGCTGGTTGCGGTGCCCTCGGCCATCAAGATATTTAACTGGGCCTTCACCCTCTACAAGGGATCGATCACCTTTGAGACGCCGATGCTCTACGCCTTCGGCTTCATGGGGCTGTTCACCATCGGCGGCCTTACCGGCGTGTTCCTCGGCGCCACCGGAACCGACATCCACCTGACCGAGACCTACTTCATCGTGGCTCACTTCCACTTTGTGATGGTGGGCGGCATGTTGATGGCCTTCCTCTCGGGCATCCACTTCTGGTGGCCCAAGTGGACCGGCCGCATGTATCCGGAAAAGATTTCGCAGCTGGCCGCGGTGGTCACGTTCATCGGCTTCAACTTCACGTTTTTCCCGCAGTTCATCCTGGGAATGCTGGGCATGCCGCGCCGCTACGCAGCCTATCCGCCTGAGTTCCAGGTGCTGAATGTGTTCTCGACCGCAGGCGCGTCGATCCTGGGTGTGGGCTACCTGCTGCCCATTTTGTACCTTACCTGGTCGCTCAAATACGGCGAGATTGCGGGCGACAATCCCTGGCAGGCAACCGGCCTCGAATGGCAGACGCAGTCGCCGCCGCTTACCGAGAACTTCCCCGAGATACCCATCATGGACCACGAAGCATATGACTACGAGTGGCTGGAAGCCCAGCAACGGAAAGAGGTAGCCAGTGTCGGATAGCACTGCCATAGCGCACGAGCCGGCAGGGTCTCATCACGAGCATCCGCCGTATCAGCGCCACCACTTCGAATCCGTAAGCCAGCAGTTCGACGCCACCAATTTTGCCATGTGGCTGTTCCTGCTTACTGAAGTCATGTTCTTCGGCGGCCTGTTCACGGCTTACCTGCTCATGCGCAACTGGTACTACCCGGCCTTTGTCGAGGCCTCGCACCAGTTGAATATCGGCTGGGGCACGGCAAATACGGCAGTGCTGATCACCTCAAGCTTCACCATGGCCATGGGCGTGTACAGTGCCGAGATGAGACGCAGGGGCGCGCTGGTTCTCTTCCTGGTGCTTACCTTCATCCTCGGCCTGGCTTTTCTCGGCATCAAGACCATTGAGTACCACGAAAAGTGGGAGAAGTATCACATCCCGGGCATTCGTTACAGCACTTCGGCGTTCACCAATCCGCAGTCCGATCCTGAAGTCTACAAGGAGTACCACGACAAGCCGCTGCCGCCCGACATGGCCTCGAGGACCGAGATGTATTTCTTCTTGTATTTCGCCATGACCGGCATGCACGCGTTGCACATGATCATCGGCATCGGGATTCTCGGCTTCATGATTTACAAGGCGAAGAACGACGCCTATACAACCGGTCATGTGACGTTTGTTGAGAACTTTGGGCTATATTGGCACTTTGTCGACATCATCTGGATATTCCTGTTCCCACTTTTGTATTTGATCAGCAGATATTGAGGGCTCACAGCATGAGCGAAACCAAAGCAAATATCGATCACACACACAAGCACGGCGACGAGCCTGAGCACGATCACGAGCACCACATCGTAAGCCCCATGGTCTACCTTTCGATCGTGCTGGCGCTGCTGTTCTTTACAGGGATAACGGTGTGGGTTTCGTATATCGACCTGGGTCAGATGCGCCTCTTCGACACCGGTTTCACTCTTTACTGGAACCCGGTGGTGGCGCTGGCGATTGCCTGCACCAAGATGACCCTGGTGGTGTTGTTCTTCATGCACGTAAAGTACTCGACCAAGCTGACCAAGCTGACAGTTCTCTCCGGATTTTTTATTTTCCTGGCGCTGATCGGCATGACGCTGTCTGACTATGTGAGCCGGGCGTGGGGACGGTGGTAGAAAGACAGTGATCAGTGGTCAGTTGTCAGTGATCAGATAGGGCCGCCGGAGAGCGCCCCGAAGTTTTTCATGCCTATCAAAGCCTGGTCCGCCGATTTCTTTCTGATCAAAGAGAGCTTTGCCGGGCCAGTGTGGTGAGCGCGCATGTGCGGCAGAATAGAGGCTGCAGTACCCGCCAAATGCCGACACGAACAGACGACATTCCTGCCAACCTGGCCGCGCTCGCCGCCGACCCGCGGGTCCTCGTGCGTCGCGGAGGCGCGCTGCGGAAGGACGCGCGGTGCGTTGTCTACTGGATGCAGCGGGCGGTGCGAGTCCGCGACAATTCCGCGCTGAACCTGGCGATTGAAGCCGCCAACATTCTCGGGCTGCCGCCGGTCATCTGCTTCGTTGTGATTCCCAACTACCCCAACGCCAACTTGCGGCATTACCACTTTCTGCAGCAGGGGCTGCGCGATGCGGCTGAAGACGCGGCGGAGCGTGAAATTGCCTTCGTTGTCCGCCGCGCGCCCGACACGCTTGAGGCATTCCTGGAAGAGGTCCGGGCGGCGATGGTGATCGGCGATGAGAATCCGTGTCGCGAGCCTGAGCGCTGGCGCCAGGTCCTCGCCAAGCGCCTCAGAATTCCTTACTGGACCGTCGATGCTGACGTCGTGGTTCCCTCGCGCGTCTTCAACCGCAGCTTTGTGCTGCTGCACCACTTCAGACCGCATCTCAAGGCCGAGTTGCCGAAGTTTCTTGTCAAACCGGCTAAGGCCAAAGCAGACAAGCGCTGGAACTCCGCAACCACGCCCAGTTTCGATCTCGCAGAAGATATAACGGAAGGAGTTACCAAGCTAGACCGCAGCGTGAAACCCGTCGATGGATTTGCCGGCGGAACGCACGCCGCAACCAAGCTGCTCAACGAGTTTGTCCAGCACAAACTTGCCGCCTACGACACTGCGCGCAACCACCCCGAGACTGACGGCACGAGCCGCCTGTCGCCTTATCTGCACTTCGGCAATATTGGGCCGCTGACCATCGCCTCCGCCGTCAAGAAAGCGGCCGAAAAGCAAAAAATCCCCGATGCCACAACAGACCGCTTTCTAGAACAGCTCATCGGGTGGCGCGAGCTGGCCGTGCTTTTCGTGCGTCACGAGCCTAACTACGACAACTGGGAGTGCGCGGCCCCGTGGGCGCGCAAAACGCTGCTCGAGCATGCGTCCGACCCGCGACCCTACCGTTACACTTTTGAGCAATTGGAGAGCGCCCAGACCCACGACGACCTGTGGAACGCGGCCCAACTGCAGATGACCACCACCGGCTGGACGCACAACTACATGCGGATGTACTGGGCCAAGAAAATCCTGGAGTGGGCGCCCGACCCGGCTGCGGCCTTTGACTGGGCGGTGATTCTGAATGATAAATACGAGCTCGACGGACGCGACCCTAACGGCTATGCCGGCATTGCATGGGCGATTGTGGGCCGGCTCGACCGTCCCTGGTTTAACCGGCCGGTGTACGGGCTGGTGCGCTCGATGACCGGTGCGTCGATTGCCAGGAAATTCAACTCGTCAGCATATATCGGTCAGTTCAAGCGGTCCTGATTCCACTCCGCAATCAAAAAAGCCCGCGAATTGCGCCTTCTTAATACGTGTGATGAATCACACGTCGGCTGGGAAACCGTCGTTCCTATAATGGGCGGAAATCTCAATCCCGGAACCGGGCAATCGATTGGGCGCTTTTCGATGGAGTCGCTCCCGCCTCTCATTTGAAGATTTTCACGAGAGTGAGGCGCAAGCGGAGAGTCGGATGCGCGGGATTGTTCTCATGGCAAGTCAGACTTCAGGTGGGCCGTCTCTAAAGGCCCTACGGAAGAATAGGTTCATTCGGGCGCAAAAGAGGGCGGCTCTACTTACCGCTCTAGCCGCGTCATGGTTCGCCTGCGCCTGGGGAGCGGCCCAATCTGCAGCCTCCGCGGTCCGGAATGGCACGGAGATCTCGCGGCCATCAAATCCAACACCGGGGGCGCGTCCAGTCACGCATTCAGGTGAGCCGGTGCCGCCCCGCGTGGCGCAGGCTGAAAGATTCCTGGCCCGGCGCGGTCTCAAGCCTGGCCAAAGATTTGCGCCCGGCCTGCGATTGACGCCGCGCGCCAATGGCAGGCGGCTTCAAATCGCGCCGCATCCGGCCGCCGGCCCCAGCCTCGCTGCAGGTTCTTCAACCTCAACCGGCGCCACATGGCAATCCCTCGGCCCCACGGCGGTTCTCACGGCCAACTTCGGCGTGGTTACGGGCCGCGTCTCCTCTATCGCGCTCGACCCCAGCGACTCGACCGGGAACCACGCCTATATCGGCACGACCGGCGGGGGCGTATGGGTGACTTCCAACGCCGCCGCATCGAACCCGTCGCCGATCTCGTTTACGCCGCTCACTGACTTTGTGAGCGCCCTTGAATCTGCCGATGACGCCTCCATCAGCATTGGCGCGGTTGCCGTGCAGCCCGGCGGCACAGGCGTAATTCTGGCCGGTACGGGCGACCCCAACGATGTTCTCGACTCGTACTACGGCATGGGAATTCTTCGCTCCACCGATGGCGGAACGACGTGGACGCTGATTCCGCAGACCCATGATGAGGAAGACAACCTGAGCCTGCAGGACTACAAGTTCATGGGCGAGGGCTTTGCCGGCATTGCGTGGAGCACAGCGAACACCGGGCTGGTTGTTGCGGCGGTGTCGCAGGCGTATGAGGGCACGCTGGTGAGTGCCGAGCAGCCTTCGTACAGCTACGAAGGGCTCTACTACTCGCAGGACGCGGGTGCAACATGGCACCTGGCCACCATTACCGATGGGCCAGGCCAGGACGTGCAGGGCCCGCTCGATGCTTTCGATTCGCCCGACGGCAACGCCGCCACGGCCGTGGCTTGGAACCCGGTGCGGCAGTTGTTTATTGCCGCGGTGCGCTATCACGGCTTCTATCAATCGGCTGACGGAGTGACGTGGACGCGGCTCGCCGACCAACCCTCGACGGGAATCACCCCGCGCCTTTGCCCGACCAACGCCGGCGGCCAAATCGGCTCCATCGACTGTCCTGTCTTCCGCGCTGCGCTGGCGGTGAATCCGGTTTCGGGCGACACTTTTGCATGGAGCGTGGACGCGAACAACCAGGACCAGGGCCTTTGGCAGGATCAGTGCCAGATCAGCGGGACCCAATGCGGCAATTCCACCCTGACGTTCGCAAAGCAATGGAATACGACCGAGCTCGAGACCAGCAACATCGAAGGCGCCGCGACCATCCTCAACGGCAATTACGACCTGACCCTTGCGGCTGTGCCGTCTGAGCAGGACACGCTGGTGCTGGCCGGCGACAACGATTTGTGGAAGTGCAGCCTGGCCATGGGCTGCGAGTGGCGCAACACCACCAACTCCACCACCTGCATGAGCGCCGGGGTTGCCGAATTTCAGCATGCGCTTGCCTGGAATACATCCAATCCCGAAGAGATTTTGGTGGGCAACGATAGCGGGCTATGGCGTTCAACGGATGCGATTGGCGAAAGCGGCGCGGCCTGCAATGCAACCGACGCGAGCCACTTTGCGAATCTGAATGCCGGGCTGGGCTCGCTGGCTGAAGTTGAAAGCATGTCGGCGATCGGCAACTCCCCTTACACCATGATGGCCGGCCTGGGAGTGAATGGCACTGCCGGCGTGCGGAGCACTTCAGCAACCGCCGACTGGCCGCAGATTCTCTCCGGCTACGGCGGTCCGGTCGCGATCGACCCAACCAACGCTGAAAGCTGGTATGTGAACGCGAGTTCAGGCGTAGATATCTATCTCTGTCCGCAATCTGCGCTGTGCACGCCTGCGGATTTCGGCACCAGCCCGGTGGTGACTGACGCCGACGTGAGCGGGGACGGCGAAGGCATGAGCTCACCGGCGCCGTTCCTTGTTGATCCGCTCGATGAGGCGCAGCTGCTGATCGCCACGTGCCGCTTGTGGCGTGGCCCGGCATCGGGCGCAGGCTGGAGCACTTCGAACGCCGTTACGCCCATTCTGGACAGCGGCGTGGACACTTTTCCCTGCGCCGGCGACGCGCTGGTTCGCTCGATGGCGGCCATGGCTCTGCCCGGCGGCGGCGAGATTGTTTACCTGGGAATGTTTGGCTCAGACAATGGCGGCAACAACCTGCCGGGTCACGTTCTCAGCGTCCTCATCAATCCTTCTTCAGGTACGCCCGCGGTGTTGACCGATCTCACCCTCAATCCCGTGGTGAACGACAACAATTCGCTTAACCAGTTCGATTACGATATTTCGAGCCTCTTCATCGATCCGCATGACGCTACCGGCAAAACCGCATATGTCACGGTGGCGGCCTTCCAATCGCAGGGCGAGCCGGTGCAGACCGTCTATGGCTCGACCGACGGCGGAGCCCACTGGAGCGACCTGACCTCGAATCTGCTGAATGTGCCCGTCAACAGCGTCGTCGTCGATCCCAACAATGCCAACACGATTTACCTTGCCACTGACAGGGGCGTCTTCTTCACCACGGCTGCATCGAGCTGCGCGCAGTCGCCCTCGAACTGCTGGTCGCCCTTCGGTTCAGGCCTTCCCGGCGCGCCCGTCGTGGCCTTGTCTGCCGCGCCCGTGGGCAGCGCAACGCAGGTGCTGGCGGCAGCCACTTACGGCCGCGGAATCTTCACTACCCCGCTCTGGTCGTCGAGTGCGGGAATTACCACGGCTCTCGCATCTGCCACCAACCTGATCTTCGGCAGTCAGGCTGTGGGCACTTCCAGCGCCTCGCAGACGGTGACGATTGAGAATACTGGGGCTCTTGCTCTTTCGCCCACGTCGATAGCGATGACAGGCGACTTTAGCGAGACCGATAACTGCGTCAATCAAACCGTTCCGGCGGGCAGCAGTTGCACTATCCAGGTTGAGTTCGTTCCCTCGGCAATCGGAAGGTCCAGCGGATCGCTGACTTTCTACGCCAACGTGTACGGCGGCCAATTGCAGGTTGACCTGAGCGGAACCGGTTCCGCGAGCGCCGAAGTCACGCTGTCTCCCAACCCGCTCAGCTTCGGACAGGTCGAGATCGGTTCGTCGCTTCTGCTTCCCGTGACCGTCTCCAATGCTTCTTCAATCCCCATTCCCATCACCAGTCTCACCATTACGGGTCCATTCGCGATTGCCACCAACTCCTGCGGAGCAACCTCGCTGGCCGCCGGAACTGACTGCCAGATACAGGTTTCCTTCAATCCCACCTCAGCGGGTCCGGCTACTGGAGCCCTCACCCTTGCCGATGGGGCCGGAACCCAAACCAACCAGCTCACGGGCGCCGGAGAATCCGCGCCCACTGACGCGCTCAGCCCCACTTCGCTCAACTTTGCCGCCACCGAGGTTGGCCAGGTAGCCAGCCCGCAAGCCGTTACTCTCTCCAACTCGGGCGGCGTGCCCTTGACTTCGATCTCTGTTTCGGTTTCGAACGGCTTTGAAGTTTCGAACGGATGCGCTGCGCAGCTTGCGGCCAACTCCTCCTGCACGCTCGAAGTGGAGTTTTCGCCCACCACCCCTGGCATCCAGAGCGGAACCGTCACCGTCTCCGACATTCTCCGTACCCAGACAGTTGCTCTCTCCGGCACCGGCCTGGCGCCGGGAGTCATAATTGTCGCTCCCACCAGCCTTACATTTGCGAATCAGCAACCCGGCGTGGCCAGCGCACCCCAATCCATCACCATGACCAACACGGGCGGCTCACCCATTGCAAACCTCGACTTTGCGTTCACCGGTGTGGCTGCGGCCAACTACTCGCTGGGAGCGGTCACTTGCGGAGCAACGCTCGCGGCTGGCGCCAGCTGCTCCGCGCAGGTCGTTTTCACGCCCACAGGATTTGGTGCGGTCACGGCCGCACTCAACATCTCCTCTTCGACGCCCGGTGTGCAGGCGGTGTCGATTCCGCTCAACGGCTCCGGCGCAATATCGAGCGGTCTTACCGTCAGTCCTTCGGCGGTGGTCTTTGGCGTTGACGGCATGGACCAGGCAAGCGCATCGCAAATTGTTACGCTTACCAACTCCACCACCAGCGTCATCCCCTCGATCTGGCTGGCTGTTGCCGGTCCCTTCTCGCTGGTCACCAATACGTGCACCGGCAGCCTGGCCGCAGGCGCCGGCTGCGCGGCCTCGGTCACTTTTTCTCCCGCTGTTGCGGGCCCGGCCTCGGGCACTCTCACCATCACCTCCGCGGCGCTGGCTTCGCCCATTACGGTTGCGCTCACGGGGACCGGTTTTGGCTTTACCTTGTCCTCGGGGGCCACTTCAAGCCAGACAGTCGCCGCAGGCGAGACCGCCAGCTACACGCTTGCGCTTACTCCCAGCGGCACACAGGCAACGTTCAGCTTTGCCTGCGCGACGTTGCCTCAATATGCTGGTTGCTCGTTCAGTCCAGCCACTGAAACGCTGAACTCAGGCGTCGCAGGCAACGTGATCGTAAACATCTCGACCGGCGAGGTCTCAAGCGCGAAGGCGAATCCGGCTGCAGCCTGGCGAGCTGCGCCGCTCCTCTGCGGACTGCTTCTGCTTCCGTTCGCACTGGCGCGCAGGCGCAGGGTTTTGCTGCTTGCCGTACTTGCCTGCATTCTTGCCGCCGGCATCTCTGCCTGCACCAGCTCAGGCGGCGGAACCGGCGGTGCACCTCCGAACCAGGGGCAAACCACCCCGGCTGGAACTTACACCATCCCGGTGACCGCGACGGCAAACGGTATGCCGCAGTCGGTTACGCTTACGCTGACGGTGGACTGAGTCTCGCCGCCAACTGTGTGCGCTTCTTCCGCCGCCTTCGCATGAAACCGCAAGCCGGTATACTTTACCTTCAGCACCCTCCGGCAGCGTGTGGTTGGTTTTATTGCGCCTCCGGGTCGTGATTCGATAAAGCTTATGACTCAAAAAGTGACTGCAGAAGAGGTGGAACGCGTGGCCGAGCTGGCTCATCTTGAGCTCAAGCCCGAAGAAACTGTGCGCATGCTCACCGATCTGAACGCGATCCTCGACTACGTAGCCGAGCTGAACGAACTCGATACCGCGGGCGTTGAACCGCTGGCCCAAATCAGCGAACTGGACGAATTTGTGAGCCGGCCTCGCGCTGACGAGCATAAGCGGTCGCTCGAACGCGCGGTTGTTATGCGCGAGGCGCCAGAGACCGACGGAGCTTTCTTCAAGGTGCCGAAAGTGATTGAAAGACAGTGATCAGTGGTCAGGGAACAAGGAGCATTCGAGGGGATTCGATTGGCGAGCGTGGAGAAGATGGCCGGGAGTTTTGTTGAGGTGCCGAAGACGATTGCGTCTCTGCGCGAGCAGATTGTTGCCGGTACCGTGAAGGCTGCCGATCTGGTTGTGGAATACTACGCTCGCATCGACGAGAAAAATCCGCACCTCAATGTCTACCTTAGCCTGACCAGGGACCGCGCGATGGCCCAGGCCGCGCACATCGACGATCTTGCTTCGAAGGGCGACCCGCTGCCCGTGCTGGCCGGCATTCCCGTTGGCATCAAAGACGTGCTGGTGGCCAAGGGCGCGCCCGCGACCGCAGGCTCCAAAATTCTCAAGGGTTACCATCCGCCCTACGATGCAACCGTGGTCTCGAAGCTCGAAGCGGCGGGCGCGGTGCTGCTGGGCAAGACGAACTGCGACGAGTTTGCCATGGGCTCGTCGAATGAGAATTCCGCGTACGGGCCGGTCCGCAATCCTGTTGATACCGAACGGGTTCCGGGCGGATCGAGCGGTGGATCGGCCGCCGCCGTTGCAGCCAACATGGCGGTGGCCACGCTGGGCAGCGACACCGGAGGCTCCATTCGCCAGCCGGCCAGCTTTTGCGGGGTGGTTGGCGTTTTGCCCACCTACGGGCGCGTCTCGCGCTACGGGCTTATTGCGTTTGCTTCGTCTCTCGACCGCGTGGGACCCTTTGCCGCCAACGTGCACGATGCGGCTGCCATGCTCGGCGTGATTGCAGGCCACGATCCGCACGACGCCACAAGTTCGCCCGCTCCGGTTGTAGACTACGCTGCGGAGAGCGGCAAGCCGGCAGCAGGGATGAGCATCGGCGTGCCGGAGGAGTATTTTGCCGAGGGGCTCGACCCCGAGGTCCGCGCTGAAATCGAAAAGGGAATTGACGCGCTCAAGGCCGCTGGATGCACGATCAAGCTCGTCAGCTTGCCGCACACAAAGTATGCGGTGCCGGTCTACTATCTCATTGCCACCGCCGAGGCCAGCGCCAACCTGGCGCGCTTTGACGGCGCGCGCTACGGTTACCGGTCGCCTGCGTCGGCCACGCTCTCTGACATGTATTCGCACTCTCGCGATGAGGGCTTTGGCGCCGAGGTCAAGCGGCGCATTTTGCTCGGCACCTACGCGCTCTCAGCCGGCTACTACGACGCCTACTACCGCAAGGCGCAGCAGGTGCGGCGCATACTGGCCGAGGAGTTTTTGCGCGCGTTCTCCCAGGTCGACGCCATCGTTACGCCGACGTCGCCCATCCCCGCATTCAAGATTGGCGAGAAGGCTGACGATCCGCTGGCCATGTATCTGGCCGATATCTACACGGTGACGGCCTCGCTGGCCGGCATCTGCGGGGTTACGGTGCCTTGCGGCACGACCAGCGCCGGACTCCCCGTCGGCATGCAGGTGCTGGCTTCGCACTTTGGCGAAGGCAAGGCGTTCCGCGTAGCGCGGGCGGTTGAGGCGGCGGGGATTTAAGCGTCGACTGCTAATTCTGCACACCGAGCCATGACCGGCGGTACATAGGACTGGCGGCATGTCTCTACGGGGACCACATCCCAGTGATTACCCTCACAGCGCGTCACGGCTCCGCGGTTTTTCAATGGCTGTTCGGGGGCTTGCGCAATGCGACGCTTGGTCGGTGGGGTGTTTCTCTTTCTGCTTTTGGTCACGAGTTGCCGCTCAATCCTCGCCGCGCCCAAGCCCAAGACTGTGGTTCTTGGCGCGGCTCACAAAGTCAACTACTCCAAGGCGGGCGACCCGGCTGGAGCAGCGCCAGGCGAAACCGAGCTGAACATCCGCGCGCTGCTCGTTGGCGGCGTGCTCAAGGAGTGGACGACCGGCGATCCGCATGACGTGACCGATCGCAGTTTTGTGGTGCGGCGCGCCATCCGGCTCAACGACACGCTCCCCGGCGATCAACCCGCGCCGGATAAGCACTGGGTCTGGCAGCGCGGGCCTTGGCTGATGGTCGATCGCGCTACGGGCCATATCACTGCGCTCAAGTTGCCCGATTACAATCCTGAGGTCAGCCAGGTGGCATGGTTCCGCGATTACGGTGCGTACTGCGGCGTGACGGCGAGCGGCAAAAGCCTGTTCGCCGTGGTCGCCCAAATCTCTGCGCGCAAGCCTGTGCTGGCCAAAAAAATTGCGGCCGTCGAATCGCAGAGCATTGGCGCACAGAATGTCGATGCGAAGGATCAGGCCGCCCCCGCCTGTGCGCCAACCGAGTGGCAGCGCGAGCCTCTCCGCGTGACGTTTCACCCGGCAGGCAAAGACGCGGTGAGCTATGACATTGTTCCCGGCTCCGCGGTGCTGATTGAAGACTCGGGCGACGCCGCCGAAACCACCGACACCCCGGCGGCGCAAAAGAAATAGCAAGGCAGCGAGTTAGCGAGTCGGCAAGTCAGTTCCTTGTACCTCCGGTCTCCTGACCCACGCGGACTGCATCCACGCTTAACGCGCGTAATCTGTTTATGCATGGAATCTTTTGACGAGCTTTTACGGCAGGCCGAAGCTACCCACGGCCACATGTGCGCCGGGCAGATACTGGGCGTGCGCATGGCCCTGCTCGGCCTTGAACGTCTCGGCATCGCCGACCCGCGCGGCGCAGACCGCAAGCGAGTGGTCACCTACGTCGAAATCGATCGCTGCGCAACCGATGCGATCGGGCTGGTGACCGGCTGCCGTTTGGGCAAGCGCGCGCTCAAGTTTCGCGACTGGGGCAAGATGGCGGCTACCTTCGTGGATCTCTCAAGCGGAAAGGCTATTCGCATTGTGGCCCGCGAAGATGCGCGAGAGCTCGCGGCGCGGCTCTATCCGCATCTTGAAACCAAAAAGCTGCAGCAGATGCAGGCCTACCGCGAGCGGCCGGCCGAAGAGCTGTTCGTCGAGCAGTGGGTGCGCGTGGCTATCGACGGGGCCGATATGCCAGGAACAAAATCGGAGCGGGTGATGTGCGAGGAGTGCGGCGAAGGCGTGAACTTTGGGCGGTATGCGGAGGTTGGCGGCCGGCGATTGTGCCTCAGCTGCGCCCATCCCGAGCTGAGCTACTTCAAACCGGAATAGTGCATCGGGCTCATCGTCCCGGTGGCCCCGGTCGAATGCTGCAAATGGATCAGCCTTTCCGGTTTACGGCTCGCCGCATGCCCGCGATGCTCTTCCTTCCACAGCATCACAAGAAACCAGAGCATGAAGCACACGGCAACTGCTGCGGGGACAAGCAGGAGAGTTTCGAGGTGAATTGTGATCATTGAGCCGACTCCTCAAGAGAATGCACTGGGTGCGGATGAAAAGAGTGCACTGGGCGGTGAGTCGTGTGATCGGCAGCGGGAATCGAAACCCGTTTGCCATGAGCGATCGAGCGTGCACGGCCCGCGCGGAACCCAGCGCGGTACATCTCAATCAAACTCCTTTTAAGATGAAGAAAGCCTAAACATGACCGCAGAGATTCGTAAGGATTTGGATTCCAGAATCGGCGTTGGGGGCAGTATCGATCGGCATCGGGGGCAAAATCCGGCTTGGAACAGAGGTCCCGCAGGCCTTTTCGGGTGCCCGTAAACCTTGACACGCAACCGGCCACGCGTATCTTATCTTTCTAGGCATTCTTTTTGGGTTCTGAGACGGGAAAGGCGGCGGTTCACCCCGGACTGCTCTTCCTGGCGGGGACCGAAAGGGATGCTGTGTCGAACAGGAAGCAGACGGCAGCAGGGTCTTTCGTTTTGGATGCGCATGGGTGCGATTCTTGCTCTCCCGGCGATCCGGCCCTCCTTCCAGAGCCTGGGCCGGTGTTGCAAACGCCCAGGACCGTTCCCGGAGACAAATCTACTTCCCAGGCACGCGCCGAGGCGGGTGTGCCTGTGCCCCGAAGCTGGCGGATGTTGCGCTGCCCGGGCGAGTAAAGGATGAACGTGGCAACAAGTTTGGCACTACTTTGGGCAGCGCCCACACCGGCGGGTGGCGGCATATCGCTGCTTTTGCCCTTGCTTTTGATTCCCCTGCTTTATTTCGTGATGATCCGGCCCCAGCAGAAAAAGCAGCGGCAGTGGCAGACCATGCTTTCAAGCATCAAGGCAGGCGATCGCGTGACCACGGCCGGCGGCATTCGCGGCACCATTCTGGCTATAAAAGACGACTCATACATCCTGCGCGTGGCGCCCGACAACTTGAAGATCGAAGTGTCGAAAAGTGCCATTGCATCGGTGACCACTGAAGAGAAATCCGCCTCCTGAGCCCGGCCCATGCACGGGAATTTATTCGAATTGAAGAAGTGAACACATGAAGAAGAATCTCAAAAACAGAATTGCTCTTATCTTTGCCTTTCTGCTGGTTTGTCTCTACGGCATCATCGGCATTCCTTCGGGATTTACCGGCAAGGCGCTGCTTGAGTCGATGACCAAGCGCATTCACCTAGGTCTTGACCTGCAGGGTGGCGTGCACATGGTTGTGCAGGTCGAGGTGCTTGAGGCTGTCAGCGACGAAACCGACAGCGCACTCGCCCGCCTGCAACAGGATCTGAAGGATGCCAAGCTTACCTATTCCCAGATCTACAAACCACAGCCGCTCACCGACGACCCGGTCACCCACATCAAGACAGGCAAGCCAGAGGTGATCAAGGTTGAAGGCGTTCCACCGGCCAGCGCGTCCGCGGTGCAATCGCTCCTCGATCAGAAGTACTCCAACGAGTACGACGTGAGCAGTTCAGATAACGAGACCGCCTTCACGCTTACCATGAAGCCGCTGGTTGAGAAGGCGCTCGAGGACAAAACCGTTCAGCAGGCCATTGAGACCATCAACGACCGCGTGAACACGCTTGGAGTGAGCGAGCCCAAGGTAGCTCCCTATAGCCTTGGCGCCAACCAGATCCTGGTTGAGCTGCCCGGCTACAGCGACACCGACGAGGTACGGAGGGCCATTCAATCCACCGCGCGTCTTGAGATTCACGCGGTTATCGGCACTCCCTTTCCAGATGAGCAGTCTGCTCTCGCCGCCAACAGTGGCGCATTGCCTCCCGATGAGGAACTGGTGCACTACTCCGGCATCAGCGGCACCGATCCGGACCAGGTTTACGTTCTCGAACGTGCGCCCGTGGTCTCAGGCACCGACTTCCGCTCCGCCACGCCCGGCACCAACCAGAACACCGGCCAGCAGCAGGTACATTTCACGCTCACCGACGAGGCCGGCAACCGCTTCTACGACTTCACCAAAGACAACGTGGGCAAACCGATGGCCATTGTCATGGGCGGCCGCATCCGCTCGGTGGCCAATATCAAGGAGCCCATTCACGACCAGGGCGAGATTGAAGGTTCATTCAGCCTGACCGAGGTCGAGGAGCTATCCAAGCTCCTCCGCACCGGCGCGCTGCCTGCATCGCTCGACTTTCTTGAAACCCGCCAGGTGGGCGCATCGCTGGGCGCCGATTCCGTGCGCGAAGGCGTTACGGCCGCCATCGTCGGCGTGCTGGTGGTGATGGCCTTCATGCTGATTTACTATCGCTCCTCGGGCATCAATGCCGATCTCGCGCTCTTTCTCAACCTCGTCATCCTGCTCGGATTTATGGGCTATTCCCATGCCACCCTCACACTGCCGGGAATTGCCGGAGTGATTCTGACCATTGGTATGGGTGTCGACTCGAACGTGCTGATCTTTGAGCGCATTCGTGAAGAGATTCGCGCCGGCAAGGCTGCCTCGGCGGCGGTCGACCAGGGATTCGCACACGCCTGGGTGACCATCGTCGATACGCACGTCACAACCATCGTCTCGGCAGCCATCCTGTTCCTGTTCGGCTCGGGGCCGGTTAAGGGATTTGCCGTCACGCTCACCTTTGGTCTGCTGGCTAACCTGTTTACCGCGGTCTACGTTTCACGCGTCATCTTTGAGGCGCACCTGAACAAGCTCAAGCCGGGCGAGATGGTATCGATTTAGAAGACAGGGAACAGGGAACAGGGAACTAGAAAGTGCTTCCCGGGATAGAACAGCGAGCCGGGAACTTAGGTTCCAGCAAGAAGAAGCTGATAGCTGACAGCTTAGACAAGTGGAGAAATCACGTGGAACTGTTTCATGGCGTAAATGTGGACTGGCTGGGGAAGAAATGGTACTTCCTCGCCTTTTCAATGATCTTCAGCGTGGCCGGCATTATCTCGATGGGCATTCACCTGAAGAAGACCGGCGACATTGTGCCGCTTGGCATTGACTTCCGCGGCGGCACCGAAATGCGCGTGCAGTTCAAGAACCAGGTGCCCAACATCGACAAAATCCGCGCGGCGGTGATGGCAGAAGGCATTCCCGACTCCAGCATCACAACTTTCGGCGATGCCTCGAACTTCGGCGGCGCCTCAAACAACGAAGTGCTCATCTCCCTTCCCGAACAGACCAACGAGGCCGGTCTCGACGTCGGCCGGCAAAAGATTGAACAAGCGCTGAACGGTCCATACGCCGGGGATTTCACCATCCGCGACGAGCAGGTGGTTGGTCCCACCGTGGGCCGCCAGCTTGAGGGTCAGGCCGGACGGGCGGTGCTCTATTCCCTGCTCGGCATGCTGGTCTATCTCTGGTTCCGTTTTCAGCTGATCTACGGCATCGCCGCGGTTGTTGCCTGCTTTCACGACACGCTCATCACCGTCGGCGCTTTCGCGCTCACCGGCCAGGAGATATCGCTCACCGTGATCGCCGCCATTCTCACGCTGGTAGGCTATTCCATGAACGACACCATCGTGGTCTTCGATCGCATCCGCGAGAATCTGCGCCTCACCCGCCGCGAGCCGCTGACAATTCTGGTGAATCGCAGCATCAACCAGACGCTGAGCCGGACGGTGCTGACCTCAGGACTTACCTTCCTCACCGTGCTTTCGCTCTATATTTTTGGCGGAGCCGTGCTGAAGGGCTTTTCATTTGCACTCGTGGTAGGTATTCTTATCGGTACATACTCGTCGATCGCAATCGCCGCGCCAATGCTGGTTGCCTGGCAGCAATGGCGCGCAGAAAAAGGCAACGCAGTTTCACTTCCAGCCGCAAAAAGGTCGAGAGCATAGACAGCAGCCTGCGCGGGCGTACCGGAGCCGTCGCCCACGCCAGCCCATCGGAGCGTTCTCTGGCGAGTTCTCACTTTCCGGGGTATCCCAGATGGTGCAACTCAGCATCGAAGCAGATTGGCCCTGTGTGCAGATTCTGCACCGGAATTGCAGCACTTTTTGCGCCGGAATGCGTGGTTCTGTTAAGGTTGACACGCTTCCCGGAAAGGTTTTAACGCTGGGAACAATTGCTGTTCTCACGGTGTCTAAAGTAGAGGTAAACAACACCCGAATTCGAGGCTGGCCATGTTTGAAGATTCCACATTTGAATCCGGCGGCAGAATCAAGACCAAGAGCAAGTATTGGATGATGGTAACGCTCATCACCAACGGCTCTATTTTGGTACTGCTGATCCTGATTCCGCTGATCTACCCTGAGGCGCTTCCCAAGGAAGCCATGGCAACCCTGCTGGTCGCTCCTCCGCCACCGCCGCCCCCGCCGCCTCCGCCGCCCCCGCCTGAGGTTCACGTCGTTCATGTGCAGTCTGAGATGATGAATAACCAGCTCACCGCGCCGACGCACATTCCGAAAAACATCCAGATGGTGACCGAGAAAGAAGCCCCGCCAAGCACCTTCGGCGTTGTCGGCGGTATGGGCGACGCGGGCTCTGAGGGTGGCGTCATCGGCAGCATCTTCGGCAGCGGCCCTGCTCCCAAGGTCAAGGAAGCCCCGCCGAAGAAGGTCAACATCTCCGCCGGCGTCGCCGTCGGCATGTTGCTGCAGAAGACGCAGCCTATGTATCCGCCCATTGCCAAGGCCGCGCGCGTGCAGGGCACAGTCGTCCTGCAGGCAACCATCTCCAAGTCCGGTACGATTGAGAACCTGAAGGTTATCAGCGGACCGGCGATGCTGACCGGGTCTGCTCTCGACGCGGTTCGCACCTGGCGCTACAGGCCCTACCTGCTCAACAACGAGCCGGTGGAAGTAGATACCACCATCAATGTGATTTTCACTTTGGGTGGATGAAGATGTTCCTGGCTCCCTGGGTTTCTCAGGGAGCTTTACTTTTGGCGCGGATGCGATTCGGCAAGTCTCGCATTCCTTGTAACCGCCCGCTCGAGCGGGCTCGACTTAGGTAAAAGAAACTCCTAGGAGGAACGATTCAGTGATTCTCGCTCAGCTCGCACACTTTGCTTCGCATTCGGCCAGCAGCCTGGCCATGTTCCAGGATGAGGGACAGACGGTCAGCTTCAGCCCCATGGGCCTTTGGGGCCACATGGGATGGCTGGCCCGCTCGGTCGCCATTCTTCTTTTCATCGAGTCGATCTGGTCCCTGGCCGTTATGATCGACCGTTACCTGTACTTCAATGCCGCCCGTAAACAGTCGCGCGAGTTTGCGCCCAAGGTGGCTGGCGCGCTGAAGGACAGCAAGCTGGAAGAGGCGATCAAGATTGCCGACCGCAACAAGAAGTCGCATCTTGCCGAGGTAGTCACCGCCGGTCTGCAGGAGTTCCGCGCATCGTCCGGCCAGGCCACTGAAGAGACCATCGCCAGCTCCGGCCGCGCTCTGGAGCGCGCTGAAGCAATCGTGCACGCCAAGTTGAAGAGAGGCCTCGCGGTTCTGGCCACCATCGGCTCAACCGCTCCTTTCGTCGGCCTGTTCGGCACCGTCGTCGGCATTCTGAACGCGTTTAATCAGATCGCCACGCAGAAGACCTCGGGTATCGGCGCAGTCGCCGGCGGTATCTCTGAGGCTCTCGTAACCACGGCTTTTGGTTTGCTCGTGGCTATCCCTGCCGTTATGGCGTTCAACTATTTCACCGGACGTGTCGAGGCATTCGACGTGGAGATGGACAACTCCTCGAGCGAGCTCATCGACTACTTCATCAAGCAGAGCCACAAGCGCTAAGCGCTTCAGGGCTCAGGCACTCGAGCGAGAATTTGACGCGGTTGGGAGGGCGAAAGCTCTCCCAACCGGCGATTTAAATCTTGCGCGGGCCGCTTGATCGATCATCAGGGCCGGAGGGATCCGGAGAAAAATTCTTGACGTACGGAGTCCCACAATGGGAATAGCAGTTCGCAACGAAGGCGGTAAGGTTAATTCCAACATCAACGTCACCCCCATGGTGGACGTGATGCTGGTGCTGCTCATCATCTTCATGGTGATCACTCCCATGTTGCAGAACAAGGTACAGATCGATATGGCCCAGGTCGTGAATCCGCAGAGTATGCCGGATGCCGACAAGGACGATGCGATCGTGGTTGCGGTTACGCGCGACGGGCGGATATTTCTGGGACAGAACCTGGTCGACCCCAGCCAGCTCGGAAGCCTGATTCGCGACAAGCTGGCCGACAAAACCGACAAGACGATCTACGTCCGGGCGGATGCGCGCGCGCAGTACAAAGCGGTTGAAGACGCCATTGACGATGTACGCACGGCTGGCGTGGAAGAAGTTGGTTTGCTGACGCAGAAGAAGGAAGGCAATCTCGCCGGAGGCGAATAGCTGATTCCCGCTTCCCGTGTTTTTTGAAGTTATTTGAGCAACGATTCGAGGAGTTTAAGCCATGGCATTTTCAATGGGCGGCAGTAGCAGCATGTCCGAGATCAACGTCACGCCGATGATCGACATTCTACTTGTGCTGCTGATCATCTTCATGGTCATTGTGCCGGTTACCCCCAAGGGTCTGGACGCATTGGTGCCCCAGCCCCCCAAGAACCCGCAGCAGCAGCAGCAGCAGAACGATCGAACCATCGTGGTCCAGGTGGTCTACCGTGCCGGTCAGGCGCCGCTCTACAAGATCAACGAGGTTGACGTAAATCACTCTGAGCTGCAGCAGAAGCTGACGGAGATATACGCAAACCGGGCTGAGCGTGTGATGTTCGTTAAAGGCGACGACGATGTGGAGTTCCGTTACATCGCCGACGTCATCGACATCGGCAAGGCGGCCAACGTCGATCACATCGGCCTGATGACTCCGAAGATTCAGGAAGGCGAATAGCCTTCCGGCGCAGTTTCCATCCAGCTCAGGAAGGGGGGAACTACCGTCATGACAACGAAAACCTGCAATTCACGCGGCATGTCTTCTGAGATCAACGTAACTCCGATGATCGATGTGCTCCTGGTGCTTCTGATTATCTTCATGCTCATCGTCCCGCTTATCCCAAAAGGAGAAGCCGCATCGGCGCCCCAGCCGCCAAGGAATGACACACCGTCCGAGGCTGTGGTTCTGGAGCTGACCGACGGGACGGGCGGTGTGATGAGTTACAGCATTAACCAGCACGCGGTGGCACGCGAGAATCTTCAGGCAAAGATTGCCGAGATTTTCGCCAATCGAGCCCGGCGCGAGATGTTTGTGAAGGCGGACGGGCAGTTGGCATTTACTAAAGTTGCGGAGGCGATTGATACGGTTCGCTCCGCGGGTGTGGAACGGGTAGGTTTGCTTACCCCCGCTGTTGAGGCGGGCAGATAGCAGCAAGCGCACGCGGCGCACGGCAGCCCGTGATTGCCGGCACAGCCGAAGGCGGTTGAATCGACAAGGGCGGGAGTACAATTTTTACATCCCTGGTTTCGCTAGCTTTCGTACGCGGCCAGTTCGAAATAGATAAGGCGCGGCCCGAGAGCCTTTGCCTGAAGGAGAAGGAAACAAACATGAATGGTCCCGCACGTTTTTTGGGCTACGCGGTAACCTTAGCCGGCATGGTGCTTACCATGAGCGGGTGCAGCCAGCTGGAAGCCCGCGACCAATTGAACAAGGGTGTGGATGCATACAAGAACGCCCACTACGAAGAGGCCATTGGCCACTTCCAGAAGGCGACCGAGCTCGATCCTAACCTACCCATGGCTAAAACCTACCTGGCCACTGCGTTGTCACAGAACATCGTGCCGGGGCTCACCACGCCAGAGAACTTGAAGACGGCCGATCAGGCAATCCAGATATTCCAGGACGTTCTCAACAAAGACCCGAACGATGTAAACAGCATGAAGCAGATCGCGGGTATTTACTTCAACCTCAAGGAAATGGACAAGGCAGAGGATTGGCAGAAGAAGGTTCTGGCCGTCGATCCCAAGGATCCTGAGGCTGCCTATACGATCGGCGTTATCGACTGGACCCAGGCGCATGAGAACAAGCTCAAGGCGCTGCAGGAGGCCGGACTCAACGACGACGGCAAGGGTAATGCCAAGGCTCCCAAGAAGGTGATGGAGCCGCTGGCCAAGACGAATGCTCCGCTGGTGGATGAAGGCCTGAAGTACCTGCAGCTGGCCGTAGACAACCGCCCCAACTACGACGACGCCATGCAATATCTGAACCTGATCTACCGCAACAAGGCCGACGTGGACTACGGTGATAATGCTGCGGTTGACAAGGACCTTGCCATGGCGCAGGACTGGACCAACAAAGCCATGGGTACCCGCAAGGCGAATGAAGAGAAGAAGAACGCCGGACCGGGCGGCATCACCATGGACTCCAACGGCAACCTGAAGTAGCCGAACAGTTCAACACACGACCACAACGGCCTCCGCATTCGCGGGGGCCGTTGTTTTTTGGTGCGGATCTCAGTTCTGAATTAGCCTGCGTCTCTCAGTGCGCCGTGAAAGGCGTTGGTCCACAGCGGGTGCGATTCCCGCCCGGGAACTGGTTCGCTCCACCCGGTAGCAATCGGAGCAGTGGCCTAGGTGACGAAGCTACTGAAGCCTTCGGTGTAGAGGGTCGCGAAGGCGACTTGGCGAGCGTACAGGCCGTAATGTGAGTAAACGCTGAGCAGGCCTCGAAACGGGTAATGCAGGAGCCGACCCGCCTGAG
>Ga0182016_10000652_pt1 | contig 43084 bp, 29 predicted proteins | sample 712S2MmetaG_FD_120491 | JGI IMG/M metagenome (GOLD analysis project Ga0182016, IMG submission 120491) | Permafrost microbial communities from Stordalen Mire, Sweden - 712S2M metaG | ecosystem: Environmental > Terrestrial > Soil > Wetlands > Permafrost | place: Sweden: Stordalen | collected...
CGGGATTCTCCACCATCTCGGCATCGATCATCTCCTTCAGCTCCAGCTTATTCAGAGCAAGAACGCTCACCATCTGCATCAGGCCCGGAGTGAGGATCTGGCGCTGCGATACCTTGAGGCTCAATTTGGGTTGCAGAAGCGCCATAAAGGAACTCGATTCCCGTTCGGACTCACCGCCAGTGTACTCGGGTGAGAAAAATGCTGAAGTTCAAAATGCCGCACTTCGATACGACTGTCCCGGATTGGGCGACATCCAATCCGGGAATTTCTCTCTGGGATTCCGTCACGCTCTCATTCCGTGCGGGATTGACGAAATCCCAACCGCCGCATCGTGGCTTGCTCCCCTCCACAGGAAGTTCGCATCAGCCCATCGTGAAACCCTCTCCCAGATAAACCCGCCGCACCTCAACGTCGTTGCCCAGTTCGTGGGGCGTTCCAGCGCGGAAAATCCTCCCTTCGGCGATGATATAGGCCCGGTCGGTCACGCTCAAAGTCTCGCGCACGTTGTGGTCGGTAATCAGAACTCCGATACCGCTGGCCTTCAAGTCGAAGATAATCTTTTGCAGTTCCAGCACGGCGATGGGGTCAATGCCGCTGAAAGGCTCGTCGAGCAGGATGAAGTTGGGCTGAATGCAAAGCGAGCGCGCAATCTCCACCCGTCGCCGCTCGCCGCCTGACAGCGCGTAGCCCCGCGTGGTGCGAATGTGGCCAAGATTGAGCTGATGAATCAGCCGCTCGGTCCTCGTGCGGCGATCTCGCCTGCCCAGCGGCTGTGCCTCCAGCACCGCCTCGATGTTCTCTTCGACTGTCAGTTTGCGAAAAACCGAAGGCTCCTGGGGAAGATAGCTGATGCCAAAATTGCGCGCGCGCAGGTACATCGGCGTCTCGGTGATCTCGGTCTCGTCAACCAATACGCGCCCTCCATCGGGCCGAACCAGCCCCACGATGATGTAAAAGCAGGTGGTCTTGCCGGCGCCATTCGGCCCCAGCAGCCCCACTACCTCGCCGCGGGAGATCTTCAGATCGACTCCGCGAACCACTTGCCGTCCTTTATAGCTCTTGCCGATACCCTCGGCTATCAATGTGTCCATCTGGCTCGCTTTCGCCGTTCCTTCAAAATCTCTCATGCAACTCATCATTTCGGCGCAGTGGTCTGCGTCCGGGTCTTCTGTTCGCCGCCTTCGACACTGACGCTATCATCGCGGCCATGGAAAATCAAAGCCTCGCCGGAGACCATGCCCCTTGCCGGATCGGACATCTTCGGCAGCGTGGCCGCTGTCCCGGTCAGCACGTACTCACTCGTGGCGCCGGTATAAACCAACTGCTCCCCGGTTCCGCGCCTGTCTTCGCTGGTAAGCACCACATGGCCGCGCGCCGTCATGTGGTCCACTTGCGCTTGGCCTTGTGCGCCCTTGCCCGCAGGCAGCAATATGACTTCAACTTCATCCGAGGTCGAGGTCGCGGTTCCGGTCTCGGCAGTAACCGTACCCAGAACGCCCGAGCGCATCACGGCCCTGCGCGTCACATCAGAGTAATTCAGGTCGCCCCCGCGCACGCGAATCACCGACGGCTGACTAGTTTTTGCAGCGTCTTTGCCAGGCGCAGCCCCACCCGCACTTACCAGCACAGCCCGAACCGGGTCGGCCGCATCCGTTGTGTGAGCCGCCATCGTCTGGCGTTCCCGGTCAAGGACAATCACCGGCGCAGCCACTGAATTGCCCTGCTGCCAAAGCCGCGCCTTCCCTCTGAAGGTGGCTTCATTGGTCACATGGTGCAACTGGGCCTCTGCGGAGACAACATGCGACGGCCCTTGCCCACCCAGAGCGACGCCGCCCGCCGGCCTTCCCAGCTGGCCGTTGCTTCCAGCGCTCGCATCCATCCAGCTCGCTTTCACGTTGCCGTGGGCAAAAGCATCACCCGAAGCGCGAGAAACGTCCACCTTGTCCGCCGTAAGCTGCATAGCGCCGTCTTCCACCCGCGGACTCAACGTCAGATGCAGCCACTCGCCTTCGCCCGCATAATCGGCGCGGCCCGCAGTAGCCCGCAGTGTGGCCGGCGGCGGCGCTCCCTGTTTGGCTGCCGCCTGCTGCGTCAACACCACATGGCTTTCGACGGTAGCCGACTGAATCTGCGACTCGCCTTCTGGCCCATGCTGCGCGCCCTGCACTGGCGCCCCAAAATGCGCTTCCACTCGGTCGCCGCTGGTGGTTTGCCGGGTTCCAGTCTCCGTGGTCTCCTCGATGCTGGCGTGACCCACTCCGTTCATCGCGGTCAAAACTGAAGCCGAACCAAAATTACCCGTCACCTCATCGGCCGAAAGCCGGGAAGGCGACGCCGCTCCTTTGCCGCGCTGGCTCTCGCCCGTTACTACCACGCCGCCTGTCCCATGCACCATGGCCAGTTCTGTTTGTCCCCGACTCGAATCGCGGAAATCTAGGTCGGCAACGGGCGAACGCCAGTGGCGGCTTAGCTGATGCACCTGCCCCCCAGACTCGCTTTGCTCTTGGCTGTCCATTGCCACGCCCCGTTCCAGATGAGCGTGGCGCAGCTTGCCCTTCGCGTTGAATTCCAACTCCGCAGTGGGCGCCGTTCCCTGCATCTGACGCCGCCGTCCGCCAGACTCGCTCATCGAGTCCATCGCTACCCCGCCCTCCATGTGGCCGTGGCGAGGCTGGTTGTGCTCGTCAAAATCCATATGACCGGTGGGCGCGCTCACGTGGCCGCCGGTCGCCGTGGCCATGTTGAAGCCATTCATCGCATCCAGCCGCACCGCCGATCCATCCTGCCGAAAGAGAATCTTCGCGTCGCCGGTCTGCGCTTCCCCACCCCGATAGTTGGCTGTGGCAGTGTGCAGCAGGCAGACCTGGCTCTCGCGCTCGAACTCCGCATGCTGGGCATGAATCTGAACTGTCTCAGCGCCGCGCCGCGTGGTCAACTCCACTGCCCGGTCGAGCACCAGCAGGCCCTTTTGCGAGTCGTATGTTGCGCCCATCGAGCTGCCCGCACCCTGCACCATGGAAAAATCCACATGCTGGCTGGTCGTGGCCACGCCGCTCTTCTGGTTGAAGGTAAGTCCGCTGGTCTTCACGTGGATCTCGCCACGCGCGGCGGTATCTGCAAGCGAAGCCACAGGTGCGCTTTTCGGCTTGCCGGCCGCCGCCTGCGCAGCAGTTGCCTTGGGCGCAATGGCTGGCGCCACACCTGGCCGCATCAGCGTAATCTCCACCGGCCCGGCGGCGATAGCCGTGCCCGCCTGCTGGTCATACTCAAATTCCCCGCCCTCGATGCGGTCAACACGGTTACCATCCGCGCCGTACAGTTCAATCTTCACGTCATGCAACAGAGCGTTGCCTTTCTTCAACTGCACAACTCTCGAGGCGTGAATCTTGAAGAGCGTGCGGCCACCGTGCGCTTGCGTGTATGTAACGCCGTTGGCTTCCTGCTGGATTTCAATGCCTAGCCGCTGCGGCAGGTCGCGGCGATTGAACGGGTTCTTCCACTTGCCCAGAGCCAGAAACGCCACCAGCGACACCAGCAGAAGAGCTCCCGCCACCAGCACCAACGTTCGCATTCTTTCAATCGTGAGCCGCACCGTCAGTTCGTCCCCCCAAGCCGCGTCGATAGTCGCGCCGCCAGCCGCTCGGCAAGGCTCTCGCCCAACTCGCTCCACAACAGGCGCGCCGTTGCTCCCGAAGCCTTCTCGACGGCCGCGGTCAACTCGACCAGTTGGCGCACATTCTCTTCCACATGGCGAGCCGCCACGGAATCGAGTTCCAAATCTTCTTCAAGGAAAGGCGTATCCGTACCGAAATCCAAGCGGATGTGCCCATCGGACTCGTAAGCGCCATCGTCAAAGAGCGGCCCAAATCCCGTCACCCGCACCAGCCGCGGCGCCCGCGCCCAGCGAGCGTCGAGGTCGCCAGTCTCCAACTCCCACAAACTCCAGCCGATTTGAAACTCGTAGGCGTAGTCGTCGTGCAGGATTTCGAGCGCCTCTGCGACTGCAATTCGCGGCTCCGCGCCCAATTCGCCGGCTCCCTCGCCGGCGGCTCCCACTCTCCGGCCATACACCTGCTGAAAGACCGGCGACTCGGTCCAATCAATCGGCCAGACGGTCGCGGAATAGACTCTTGCCTCGCCGCCGTGAGCGGCAAATGCGCCCAGAACAGCCGTCAGCTTGTCGGCAAGCTGGGGCAAGCGCAGATTCGGATACCAAAGGCTCAGATAAAGTGTGTCAGCCATCTCTACTGATTGTAGACGGGCGAAAAGAGTCGAGGATGTGGTGCAATCGCTTCGCTTAACAAAGAATCTTCGAATTAAAATACTGGCTCATCCAACGCACGTGGGTGGTTCAGGCCGGGGTCCCCACGGACAGGTCCTCGCCCGTGAGGTGGAGATCTCGAATTTGGGACCTGGGATTCAATACCCTACCCCGTAACGATCTCGCTGAAGTCCGCAATGCCAGAGAAGCTGCGCAGCACCTCGTCGATCAGTCCAAGATTCGCTCCGCGCACCGCCGGATCGGGATCAAGCACCATCACCTTGTCGAAGAATGTGTCCACTACTGGGCGCAGAGTGGCTATAGCTGCCAGCGCCTCGCCGTAGGCCCTCTCCTCGCGCAGTTTTGCCACTTCAGGAACCAGAGCGCCAGCCGCATCCGCAAGCTGTTGCGCCTCATGCGCGAGCTTCACGTCCTTAGGCGAGCCGATGGCAAACTGTTTCTCTTCCGCTTGCCGCAAGATGTTCTTGATGCGTTTGAAGGCCGCCGAGACCGCCGCAAAATCCTCCGACTCGCGCGCAGCCGTCAATGCTTCGGCACGGGCAATGGCATCTCGCACATCGTCGGCTCCGGCGGTCAGAACAGCGTTCACCACGTCGTAAGCAAAGCCGCGCACATCCTTCAAATAGAAGCTCAACCGCTCGCGCAGGAAGGCGCGGACAGATAGTAGAGTTTCATCAGAATCGATATCTCTTGATATGTCTATCCTCTTATTGTCTTTATCCGCATACACAATCCCGGTATACGAATCCAACACATCCGTTAAGGTCAGCGGCAACCCGCTTTCGGCCAGAATCTTCACGATGGCATTCGCTGCACGGCGCAGCGCGAAGGGATCCTTCGAACCTGTGGGCGCCATGCCAATGCCGAACATGGCCACGATGGTCTGGATGCGATCGGCAATGCCGAACAATTGGCCTTCAACGGTCTTCGGGATGCGATCCTCAATCGACGCTGGCGTGTACTGGTCGTAAATGGCCTGCGCTACGCACTCTCCATGGCCCTGTGCGCGCGCATAGAGTCCGCCGATGATGCCTTGCAGTTCCGTAAACTCCTTTACCAATTCTGTTGTGAGGTCGGTCTTGGCGATTTCGGTGGCCTTCCGCAATGCCGCTTCATCGACTTTGATACCACGTGATAAGGTCGTCGTTGCGAGTTTTTTCGCTGCAGCCCAATTATTGCGGGTCTTCCAGGCGTAGCTTCCCAGTTCCTTCTGGAAAGTCACATTCTTCAGGCTCTCAACGCGCTCCGCGAGCGGCGTCTTTTGGTCGACCTCCCAGAAGAAGCGAGCATCCTTGAAGCGAGCACGCAGGACGCGCGCATTGCCGTGGCGAATGATTGCTTCGCCCTCGGCATCCACCTTGATGTTAAGCACGGCCAGAAAATGCGGAGCCAGTTTGCCGTTTGCATCCTCGACCGCAAAGTATTTCTGATGGTCGCGCATGACGGTGACCAGAACCTCTTCCGGCAGCGCAAGATACTCGGGCTCGAAGTCGCCCAGCACCACCGAAGGCCATTCGGTCAGGTGCACCACTGTTTCTATGAGCGGCTCGTCCTCTCGCCAGCGCGCGCCCGGGACGGTCCGCGTTGCCGCGTCCAGAGCTTTTTGAATCGACCATCTGCGTTCGGCCACATCAACCGCCACAAATTCCTTGCGTAGCGCTTCGGCGTAATCTGTGGCTTTGGCCAGGGCTACAGGAGCTTCGCCGTGCAGAATGCGATGGCCACGGCTCGCATTGCCCGCCTTAATGCCGGCGATCTCCAGCGGAACAACCGCCGCATCGAGCAACGCGACAATCCATCGCACCGGCCGCACAAACCGCTCCGGCTTGCCAGCACGCCAGTACATATTCTTCGCCCAGTAGAGGCCAAGAACTTCCTTCGATAACTCAGTTGCCAGCAACTCCGACGCCGCGCGCCCTAGCCGCTTCACCGTCGCGCCAACATATTCACCCTTGGCGCTGGTGATTTTTTCCAGTGCCTCGACTGCAACGCCAGCCTTGTTCGCGAAGGCTTCGGCCGCCTTGGTTGGCGTGCCATCCTTGAAGGCCACCTTCCATGAAGGACCGGTCAGCTGCTCCTCCGTATCGGCCTGGCTCGCAAGCACGCCCTCAACGAGCACGGCCAGACGGCGCGGCGTCGAGTAAGTGGTGAGTTTGGCTCCTGAGGCAAGCAACCGCTCGCGCGTGAGCAATTCGTTCACACGGCGGCCTAACTCGGCCTCGGCTCCGGCAATCATGCGGGCTGGAACCTCTTCCAGCCCAATCTCCAAAAGAAAGTCCGACATTTTTGAGTTCTTTCTGCGTTGTGTTCTGGCCCAATCGGGTCGAACCGAAAAGAGTAAAAGCAACCGCAGGTCCTTCGACTTCGCTGCGCTCCGCTCAGGATGACAATCTACTAGGAGGTTTGCTGCGCCGCATAAACCTTGGCCACGCCTACGGCCAGATTACGAATGCGCCCAATCATTCCGACTCGCTCAGTGACGCTGATCGCCCCGCGCGCATCGAGCAGGTTGAAAAGGTTCGAGCACTTTAGCGCTAATTCGTAGGTCGATATGGTCGGGAAGCGCAGCTTTTCCGTCGCTGGGATCTTATTGTCAGAAAGCAGCGAGCTGCCCCGCATCAACAGCGCCTGCGCCTCGGCCTCATAGCTGTTGAAGTGATCCCACAACTTACTCACATCGGCGTCTTCGAAGTTATAGACCGAATACTGTAACTCCTCAGTCAGCCGAACATCGCCATACGTCACGACTGCGCCGGTCTCAGGATCGCGCGTCCAAACCACGTCGTAGACCGAGTCCACGTCCTGCATGAAGGCGCACAGGCGTTCCAGTCCATACGTCAGCTCGGCGCATATCGGGTCGAGATCGAGACCGCCGCACTGCTGGAAGTAGGTGAACTGGGTGATCTCCATCCCGTCCATCATCACTTGCCAGCCCACGCCCCATGCGCCGACTGTCGGGCCTTCCCAGTTGTCTTCTTCAAACTTCAAATCGTGTTTCGAGAGGTCGATGCCGATGGCTTCCAGCGATTGCAGATAAAGCTCCTGCACATTGACCGGCGGCGGTTTCAGAATCAACTGAAACTGCGTGTGGCGGAAGAGGCGGTTGGGGTTTTCGCCGTAGCGTCCGTCTGCCGGACGCCGCGAGGGCTGCGCATAGCCTACCTTGTATGGCTTGGGCCCCAGCACGCGCAGGAAGGTCTCCGGCGCAATGGTTCCCGCGCCCACTTCTACGTCATAAGGCTGCTGCAGGACGCAGCCGCGTTCCGCCCAAAAGCCCTGCAAGCGGAACAAAAGCTCCTGAAAGGTGAGCGGAATGGTCTTTGATGGGGATTCAACCTGGGTGGAAGGCACGGGCAACTCTCTCTCTGATCGGGACTGCGTAGATTTTATCAGCCTTCCCGCGCCTGTCCGCTAATCGATCAGCTCGCGAGCCGCGAGAGCGCCTCAGCCGAGCGCAGTTTGCGCTCCAGATGCCGCTCCAGAGCCTGCAGCGTAAAGCGCCGCAGGTCCTGTGCGCGCCGCCGCGGCCATTGCTCGGCGGCAAAGGCAGCAACCGGCGCCCGCAACATGCGCTGCGCCAGTCGCCACGAGTCGGCCGAGAGCCCGCTCGAATTGCCGTTGCGATGCACCGGACAAAAGAGGCCGTCGCCCAGCGTGTTGAAGCTGGCTTCGCCCGCCGTCAGGGCCTCGCCGCAGGCCGTGCAGTGGCCAATCTCGGGCAGCAAGCCCATGAGCCGCGTCATCCAAAGCTGGAAGTAGGTCAGCGGCATCCACGGCTGCTCCACCGTTGTCTGCTCCAGCACGGAAACCAGCAGCCGGAAGACTGTCTCCTGGGGATCGTGGTCGGGCAGCGACTCGTCCAACAGTTCAGCAAAAAAGCTGAGCACCGTCATGCGCACAGGGTCGATCGGGGCGGAGAGCGGAGAGCGGACAATTTCCAGTTGATCGAGCCGCACCAGCTCCTGTCCCGGCCGCTCGGCAAACCAGGCGCGGGCTTGCGTCATCGGTTCCAGCGCCCCGCCGAAGCGTTTTCGGCTCTTGAGCGCCGACTTGGCCACGCCCCGGACCCGGCCGTAATCGCGCGTAAAGAAGCTCACGATCAGGTCGGCCTCGTGGACGGGCCAGGTGCGCAAAATCACGGTTTCGCTGGTAAGCACGCCCATGCGTCTACTATCTTCGCACCGAAAGCCGGCGCTGGTTCACGCGCCACGCCCACAGGCACAAACGCGCACCCCGACTGGCAGGATGCGCGTTCACAAAACAAGCTCAATACCGGTTAGCGGCCGAAGTGGGCGGCGTTCTTCGCGGTATAGCTGGCCCACTTTTCCGGCAGGTCGTCGGCGGCAAAGATGGCCGAAACCGGGCAGGCCGGGACGCACGCGCCGCAGTCGATGCACTCGACCGGGTCAATGAACAACTGGTCGGCAGCGCCGAAGCCGTCTTCGTCCTTCTTGGGGTGGATGCAATCGACCGGGCACGCGTCCACACAGGCGGTGTCCTTGGTGCCGATACAGGGTTCTGCAATGACGTATGCCATCTCTTACTTCTCCTGGGGAAATGAAATCCTCGACGCTGATAGTAGCACAGGAACCCCAGCGGTGCCTCAGCCAGCCAGCCGCACTTTGCAAGGCGGGAACCCTATAACCCATTCTCGCGCTTTTCCTATCGAATTGCGAACCGGCAAAACGAACCAGCGCCGGCTGTCTTTCTCAGTCCGCCGTGCGCGCTTTCCGGTGGGCCGCAAACTCCTGCGGGGTGAGGATGGGCGCCAGATCGCGCCCGGCAAACATATCTTCAAAAAGGCCAACCAGCTCGTTGTGGATCAGATTGTTCGAAGCAAGAATCTCGCGGCTGTCCAGTTTGAATCCGTTGCCGGAAAAGTCCGTCACCCGGCCGCCGGCCTCTTCGATCAGCAGAATCCCTGCCGCCGTATCCCATGGATTGAGGTTGAACTCCCAAAAAGCGTCCATGCGGCCCGAGGCGATGCATGCCAGATCAAGCGCGGCCGAGCCGGCCCGGCGCACACCGTGCGAGCGCAGGCAGAACTCCTGGTAAAAGTGGATGTTGGGGTTGTCGTGGCGTTTGCGGCTGGGAAATCCAGTGGCCACCAGTGCCTCGGCCAGTTCCGGAGTTCGCGATACATGCATAGGCCTGCCATTCAGCCTGGCGCCCCGTCCCCGCTCGGCGGCGAAAAGTTCGTCGCGCAAAGGGTCGTAGACAATCGCGGCCACCAGCGTTCCGTCCTTGTCCGGCGCAGTGCCGTTCGGGCGTCTCTCCAGACCCATCGAGACGCAGAATTGCGGCAATCCATGAGCAAAGTTGGTGGTGCCGTCCAGCGGGTCAACGTACCAGCGGAACTCGCCTTCGAGCCGGTCGCGCGTGCCCTCTTCGCCGTAGATCCCGTGTTCCGGGAACGCCTCGGCGAGCCGCTCTCGGATCAGCTTCTCCGCAGTGCGGTCGGCCACCGTCACAATATCCACATCGCCCTTGTACTCGGTGGCGACGCCCTGAGAGAAAAACTCGCGCAGCCGCGCGCCGGCTTCGCGGGCAATGGCCGAGGCCTTGGGAACCCACTCCCACGCGGGCGCCACTGCCTCAAGACCGATCACGCGGCATCCCCGTTCTCAGAGTTCGCAACCAAGCCGTTCACCCCCGAAACAGCAGTCTTCGCGCGGCGCGGAGCCAACTTGCCCACTTCAGTAATGGTGCGGATCTGGTGTTTGTAAATGAAGAGATTGGGCTTGCCCTCGCGGGTCAGGCGCAGCATTCCGTCGTCGAAATACTCGATCCAGCCGCGCACCGTCTCGCCGTCGCGCAGCTTGATCTGAACGTTTACCTGCCGGTCGCTCAAAGAGCGCAGGTAGAGCGCCTCCTGGCCGGTTTCGCCCGGCGGAGGCGTCTTCAAAGAACGGCGCTTGGACATGGTGGGAGCCATGCAGTCATTGTAGATGCAAAACACAAGTCACGCGCTCTTGCCTGTTCGTAATCTTGGTGTTCGGCGCACCCTCTGGAATTTCTTGACCCGAGCAGAGTCAATGCGTACATTGATTGCACCGGTCGCCGCCCCCCGGTAAATCTGAAGGGAGGGTCCATGAATCTCTTGCGAATCATTCTCGCCGCCCTTGGCGCCTTCGCGGCCTATTTTGCCCTCGGAGGCCTGATCTTCGGCCTGTTCCCATCACTCAAAGACGAATTCCTCAAATACCCCCGTGTCTACCGCTCCCGCGAAGGGCAAATGAGCCATATGCCCGTTGGAATGGCTGGCATGTTCCTGTCAATCCTGGTGCTCGCGATACTCTATGCTTCGCTCTATCAGGGCAGTTTAGGCCAGCTTTCCGGCTTATTCAATGGCGCTTGCTTCGGCGCCTTAGTTGGTCTCTTCACAGTTGGCTCCTATGTCATGCAACAGTACGTCAACCTGAATATAGGGCTGAAGCTGACTCTCATATCCTCTGTAGCCTATTTCGTGGAATGGACCGTCGCCGGCATCGTCATCGGCCTCATCTACCGTTCGCCAATGCCGCATTAACCGCTTTGCCGCCTATTGATCCTTAACTGGTGAGTCAACGTAGTAGCCGTTGCGATAGCGAATATTGAAGGCTTCCGCGGCGGCCTTGGGGATGGTCACCTGGATGCGGTGAAAGGCCTTTCCGGGCTCCTGATTTTTTGGATAGTAGGCGAGTAGATATTGCGTGCGCAGATCTTCGCTGACCCGCGCTAGGGCCTTGTCCAAGCCGCCGTCACTCACGTAAAAACTCTTGCCGCCGGTTTGTTCGGCGAGGGTGATGAGCGCGTGTTCCCCACCCAGGTCGCGCCCCGCGCTGGCCACGATGGGCACATCAATGATGGAGTAGATCATCGCCTCATTTCGCAGCGCCTGTTCGAGCGCCTGGGCATAAGTGGCCGTGTTGGCGGTGTCGTCGCCGTCAGAGATGACGACCAGCACCTTACGCCCTTGATTGCCGCCCAACCTTTCAGAACCCAGGCAGATGGCGTCGTAGAGCGCCGTGGCCGAATCACCGCGCATCTGGCCGAGGCCGTGCTCGATCTGGCTCACCTTGTTGGTGAAGGGCACCAGTTCGCGCACATCAGTGGCAAACTGCAAGAGGCTCATCTGGTCCTGAGAGCGAAGCAAGGCACGGGCAAAACGGCGGGCAGCTTCCGCTTCTACGGCCATATCCTTGCTCACGCTGCCGCTGGTGTCGATGGCCAGCGTCAGATTCAGTGGAAGCTCCGTTTGGCGTTCGAAGACCGCGATCCGCTGCGGCCGGCCGTCCTCGGCGAGCGCAAAATCCTCGCGCGTCAAGCCGCCTACGATGGCCCCGTTCCGGTCAGTCACGTTCACATAGACGTTGACCAGCTTCACGTCCACGTGCAGAGTAGTCTCCTGCGCCGGCACGGCAAAGGACGACAAAGCCAGCAATACAGAGCCGCCAGCCAGCAGGTAGATACTAATGAATTGACCCCGGCTACGAGCCATGCGCAGGCTCCGAAGTCCCCGCAGTCTCTGATGCGTCCACGGCCATCCCAGCCGGAAACGGTTCGCCATCCGCCCACACGGCGCCATCCTGAAAGGTTTCCTTCTTCCATATGGGCACGGTCTTCTTAAGCGTATCAATCAACCAGCGGCAAGCTTCGAAGGCCTGCGCGCGATGCTCCGAGGCCACCACAATCAGCACACTGGTTTCGCCCACCTGGAGCCGGCCCAGCCGGTGCACCAATGTCACATGCCGCACGCCAAATCGGCCGCGAGCCTCGCCGGCCAGTTCGTTCATCTGCTTTGCGGCCATCTCTTCATAGGCTTCATAGTCCAGATAGAGCGTCTTGCGCCCGCGCGAGTGGTTGCGCACCACGCCATCGAAGACGACCACTGCGCCATCTTCGCCCTGCCGGGCCGCCGAGACCAGTTTCTGCGCGTCGATCCGCTCGCGAGTTAAAGCAACGAAGACTACTTCTGCCGAACTCTCTAAGGAAGGTTCGCTCTGTATGCCGCTCCCACCAGAGACAGGAGGCAACAGGCCCACCTCATCGCCCTCCCGCAGCAGATGGTCCACCGTGGCGTACTCGGCATTCACGCTGACCGCGATGCCACGCAGCATAGCAACAGCCCGACGCTCACTCAGCCGCGCAAGCAACTCCCTGACTGTCGCGCCCTCTGGCAACTCGATCGTTGCCGCCGAAGCGCCCAGCCAGTCTCTCAACACTCCGAAAGAGAAAACACGCACCTGCATCAAAAGAAGAATACCGCCTGAGGGCGAGTGCCGTTTAACACTTATCGGCCGACAGGCGGCAATGAGCCGAAAAGTGCGCGGTCAGGAAAACTTGTAAAGAAACCCCGTCGGCGTGCCCCAAAGGTTCCGCGACCGGTCCTCATAAAAGATGCTGAACTCGATGCCGGAGATGTCGTAGTCGAACAGCGGTACGCGGTCAAAGGTATAGTCACCGCGCACCGAGTACTCGTCGCCGCCGCAGTCGATCATCAGCGTCTCTTCGGCGGAGAGCCTCTCGGGATGCGTCAGCAACAGGCAAGCGACCGCGAAGGTACCCAAACCAAACTCGTTGCCGGCCATGGCCACGCGGGCGCGGCGGGCCGAGCAGCCGCGATGCAGCATCCCGGCCTGTGCGGCTACCACCATAAAATCCTGGCCTTGCTGCTGGTCAGCAGAATCTTTTCGGCCAGCTTGGAACGCTCACTCTGGCGCAGATAGGTCGGGCCAAGGCGGCCCATAATGCGGTTTTGAAACTTTCGCCTGGAGGCCAGCGCACACAGAACCGTTTCGACCGCTTCGCAGTACGTGGGCGCCAGCGCCTGCCAGCGCGGAATGGCAAACCAGCCCTCAGCGCCCTCCAGCAGCGGCTTGCGCGCCAGCTTTTCCATGCAACTGCCGAGCGACGGAAAGAGCTTCCTTAACTCCGTGACCTGGGCCTCAATGGGCCGCACTTTATAAGTGCGAGGGTAGGTTCGATTCGAGCCCACCTCTTCGTCCTTGAACTTATCGCTGGCCGTGTGACGGTGAATGATCGTTACCACTGAATTGGCAACCTCGGCCTTGAGCTCCTTGCCCATCTCCAGCACCGTTTGCGCGCTCTGCCGGTCGATTTGTTCGATGGCCGCAAGATAAGCTGTCTGGACAGCTGATGCTAGAAACTCCTGGAGTTGTGCATTCTGGGCCGCCGTGGTGTTTCCAGACAGATGCAACGGAGTGATGGTAGGTGTGATCGTCGCCATAGTCACCGCTTCTTGCGCGTTCCCGCGCACTGGATTCTGTGATTTTTATCGGCAGCCTCGCCGTTTTCAGCAGCGCGTCTGCACTAAAGTTGCATTCTTCTTGAGCAGAAAAACTGAGGGCTTCTGACGGAATTGCGTCTGCTCGGAATCACATTCTCATCACGTGAAAAAGCCGGCAGACTCGCCGGCTCATCCATGATTCTTCGCACTCCAAACAGATCAAAAATCCAAAGATCATTTTTGAACTGGCGGCAATGCGGATAGGTCCATGTTGTGCATCACTACAATCTGCCATTTCCCCTCGCTCTTTACCATTACGAAATTCAATAGCCCCTCGCGCAATGGACGCGGATTTCCCGCGGGATCAGTTGCCCCCGTCATCTCCCAATGCACGTCGACCGCAGCGACATCCGGACGGATGAATCGAGTCTTGATATCGGTGTATTTCTGATGGCTGTTTTTGAAGATCGTGGCAAAGAGCGGAGCGTGGAATTGCTCAATGTTTAGCCGTCCGCTTGCACCCGTTCCGCGCACATTGGTAAAGCCCGCATCTTCGGAAAACAGAGACGCAAAAGCCTTGGCGTCGTGACGGTTCCATGCATCCATGAAGCTGTCCATCACGCCGCGGATTGCCTGTTCATCTGCTTGCGGTCGATCTTCGCCTCCGAGCGCCGCCGGCAACAAAAGGGCAATGCATAACGCGCCAATTCTCAGCATGCGACCCTCCGCATGCTGGCAGTTTAGCTCAGAACCGACACCAGGTCGGTCAAAATCGGCGCCATATTCACATTCAGCACTATTACTTTAGGCAATCCCCATCGATGCCGCCGGCTCGAGCGGCGAAGCTAACCCGTCTTCAGATTCAATGGACGGGGCATCCGGCCGGGCTTTCAACAGCGGCAAGGCAACGGCCAGCACATCCTCAATGCGGCTGGCGTAGTGAATCGTGACGCCCTCGGTCAGTTCCGGCGTCAGGTCCTCTTCCACATCCTGACGGTTGTCGGCGGGCAGGATGATGGTTTGCACCCCGGCGCGCCGCGCAGCAAGGAATTTTTCCTTGATTCCGCCTACCGGCAGCACGTTGCCGCTGAGCGTGATTTCGCCCGTCATGGCGGTCAGTGGAAGAACCGGCGTATCGGTCAGCAGTGAAACCAGAACCGTGGTCATGGTCACTCCAGCCGAAGGGCCGTCTTTGGGGATGGCGCCGGCCGGCACGTGAATGTGGAGATCGATCTCTTTGGTGAAGTCCTCAGCCAGGCCCAGCGAAGCGGCGTTCGACCGAACCCAAGTGAGCGCTGCCTGCATGGATTCCTGCATCACCTCGCCGATCTGCCCCGTCATGGCAAAGTTTCCCTTGCCCTTCATCTTGTTGGCTTCGATGAAGAGGATGTCGCCGCCGGCCGGTGTCCATGCCAGGCCAACAGCGACGCCGGGCCGTTTGACGCGCTCGGCAACCTCGGTATCAACGCGCACCTGTATGCCGCCCAGGAACTCCTTGATCGTTTCGCGGGTCACTACCAGCTTTTCATTCTTGCCCTCGACCACGCGCCGCGCCTGTTTTCTGCAAACTGTCCCCAGCGTCTGCTCCAGTTTCCTCACGCCGGCTTCGCGCGTGTAGTGGCGAACGATATAACGCACCGCGTCCTCGGGAAATTCGATCTGCTCGGGCGTGATGCCGTTCTCTTTGATCTGACGCGGAATCAGGTAGCGTGAGGCAATATGCATCTTCTCGTCTTCGCTGTAACCCTGCAGAAAGATCAGTTCCATGCGGTCCAGCAGCGGCGGGGGAACTGTGTCCAGCATATTTGCCGTGCAAATGAACAGAGTCTTTGACAAGTCAAAGGGCACGTCGAGGTAGTTGTCGCGGAAGGTGCAATTCTGTTCCGGGTCCAGGGTCTCCAGCAAGGCCGACGCCGGATCGCCGCGGAAGTCGCGGCCCAGCTTGTCGATCTCGTCCAGCATCATCACCGGATCGTTGGTTTCGGCTCTGCGAATGCTCTGAATGATTTGCCCCGGAAGCGCGCCAATGTATGTGCGGCGATGGCCGCGAATCTCCGCCTCATCGTGCATGCCGCCCAGCGAAACGCGCTGGAACTTGCGGCCCAAGGCGCGGGCAATAGACCGGCCCAGGCTGGTTTTGCCTACGCCCGGAGGCCCCACAAAGCACAGGATCGGCCCCTTCATGTCCGGCTTCAATTCCAGAACACTCAAATAATCGAGGATGCGATCCTTCACCTTTTTCAGCTCGTAGTGATCCTCGTCCAGGATTTCCTTGGCCTTCTCGATGTTGACTTTGGAACCGGAGCTTTTTGCCCACGGAAGCAGGGCAAGCCACTCGATGTAGTTGCGCGTGAGAGAATAGTCGGCGGCCATGGGCGACATGCGCGCCAGGCGCGCCAGCTCCTTCATCGCTTCCTTCTTCACGTCCTCCGGCATTCCCGCGGCTTCAATCTTCTGTCGCAATTCGTCAGTCTCGCGCTGGCCCTCGTCCTGCTCGCCCAGTTCCTTCTGGATCGCCTTGAGCTGCTCGCGCAGGTAGTAGTCCCGCTGCGACTGCTGCACCTGGTCCTGCACTTCGCTCTGAATCTTAGTGCGCAATTGCTGCACCTCGATCTCTTTGGCCAGATGTTGGTTCAACAACTCCAGCCGGGTGCCTACGCTGGCAGTCTCCAGCAGTTGCTGCTTGTCGTCTGTAGTCAGGAAGGGCAGCGACGAGGCGACAAAATCCACAAGCCTGCTGGGGTCCTCGATGTTGGCGGCGATGGTCCTGAGTTCATCGGAGAGCGTCGGAGACTCAGCGACAATTTGCTGGAACTCTCCCGTCACGTTGCGCACCAGCGCTTCAACATTGGCCGTAGCCCCAGGTTCCGCATCTTCCAGCGTCTCCACTTCGGCCACCATGAACGGCTCGGTCTGCGAGTAGCGCACGAGTCGCACCCGCTCTACTCCCTCAGTGAAAACGAAACGGCTCTGATTGGGCATGCGGACAACTTTGTGCACCGTGGCCAGAGTTCCCACCGCGTGCAGATCCGCAGGCTGAGGCGAGTCCAGCCTCGCGTCCAATTGGGCCACAACCACAATCGCCCGTTCCTCGCCCATCGACTCGATCAGCTGGATGGAGCTTTCCCGGCCCACAGTCAGCGGCAGCACTGCGTGGGGAAATAAGACCGTGTCACGGACCGGCAAGACAGCCACCCGACGCAAACCGGGGGTGTCCTTTTCGGAGGAGGGTATGGAAGAGGGCGGTATAGGCGACTGGTTCGACATTGAGTGTCCTCGTATCAGCTTTTCTTCATTAGAGCACGCAGACTTCAAAAAAGTTTCAGAAATTGCGCTTTTCCGGCACTATCTCCCTTTTTTCGCAAGCCGTTACACCCTCTATACGATCAAACGCAGGATGCTGTTCCGCAACCGAACGCGCTCAGCGGGGTTTAAGTCTTCAGGGTCTCCTCAAACCAAGCTCTTCCAGAACACTTCCGAAGAGTCCGCTGCAGACAGGCAACACGACGCCCACCTCCGTTTCCAGCGGTGCCGAGGGCAACTGGAAAAGTGTATCGGCAAAAGCCAGAAGAATGTGAGCAAAGCAGAGCGGGGAATGAAGAAATCCTGAAACAGCGGGAGCGCGCAATCTGCGCTCCTTGCGCTGCGGTCAGGTCAAGGTAAGGAGCAACGGTCGCCTAAATCGACAACAGCGAGTATTCTGCGCCGAGCGCCGTTCCTAGTTAGTATAAAGGGAAAGGGCAACGGGATCGATAACAACTGATCCCGGACAACGGTTGTGCAACGGGGCGCTTTTCCCCGTTTTTTGGGGAGATATGGTTTTAAGGGCAAAGCCGTGGTCCTCGGCGACAGATCTGTGTCGCCGAGATGGAAATCCGATGGGTCGATGCGGCGCACAGCCGCGGCACGGCATTTTCTTCGTCTGCTTTTTTGCCTTTGGAGTTTTCGCCGGTATCGACACTTGGAGTCAGAGTCCTGCAAACAGCGCGCCCACTCCCGCTGCTGCAGGCAACCAGGCTGCGCTTGTGGCTTCTGATTCCCTCGACCAGTGGGAAGGCTTGCCGGTGCGCCATATCTCGTTCAACGGCGTTTCCGCGGATCGTTTGGTTCCCGTGGCTACCCATTTGGCTCAGGCCGAGGGAGTACCTCTAAACCGTGAGAATATGAAGCGGAGCCTGCGCCAGCTCTTCGCTACCGGCCTGTTTGAAACCATTGCGGTGGAGGGAGTTCGCTCTCCGGAAGGTGTGACGCTCATCTTTCGCGGAACGCCGCGCACCTTCATCGGCACGGTTACCGTGGACGGGGCCAAAAGCCCCACGCTCAATACGCAATTGGAGCGCGCAGGCCAGTTGACGCCCGGCACTCGTTTTACTCCCGCCAGGCTGAGCCAGGCGCTCGACCAGATGCGCGCCACTCTGGCTTTGAACGGCTTCCACGAACCGGTGATAACCCAGGCCTTGACGACTCACCCGGAAGAACAGCTTGTCGATATTGCGTTTCATGTGGTCTCCGGCCCGCAGTCGCGCGTGGGTACGGTGGATGTAACCGGCGACCCAGGGATGAGCGTGGATGATTTTCGCCATCATGCGCACCTCAGAGCCGGCGAGAAAGTGGACCGCGAAACCGCGAACCGTGCCCTGACCGGGGTGCTGAAGGACTATCAGCATCAGCAACGCTTGGAAGCTGAAATCAAGATCGAAAGCCAGCAGTACGACAAAGGAAGCCATAAGACCAACTTCCGCTTTACCGCGACTCGCGGCCCAATCGTCAAGGTTCTGGTCGATGGCGCCAGCATCAGCCCGGAGCGCCTTCGTCATGTGATTCCGATCTTCGAGGAAGGTAGCGTGGACGAGGACCTGCTGAACGAGGGAAATCGCCGGCTGCGCGACTACTACCAGCGGCTGGGCTACTTTGACGTGAAGGTCGAGCACGAGCCCCAATCCACGCTCGAAGGCCGTGTAACCATTCTCTTCAAGGTGCGGTTGGGATCGCGGCGGCGCGTGGAGCATGTCTCGGTGGAAGGCAACCACTATTTCGGCTCCGCAACGCTTAAGGATCTGCTCAATGTTCATGCGGCTGATTCCACCGACCGTCACGGCGCCTATTCGCAGGCGCTGGTGACCGCCGACATTAACGCCCTTCAGGCCGTCTATCAGAACAACGGCTTCTCCAAGGTCAAAATTACGCCCGAGACTAATACCGGAGCGAGCAAGGCGACCGCGTCTGAGAAAATCGCTCCGCTAGCGGTCATTTACCACATCGAAGAGGGCGAACAGCTGCGGGTGGGTAAGGTGAGCATCGTTGGCAACGAACACGTGGATGCGGCCAAACTTACACCGGAAATGAACACTGTCGCCGGTCAACTGCTTTCGCCACGGAATCTGACAGGAGACCGCGACGAATTGCTGACTGACTACATGAGCCGGGGCTTCGACCAGGTGAGAGTGGAAGTCGCGCAGCAGATTGAGGCGAACGACGCGAACAAGGTGGACGTGGTCTTTCACATCACCGAAGGGCAGCAGATTTTTGTGCGCAAGGTGCTGCTCACCGGACTGCACTACACGCACCCGCAGACGGTGGCAAGGGCCATCACCCTGCATCCCGGCGACCCTCTGAACGAGACGGCGCTGATGGAAACTCAGCGCAATCTTTACGACTTTGCCCTCTTCAGCGAGGTTGAAACTGCCATCGAGAACCCCTCCGGCGGGGAGCCTTACAAGACGGTGCTGCTGCAACTGGAAGAGGCGCGGCGCTGGGCTCTGACTTATGGCTTCGGCCTTGAGGCTCAGACTGGAACGCCGCAGTACAATTGCGGCGGTATCGAGGCCAGCGGGGCCAAGTGCAATCCGAATGGCAAAACAGGCGTGAGTCCCCGCGTGCTGGCCGACATCACCCGCAACAATCTCTTCGGCCGCGAGCAATCCATGTCGCTGCGCGGCACGTACGGATTGTTGGAGCAGCAAATTGATTTGTCGTTTCTGAACCCCCACTTCAAGGGGAATCGCAACTTCGGCCTGACTCTTTCCGCCGGCTACGCCAACAGTCTGGATGTGTCCACTTATGTAGCTTCCAGGCTGCAAACCGGAATGCGCTGGACCGAACACTTCAATACGCCAGGATCGTACATTTCCAAGGCGAACACGTTGATTTATGAGTTGGACTTCCGCCGCGTCAAGGTGGAGGCAAGCAGCCTCCAGGTCGCTCCCGACGAAATCACGCTCTTGTCGACGGCGGTGCGCGTCGGGGGTCCTGCGCTCACATGGATTCGCGATACCCGCGACTCGGCCATGGATTCGCATCGCGGCACCTATACCAGCTTTCAGGCGTTTGTCTCCGATCAGGCTTTCGCTGCTCAGGCGGATTTCGGCCGTCTCGACGTGTCGAATTCCAGTTATTACAAATTCGACAAAGGCCGTTTCGTTTTGGCCCGCAATACCCGCTACGGCATGGAGCGGGCATTTGGCGCTCTCGACGACGAGCTGATTCCCCTCCCCGAGCGGCTCTATGCAGGCGGGGCGACTTCATTGCGGGGTTTTGGCCCGAACTCCGCCGGGCCCCGCGACCCCGAGACCGGCTACCCCATCGGAGGGGCGGGCGCGCTGATTAACAGCACCGAGCTGCGCCTGCCGCCGCCCACGCTGCCCTTACTCGGCAATACCGTCAGCTTCGTGCTTTTCCACGATATGGGCAACGTCTTCACCAACGCGGGCGATGCGTGGGCCAGCGCCCTCAGGGTTCGCCAGCCGGAGATCAACAATTGCAAAATTGTTGCGACGGTCGGGAACCCCAGTAGCTACATTCCTACTGGCCCCAATACTTCTACCGGGCAGCAAGGGACATGCAGCTTCAACTACTTCTCCCATGCGCCGGGGCTGGGCTTGCGCTACCATACTCCGGTTGGACCTATCCGGCTGGATTTCAGTTATAACCTGAATCCGCCCATTTACCCTGTGAATTACAACTACTCGCTTTCCCTATCGGGGTCTGACCCCCATGTGGGCGAAGCCCCGCACTTCAACTTCTTCTTCAGCCTGGGCCAGACATTCTGATGCGCAACCGGACCAAAATTCGTCGAATGAGCAAGCCTGGACTTGCCTGCATTTGGGCAATCACCGTGATCCTGGCTGCGATGGAGCGGCCCAGCGCAAGCGCTCAGGCCGCTAATGCCGTGGTGCTCGACCATGTGGTGGCCGTTGTGAACAACCAGACCATCCTGGCCAGCGATGTTGACGACGAGATGCGGCTGGCGGTGCTCGACCCTGGCCGGGGCGGACTCGGCGTTCTCACGCCGCAGCGCGCTCTGGATCAGCTGATCAGCCGCACGCTCATCCAGCAGCAGATTCACCAGGAGGACGCGCAGGCGGCGGAGCCGGCACAAGCTGAGGTTGATGCCCGCCTCACCGAGATTCGCAGAGAACTGCCCGCATGCGTCCATCAAAACTGTGCCTCGGACGCGGGATGGAAGGCGTTTCTTGCAGCGCATGGCCTCAAACCGGAGCGGGTAGAAAGCTATCTCCGCTACCGGGTCCAGATTTTGCACTTCATCGAACAGCGTTTCCGGCAGGGGATTCGTATCTCCCCGGAGGAGATCGATACGTACTATCGCGAAACATTGCTGCCCCAATATGCTCCCGGAGATGTGATTCCCCCGCTGGACAAGGTCTCCGCGCGCATTGAGGAGATTCTGCTCGAGCGGCAGGTGAACGTGCTCTTCGACGGCTGGCTCGCTAACCTGCGCAGGCAGGGCGATGTGGAAGTGCTCGACCCCGCATTCGAAGCCCCCAAAGCCCAGAGCGGCACAGGGAAAGGAGGCGCATGAGCGATCCTGAATCCACGCCTCCCGTGCAAGAAACTCCAGAGCCCGACGCATCTATGCCGGTATCGCGGGTCGAGGCCCTCCGGCCAAGCCGCTTGCGCCGTTTTTTCCTGCGCCATCTTCCACTTTCCGTCGCCGGTTTGGCGGTACTGCTGGCGGTCTCAGGCACCGCACTGTATTTCCTGGCCAGTACGGCCGCTTTTGAAAACTTTGTCCGCGAACGGGTGGTGCACAGGCTGGAGCTTGCTACCGGCGGACGCGTAGAAATCCGAGCCTTTCGCTGGAATCTGCTCAAACGGGAGGCAGAGGCTGATGGGCTGGTCATCCATGGCCTAGAAGGCCCCAATGAGGCGCCCTACGCCCAGGTCGAGCGCCTGCGCGTACGGTTGAGCGTGCTGGGCTTCCTGAGTCCGCGCATCCTGCTGAGAGATCTTGAAATCTACCAGCCCAGGCTGCACCTAATTGTCTATCCTGACGGCTCGACGAACCAGCCTCATCCTCGCACTCCGGAGAAATCGAACAGCCATGTGCTCGACAGATTTTTTGATTTCGAGACCAGCCACATTTCGGTGGAGCAGGGCTTACTCGAATACGAGAACCGCGCTTCGGCGTTTGACTTCCAGGATCGATTCATTCCGCTCGATTTTGGCGCCGACGATCTCTCCCTTCGCATGACCTATGTGCCGGCAAAAGGAGGAATCCCGGAGTTCTATCGCATTGAGGCAGGAATTCGCGATTTGAATCTCTCGCGCGAAGTTTTATCCAAGCCTGGCAAGGCGCAGCCGCCGCCGGTTCAGGGATTGGTGCAGGCTACGCTGGAGTTGACGCGCAACTCAGCAATCCTGCGCTCGCTGCGCGTGACCGCACAAAGCCGCGGCGTGCGGGACCGGACACTTGAGATCTCCGGCTTCCTCAACGACTTTTCCCATCCGAGCTGGCAGGGCAAAGCTGCGGGCGAGCTGGACATGCGCCTGCTCGATCCCATCACGGGCTACCCTTTTGCGCCTGAAGGCATTGCCCATCTGAACCTCAACGGGTCAGGGCAAGCAGGAGATTTTCGCATTGATGGCAGTGTTCACATCGAGAACGGCGCTTACATCGGAACCGGCGTCGTGGCCCGGGGAGTGGGACTCGATGCGCGCGTTCATGCCGACCCCAAGCAATTGCTGATTGCTTCGATTGTTGCCCGCCTGCGCGAGGGCGGCCAGATTGAGGGCGACATTTCGTTGGATCACTGGCTGCCAACGCCACCGACGCCCAAAGAAAAAGCCCGCATTGCCGCCCATAAGCCCCCGCCCGAGGACGAGATCCAAATCCCTGTCAACGGCAAGGTGACTGCTCAATTCAAGGACGTGGCCCTGGACTCGATTCTGGAGATGGTCTGCGACCCGCCCTTCCAGCATCTCGGCCTTGACGCGCGCGTCACCGGACCCGCCAACGCTGTCTGGATCAATGGCGACAATCGCACCGTTTCTGTGTCCGCTTTGTTGAATCTCAGCCCTCCGGCGCACGCTGCTCAAGGCAAAGCGCCCGCCAGCGGCCTGGTCGACGCCACCTACACTCAGCACGACGGCGCAGTCGATCTGCGCAAGCTCAGGCTCAATCTGCCCTCCAGCCAACTGGATGCTAACGGCCATCTGGGCGCGTACCCCATGACCATCCCCTCCGCGCTCAAGGTCGACTTCCACACCGGCGATCTGGGCGAATTTGACACCGTTCTGCGCGACCTGGGATTGGCTCGCAATGGCAAAACCGGCGTCGCGGCACTGCCGGTCGCGTTCTATGGGCCGGCTGATTTTCACGGCACATGGACCGGCTCGCTACTTGATCCTCACTTGGCCGGCAACCTGAAGGCCACGCAACTCAATGTCGAAGTGCCTGCCAGCCTGAGCGCCAGCTTCGCTCCCAAACAGCCTGCCGCGCCGCAATTCTTCCGTTTGGACGCGGTTGAGGCCACCGGCAGTTACTCGGCAGCCCGCATTGATATCGCGAGCGGCCTGCTGCGCCGCGGGAACGCAGAGATATCTCTCACTGGCAGCATCACCGCCGGCCTCCCGACAGTTGCAGCCGGCGTCAAGCGCGGTCGCGCAGCATCCGTTCCGTCATTTGCAACCAATTCACTGGTTCATCTCCGGCTGCGCGCCAACCAGTTGAATATGCAAGATCTGCGGCCGTTCACCGGCCCAAATCTGCCCGTTACGGGCTCACTCGGCGCACAGGTTCAGGTCGATGGGCCTCTGCACGCCCTGGTAGGTTCCGGCTGGCTCGAGTTGGACAATGGCAACGTCTATGGCGAACCCGTAAGCCGTATTCGTGCGCAGGGCACGATAGCCAATCAGGCCATCAGGTTGACCTCGGTGACCGTGAACGATGACGCCGGAAAGCTTGCCGCCACCGGCAGCTATGACCTCCAGTCCCATCGCTTTCAGTTGGACGCCAAGGGCGCGGGCATTGACGTTTCTCGCATCCAATGGCTGCGCAACCACGATTTGGCGGTGAGCGGCAAACTGGGGCTTTCCGTGCAGGGCTCCTGCACTTTCGATAACCCGTGCCTTGAAGCCCACGCCACGCTGGCCGGACTCACCCTGAACGGCGAACCGCTGGGCAGCCTGGAATTGACGGCTCACGGCGCGAACCACGCCGTCACCTACGACATCACAACGCGCCTGGAAGCCGCTGAACTCGCAGCACATGGCCAGACCGCGCTCGGCGGCGATTTTGCCACTCATGCCAAACTCGATTTTTCGCGGTTGAACATCGGCGCGCTCTTCAAAATGGCTCACATCAACGGGCTCACCGGGGAGTCGTCCCTGGCAGGCACGGTGATCATCGATGGACCTTTGGCGCGGCCTGACGAGTTGCGTGGCGAAGCGAAGCTCGACCAGATGGAGGTCACTCTCTCCGGCGTTCATCTGAAAAGCGAAGGCGGCGTCCATGCCACGCTCGCCAATGCCGTCATCCATCTTGATCCCCTGCATGTCATCGGCGAAGAGACCAATCTGCACGCTCAGGGCAGCGTCTCACTCAAGGGCAGCCATGAGCTGGATTTCGCCGCCAACGGGGCTATCAACCTGAAGGTGGCAGAGACGCTGGACCCCGATCTGACCGCCAATGGAGACACCACATTCCAGGTGGAGGCGCACGGTCCGCTGATGAATCCACGCCTCAAGGGCCGCATCGACATTCAAAACGCGTCTCTCTCTCTCGAAGACCTGCCCAACGGCTTGAGCCAGTTGCATGGAGCACTGGAGTTCAACCAGAACCGCCTGGAGATCAAGTCGCTGACGGCCATGACCGGCGGCGGCCAGCTTAGTGTTGCCGGCTACCTCGCCTACCAGCACGGCATCTATGCCGATCTGACGGTCACCGGAAGTGGAATTCGCATCCGCTATCCCCAAGGTGTCAGCTCACTGGGAGACGCATCGCTTCGCCTGCAAGGCCCGCAGAGCAATCTGCTGCTGTCGGGTGATGTGCTCATCACCCGCTTCACGATTAGCCCTGACCTGGACATAGCTGCGCTGGCCTCGCAGGCCAATACGATCGAGACCATCGCGCCCCCCAACGCCCCGTCCAACCACGTGCGCCTCGACGTGCACATCACTTCGTCGCCGCAGTTGAACTTCCAGAACGCCTACGCCAAGCTGGCCGGTAACGTCGATCTGCGCCTGCGCGGCACAATTGCCTCTCCATCGCTGCTGGGCCGCATCTCCATCACTGAAGGCAGCAGCATCATCGCCGGAACCCGATATGAGTTACAGCGTGGCGACATCTACTTCACCAACCCCGTCCGCATTCAGCCCCTGATCGACCTCACCGCCACGGCCCGCGTAGAGGACTATGACATTACCCTCAGCCTGCATGGCACTCCAGACAAACTGGCGGTTTCTTACCGCTCCGATCCACCGCTGCCGGAGGCCGATGTGGTGGCGCTGCTGGCCTTGGGTCGCACAGGAAATCAGCAGCGCCTCTACACCCAGCAACAGGAGGCGGCTGGCACAAGCCCCGCCACCGATGCCCTGCTCGGCGGTGCGCTCAACGCCACTGTCAGCTCCCGTGTTCAAAGGCTTTTCGGGGCCGGATCGGTGAAGGTGGACCCCAACTACCTCGGCGTCCTGGGCAACTCCACCTCGCGCATCATCGTCGAGGAGCAGTTGGGCACCAACGTCACGCTCACCTACGCCACTGACGTAGACACAACAGGCCAGCAGTTGATTCAGGCCGATGTCGCCGTCAACCGCCATATCACCTTGCAGTTGGCGCGTGACGAGTCCGGCGTCTTCTCCGTGGTTATCAAGGCCACCCGCCGGTTCAAATAACCATTTATGATGGAGGTAAGACAGGAGAAACAGCTTGAGTACCTCTATTAGCAGCCGGCTGAGGGCTGTACCGGTTCTCACGTGGATGGTGCTGATTGCGCTGGTTCTCCGTCTGGCTCTGATTCCGTTCAACAGCTTCCTCTTCGAAGATCTGATGGACGCCAACCACATACACGCCTGGGAACAGGGCAATGTGGCGCGGGCGTTGCTGGCAGGCCAGGGCTTCGGCAGCCCGTTTGTTTCCAACCAGCCCTCGGCGATCATGCCGCCGGTTTATCCGCTCATTGTGGCTGGATTCTTTCGTCTATTCGGCATTCACACCGCACTGTCGATCTTTGCCATCCACGCATTCGACTGCGTGATTAACTCGCTCGCCTGCATTCCCATCTTTCTAATGGCCCGACGCAGCTTTGGCGCGCGTGTGGCGTTGTGGGCGGGCTGGGTATGGGTTTTTTTCCCATACGGCATTTACTTCTCCGCGGCTTGGGCCTGGTCCACGCACCTGCTTCTTCTTTGCCTGTGCTGGATGCTCTATCTGGCGCAGGATATGGAGCGCTCGCCGGGGCTTGCGTTATGGGCCGGCTTTGGAGCGCTCGCGGGCTTTGCGGCGCTCACTGAGCCGTCCGTTCTCGTCGTGGTTCCCTTTCTGCTCTTGCTCGCTGCCTGGCGGTTGACGAGCGCGGGGAAACGCTGCCTGATGCCGGGGCTTGTGGCTTCGATTACTCTCGCCGCGGTGATTTCGCCCTGGATGATTCGAAATGCCCTGGTCTTTCACCGCTTCATTCCCATGCGCGACAGCATGGGGCTGGAGATGTGGATGGGCAACAACGGCCGCTCCCTTCACTGGACGAACAACGACGAACATCCATTGCACGACGCTGCGGAGCTGGCCGATTACAACGCCGGCGAGTTGGCCTACATGGACCACAAAGCACACCTGGCCGACGCATATATTCAAGGCCATCCCCGCTGGTACGCCTGGATGTGCGCCCGCCGAGCCGTTTATCTGTGGACCGGCTACTGGAGCTTCAATCCCCAATACTTGGCCATGGAGCCGACCGACCCGGAAAATATCCCGTTCGCGAGCGGCCTGACGCTGCTCGCGTTTCTCGGACTGTTTCTGGCGTGGCGGCAGAGGCCATTCGAAGCCATTCGCTATGGCGGAGTTCTCATGTTGTTTCCTCTGATGTACTACTTCATCCACCCGGAAGCATACCGTATGCGTCCGCTCGATCCGCTGATCATAATCTTGGGCTGCTTTGCGATTCTCGCGCTGCGTGAGCGGGCTGTTGAACGCAAGAAGAACACTACGGCTTTCGAAGCGGCCAGCATCCTGAAATAGGCTTGATCCAAAGTGGCTAATCTATCGCGCCTAATGTCGCAAGCCTTGCATTTTGAAAGGGTTTTTTACCGAAGATCGTTTGGAAGATGCTTTCGTAAGTCATCCTTTTCGCCCCATCAGCTCACAATTTATTTGGAGAATTTGTGCCAAAATCAACAGGCGGTATTCCCGCCGCGACCATTGCGCGAACGAATGAGGAGGAGTGTGAACATGAACAGGACGGTGCGTACTTCCAGGATCGCGCTCGTTCCGCGCCGATCCAATGACTGGAACCACACACCTGCATGCGTCTCCACGGCAGCGCCCCGGCAACTGCCAGAACGATAACAGCCGGCTCGATGGGCTGGCGATAATCCATCAGCGGATGAGTGATGTAATACGTCAGCGGAAAGATGGCGATGAGCACCAGATATGGCAATACAGCAGTGCGGCTCTGCCGCCAGAAGCGGCGAATGCCCCGGAGCATTAGCAGTGTGATGCAGCCTACGTAGAATATATTTCCCGGAGAGTAGGGCTGTTCCCTTAACTCTTGTGCGGAAAGGCTCCAATAGCCGGTCCAATAATAGAAAAAGCGGCGCATCGTTTTACCCGCAAAGAATTCCGGGTGCTGTTTGAGGTAATCAATGGCCAAGGCGTGTTTTTCCTTGAGAAATGCCGGTTCGCCCATACTGAGCCACTTCTTCATCTCAACTGGATTGGAGTTTGGATGCGCGGAACTCGGATCCAGGGAGGTATCGCCGGAGTTATCGTCATAAACCTCCAGCCAGAAGTTATCACGCACCGGGCAGAGAATGCCCAGGGCTCGGTAGTTGCGAACGGTCCACGGGGTGAGAACGGCGATAGCTGCGAAGGCAGTGAGCGTGCCATTGAGCAGCCAGCGACGGCTGGACCAGCGCGTCTTCCACATCGCCAACAGGAGTAGAAACGGCAGCGTGGAGAGCGTCGAGGGATTGGAGAGAGCGGTGACGCCGAAGAGTGCGCCCCAGCCCATCCATGCAAAGAAATTCGTGGTGTGGTGAATGCGCTGCGCGATGCAAAAACAGGTAGTGAACAACAAGCCGGTCAGGGAGTACTCCCAAACTCGGCCGGCGGAAAAGTAGATCGCAAACGGATAAAATGCCCAGACCCAGGCTGCAACCTTTGCGCCGCGCGCACCGAGAGAGTATTTGGCGCTGAAGTAGACCGGGATGCATGTGAGGGCGCTGAGCAGACTGTTAATGGAGAGGATGGCGAATCCCGAGGTGACCGTATAGATCCCGAAGAGCCGGAAGACCAGGAAAAGCAGCACGGGGTAGAGCGGCGGTTGCATGGCCGTGGGTCCGCTCCACGGATAGTACGGCGAACTGAATCCGTGGCCGCTAGCCAGTGCGCGCGCGATCCATCCCATCTCAAAGCCGAACTGCGGGTGCGACAAATATTCTTCCGCGTAGGGAAGGTCGCGATACACAAAGCAGACCACCGCCATGCGTATGGCAAAGGCCATAATGATGATAAGGGGAAGCAGCCAGCGCGACGAGCCTCTTCGTCCCGCCGGCGCAGTGCAGCCAGAAGATGTAGACATATTTTCATTCTAATGGACATTCGCACGGACCTGTCTCCGCCCATTCCGGGGTTTTCGTCCCGCCCACCCCATGGGCCCGCAACTTTTCCCGGAAATTTGTGTCAAACTCAATACGCGGCCTTCGCGCCGCGATGATTGCGCGAACGAATTATGAGGAGTGTGAACATGAAAAGGACGATGCGTACAACCAGAATCGCGCTCGTAACAGCCACACTCGCAGGGACTCTTTGGGGCCTTCCTCAAGGTCTTCTTACTGCGGCGCAGCCCTTGGACTCCAGCGCAACCGCGCAGGCAGCCGGCCCCCAAGCCGGTGGTGCCGCTGCCCGTCTGAACAAGAAGGAATTTCGTGAAGTGAAGGTGACCGAGAACCATGGCATTGTCACCCTGACCGGCACTGTGGACCTCTACGCGTACAAAGCGGAGGCCGACAAGCGCGTGCGCAAGACCAACGGTGTAACTGCAGTGCATAACCTGATCGAGGTCGCGGGTCCCAATCTTCCCGACGAAGTACTCGGGACCAAAATCGTGGACAAGCTGGCCTATGACCGTGTCTTCTACGGCAACGCATTCAACGCCATCAGCGTCAGCGTTCAGAACGGCGCTGTCACCCTCGGCGGTCACGCCCTCTCATATAACTCAAGGAACTCCGCGCTGGCCCTGGTCGATTACTTTCCCGGCGTCAAGGACGTGTACGACAGGATCGAGGTCGATCCCGTCTCTCTCTTTGACAATCGGATTCGGATGCAGGTCTTCCGCGCCGTCTACGGCTTCCCTTCTCTGAACCGGTACGCCATTGACCCCGCCAAGCCCATCCGCATCTCGGTGCAGAACGGCCACGTCGAACTGTACGGAATGGTGGACTCTGAAGGCGACAAAAACACAGCTTTTATCCGCGCTAACGCTGTTCCCGGCGTCTTCGACGTGAAGAACTACCTACAGGTCGCCGACCAGCCCGCCAAGAAGCAGAAATGAGCGGCGCATTATTCGCGCTGTATAGCAAACAAAGCAGTCGCGGGATAATCTTTCAATTCTCCCGCGACTGCCTTTCGATTTTGCCGTAGCTTCCCGATCAGCCGCTTAGAACTTGACAGACGGAGCAGTGCGCGCTGCTTCGGGCGCCTCGAAAAACGCGTTGTTCTCGTGAAATCCTGCAATGCCGGCCCAGATGCTGTTGGGGAACTGGCGCACAAACGTGTTGTACTCGCGCAGCGCGTCGTTATAGCGTTTGCGCGCCACGCTGATGCGGTTCTCTGTCCCCGACAACTCGTCTTGCAAGCGCATGAACTGGTCGCTCGAGCGCAACTGCGGGTAATTTTCGGTGAGCAGCAACAAGCGCCCCAGTGCCGAATCCAGCTTTCCATTGGCAGCAATCTTGCCCGCCGGTCCCTGCGCATTCAACATGCCAGCCCGCGCGTTGGCAATGTCGCCGAAGACCGTGCTCTCCTCTTTGGTAAAGCCCTTCACGGTCTCCACCAGGTTGGGAATCAGGTCAGCACGCCGCGCCAACTGCACGTCCACATCCGCCCACGCGGCCTTCACAATCTCATCGTTGGTCACCATCTGGTTCTTGGCGCTGACATAGCTGCTGAAGACCATCAGAACCACCAGAACCAGAACGCCCACCACTCCCAATGCAATCCAAACTCCCTTGCTCATACTGTGCTTTTCTCCTCCGGCCCGCCCTCAAGCAAGCCCTTCACCAAACTTGAAAACCTGCGCACTCCCTACTCAGAGAGCCCCATCCTTTCGCGCCTTTTGCGAAAGGATGGGAAACTAAAATCCATTCGGCCCATCCAGACGACAACCTACCAGCTTCCCCCGGCTCCGCCGCCGCCAAACCCGCCGCCAAAGCCGCCGAAACCACCAAATCCACTGCCGCCTGAGTCTCCTCCGCCGCCAAATCCACCACCACCGCCGAAGCCGCCGCGAAAGCCGCCACCCAAAAAACTGGAGAACAAACCATAACCCAGCAGCAGCCTGAAAATGGAAGAGCCGCCAAAGAAGATCAGCAGGAAAATCAACATAATCAGTTTGCCAATCACGCGGCTGTGCCGCATCTGGCTCACCGGCTCGCTGGCCGTCACCGGCTCGTCCTGCAGCGTCACCTTGGCGTCGGCTGCGATCACTTGCGCAACCTCGCCCACGGCCTGAGTCACCGCGCCGTCATAGTCGTTGGCGCGCAGCGCCGGAACAATCTCCCGCCCGATGTCGCCCACCTTGCCGTCGGGCAGAATGCCTTCCAAGTCGTAGCCGACATCAATCCGCCTCTTATGGTCGTCGACGGCCAAGAAGACCAGGACATCGCGGCCCGAACCTTTCTTGCCCATCTTCCACTTATCTTCAAGTGCGCCGGTAAATTCGGCCGGGTCGTCGCCATCCAGTGTGCGGACTGTAACCACGGCAATCTGCGCATTGGCCTTCGAGTGGTCAAGCTGGGCGCAAAGCGAGTCCAGCCGCGCCACGGCCTCTGGCGACAGCACGTGGGCAAAGTCGCTGACGTAATCTGTGGGCTGAGGCAGGTCCTTAACCTGTTCAGCTTGAGCAGCAATGCCGAAGACGGAGATGCAAGCTGCCAGAAGCAGCACGAAGACAGCGGAATGTATGCGGCGAAAGCCCTTCATCGCTTCTTATTGTACGTGGAGGGCGCCTGGAAGGTTCCAATTGCACTGCCCGCACGAACTACACTAATAAGGAAATGACTCAGAATCAGCCCCCCATCGCCCGCAGGGACCACAAGGAAACTGCCCTGCTTGGCACAGTGCTCATCGATGACTACGGCTGGCTGCGCGACAAGCAGAACCCCGAAGTCAGCGCATACCTCGAAGCCGAAAATGCCTACGCCGAGGCCGAAATGGCGCCGCTCAGCGGCCTGCGCGATCAGCTCTATGACGAGATGCTCTCGCACATGAAGCAGACCGACGTCTCGGTTCCATTCCGCGATGGTCACTGGTGGTACTTCGCGCGCACCGAGGAGGGCAAGCAATATGCCACTCACTGCCGCAAGGCCGCCACGGACCGAGACATTTTGGGTGCCCCATCCTTGCGCCTTTTTTCTGGCGCAAGGGTGGGAGACCAAGAACCTCAACCGCCGCCGGATCCGCCTGAACAGATCATCCTCGACGGCAATCAATTGGCCGAGGGCCACGCTTTCTTCGCCATAGGCTCGACCGACATTACTCGCGATGGCCGTTGGCTGGCCTACTCCACTGACACCACCGGTTTCCGCCAGTACACGCTGCACATAAAAAATCTGGAAACCGGCGAGACCCTTTCGGGCGGGGTCGAGCGCGTAGGCTCAGTCGTCTGGGCCTCCGACAATCGGACTCTCTTTTACTCCGTCGAAGACGAGGAGCAGAAACGCCAGTACCAGCTTTGGCGGCACACGCTGGGCACGCCGCACACAGACGATGTGCTGGTCATTCAGGAAGACGACGAGCGCTTCAATCTCGGCGCGGGACGCACGCGCGACGGCAAGTTTATTGTGCTGGAATCGGCCAGCCACATCACCACTGAATCGCGGGTTCTCGCGACCTCCGATCCCGAGGGCTCGTTTACGCTTATCAGCCCTCGCGAGGATGAGCACGAGTACTCCATCGACCATCGCAACGGCCTGTGGTTCATCCGAACCAATGATCGCGGACGAAACTTCCGCCTGGTCACTGCGCCGGTGGCCACGCCTGGCCGCGAACACTGGACCGAACTTATTCCCCACCGCGACGATGTGATGCTTGAAGAAGTGGACCTCTTCGCCGGCTTCTTCATCGCCTGCGAACGCGAAGATGGCCTGCCGCGCCTTCGCGTGTGGCGCTTCATAAGCGACGGGCCGGAAGCCGCAAAATCCGGCGAAATCAGTTTCCCCGAGCCGGCTTACAGCGCCCAGCCCCATATCAATCGAGTTTTTGATACGCCCACATTCCGCTACTCCTATCAATCTCTGGTGACGCCCGCTTCCGTCTACGAGTACGATGTGGCCACAGGCGCATCCAGGCTGCTCAAGCAGCTTGAGGTTCCCGGCGGCTTCGACCGCACGCTTTACGCAAGCGAGCGCGTTCATGCCACTGCGCACGATGGCGTGCGGGTTCCCGTTTCGCTCGTTTATCGGAAAGACCGCCGTCAGCCAGGCTGCAATCCCCTGTACGTTTACGGCTACGGCTCCTATGGCTACTCGTTGCCTCTGGGCTTCAGTTCCAATCGGTTGAGCTTGCTCGATCGCGGCGTGGTGATGGCCTATGCGCATGTGCGCGGCGGAGGCGATCTGGGCAAGCCGTGGCACGACGCCGGCAAGATGCTCCTGAAGCGCTCGACCTTCACGGATTTCATCGCCGCCGTCGAGCATCTGACCGCATCCGGATACGGCGACCCGGCGCGCGTGGCCATCGAGGGCGGTTCTGCTGGCGGCCTGTTGATGGGCGCGGTTGCCAATCTCCGTCCTGAACTTTTCCGTGCCGTCCTTTCCCACGTGCCATTTGTGGACGTGATGAACACCATGCTCGACGCGACGCTGCCCCTCACCGTTCCGGAATACGAAGAATGGGGCAATCCGAATGAGTCTGATTATTTTCTCTATATGTTGAGTTACTCGCCCTACGACAATCTGAAGGCGGCGAGTTATCCCGCGATGCTGGTGAAGACCTCGCTCCATGACAGTCAGGTCATGTATTGGGAGCCGGCCAAGTATGTCGCCAAACTTCGCACGCTCAAGACGGATAACAATTCCCTGCTGCTGGTGACCAATATGCAGGCCGGCCACGGCGGCTCCAGCGGCCGTTACGACTATCTGAAAGAGATTGCCTTCGACTACTCGTTTCTTCTTCGCGAGTTGCAGCTGGTGTGATTCTGAGTGGCTTTAGCGAATCGCGCGAAGTCGAAGGACCTGCACTTTATGCAGGATGATAGTGCCTGGGTTGCAAACAAATATACAATGAACTTCTGTGACACCACTCTAGGGCATTTTCAACTTAAGTGTTAACAGAATTCTGGGTGCCCCATCCATTTCGCGTAATTTGCGAAATGGGTGGGATAGCACATCTGTCCATTTCGGCAGTAAACATCAGAACCGAAAACATTCTTAGAACCTCTGCATTTTTACCCGCACCACTTCCGGCTTCTCATGGAAGCATAGGCCGCGGTCGGTTTCGTCGCCATTCCACAAACGCAGCGGCTTCCAGACGCCGTTCTCATAGGTGCCCTGCTCGGCAGTCACAATCTGGCTGTGCATCAACGGCAGCTTGCCAGCCAGATGGAAGGTAACGCTTGCGTCCACGCCCGTCACCAAAAACTCATCCGGGCCCAGTTGCGCCACCAGCGCGGCTCCGTGCGCGTCCTTCGTGCCCGGAGCTCGCTTTCCGTCGGGCTGCGGAAAACCGTAGGCGACCGTTGCCTGCCATTCGCCGAAATCGATCTCCTGCGTGATCTGTCCCGGCTCCTCGACGGCGGTCTTCAGCTTGCCCTCAAACTCCAGGCGCGCAATCTCCCGGCTCATGGGTGCGATGAGCGCGAAGTTGTCGGCGTGCGCCGTCCACGGTTGGTCGCCCAGAATGTTCCAGCCCGTCTGGTCCACGCCAAAGGGCGAGAATCCGATGGCACCATCCCCCAGCGCATAGAAAAAGAACCTTGCAAAGCTGTCGTCCCGGCCTGTCTCCGGAATCCACAATGGATTGTCCGGGCGATGATACGCCTTCATCGTCACGCAGTAAAAGTGCGAGTCGCCGTTGTAGATATCCGGCCCGATCATGTCGATTGAAGGCGCCAACGTCCGCCACAGGCCCACCAGCTTCTGCACCGCGCCGCCGCTGGGATAGTTGATTCCCGGCCGATCCATCTGAAGCTGCTCGGACTCCTCAATCGAACTGCCGAGCCATGCATTGATGTAGCACGGAATCGCAAACTCCTTCTTGCCCGCGGCGGCAATCTCGTTGATGTACTTCGCCTGGTGATAGACTTGGAAAATTTCATCGGCCTCCGCGCCGAAGACCTGCGTCCATATGCCGGGCTTCTTGCCGACCGCAGCCAGCAGATCGGCCGGAACCGGGCCGGCAAACTCCCGGTTTGACTCCGGCGAATTATCCCGTACGCTGCCGAGGTTGCCCGACTCATTTTCCACTTGGACGAGAATCACAGTGTGTTGCTCATTGTCGATTTGCTTCAGATGGCGCATCAGAGCCACGAATGCGGATTTGTCCGCCTCCAGCGTGTTGCGCGACATGGGAGAAAGCACGTCGATCGGCTCGCCATCCGGCCGGATGATGCGCGGAAAGCGCACGGTGTCGTTCTTTACCCAGCTTGGAACATAGTGCATCTTGCCGTTCTTCCACGTGCCGAACCACAGCAGCACCACGTGCAAATTGTGCGCTCGTGCTCCCTCCACAATCGCATCCACATTGGTGAAGTCGAAGTGGCCCGGCTGCGGCTCAAACTGCTCCCAATAAACCGGCGCCTCGATCGTGTTGGCGTGCAGAGTGGCCATCGACTGCCATACCTGCTCGAGTTCGCTGGGCCAAGCGCTGGAGTTGTGAATCTGGCCTCCAAGAATCAGAAACGGACGCCCTTCAACCAGCAGCGCATAGCGGCCATCCTTTTGCACCAGCCGAGGAGCTTCCACCCCTACAGCCTGCGGAAAAGCAGTAGAGGCGAGAAGAACGGCTGCGGCAAAAGTGGAAAATCGCAACAGAGCAGTAAGACGCATGGACAAATCACCCCGCTGCGAATGTAACCGCCGAGATTGATTTATGCAAGCCCTGGCATGGTTCAGGTACATCCACGCATTTCAGTTGGCGGCTACTTCGGCGCATCGATGCGGACCAGCAGAACATCGTGGCTGCTCAGCTCAAGCGGTTGACCGTCACTGAGCGTGATGCCCTTGCCGGTCCATAAGTCCTTGCCGGGCTGCGGTCCGTGCAGGCCGAGTTTAGCCAGGCTCAGATGAAACGGGTGAGTGGAGTAGCGATTGTCGCCGGCGTTCACCACGGCGATGGCCAGAGCGCCGCCCGCCAGATGTCGTACCCACACATCCACTTCGCCTTCGCTGTAAGCGCGCGTTCCCTGCCGGCCCAGGCGGTCCTGATCAATCGCGATAACGTCGCGGTTGGTAAGGATAGACTTGATATCCGTCTTCATGTTGGGCAGGTCGTTGCCCGCCAGAAGAGGCGCGGCCAGCATCGCCCACAGAGAAAAGTGAGATCGGTTCTCCGCAAGCGTGAGTTTTCCGTTGCCCACTTCGAGCATGTCAGGATCGTTCCAATGCCCCGGACCGGCATATTTTTCCAGCCCCGCCTGCTGGCTGACAATTGCGTAAATGCGGTCCCACTCGGGCCTGATGTCATCCGTCGTACGCCACAGGTTGCCGCCCACCGTCGGCGCCCACTCCCAGACAGCGTCCCATCCGTATTGGCAGAGCGAGAAAACGATGGGTCGTCCAGTACCCTTGAGCGCCTTGTCCATCTTGGCGTAAGCGGTCACCATCAGCCGCATCTGCGCGGCCTTGTCCTTGGGAGCCTGCTTCTGCATCACGTCAGAATTGAAGCTGCACAAATCGTACTTGAGATAGTCGATGCCCCACTCGGCGTAAAGCTGTGCATCTTGCGTTTCGTGGCCGAGCGAGCCTTCATACCCGGCGCAGGTCCTGGGACCGGGCGAAGAGTAGATGCCGATTTTGAGGCCCTTGGAGTGAACGTAGTCAGCCAGAGCCTTCATGTCAGGAAACTTCGCATTCGAGTGCAACACGCCGCTCACGTCGCGCTGCCCCTCCCAGGTGTCGTCAATGTTGACGTAAATGTATCCTGCGTCTTTCATGCCCGTAGCGATTAGCTGGTCCGCGGCCTCACGCACTCCCTTGTCATCAACTTTTTCTGCAAAATAATTCCAGCTGTTCCAGCCCATGGGCGGCGTTTGTGCCACCTCCTGCGATGTACCGTGGGCCGCCTGAGCTGCGGCTCGCGTCTGCCATGCGGCGTCATTCCGAAGGAACGCAAATGGGTAACTGATAGACGGAGCGGCGACCCGGCCATCCGCCGCAGCGGCGGTTACGCCGGTTTGGGAAAGCGCAATCGGCGCACAAGCCAGGGCGGCCGCACATAAAAGCGAAGCTGATTTCCTGAGGCGCATCATGTATGCAATATACGTCTGCTCAGAGGTCATTCGTAGAAGTAATTTCGGAATCGGCAATAATTTCTGAAAGTTAATTCATTTTAGCGATGGGCGCGGCACGAGTCAGATTATAAACGTGACCCAAAATCCGGAAGTTTTACCAATTGAAATCAGAGGTATAGTGACAGTCACCGAATTCAATGACAAGCCAGTAAGTCATGTCTGGATTTAGCCCACACCTTCTGCTGATTGTTCCGTGAGCCTCAAGGGCTGGTTGTGCGGATGCTTTTCGGTAATGCAGATCCAAGACCGCGAATGAAGCCGAGGCGCTCTTGGGGGTCAACCAAGGGCAGAAGAAACGGCAGCCTTGCGGCTGCCGTTTCTTTATTACCGGAGGGCGAGTTTCATTGTCTCTCACGCTTTGCGCAGAATACCTCAAAGTATGGGGCACCCAGAATTCTGTTAACACTTGGACCGAATGCGCTCCTTGAGCCAGATACGCTCTAGAAGGTAAAGCTGGCCGACATCTGTATCTGGCGCGGGCTGCCGATTGTGTGCGTGACGATGCCCAGGCCCGACGGACAGTTATAGAACCCTGCGTTCGGGCCGGCAAGGTTGGTGGTGCAGTTGTTAGTAGGCATCGGAGTTTCGCCCGCCACCGGGTAGGGGTTGTAGTTCTGATTTTGCGCTAACTCGTTGCCGGGAACATCGAAGCTGGTGGTGTTGGTCAGGTTGAAGACGTCGAAGGTGTACTTGAGGCTGTATTTCTCGCCGAGCGGCGTGGTCTTGACCAGCGAGGCATCGGCGCGCTTCTGGAATGCCTGGCGGAAGATGTTGCGCTGGCCTGAGCTGAATCCGGTTTCAAATGGGTCGGAGGCAGGGATGGCTCCGCCTAGGCCGCCTGCCGGAAGCAGCGGAATTGTGAAGCAGGCTGCATTCAACGCAGGCTGCCCGCCGCTTGGTACCCATGCGCCGGAAGCGCCAGTCCTGGCACTCTTGGGTGTGCAGCCGGGCGCCAGCGGAACGATGGGGTTAGTGATGCCGTTGGAGGTGGAATAGTAGATACTGCCGATGGAGCCGGAGAAGTCGATGATGCTGTAAGGCTGGCCGCTCTGCAACGTTGTGACGCCTACCAGCGACCACCCATCGACGAACTTGCCGAGGAGAGAATGTTCGTTGGCGAAGCCGGGAACTCGGAAGATGTAATTGAAGTTGATGACATGAGTGCGGTCGAAGTCGGATGAACCATAGCCGCTGCGCAGATTGAGAGGATTGTTACCGTTGTAGAAGAGGCCGAGGCCGCTCTGTTCGTCGAGTGCGTGCGACCACGTGTAAGAGGCCCCCACCTGAACGTCGTGGCTCATGCGCTTCTCAATGTGCGCCTGGAGCGCGTTGTAGGCATCCACGCCGGCAGCCTTGTAAGTGATGGACTCGGCGGCATATCCGATGTAGGGAACGCGAAGGTCTACATTGCCGCCTTCGTAGTTGGCCAGGTAACCAGTGCCTGTCGCGCTGCCCGGAGCCAGAGTCGCGCCCTGGACATTGTAGCCATAGCTGTAATTCTGTTGGTAGGCGCTGCCTGGGAGGGCGGGATTGCTGGGGGATACGATATTCGGCTGGTTGAACGGCACCGGAATGATCTGATGGCGGCCCAGATTGCCCACATAGCCAAGTTCGATGGCCAGATCGCTGCGTGGCTGCCATTGAATGTCAAGGGTGTAATTCATGGTGTAAGGCAGCTTGTTGGCGCGGTCGTAGATGCCCAGCGAGACCGGCTTGCCGTTATTGATAACGCCCTCGTCTCCCGTGCCTGTGTTCAGGATGCTGTACGCATTGGGAAGATAACCGCTGAGGTCGGAAGCCTTGGGATTGCTGGGTGGAGCAAGCGGCGTGGTTCCATAAGGATTTTCAAGATTGCCCTCGGCATTTGTGCCGCCGCAGGTGGGCAGGTAGCCTTCGTAGAAATATTGCGTTGTTGACGGGCAGACAGTGGCGTTGACGAAAGGGAGTTGCTGGTTGGCGCCGAAGGGACCGCCGGTGACGGAGCCGATGGCATAGCCGGGCGAGAGGTAGGTGAACAGCTCGCCGCGGTCGTAGTAAATGCCGCCGCCTGCGCGCACGACCACTTTGCTGTGGAATATTTCAGGCTGCCATGCGGCGCCGACGCGCGGACCGATTCCCCACTGGCGGCCGGTGAGAGTGGTGTTGCTCACGCCTTTGGTACCGTTGGCGTTGTTGCCGGCGATGATCAGGCCGGAACTTGTGATGGCTCCTTCGCCACCGTCGCCGTTGATGTCGTAGCAATATTCGTTGGGATCGCTGGTGCTGCAAGTGGTTGGATTGGGATTGGGATCGAAGTTGAAAATGCGGCCGTATTTCTCGGTAAGTCCGCCGTCCCAGTCGTAGCGCACGCCAGCTGTGAGCGAGAGCGTGGGAGTAACTTGCCACTTGTCTTGCACGTAGGTGCCAAGCTGATTGGCGCGGTAGTAGCGGTTGGCGTTGCCCTGCAGGAAAGAGGTGACGTAGAAGCCGGAAGATGAGCTGCCGGGCAGAACCTGGCCCTGAAGCATCTGGCTGAGGTCGTCCGTGGCAACTGTGCCGGTTCCAGTGCGCTTGTCAATGGTGTTGAGCTGGGTGTAAGTGTAGCTGGCTCCGAAGCTGACTGTATGCCTGCCCAGCGTCCAGATCGCGTTGCCGGAGGGAGCGAGGCGGTTCTGGAAGACGCCGGTGTTGGCGGACTGCGATTCCGCGTTAGGACCGATATTCAACACGGCATCTGCAGGAAGCCCGGCAGGCTGGAACTGACCCAGCACATTGTAGATGGAGACGCCGGGAAAATAGCTCGATCCGAACACGTTGATCGATCCGCTGGGATACGCGCCGCCGGGGATTGAGGTTGGACCGAAGGCCTGCGCGTTGTCGCCCCAGTTCTTCTCCCGGATGACGCCGAGAGTCTGGGTGGTGCTGAGGTTCGACTTGACCAGATATGAATTGATGATGGAGGCGACCTGCGCGCCTGAGTCGAGATGCTCGGTGAAACCGGGCACGCTGGAGTAGGAGTACGGCGCGGTGGTCGGATCGTGCTGGTAGAAATACTTGAGGCTCAGAGTGTCTTTCTTGCTGGCGTTGTAATCAAGGTCGGCCACCGCCAGATCTCCGATAAACCGGCCCGTGCCGGGGATGAAGGCGTTGTCAAGATGTGCGGCGGTGGGAACTTTGGGGTAGAGAGAGTCGTTGGGTACGAGCCACTTGCCGGGTTCGCCGGGAAGCGAGGGCGAGTTGAAAAGGGCAAGAGCGGTGGCGTCGATGTTGGCCGCGGTAATGTTTGGGTTGCCGACATTGGCGCCGAACGAGTAGTTGGAGAGCGCGGCAAGTCCAGCGGGAGAGCGATCGTCGGTGAGGCCGACGGGAACATCGAGGAACGAGTCGCCCAGCTCCTGATCAGAGACATGCAGGTGCTGGTAGGCGAGGAAGGCGAAGAACTTGTTCTTGATGATGGGACCGCCAACCGTGCCGCCGGCAATGTAGCGGTGGAGCTCGGGAACCTTATCGTTCTCTGGAACGTCTGGATCCTGATTCATGAAGAATGGAGCGGCGTTGATCCAGTTTGTCCCGCGATGAAAGTAAGCCGCGCCGTGAAAAACATTTGTGCCGGAGGCGGTGCTGAGGTCGATGTGTGCGCCGGAAGTGGATCCCTGCTGCGCGTCATACATGGAAGCATTTACGCGGACTTCCGCGATGGTCTCGGGCGCGGGCGTGGGGATGGCGTTGCCGATGGACAGATAAATGGAGGCTGCGGATGGGATGATCCCGCCGCCGCCGCCGGGGCTGGTCTGAACGCCGGTCGAGTTGATCACGCGCGCTGAAGAAACCTGGCTGGTGCTCTTTCCGTTGAAGAGATTGCTGGCGTCAACGCCGTTCAGCAAAAACGAATTTGACGTGTCGCGCTGGCCGTTGGCCCAGATGGGCGCGTTTCCCAGGCCGGAATTGGCGCCGGTGCCGCCGCTCAACTCAGCGGAAACTCCGGTGGATTGCGTCGCAAGGCCGGTAAAACTCCCCGTGGCCAGCGGCACAGATTCAATCTCCGTTTTGTCCATGACGTAACCGACCGTGGTGTCCACGGCGTTCATCAGCGGCGAGCCTTCCACTTCGATGGTTTCGCCCTTGGCCGCGGCAACTTTCAATTGCGCATTGAGCGTTGCGGTACGATCAGCCTGCACGGTAATGTGCGGCGTCCTCTGGATATCGAAGTTCTCTGCGTTGAAGGTGAGCGTGTAGGTTCCGATGGGCAGGTTCACGAACACATAGGCGCCGGAGCCATTGGTGTGCGTGGAGCGCGTCAGCGCGGTTTGTTCGTCCACCACCGTGACCTTGACGCTGGGAAGCACGCCTCCGGAAGAATCTGTCACCTCTCCTGTAATGCCGCCAAGCGTCTGTTGTGCCAACAGGGTTGAGCTAGACAACACTGCGGTCGCCGTAATGGCCAGCAGCCAGAAAAGCAGGGAGGAAATGTGACGCAAAGAGATTTTCAAGATCGTCGCCTCGGATATAGAAATTACGCCCCTCGGTTTTTGAACTGTGCCAAAAGTGGCTGAATGGGGGGTATAAATCACGGTTGCTGACGAATGCGTTGGACAGAGAAACTGCCTAAGCCGCGCGCGCCTCTGGTGTTGAATAAAATTGACCCACTGATTAACCAAAAGATAACATTCAATCCGTAAAGATCGGCTAAAGATTATGGTTGCCGCGCCGTTTTATGGTGGAAAAGTAGACATTAACCTGCCGGAATCCTGCCCGCGCTGGAACGCACTTCATGCGCGGGTATCGAGAACAGGCTTCAGTGGGTTCCGAGATAGATAAAGCGCGCCAGAAACAGCGCAGCCAGCAGGTAGAGAAGCCATTCCTGGCTGCGGAATTTCCCGGCGGCCAGGTGAAGAACAGCCCACGCGATAACGCCGAATCCGAGGCCGTTGGCGATTGAAGAGGTGAACGGAATCAGCACCATGGTGAGGAACGCTGGAACCGCGATGAGCGGCTGATGCCAGTGAATCTCGCTGATGGTGGAGAGCATGAGCGAGCCAACCAAAATCAAAGCAGGCGCGGTAGCCGCGGGCGGCACGATGCCGACAAAGGGCGCAGCGCCGATGGCGCACAGAAACAGCAGCCCAGTCACAATGGCAGTAACGCCGGAACGGCCTCCGGCAGCCACGCCGGCCGTGGACTCAACATAGCTGGTCACTGTCGAGGTTCCGGTGAGCGAGCCGAACACGGTGGCCGTCGCGTCGGCAAACAAAATATGGTTCAGCCGCGGAATCGTGTGATCGGCGGAGATCAACCCCGCGCGCTTGGATACGGCCACCAGCGTGCCGAGATTGTCGAACAGGTCCACAAAGAAGAATACAAAGACGATCTCGAGAAGACCCGTCGAGAGCGCGCCGCGAATATCAAGTTTGAAGGCGGTGAGGACCAGCGCGTGAAAGCCTCCGGGAGATGAAGTCCAATGGGTCAGCCCCAGCGCCCACGCGGCGCCAGTGACGGTAAGCACTCCGATGAGGATGGCGGCGCGGACCTTTCTCACTTCCAGAACGACCATCAGGATGAGTCCGCACAGCGCCAGTGCGGTGACGGGGTTGCGGATATTGCCCATCGTAACCAGAGTCTGAGGGTCGGCCACCACAAGGCCGGCGTTACGGAAGCCGATGAGCGCGATAAACAGGCCAATGCCGCCGGCCACGGCAGCGTAAAGCTCGTGCGGAATGGCGTGCAAAATCATCTGGCGGATGCCTGCGGCGGTGAGCAGGAGGAAGATGACTCCGGAGAGGAAGACCGCTCCCAGCGCCGTTTGCCATGGAATGTGCATCTTCAGGCAGACGACGTAAGTGAAGTAGGCGTTGAGGCCCATGCCGGGGGCCAGAGCGATTGGGTAGCGCGCCACCACGCCCATCACGATGGAACCAAAAGCCGCCGAAAGGCAGGTGGCCGCAGTCACGGCGGCCAGCGGCATTCCTGCGGCGGAGAGAATGGCTGGATTGACCAGCACAATGTAGGCCATGGTCAGGAACGTAGTGACTCCGGCCAGAATCTCGGTGCGCCAGTTGGTCCCCAGACGCGTGAATTCAAAATAGCTTTCCAGTCGATTGAGCATAGGCGGGTATCTCTAGAGGAACACATCGGGGCGGGGATGGAAAGTGATTTGGAGGCGCTGATGACGAATTTTGACGGGCAGACGAGGGAGCGCGAACTGCTCGGCGCCTGCATAAACCATCGAAGAAAGCTCTAAGCAACCTCCCAAAAAGCCTTTGCTCTAATGGCGCATATCCTCAGGGGCTGAAGTGTCTGCGTGAGAACGCCCGCGGTTCCGACTGAGTGGGGTGTTCCGGTTAAGGTTTTCCGGCAGGCGGTTGTTTTTTTGGTGGCGCGCCGGGGCGAGTTTGCTGTTTTCGGTTGCGGCTC
>Ga0182016_10000654_pt1 | contig 43061 bp, 36 predicted proteins | sample 712S2MmetaG_FD_120491 | JGI IMG/M metagenome (GOLD analysis project Ga0182016, IMG submission 120491) | Permafrost microbial communities from Stordalen Mire, Sweden - 712S2M metaG | ecosystem: Environmental > Terrestrial > Soil > Wetlands > Permafrost | place: Sweden: Stordalen | collected...
CGCCGGCGTCGAAGAGGTCGGTGAACCGCACGCCCTTCACCACCCGACCGGCATCGACGTCGAGGCACGGGATCACCCGGACGGTGCGCACGCGGCCACCCCTTCCTCGACCGTCATCCGCCCCTCGACGAGCGCCTTGCCGGTGATGGCACCGGTCAGCCGACGGCGCGAGCCGTCGGGGGCCGACACCTCCAACGCGGTCAGGGCCACGATGTCCGAGACCGAACCCACGCCCCCGGAGGCGATGACGGGCACGTCGGTGCCGGCCAGCACGGCGAGGAGCCCGTCGACGTCGGGACCCGTCAGCATGCCGTCCCGCTCGATGGACGTGACGACGACCGCCGCCAGCGCGGCACCGGCCACCTCGGCGAGCAGGTCCCCCACCGTGCGGCCTGATCCTTCCTCCCATCCGCGCACGGCCACCTCGGCCCGGCCGTCGGGCGTGCGGCGGTAGTCGAGGCCGAGCGCCACCCGGCCGGGGTACGCCTCCGTGGCCCGCCGCACCAGTCCCGGGTCGTCGAGCGCGGCGGTGCCGAGGACGACGCGTGCCGTCCCGCCGTCCAACAGCTCGGCGACGTCGTCGAGCGAACGCACGCCCCCACCGGTCTGGACGGGGACGTCCACCGCCGCGGCGATGGCGAGGACCGTGCCGCGGTTGACCGGACGGCCCGAGCGGGCGGCGTCGAGGTCGACGACGTGCAGCCACGGCGCACCGGCCGACGCGAAGCGGCGGGCCAGGTCCACCGGGTCGCCGTAGTCGCTCTGACGGTCGAAGTCCCCCTGGGTGAGCCGGACGGCACCGCCGTCGCGGATGTCGATGGCCGGGTAGAGGTCCATCAGGCGGCCGTTCGGCCGACGGCGGCCACGAAGTTGGCGAGGATCCCCAGCCCGACCGTGCCGGACTTCTCGGGGTGGAACTGGGCGCCCCACACCGGGCCGCGCTCCGCCGTCGCCACCACCTCGCCCCCGTAGTCGCACGTGGACGTGGTGTCGTCGGTCCGCTCCGGGGCGAAGGAGTGGACGAAGTAGACCCAGGCGGGGTCGGGGACGCCGGCCAGCAGGTCGGAGCGGCCGATGTCCAGGGTGTTCCACTGCATCTGCGGGTGCTTGACGCCGGCCGGCAGACGCCGCACCGTGCCAGGCAGGACGCCGAGGCCGGTGGCGGTGGGGTCCTCCTCGGAGCCCTCGTAGAGGAGCTGGAACCCGACGCAGATCCCGAGGAAGGGGATGCCCCGGGCCACCGCGTCCTCGGCCGCCGCCCCCAGCCCGGTGCGGGCGAGGGCCGCCGCGCAGCGGCCGAAGGCGCCCACCCCGGGCAGCACCACGCCGTCGGCGCCGGCCGCGTCGTCCGGGTCGTCCACCAGGCGGGCGTCGGCGCCCACGCGCTGCAGGGCCTTCTCGGCGGAGCGCAGGTTCCCGATGCCGTAGTCGAGGACCGCGATCACGGGGTCGGGCGGCGCGTCACAGCGTGCCCTTGGTGGACGGGATGCCCCCGCCCTCGACGCGCACGGCGTCCCGGAGGGCACGGGCCACGGCCTTGAACGAGGCCTCCACGATGTGGTGGGTGTTCCGGCCGGTGACCAGGCGCACGTGGAGGGTGACGGCCGCCGCCGTCACGAAGGCCCGCCAGAACTCCTCGGCCAGCTGCGGGTCGAACGGCGGGGTGCCGAGGCCCGGTGTGTCGGGGGCGAACTCGATCCCGTAGGCGAGGAAGGGTCGGCCGGACAGGTCGAGCGCGACGTCGACGAGGGCCTCGTCGAGGGGCAGGGAGATGGAGGCGAACCGGCGCACGCCCGCCTTGTCGCCGAGCGCCTCGGCGAACACGCCGCCCAACGCGATGCCCACGTCCTCGACCGTGTGGTGGGCGTCGACGTCGAGGTCGCCGGTGGCGGCCACCGTGAGGTCGAACCCGCCGTGCCGGCCGAGCTGGCTCAGCATGTGGTCGAAGAACGGCAGCCCGGTGCCGATGTCCGTGGCGCCGGTGCCGTCGACGTCGACCGAGACCTCGATCGAGGTCTCCTTGGTGGCCCGGGACACCCGGGCGGCACGGCGGGGCGTGAGAGGGTCGGCAGTGCTCATCGCAGGCTTTCGGTCAGGGCGGCCAGGAACCGGTCGTTCTCCTCGGGGAGCCCCACCGTCACCCGCAGGCAGCCGGTGAGGCCCGGCCACGACGAACAGTCTCGCACGAGCACCGAGGCAGCCACGAGATCGGACCACACCTGGCCGGCCGGCTTCGTGGTCGGGCGGAAGAGCAGGAAGTTGGCGTCCGAGGGCCACGTGTCGAGCGGCAGGTCGGCGAAGGCGGCGGCGATCCGGCCACGCTCCTCCGCCACGGCCGCCACGCGGCGCTCCATCTCGTCGACGTAGCGGAGGGCCAGCCGACCGGCCACCTGCTTGGCCGCGTCGAGGTGGTACGGGAGGGCGACCAGCTCGCAGGCGGCGACCACCTCCGGGTCGGCCACCAGGTAGCCCAGCCGGGCGCCGGCCATGGACCAGGTCTTGGAGAACGTCCGGACCACCACCACGTTGCGATGGGCCACCGGGTCGCCGGCGCGCAGCGCCAGCGCGGTCGAGGGGGCGAACTGCCCGTAGGCCTCGTCGACGACCAGGAGCCCGGGCACGAGGCGGGCGATGGTGGCCACGTCCTCCGGACGGTCGGCGCGCCCGGACGGGTTGTTGGGCGAGCAGAGGAAGGTGAGCACGGGGTCGGACGCGGCCACGACCTCGGCCACGACGTCGAGGTCCAGCGCGAAGTCGTCCCGCCGGGCGCCGGCCGCCACCGACGTCCCGGTGATCCGGGCGATGTGGCGGTGCAGGGTGTACGTCGGCTCGAACAGCGCCGCGGTGCGCCCGGGCCCGCCGTAGGCCAGCAGCAGGCACTGGAGCACCTCGTTGGAACCGTTGGCACAGAAGATCTCGTCGAGCGTCACGCCGTGGCTGTCGGCCAGGGCCTGGCGGAGCTCCACGGCCGCGCGGTCCGGATAGCGGTTGAAGTCGATGGCGGTGACGGCCTCGGCCAGTTCCCGCCGCCACGCCTCGGGCGGCGGCAGCGGCGACTCGTTGGTGTTGAGACGGACGTCGACGTCCACCTGGGCCGAGTGGTAGCCCTCCAGCGCGGCCAGATCCGGGCGGACGGGTGGCAGCCCGCCCGTCATCCCGGCCACCGCAGCCGGACCGACTGGGCGTGGGCCGGCAGGCCCTCCGTCTCGGCCAGGGTCTCGACGTGGGGACCGAGGGCGCGCACGGCCTCGTCGGTCAGGCTCACGGCGTGGATGTGCTTGCGGAAGTCGTCGACCCGCAGGGCGCTGGCGAAACGGGCCGTCCGGTTCGTCGGCAGCACGTGGTTGGGTCCCGCCAGGTAGTCGCCGATGCTGGCCGGGGCGTTGGTCCCGAGGAAGACCGCGCCCGCCGAGTCGATGTGCGAGAGGAGCGACGGGGCGTCGTCGGTGAGGATCTCGAGGTGCTCGGGGGCCACCACGTTCGACACCGCACAGGCACGCTTCGGACCGTCCACCAGGACGGCGTAGCCCCCCGATCCCAGTGTGGCCTCGAGGTCCGCCCGTCGCGGCGACGCGGCGACGATCCGGTCCACCGCGGCATCCACCCGGTCGATGAGCTCCTCGGACCAGGTGATGAGCCAGGCGAGCCCGTCGGGACCGTGCTCGGCCTGGACCACCAGGTCGATGGCGGCCAGCTCACTGGGCGTGTCGGGTCCGGCGATGACGACCACCTCGGAGGGCCCGGCGAACGCCGAGGCGACCCCGACGACGCCCGACACCTGCCGTTTGGCCTCGGCCACATAGCGGTTGCCCGGACCGACGATGACGTCGACGGCGGCGATGGACTCCGTTCCGTAGGCCATGGCGGCGACGGCCTGGGCCCCGCCCACGGCGTAGACCTCGGTCACGCCCGCCACGGCCGCGGCCGCCAGCGTGGCGTCGTCCACCCGGCCGTCGGGGCCCGGCGGCACGCACAGGACGATCTCGCGCACCCCGGCCACGTGGGCGGGCACGGCGCACATCAGGACGGTCGACGGATAGCGGGCGCGTCCACCCGGTGCATAGCAGCCGGCGCGGGCGACGGGCCGGATCAGGTGGCGCACGGTGATCCCACCGTTCGTGAAGTCGTCGGGCGCGTCGGACGCCTCGTGCGCGTGGTACGCCAGGATCCGGTCGTGGGCGACGTCGAGGGCCTCCTGCAGATCGTGCGGGATGCGGGCCAGGGCGGCGCTGATCTCCCCGGTCGGGACGCGGAGCTCGTCCAGCTCCACGCGGTCGAAGGTGGCGGTCAGTCGACGCAGGGCGGCGTCGCCGTCGGTCCGGACGTCGGCGATGATGGCCGCCACCGCCGCCGACGACCGGTCCTGTTCGTCCACCGGACGCGGCAGCAGGTCGGACAGCGCCCGGCGGTCACCGTCGAAGCCGCGTAGGTCGAGTCGTCGCAGGGCCATGGCCCGTCGATGCTACCGGACGCCCACCCGGCCCCCGGAGCCCCCGACGGGGGGGTGTGGTGCCGGGCGACGGCGGTCGATGGCCCCGGCGGATGCCATGATCGGACCATGGCCGCCACCTCCGCTGAACTGTCCTCCCTCGCCACCGCGCTCGACGAGCTGACCCGCCGGGTCACGGTGCACGCGGAGGCGGCGGACACGGCCAAGGACGAGGAGACGGCGCGCGAGCTGTTCGCCATCGAGCGGTCGCTGGCCAGCGCCAACCGCCGCCTGTCCCGGCTCGCGCTCGCCCTCCGTCGCCGCTGACCCCGGCCCGTCCGGGAGCGTGCACCGGAAGCTCACCTGGGGATCCGTGCCCGGACGCGGCGAAGGCACCCCGAAGGGTGCCTTCGCGCGAGCAGGTCGGGCGGCGGATCCCGATCCCTACTCTGTGGAACCAGTTGGCGGGAACTGGTTCGCCATTCATCTCATCACAAATCCCGCGCACATGCCAGTCACCCGCGTGCGAGAAATTCCGGAAGCGGACGCCCCGCCATGGATTTCGTGTGTTCTCCGACCGTCTGCTGCGGAATCCATCGCCACGACTGCGATAGACGACAGATGGACCTTCCGGGCGTAAACACGTGTTCCACCAGGAACTTCGAAACGGCCGGCGTCCCGGTGTCGCGCCCGTCGGCGGCTCCCCCACCCCGTGCCGCGCCCGCCCTGATCCACGGGTCAGGCCGCCGCCACGGCGCCCCCGAGCCCCGCCGACGGGCAGATGTCGGCGAGCAGGCAGCCCGTGCAGCGGGGCGACCGGGCCCGGCAGGTCGCCCGCCCGTGCAGGATCAGGCGCAGGCTGAAGACCCCCCGCTCACCCGCCGGCACCATGGTCCCGAGCGCGTGCTCGACCTTGACCGGGTCGGTCTCGTCCGTCAGTCCGAGGCGGCGCGCCAGGCGCTGGACGTGGGTGTCCACCGGCAGTCCGGGCAGGTCGAAGGCGACGCTGCGGAGGACGTTGGCCGTCTTGCGGCCGACGCCGGGCAGGGTCACCAGGTCCTCCATCCGGGTCGGCACCTTCCCGTCGAACCGCTCGACGACCGCGTCCGCCATGCCGAGGAGGCTACGGGTCTTCGCCCGGAAGAAGCCGGTGGGTCGGATCAGGGCCTCGACCTCGTCGACGGGTGCCGCGGCGAGCGACGGGGCGTCGGGGAAGCGCGCGAACAGACCGGGGGTGGTCGCGTTGACCCGTTCGTCCGTGCACTGGGCCGAGAGGATCGTGGCCGCCAGGAGCTGGAACGGGTCGGCATGGTCGAGGGCGCACAGTTCGGCGGCGCTCCCCGGAAAGGCCTCGGCCAGCCGCTCGTTCACGACGCGCGCCCGACCGGCGGGGGTGCGGGGTCGGCCCATGGGCGGAGGCTACCGGATGCCGCCGGCACCAACGTTGGTAGGTTCTCTCCCGTGGAGGCACCGGTGCTGGACGTCGTGGCATCGGTGGGACCCGGGATGCCCGACGAGGTGCGCGACCTCCTGGCCCGGCAGACGGCGAGCCGTGGACATGCCGGCCTGAGCGAGAGCCGGCTGCGCGCCCTCGATGCCGCAGCCCGAGACGACGGCGACCTGGTGGCCGCCTCCGCCCGCCGGGCGGACGACGGGGCGCTGCTCGGCTGGGCCCAGGTGGACGGCGGCGGCGGCGGCCGGGTACCCACGCTCGAGGTCGTGGCGCTCGGGTCGACCGGCCAGGAGGACGGGCCGCTGCTCGGGCGGCTGGCCGATGCCGCCCTGGCCGCGTCCGGCCGGCCGGACGGGTCGCCGGTGCGGTGGTGGGTCACCCACGCCGGCGCCGACGACGACGCGCGGGCCCGGACCCGGGGCTTCCGCGTCGAGCGCGACCTGCTCCAGCTGCGCTGCGCCCTCCCCCTACCCGGTCGGGAGGGGCGCGCGGCCCACCCACCCGTGACCACCCGGGCGTTCCGGGTGGGGGACGACGAGGAGGGCTGGCTCGCACAGAACAACCGTGCCTTCGCCGACCACCCCGAGCAGGGCCACTGGGACCTGCCCACCCTGCGGGAACGGGAGCACGAGCCCTGGTTCGACGCCGACGGGTTCCGGGTCCTCGAGGCCGACGGACGCATCGCCGGCTCGTGCTGGACCAAGGTCCACGCCGGCGAGTCGCCGCTCGGCGAGATCTACGTCATCGGCGTCGACCCCGACTTCCACGGGCGGGGCTGGGGCCGGGCGCTGACCGAGGCGGGATTCGACTGGTTGGCCGCGGCGGGCCTGACGGACGGGATGCTCTACGTCGATGCGGCCAACGCCCCCGCGGTCTCCCTCTACCGCTCATTGGGGCTCACCACCCATCACGTGGACCGGGCCTACCTCCGCGGATCCGTCGACGGCTGAGCCCGACCGGGCGCGCCCCTAGTGGGTGCCGACCAGGTGCCCGATGGAGTACGTGACCCCGGCCGCCCCCGCCGAGATCAGGAACTGGCGGGACGCCGACCAGAGCCAGGACCGCCCGGTGAAGATCGACAGGGCGGCGCCGACGGCCAGCGAGGCCACCGCACCCAGGCCGATCGACCACAGCGTGGCCTTCGTGCCGCTGGTGATCAGCCACGGCAGCAGAGGGATGAACGCCCCCAGGGCGAACATCACGAAGGAGGACAGCGCGGCCTGGATCGGATTGCCCGTCTCGCCCGGGGCGAAGCCGAGCTCCTCGCGCGCGTGGGTCTCGAGGGCCAGGTCGGGATCGCGCATCATCTTGACCGACAGCTCGTCGGCCATGTCCGGCTCGACGCCGCGACTGCGGTAGAGCGCGGCGAGCTCCCGCCGCTCGTCCTCCGGATCGGCCAGGATCGCCCGGCGCTCGACGTCGAGCTCGCGCTCCATGAGCTCGGACTGGGCCCGCATGGACACGTACTCGCCGGTGGCCATCGAGAACGCGCCGCCGACGAGCCCGGCGATGCCGGCCAGGCGCACCGACCCGGCCGACGCGTGGGCGCCGGCCATGCCGAGGATCAGCGAGACGTTGGACACCAGACCGTCGCTGATCCCGAACACGGCGGCGCGGGCCCCGCCGCCGCTGATGTTCCGGTGCTGGTGTTCCTCGTACACGCGACGATCGTACCGACCCGTCGCCGGTGAGGAGGCACTGCGCGCCGACCGTAGGCCGGCCTCAGAGCGGGCGACGCCGGGTGGTCCGTCGCCTCGGCGCTCCCCTACAGTCGGGCCCATGGCAACCACCGTGCAGGGCATCGCAGCGTTCAACGACCTCGTCGGACAGCACCTCGGCTATTCCGGATGGCACGTCGTCGACCAGGCGCAGGTCAACCTCTTCGCCGACGCGACCGGCGACCACCAGTGGATCCACGTGGACCCCGAGGCGGCCAAGAGCGGTCCCTTCGGCGGGCCCATCGCGCACGGGTACCTCACCCTGGCCCTGGCGCCGGTCTTCCTGGGTGAGGTCCTCGTGGTCGAGGGCATCTCGATGGGCGTCAACTACGGCTGCAACAAGGTGCGCTTCCCGTCCCCGGTCATGGTCGGCAGCAAGCTCCGGCTGGGGGCCGCCGTCGCCGAGGTGGAGGACGTCACCGGCGGGGTGCAGGTCGTGCTCGATCTCACCCTCGAGACCGAGGGCGCGCCCAAGCCGAGCTGTGTGGCCCAGGTGGTCTACCGCTACTACGCCTGACGGGACGACCCACCCGGCGCCGGTCGGGCCGGGGGCCCGCCCATAGGTGCAGGTCAGGCCCACTGTGGGTGTGCGTGCTCCGACAATACGAGCAGACACTCCTAGAGTGGGTGCATGGAGATGCGGGTCGAGCAGCTTTCGGCGCAGGCCGACGTGTCGGTGGACACCATCCGGTACTACCAGTCCAAGGGCCTGCTGGCCCCGCCCCGCCGCGAGGGACGGATCGCCTGGTACGGCGACGAGCACCTCGAGCGTCTCGGCCGGATCCGGTCGCTGCAGCAGCGGGGGTTCACCCTGGCCACCATCGCCCGCCTGGTGTCGGGCGAGCTCGACGCCGCCGACGAGGCGCTGCTGGGCCAGCTGACCGGCGTCACCCCGGCGGCCGGAGGCGCCGACCCCGGTGTGGTCGCCGACGGCGCCGGGGGCGAGGGGTCGACGCTGCTCACCCTGGCCGAGCTGGCCGACGTCACCGGGATGCCGCTCGCCCTGCTGAAGGCCCTCGAGGCGGAGGGTCTCCTCATCCCCACCCGGGTGGCGGGCCAGGAGCGGTACACCGACGAGGACGTGGACGCCTCGCGGGCCGGTCTGCGACTGCTCGAGTGGGGCATCCCGCTGACCGACCTCCTCGACCTGGCGCGGCGCCACAACGAGGCCACGGAGGCGACCGCCCGCCAGGCCGTGGAGCTGTTCGCCCGCCACGTCCGGGACCCGCTGCGCACCGGATCCCGGCCCGACGCGCTCACCCACGGCGACCCGGCCGGGGCCGCCGACGCGGTGGACGGCCTGCTGCAGGCGTACGCCGAGCTCCTCCCGGCCGTCAACACCCTGGTCGGCCACCACTTCACCCGGACCCTGGTGCGGGTGGCCCTCGACCACGTCGAACGGGAGGGCTCGGACCGCGAACGCGAGGCGGTCCGGGACCGCATCCGGGCCGAGGGCGGAGCCGCCGACCGGCGGGCCGTCGACGCCGGGAGCCCGGGCCGGTGAGCGGCACCACCGACTCCCCACGGGCCCCGGACGCCAGTCCGTCCTCGGTCGGCATCTCCCTCGAGGCCGCCGCCCGCGCCCGTGATGCCGACCTCCCGACGGGCGCCGCCAAGACCGAGCTCGTCCGCTCGATGTTCGACACCATCGCCCCCCGGTACGACCTCGTGAACCGCACGATGACGTTCGGCCTCGACGTGCGTTGGCGGAAGCAGTCGCTGCGGGCCCTCGGGTTGCCGGCGGGGTCCCTCGTGCTCGACCTGGCCTGCGGTACCGGCGACTTCCTCAAGCTGCTCCGCGACGGCGGCTACCGCGCCGTCGGTATGGACCTGTCGTGGGGCATGTTGGCGGCCAACCGCACCGGGCTCCCGCTCGCCCAGGCCGATGGGGCCGAGCTGCCCGTGACCACCGCCTCGATCGACGGGGTGACGTGCGGCTACGCGCTGCGCAACTTCTCCGACCTCGCCGGCGTGTTCGCCGAGTTCGCCCGCATCGTCCGGCCCGGGGGGCGCATCAGCCTGCTCGAGGTGTCCGAGCCCGATGCCGGCCTGCTCCGATGGGGCGACCGGTTCTGGTTCCGACGGGTGGTGCCGCTGATCGGGGGACTGCTGTCGGACCGTGACGCCTACCGCTACCTGCCCCGCTCGACCGCCTACCTGCCCGGCACCGGCGAACTCCGGACGCTCCTGGGCGAGGCGGGGTTCTCGGCGGTCAACCGACGGGCCCTGTCGGGTGGGCTGAGCCAGCTCGTGACCGCCACGCGGACCGGTCGCCCGTGACCCCCGTCCCGGCCCCCGCCACCTCCGACACCCGACGGGCGGCCGGGTCCGTCGGCCGTCTCCCCACCGTGACGGCCCGGCGGGTGGCGCTGCCCCCGGGGCCGGCCATCGACCCCTGGTCCCTGGCCGGTGACGACGGCATCGTCCTGGCCGACGGCGGGCGGGTCCTGATCGGCCTCGGCCGCGCCGTCCGCCTCGAGCTGCCGGGCGGGTCCGCCGACCCCGTCGGCGCGGCCCGGGCGGTGGCCGACCTGGCCGGCATCCCCTGCGACGACCGGCTGCCCCACGGGTCCAGCGACCTGCGTCCCGTGCTGGCCTTCGGCGCCCTGCCCTTCGACCGCCACCGCGCCACGGGGTTGACCGTGCCCGCCGTCCTGTACTGCCGGGAGGCCGACGGCTCGGAGTGGGCCACGGTGGCCGCCGGCCCGGGCGGAGCGCCGGACGAGGATCCGGGCCTCCTGCGCGAGCGCCTGGTGGCGCGGGCCCGCACGGCCCGGCCCGGCGACGGGCCCATCTCGTGGAGGATCCGGCCACGCACCACCGACGGCGAGTTCGAGGACCGGGTGGCGCAGGCCGTGGCCGCCATCGACCGGCACGAGGTCACCAAGGTGGTGCTCGCCCGACGGGTGGACGTCACGACCGGGCGCGCCCCGGACGTCCCCGCCGTGCTGGAGCGGTGGGCCGCACTCGAGCCCAGCTGCACCCTGTTCGCGCTGCCGACGCCCGACGGGCGGTTCGTGGGGGCCAGTCCGGAGCTCCTGATCGAGCGTCGCGGGCACCGCTTCCGGAGTGTGCCCCTGGCCGGCACCACCGATCGGGTGCACCCGGCCGACAGCACCCTGCCCACCGCGCTGCTCGACTCGGCCAAGGACACCGAGGAGCACCGGCTGGTGGTCGACGCCATCCGTGACGCCCTGGCACCGTGGAGCGAGGACCTGGACGTCCCTGCGCACCCCGAGCTGGTCCACCTCCACAACATCACCCATCTCGGCACCGCCATCGGGGGGACGCTGCGCACCCGGCCCGAGGGAGGGGTCCCGGACGCCCTGCACCTCGTGTCCCTCCTCCACCCGACCCCGGCCGTGGGCGGCGTGCCCCGCCAGGCGGCCCTCGAGCTCATCGACCGGCTCGAGGACGGGGCCCGGGGTCACTACGCCGGACCGGTCGGCTGGATCGACGGGGCGGGCGACGGTCGCTTCGTCGTCGGCATCCGGGCCATGACGGTGGACGCCGGTTCCGTGGCCCTGACCGCCGGCGTCGGGATCGTGTCCGGTTCCCGGCCCGAGGTCGAGTTGCGGGAGACCGGCCTCAAGTTCGCCGCGGTGTTCGAGGCCCTGGCCCCGGGCGTTCCGTTCCACACCACGACACCCGGACCCGGGGACGGACCCGTCAGCGACTGACGGCCGTCTCCCCCGTCTCCCCCGCCACCCGGGCCACGATCCGGGCCAATTCGTCCGGTGCGTCGCGGGCCACGAAGTGCCCGGACCGGGGGAGCTCGATGAGCTCGGCGCCCGGCACGGCGACCGCCAGCGTCCGCCCGGCCGAGGGGCGGACCACGACGTCCCACCGCCCGACCACCACCGCGGTCGGCACCCGGATCCCGCCCAGGGCGGCGTGGACCTCCGGCAGCTCCTGCAGCAGGGCCCGTTGCTCGGCCGCGAACGTCCGACGGTGGCGGCCGAGCGCCCCGCGCTCACCACCCAGCACCCCCCGATCGGGCAGGGTCGCCCGGACGGGGTCGCGCAGGCGCGCCGGCAGACGGGGCGTCAGGCGGCGCGCCCGGGGCAGGACCTCGCCCAGGGCCAGCAGCCCCGCCACGGTCAGTGCGTCACCGACCGCGGGCAGCCCGAGCAGGCGGTCGATGGCGTCCAGGCTGTCCGGTGTGCACGCCGCCCCGACCAGCACCAGTCCGGAGACGAGTTCGGGACGACGGACGGCGAGGAGGACGGCGACACCGCCGGCCCAGCTGTGGGCCACCACCGTCGCCGGTCCGCCGCCGTGGGCGCCCAGGAGGTCGGCGGCGTAGTCGACGTTGCCGGCGAACCCACGCGCCTCCCCCGTGGTGCGCCCGTACCCGGGGCGGTCCGGGGCGAGGACCCGGAACCGGTCGACCAGCCGATCGGTCAGCGGGTCCCACGAGGCCCCGGTCCCCGGCTGGCCGTGCAGCAGGAGGACGGTGGGCCCGGACCCCCGGTCCACGGTCACCGGGCCCGTGCCGGAGGGGCTCACCCGCACGCCGGCGGGGGCATCAGACGTGTTCGACCTGCCGGGAGCGGCGCAGGCCGCCGAACAGCCGCTCGATGCCCCACAGCGTCACCAGGCCCAGCGCCTCGACCACGATGAAGGTGGACATCTTCGACTCGCCGTCGACCCGGTCGACGAAGCGGATCGGCACCTCGAGGATGGATGCCCCCGCCTTGCGGGACTCGTACGTCATCTCGATCTGGAAGCCGTACCCCTCGGCCCGGACGGCATCGAGGTCGAGTCGCTCCAGGAGCGGGGCGGCGTAGCAGCGGAACCCGGCGGTGGCGTCCGACACCCCGAGGCCGAGCAGCGCGGAGGCGTAGAGGTTGCCGCCCCGGGACAGCAGCCGCCGGTGCCAGGCCCAGTTCGGGATCACCCCGCCGGGGATGTACCGCGACCCGATGACGAGCTCCGCCCCGTCCTCCAGGGGCGCCACCAGGCTCGGCAGGGCCTCCGGTTCGTGGGAGAGGTCGGCGTCCATCTCGATGCAGGCGTCGAAGCCGTGGTCCAGACCCCAGCGGAATCCGGCCCGGTAGGCGCTGCCCAGGCCGGACTTGCCCGCCCGGCGCATGACCTCGATGCTGCCCAGCTCCTTGCCCAGGATCTCGGCCTGGTCGGCCGTCCCGTCCGGGCTGCCGTCGTCGACCACCAGCACCGTGGCCTCCGGCAGGGCGGCCCGGATGCGCCGCAGGACGCGGTCGATGTTCTGGGACTCGTTGTAGGTCGGCAGGACCACCAGGACGGCCATCCGCGTAGCTTACGGGAGCGCCGGTGGCCGGACTAGTCGTGATCCGGGAGTCCGGGAGGCTTCGCGACCTGGGACTACCGCGGTGCGCTCGGCACCGGGGCCGGATCCCCGGTCCCGCCGGCCGCCACCGTGCCGTCACCGGGAGCACCACCCTCGGACGGCTGGGCCCGGGACCGCTCCCACACCTCACGGAACACGACCTGGATGGCGCCACCCACCGGGATGGCCACCAGCGCCCCCGTCAGCGCTCCGAGGCTCGACCCGAAGACTCCCCCGAGGTTGGCGCCGATCAGGACCGACAGCAGCACCCACAACGGGTTCATCCGCACCGTGCGGCTCATCACCACCGGGTAGAGGAAGTGGTTCTCGACGAGCTGGAACCCGATGAACACGATGACGGTGACCACGCCGGCCGTCGGTGAGTGCAGGAGGGCCAGGGCCACCGTCGGCACGCCGCCGATCAGGCCGCCGACGAGCGGGATCATGGCGACCAGGGCCACCCAGAGGCCGAGCAGGAGGGCGAAGGGGACCCCGAGGATCACCAGGGTGACGAAGACCACGAGACCGAACAGGAGGCCCATCGCCGCGGTGCCGAGCACGTAGGCCGTCACCGAGCGGGACACCGTCCCCGCCACGTCCGTCACGGTCCCCCGCAGGCGGGGGTTCATGTTGGCGAGCAGGCTGCGCCGCAGCAGGGGGGCCTCGAGCAGCATGAACAGCGACAGGAAGGCGATGGTGGTCAGCGCCAGGATCGTCGAGAAGACCGCCTTGCCCAGGTTGGTGCCCACGGAGAGCGCGGGCTTGCCGAGGTTGTGGGCGGCCTGCTTGAGGCGTGGTGCATTGGTCTGGACCCACTTGAGCAGCCCGAACCGCTGCAGGGTGTGCGCCAGCCAGCCATGGCCCCGCTGGACCTGGTCGACCATGGTGGGGAGACGCTCGGCGACGTGGGTGAGGGAGTTGACCAGCGGATAACCGAACAGGGCCAGCAGGCCGGCGAAGATGCCCACCGCCAGGGCGAAGACGACCCCCACGGCGGCGCCCCGCCGGAAGCGGTGGCGCTGCAGCGCCACGACGGCCGGATTGAGCACCAGCGCGAGGAAGGCGGCGATGAGCGTCCACAGGATGACTTCCCGCAGGCGGCCGAGCAGCCGGTACATCACCCACGTGGCGATGACCACGAGGTCCACGGTGAGGATGGTGCGCAGCGGTACGCCCCGGGCCGACGCCGCGGCGAACAGCCGCTCGCGGCGCGGCGCGTCGGGCCCCACCTCACGGTCCTTGCGCTCGACCGACGACTCACTGACGATCGTCGGTGGGTCCAGGGGAGTCCCGTCGCTCTCCTCGCTCGGCACGGCCACGCACCCAGCATGGCAGGTCCGGGGGTGTCCTCCGTGCCAACATGGGGCGGATGGAGGCCGACACGGAAGAGGCACCGCGGGGTGGCGCGCGGCGCGACCGGTGGTGGCACCGCGGTCCCTTCGTGCGCCGTGACGTCCGGCTCAGCGTCGGCACCGTGCTCGTGTTCCTCTTCTTCTTCTACGTGGCGCTGCCGCTCCTCGCCGACCATCGCAGCCAGATCGGCGCCCTGGCCCACATCAACGTCGCCTACCTCGCCCTCGGCGTCCTGCTCGAGGTGGCGGCGCTCGTCGCCTACACACAGCTGACCCACTCGGTCCTGCCCCACGGCGGCCCGTCGCGCCGGCGGCTGTTCCGCATCAACCTCTCCACGCTGGCCCTGAGCCATGTCAGCCCGGGCGGCACGGCGCCGGGCACCGCCCTCGGCTACCGGCTCCTCACCCAGTCCGGGGTGACCGGCGCCGACACCGGATTCGCGCTCGGCACCCAGGGCATCGGCTCGGCCGTCGTGCTCAACGCCCTGTTCTGGTGCTCCCTGGTCGCCTTCCTACTGACCCACGGCTTCCGGGTCCCGGGGGCGCACGGGCACGGCTCGACGTCGGCCTCGATCCTCCTCCTGGTCGCCGCGGTCGTCGGCGTGGTGCTCCTGGGCGCCTTCGGCGGCCTGTTCTACCTGCTGACCCGCGGCCAGGAGCGGGCCCGTCTGATCATCCACGCGGTGGCCGCCCACCTCCGCTTCCTCGACGCCGACCGGTTCACGTCGCTCGTCGAGCGCCTGGCGCACCGGTTCGGCATGCTGATGGAGGACCGCGGGCTGCTGGCCCGGGCCGGGGGCTGGGCGGCGGCCAACTGGCTGCTCGACGCGGCGTCCCTGTGGGTGTTCGTCGCCGCCTTCGGCCACGTGATCTCTCCGGTCGACCTCCTGACCGCCTACGGGCTGGCCTACATCCTCGCCGCCGTGCCGATCACCCCGGGGGGACTCGGCGTGGTCGAGTTCGTCCTGGTGTCGCTACTGGCCGGCTTCGGCCTGACCGACGGGCAGGCGCTCTCGGCCGTGCTGGCCTACCGCGCCGTGAACTTCTGGCTGCCCATCCCCTTCGGCGGCCTGGCCTACGCCTCCCTCGAGCTGGAGCACCGCTCCGTGCGGATCCGGGTGAAGCGTCGGGTCCTCGAGCTGCAGGCCCGCTCCACCGAACTGCTCACCACGGCGTTCACCCGGACCGGCCGACGAGGCGACGCCACCACCGGCGACCGGAGCCCGGTGTCGGCGGCCGGTCCTGCGGCACCGACGGCCCGGGTGCGGCGGCGGACGCCGACGGCGTCCCATCCGTCGGTGCTGGTACCACCGGCGGCGCCACCGTCCTGACGGACGGCACCACCAGGTCCGCCTCGTGGCGGGCCTGCAGTGCCTCCAGTGCGAGCTGGCGACAATGGTCCTGGAGACTGAAGCCCTCGCCGACCGCACCCGGCGACGGCGACGTGCGCACCCAGGTCCCCGCGGCGGTGAGCGACCACGAGTTGGCCTCGTCGCGTAGGGCGTCGTCGAGGATCCGCACCAGCCGCTGCTGGATCGCCGGGTCGACCACCGGGACCACCGCCTCGACGCGCCGGTCCAGGTTGCGCTCCATCATGTCGGGCGACCCGAACCAGATCCGCAGCGGCCGGCCGTCGTCGCCCCCGAAGCGGAACAGCCGCGAGTGCTCGAGGAACCGGCCGACGATCGAGCGGACCCGGATCCCGTCGGACAGCCCGGGCACGCCGGGCCGGATGCCGCACCGGCCCCGGACGATCAGGTCGACGGGGCACCCGGCCGCCGAGGCGCGGTAGAGGGCGTCGATGACGTCGGGATCGGTCAGCCCGTTGGTCTTCAGCACGATCCGACCGCCCGGTCCGGCCGCGGTCTCGGCGTCGATGGCCGCGATCACCTCGCGGCGGGTGGTCACCGGTGACACCACGAGACGGCGCAGCTCGAGCGCGCGGCCCGAGCCGGTCAGCAGGTTGAAGACCTCGGCGACGTCGGCGCCGATGTCGGGGTCGGCCGTCAGCAGTCCGATGTCCTCGTAGGTCAGCGCCGTCACCGAGTTGTAGTTGCCGCTGCCGACGTGGCAGTAGCGCCGGGTGGCATCCCCCTCGCGGCGGATGACCAGGGACATCTTCGAGTGGGTCTTGAGGCGGGCCAGCCCGTAGACGACCTGGACGCCCGCCTCCTCGAGGGCCCGGGCCCAGGCGATGTTGGCCCGCTCGTCGAAGCGCGCCTGGAGCTCGACCACCGCGGTCACCTGCTTGCCGGAGTGCGAGGCGCGGATGAGGGCGGCCACGATCGGGCTGTCGGTGCCGGTGCGGTAGAGCGTCTGGCGGATGGCCAGCACGTCGGGGTCCGCCGCCGCCCGCACGACGAACGCCTCGACGGAGGCGGCGAACGACTCATAGGGGTGGTGGAGGAGGACGTCGCTCTCGGCGAGCACCTCGAACAGGTCACGGTGGCCGGCCAGGGGGGGCGGCGCCAGCGGCACCCAGGGCTCCGGCGCCAGCTCGGGGCGGTCCACGGCGGCCAGGTCGCGCAGTCCGCCGAGGTCCAGCGGGACGTCTGAGAGGAAGACGTTGTCCTCGGGGACGTCGACCTCGGACACGAGCATGTCGAGAAGGTCGGTGGAGATACCGGAGGCCACCTCGAGGCGGACGGCCTGGCCGAAGCGGCGCCGGTGCAGCTCGAGTTCGACGGCGGCCAGCAGGTCCTGGGCGTCGTCCTCGTCCACCGACAGGTCGGCGTTGCGGGTCACCCGGAAGACGTGGTGCTCGGCGATCGACATGGCCGGGAACAGGGTGTCGAGGTGGGCGGCGATCACCTGCTCGACGGGCACGAACCGGTTGCCGTCGGGCAGGGCCACGAACCGGGGAAGCAGGGGGGGCACCTTGACCCGGGCGATCCGCTGCTCGTCGTTGGTCGGATCGACGACGCGCAGCACCAGGTTGAGGCAGAGATTCGAGATGTAGGGGAACGGGTGGCCCTGGTCGACCGCCAACGGCGTCAGGACCGGGAAGATGGATCGCGTGTAGACCTCGTCGAGGTGGTCCCGGTCGGAGTCGGCCAGCGTGTGCCAGTCGTCGATCAGGATGCCGGCGCCGCGCAGGAGCGGTTCGACCCCGTCGGCGAAGATACGGTTCTGGCGGGCCACCAGGGTCGTCACGCGGGCAGCGATGGCGGCCAGCTGCTCACCGGGGCCGAGACCGTCGGGCGAGCGGGTCCGCAGGCCGGCCGCCACCTGGTCCTCGAGCCCGGCCACCCGCACCTGGAAGAACTCGTCGAGGCCCTCGGTGAAGATGGCCAGGAACTTCACTCGCTCGAGGAGCGGCTGCCGCTCGTCGTCGGCCAGGTCGAGGAGCCGGTCGGCGAACTCGAGCCAGGACAGCTCGCGGTTGGCGAACCGTTCCGTGGACTCCGCCAACGGCACCCCTTCGGGCACGGGCGGGCGGGCGTCCGGCCCCAGGCCCAGCTGCTCCCATGCGCTCCCCCGGCGCCGGGCCTCGTCCGCCCCCGCCGGGTCGGGAACGGCCGGCGCACCCCCGTGGGGGACGTCCCGGAGCCGGGCGGCCGGGGCCGCCGCAGGTTCCGTCATGACCACACCCCGCCGGGGCGGTCGGATCGGGGGCGGAGGCGGGTCATCGTCGCCTCATGGTACCTCCGGGCCGGGGCCGGCCCGGAGGGTGCGCCCGCCGGGCGCAGTCGTCGGTCCCCCCGTCCCCGGGGCGCCCCCCGGTAGGGTTGCCCCAGTGCCGGTCCTGACCCTGCGATCCACGACGAGCAAGCGGCCGCGCCGCGGCATCAAGGCCAGGCGCCGCACGGAGCTGGGCCTGATGGTGGCCGCCGCGGCGATCATCGTGGCCGCCTACGTCCTGATGATCGTCGGCAACACCTCGAAGTTCCCGTCGAACCTGACCCCGCTCCTCCTCTGCATCCTCGGCCTCGGCGCCGCCACCCACCTGGCCAACCGGGTCTTCGTGCCGGATGCGAACGCCGTGGTCATGCCGATCGTGTTCCTGCTCAACGGGCTCGGCTACGTGATGATCGCCCGGATCGACCAGGCCCTGTGCCACGTCTCGACCTGCCACCCCCACTACCCGTACTACGCGCCCCTCCAGGCGGCGTGGACGGCCGGCGGGGTGGCCGCCTACGTCGTCACCCTGGCCGTGGTGCGGCGGTCCCGGGACCTCGACCGCTACCGCTACCTGCTGCTGGCGGTGGGGGTCATCCTGCTGCTGCTGCCCCTCGTCCCCGGGATCGGCCGCAACATCCAGGGTGCCCGCCTGTGGATCCAGATCGGGTCGTTCGAGTTCCAGCCCGTCGAGATCGGCAAGATCGTCCTCTGCATCTTCTTCGCCTCCTACTTCGCCGAGAAGCGCGAACTCCTGACCATCCCGACGGCGCGGTTCGGCAACCGCCTCGTCCTCGACCCCCGTCCGATGGTCCCGATCGTCCTGGCCTGGGGGTTCGCCATCCTGGTGATGAGCCTCGAGCACGACATCGGGTTCTCCGCCCTGCTGTTCACCCTCTTCATCGGGCTCCTGTGGGTGACCACCGGCCGCACGGGCTACCTCGTGTTCGGCCTCCTCCTGTTCGGCGTCGGGGCCTACGTGACCGGCAAGTACTTCGCGCAGACCCACATCCGGGTCGAGGACTGGCTCAACCCCTGGCCGCTGGCCAACGGCACCGGGGGCCAGCTGGTGCAGTCGTGGTACGCCCTCGGCAACGGCGGCATCGGCGGCACCGGGTTGGGGCTGGGCCAGGCCGCCTACCTCGTCAGCAACTCGAACACCGACTTCATCTTCGCGGTGATCGGCGAGGAGATGGGCCTGCTGGGGTCGACCATGGTCGTGGTCGCCTTCCTGCTGCTGGCCGGGACCGGCCTCCACATCGCCCAGACGGCGCGGTCCGAGTTCGCCAAGCTGGTCGCCACCGGCCTCACCATCATCATCGGGTTCCAGGCCTTCTTCATCATCGGGGGGATCGTGCGGATCCTGCCCCTCACGGGGATCACCCTGCCGTTCATCTCCTACGGCGGGTCCGCGCTCATCGCCAACTACATCCTGGTGGCCCTGCTGATGCGCATCTCCGACGAGGGGACGGCTGCGGTCGACGCGGCCGAGCAGGCCAAGTACGAGGCCGACCTCGAGCGGCGTCGGAGGCTGCTGACCGGCAACTAACCGGCCGCGCCCGGGGCGGACACGCTCAGACGGTGCCGGGTGGGGGTACGTCGCCGGTGCCCTCGAGCAGGCGGGCGTCGATGAGGATCGGCACCTGCACCGGTTGGTGGAGGGCCAGGATGAGGGCGTCCGTCGGGCGGCACGAGTGCACCGACCGGCCGTTCCGGCCCCGCAGGTCGAGCTCGGCGAAGTGCACCGCCCCCAGGCGGCCCACGATCCGCACGGCCACCAGGTCGATGTCGAACCGCTGCAGCACCTCGCCCATGAGTTCGTGGGTGAGGGGTCGGGGCGTCGGGATCCGGCGCTGGGCGTGGGCGAGGGCGACGGCGTCGGGCATCCCCACCGCGAAGGTGAGCTGCCGGCGGGGGGACTCGAGCTCACGCAGGCAGACCTGGGGGTGCTGGCTCGGGAGGTCGAGGGTCACCGACGACACCACGGCCATCCGGAAGTCGGCGGCACCGTCCGGTGGACCCGGGGCCACCGGTGGGTCGGCCACGCCGTCGGCGGCGGCGGCCGCCTCCTCGGCGACGGCGGACGCCGGGACCACCGGCTCGGGCCCGGTCACCGGGTGCTCCGGTAGTTGACGCTGGTGACGATGCCGATGGCGGCCATGAAGCCGATCATGGAGGAGCCGCCGTAGGACAGGAACGGCAGGGGGATGCCGGCCACGGGCATGATGCCCATGTTCATCCCCACGTTCTCGAACACCGAGAACATCAGGAGGGCGAAGACGCCCGAGCAGAGCAGGCGTCCGAAGGCGTCCTTGGCCATCTGGGCCGTCCGCAGGATGCGCCAGGCCAGGATCCCGTACAGCAGCAGCAGGATGCCGGCTCCGACGAACCCCAGCTGCTCCCCCACCGCCGAGAAGATGAAGTCGGTCTGCTGCTCGGGCACGTAGGCCAGGTTCGTCTGGGCCCCCTTGAACAGGCCCTGGCCGAAGATCCCGCCGTGGGCGATCGCCGTCTTGGCCTCGTTCACGTTGTAGGTGACGTCCTGGCTGGACGAGTTCGGCGAGATGAAGCTGGTCAGGCGCTGGATCTGGTAGTGCTTGACCAGCCCGAGGTTGAGGGCCACGACGACGACCACCACCGCACCGACCACCAGCAGGATGAGGTACCGCCCCGGCATGCCGGCCACGGCCAGCATCACCAGGAGGATGACCGTGCAGACGATGGCCGTGCCGAGGTCGGGCTGCTTGATGATCAGCACGATGGGCAGCGCGGCCATGAGCACCATCCGGACCAGGTCCCGGAACTCGAGTCCCTCGGGTCGGCGGGCGCAGTACGTGGCGATGGCGATGATCAGCACCAGCGTGGCGAATTCCGACGGCTGCAGCTGGAGCGGCGAACCCGGAATGGCGAACCACCGCTGTGAGCCGAGCGCGGAGGAGCCCACCGGGGACAGCACGGCCAGGAGCGCCAGCACGATGCCGACGTAGAGGATGGTGGCGAGCTGCTCCCACCGGCGGTAGTCGAACAGCGACACGGCCACCAGGACGACCAGCGAGATCACGAAGAACAGGACCTGGCGCTTGAGGTAGTAGTGCGGGTCGAGCCCGGCCAGGGCGAGCTTGCCCTTGGTGGCGGAGTAGATCATCACGATCCCGGTCAGGGCCAGGACACCCGTCGTGACCAGCAGGATGGGGTCGATCCTGGCGGTGACGTGACGGGAGCGTGTCGCGAGTGTGTCGGTCGTATAGGTCACCAGGGAGCTCCGGGTCGTAAGGCTACCCGCCCCTCCGGGACCCCTCCGGGCGACCCCGCCCCGCCGTGGGGGCTCAGGTCGGACCGCCGGGCGTGCCCGGGTCCGTCACCGACGCCCACATGGCCTCGACCGGGGCCGGGTGGCCCGTCCACCGTTCGATCTGCAGCGCGGCCTGGTGCACCAGCATCCCCAGGCCGTTGGCCGTGCGCGCCCCCCGGTCCGCCGCCGCGGCCAGCCACGGGGTGAGCGCCGGGTGGTAGACGAGGTCCACCACCAGCTGGCCCGGCCCCAACCGGTCCGGGTCCACCGGCCACGTCGTCGGGCCGTCCGCCACGTCGTCCATGCCCGCCGGGGTGGCGTTCACCACCAGATCGCAACCCGGGGCGTCGTCCACCGTGCCCGTCCGGCCGGCCGGACCGGCCAGGCCGGCCGCCACCTCGCCCCGGGCGGGCGTGCGGTTGACGACCACCACCTCGGCGGCGCCGGCGTCGCCCAGGGCGGCGATCACGGCCCGGGCCGCCCCACCGGCGCCCACCACCAGGCAACGGGTCCCGTCGGGGGCGAATCCATGACTGCGGGCGAGTGCGGCCAGCAGGCCGGCACCGTCCGTGCTGTCACCGTGCCACCCGCCCCCGTCGTCGACCACGCAGTTGACCGCCCCGAGGCGCGCCGCGGTCGGACTGCACGAGTCGACCGACGCGGCGACGTCCTCCTTGTGGGGCATGGTCACCGACAGCCCGACGATGCCCAGGGCCCGGGCCCCGGCCAGCGCGGTGCCGGCCTGTCCCGCCGGCACGGGGAACCCGACCGACACCCAGTCGAGGCCGAGCTCGGCGAAGGCCGCGTTGTGCAGCCGGGGCGACAGCGAGTGCGCCACCGGGAACCCCATGACGCCGACCACGCGCGTCGCCGCCGACAGCTCGCGGCGGACGTCCCGATCCACTCCGCGGTCCCCGGTCTCCACCGCTCAGCCCAGCCCGCGCTGGGTGGCCAGCGCCTCATTGGCCTGCTGGCCGGCGAACGTGTCCGAGAAGGCCTCGGTGCCGTCCTGCTGGACCACGACGAAGTAGAGCCACGTGCCGGCGGGCGGGTGCAGCGCCGCCTCCAGGGCGTCCGGCGACGGGAAGCAGGTCGGTGTCGGCGGCAGCCCCTTGTGCAGGTACGTGTTGTAGGGGCTCTGGGTCCGCAGGTCCGCCGCGGTCACGGTCCCCCCGTCCCGGCCCAGGGCGTACAGCACGGTCGAGTCCATCTGGAGGGGCATGGCGCGGTCCAGCCGGTTGTAGACCACCCGCGCCACGGGGCCCATGTTCTTGGTCAGGACCCCCTCCTTCTCCACGATGGAGGCCACGGTGACGACCTGGTAGGGCGTGTAGCCCAGGGTGGCGGCCCCGGTGGCCAGGCCCACGGATGCGGCCTGGGCGTCGAACCGGTCCACCATGTGCTCGAGCAGCTGCCGGTCGGTCTCGCCGGGCAGGACCGTGTACGTGCCCGTGGCCAGCAGGCCCTCCAGGCTGGTCACGCCGGTCGGCTGCCAGGGCGAACGCACCACGCCACTCGTGGCCACGTGCAGGAAGGTGGAGGCGTCGTGGCCCGGCAGCTGCCCCACGCGCTCGGCCAGCTCGGACACCGTGAACCCGGGGGGCACCACCAGGGGGAACACATTGGGGCCGGTGGCGAGCACGTTCCGCACGGTGTCGAAGGACGAGTGCTGGTCGAACGCGTACGTGCCGGCCTGCACGCCGGGCACGCTGTTGAACTGGCTCCACAGGCGGAAGGCGAACGAGCTCCCGATCACGCCCCGGGCCGCCAGCAGCGACCCCGTCGAGCTGACGCCGGCGCCGGCCGGGACGGTCACCAGGACCTGGGGACCGGGCGGGCCCGAGGGGGACGCCTCGTGCTGGACCCAGACGTAGCCCCCCACGAGGAGCACCAACCCGGCCAGGATGATGACCAGGGCGGCGATCCGCCAGGGGTGCCGGCGGCCGCGTGCCGGGCCCCGGGCGCCGCGTGGCGGTGGGCGGCGCGACGCCGGGCCACCCGCCCTCCCGTCGGGGGCGACGTCGTAGGGGACGGCGTCGTCGGTGCCGGTGCCGGCTCCCGGGGCCCCGCTACCGTCGGGCGCCGCCCACACGTCGGCCGCCTCCACCGCGTCGGGCGGTGCCGCGGGCGGCACGGACGGCACGCCCCAGGGGTACTCCTCGGGGTCGACCGGTCCGCTCACCGGGCCCGCCGCGCATCGCACCACGCCGTCAACAGGATCGCCGCCGCCGTCTGGTCGACCACGGCCCGTTGGTCCCGGCCGCGGGTGCCGCCGGCCGTCAGGGCCTGGTGGGCACTGACGGTGGTGAGCCGCTCGTCGAACAGCTCGACGTCGATGCCTCGGTCGGTGAGCAGGTCGGCGAGGGCCGCGGCCTCCGCCTCGGCCGCCCGTGCCGCCGGGCCCCGGGTGCCGTCGAGCGACAACGGATGGCCGACCACCACGACGACCGCCTCCTCCTCCAGCGCCAGCTCCACCAGGGCGCGCCGGTCCCGGGCGGCGTCGCCGGTGCGGGCCACCGTGCCGCGCGGGGTGGCCAGGGTCCCGGCCGAGTCGCTCACGGCGATCCCGATGCGGCGGGCGCCGAGGTCGACCCCGAGGGCCCGTCCCGGACGGGCCGGGCGGTCGTCCGTCACCGGTGGTCAGGCACCTGTGGTCAGCCGGCGGGCCTCGGCCAGCGCCCCGTCGATCCCCGAGGGGTCCTTGCCGCCGGCCACGGCCAGCTCGGGCTTGCCGCCGCCTCTACCGTTCAGCAACGGCGCGATCTGCTTGACGAGGTCCCCGGCGTGGGCCCCGGTGCCGTCCGCGGCGACGGCCAACGAGGCCTTGGTGCCGTCGGGGCTGCCGCCGAGGACGACGACCCGGAGGTCGCCCTGGCTGCGGACCGCCTGGGCCAGGTCGCGCAGCTGGTCCGGCACCAGGCCGTCCCGCCGGGCCACCACCGCCCCGTCGACCGCCGCGGCGACCAACGCGCCGGCCTCGGCCAGGAGCTCCTTCGACCGGGCCTGCTCGAGCGCCTTTTCCGCGACACGCTGGCGCTCGAGCAGGCGGTCGATGGCCTCGCCTACGTGTTCGGGGTCGGTCCGTAGCAGGGCGGCCGCCTCGGCCAGGAGGTCCTCCCGTTCCGTCATGCGCTCGAGCGCGCCGGTGCCCGTGACCGCCTCGATGCGCCGGGTGTTGGAGCCGATGGAGGCCTCCGACACCACCGTGATGGGACCGATCATGCCGAGGGCCCCGACGTGGGTGCCGCCGCACAGCTCGACCGAGTGGGGACCGGCCCGGATCACCCGGACGCGTTCGCCGTACTTGTCCCCGAAGAAGGCCAGGGCGCCCATGGCCTCCGCCTCGGCCTTGGAGGTCTCCACCACCACGACGGGCGCGTCGGTCAGCACGTCGGCGTTGGCCAGGGCGGTGACGGCACGGAGCTCCTCGGGTGTGACGGCGCCGTGGTGGCTGAAGTCGAAGCGCAGCCGGTCGGGGGCCACCAGGGACCCCTGCTGGCGCACCTGGTCGCCGAGGACCGTGCGCAGGGCGGCGTGCAGCAGGTGGGTGCCGGTGTGGTTGCGGCGCAGGGCGTCACGCCGGGGTCCGTCGATGGTGGCCAGGGCGTCCTGTCCGGCGAACAGCTCGCCGGTGACCGTGGCGCGGTGGGACGTCAGACCGGGCAGGGCCGACACGGTATCGTAGACGTAGGCCGTGCCCGTCTCGGTGACGATGGTGCCGATGTCCCCCATCTGGCCGCCGCCCTCGGCGTAGAACGGGGTGCGGTCGAGGAACACCTCCACCTGGCCGACCCGCTCGGGGTCGTTGTCCACCAGGACGGCGACGACCCGGGCCGGCGCGGCGTACCCCTCCGGCGACTGGCCGACGAAGACGGTCCGCCCCTCGGTGTCGAGCACCGACCGGTAGGCCTCGTCGCCCGCCGTGGCCCGTCCGGCGCGGGCCGCCGCCCGCGCCTGGGTCCGCTGGCGGTCCATGGCCTCCTCGAACCCCTCGAGGTCGACGGCCGACCCGGCCTCCGAGGCGATCTCGACCGTGAGCTCGACGGGGAAGCCGTAGGTGTCGTGCAGGCGGAAGGCGACCTCGCCCGGGACGGTCGTGGCCCCCGACGCCAGGACCTCCTCGAGGATGGCCGAGCCGGTGGCCAGGGTGCGCAGGAACCCCTCCTCCTCGCGCCCCACCACGTCGACGATCAGGCGGTGCTGCTCCGCCAGCGATGAGTGCGCGGCACCCAGGACCCCGACGGCGGTGTCCACCAGGCGCTCGGTGCACGGTGTGTCCACGCCGAGCTGGCGGGCCCGGCGCACGGCGCGCCGGATGATGCGGCGCAGCACGTAGCCCCGGCCCTCGTTGGAGGGCAGGACCCCGTCGGCCACCAGCATCGACATGGCCCGGCCGTGGTCGGCCATGATCCGCAGCCCGACGTCGGTCGCCTCGTCGCGACCGTACGTCTGCCCGGTGATCGACTGCGCGACCTCGAGCATGGGCACGTACAGGTCCGTGTCGTAGAGGGAGTCGACCCCCTGGATGACGGGCAGGATCCGTTCGAGCCCGGCACCGGTGTCGATGCTCGGGCGGGGCAGGGCCTCGGTGTCGCCGTCGGCACTCCGGTTGTACTGCATGAAGACGAGGTTCCAGATCTCGACGAACCGCTCGGAGCCGCCGAAGGCGGGCCCGCCGTCGGCGCCGTAGGCCGCGCCCTTGTCGATGAAGATCTCGCTGCTCGGCCCGCAGGGGCCGGTGTCGCCCATCTTCCAGAAGTTGTCGTCGCCGAGCCGCTGGATCCGCTCGGGCCGGACACCCACGGCATCCCGCCAGATGGCCTCGGCCTCGTCGTCGGTCTCGTAGACGGTGACCCACAGGCGGTCGCCGTCGATGCCGAGGACCTCGGTGACGAGCTCCCACGCGTAGGGGATGGCGTCCGCCTTGAAGTAGTCGCCGAAGCTGAAGTTCCCCAGCATCTCGAAGAAGGTGCAGTGGCGGAGGGTGGTGCCGACGATGTCGATGTCGACGGTGCGGAAGCACTTCTGCACCGAGGTGGCCCGGGACCACGGCGGCACCTCGTCGCCCAGGAAGAAGGGCTTGAAGGGCACCATCCCGGCGATGGTGAACAGGACCGTGGGGTCGTGCGGGATGAGGCTCGCCGACGGCACGGCGGTGTGGCCGCGCTCCACGAAGAACCGGGTGAATGCGTCGCGCAGATGATCGGCGTCGGGCGCCGTGCCAGGGGTCACGACCGAAAATCCTAGTTGCCCAGGTGGGAAGGGGATCTCCGGGCGGCCCGCCGGGCCCGCCGGGTCGGTGGGTGGACGGGGTCCCCGGACGCGGGGTCGGGGACGTCCCGGCCCGGCGGGGGGACCGGACCCTCGGCGGCATCGGTACCGTCGGCCGCGGTGCCGAGCTCGGCCCACAGCTCACCTTCGCGGCGACGCTTTTCGAGGCGCGCCGTGGCCACCGCCTCGCGCACCCGTTCACCGGTGCTGGCGGCCGCCAGGCGGGCCGTCCGTCCGACCTCGACGACCAGTGCGTCGGGCTGCATGCGGGCCTGGGCGGCCTCCAGGGTGCGCCGGAGCTTCCGCTCGGCGTACAGCGACGAGGCGGCGCCGGCCACCACCCCTGTCACCAGCCAGACCGTGCGCCGGGGCACGACTACCGGCTCCGGTCCGGGGCCACGGTGGCACCGTTGCGGTGGGTCAGCGACGGATCGTCGGAGCCGGCCAACCGTCGGATGCCCGAGGCGGCGCCGGCCCGCACGGCCAGCACCTTCACGACCGGGTTGGCGAAGGCGCGGTAGGCGAGGCGCGAGGCCGAGTCCACGGTGGCGTGCACCGACTCCGTGGTGTCGAGGACGGCGCCGACCCGCTCCATCTCCGTGGCGGCCTGGCCGACCACCCGGTGGGCGTCGGCCACCAGGGGCACGGTCTGGCGCTTGAGGTCGTCGGCCAGGGCGCCGACGCGGGCCACCTCGCGCCGGAGGGAGGTGATGGCCACCAGCAGGCCCACCACGGCGAGCAGGCAGGCGAGGGAGGCCACCAGGACGGCGATCTGACCGGAGCTCATGATCGACTCAGTGTAGAGGGCGCCACTCCACCACCGGGGGGAGACCCGGTCCGGTCACGTGGCGGCCATGCCCACCACCGGCTCGTTCAGCACCAGGTCGCCGGCGGAGCCGTAGAAGCCGGCGTCGCCGTAGGCGAAGATGCCACCGTCGGAGGCCACCAGCCAGTAGCCGTGACCCGTGAGGTCGACGGCCATGCCGACCACGGGCCGGTTCAGCACCAGGTTCCCGGCCGAGCCGTGGAATCCGGCGTCGCCGTAGGCGAAGATGCCGCCGTCGGTGGCGACCAGCCAGTAGCCGCCGCCGTCGGGGGTGGCGGCCATGCCGACCACGGGCCGGTTGAGCACCAGGCCGCCGGCCGAGCCGTGGAAGGCGGCGTCGCCGTAGGCGAACACCCCGCCGTCGGAGGCGACCAGCCAGTACCCCCGGCCGTCCGGGGTGGCGGCCATGCCCACCACGGGCCGGTGCAGGACGAGGTTCCCGGCCGAGCCGTAGAAGCCGGCGTCGCCGTAGGCGAACACCCCGCCGTCGGAGGCGACCAGCCAGTATCCCTGCCCGTCGGGCGTGGCGGCCATGCCCACCACCGGGTGGGCCAGGCCGATGCCGCCGGCGTCGCCGGCCCACCGGGCGCTGCCGAAGGCCAGGACCGTGCCGTCCGCCCCCACCATCCAGTACCCCGTGTCGCCGGGGGCCATGGCCGTCCCCACTGCGGGGCCGGACGGGAAGCGGCCGCTGCCCGAGCCGAAGAAGCCGGCCGCCCCGAAGGTGAAGGCACCGCCGTCCGATGCGGCCAGCAGGTAGCCCGGGAGTGCGTAGTCGTAGGCCGCCCCGGGCGTCGCCGGGCTGGTGCCGGCCGTGGGCACGGTGACGTGCACCGTGACGGTGCCCCCGGCCGACGGACCGCGCGGCACCACGGCGGTCACGGTGGTCGGGGAGGTGATCTGGAACGTGGTCGCCACCGAGCCGAACGTCACGGTGGTGGCACCGGTGAACCCGCTCCCCTCCAGCGTGACGCGCCCGCCGCCACCGGTCGGACCCTTCGCCGGGGTCAGGGAGGTGACGAGGGGCGACGTGAAGGTGAACCGGGAACCGGGAACCACCGGGCTGGTGCCGGCCGCCGTGCCGCTGGTGGTGACGGTCACACCGACGGTCCCTCCGAACACGACGTCCGGGGTCACCACGGTCACCGAGGTCGGCGTGGAGGCCAGGACGTGGGCGGCGGTGCTGCCGAAGTCGACGACCGGGGTGCCGGTGCCGAAGCCCGACCCGGTGAGGGTCACCGTGGTGCCGCCCACCGCCGGGCCCGACGTGGGACCGAGCGAGGTGACGGTCGGACAGCCGGCGGCCGAGCCCGAGAGGAGGCCGAGGAGGGCTGCGGCACGGGGACTCCCCCAACCCGAGGCGAGGTCGTAGCCGGCCCGTGCCGTGTAGGCCGATCCCCCGAACAGCGCGTTGGTCCCCGTGGTCACGTCGTTGAACGAGGACGCCGCCCCCGGGCCGTACAGGGCGGCACCGAGCTGCCCGGCGGGGCTGGCGCAGCCCTGGTCCGTGACGGCCACCAGCGCCGCCCACAGGGGTGACGCCTGGCTCGTCCCGCCGAAGATCCACCAGGTGCCCGACCAGAAGACGTAGTCGCCGTGGGCCGGGTCGGCCGACGCCGACACGTCGGGGACCGCACGGCACTGCGTGGTGTGGGCGGCACCGCAGGTGTAGCTGGTGTCGGGCGACCGGGCGGCCGCCACCTGCTGGTACGCCGGCGCCACGAAGTCGGTGGAATTGCCGCCGCCGCCACCGGACGGCGGCTCGCTGCCGGGGTCGTCCCACACGGTCTCGGTCGGCGCCCCCGGGGTGGCGGCGGTCAGGGACGTTCCGCCCACACCGGTCACGTTGGGCTGGTCGGCCGGGTCGTCGACGGCCAGCGTCGTGTCCGGACGGGTGTGCGTCCAGCAGTCGCTCGAGCCGGTGTCGCCCGACGCCGCCAGGATCGACTGGCCCTGGGCCGCCGCCTGGGCGAACAGGGTGGTCTCGAGCGACCGGTCAGCCGGGTCCATCAGGGCCTCGCACTCGCCCCAGCTCGTCGAGAGGACCTTGGCCACGTCCTGGTCGACCATGGCCCGGTAGGTGTCGATGGGCCCGGTGCCGTTGTCGTTCGGTCCCGAGTAGACGCGGATCGCCACACCCGGAGCGAGCCCGGCGATGACCTCGATGTCGAGCGTCGCCTCGTCCCCCGGCCCGTCGGTGGCGCCGCCGTCGACGGGGACGGTGGTGACGGGGACGCCCGTGCCGTAGCACTCCTGGTACGCCGCGATGTCCGAGGCCGCGAACGGCTCGAGCTCGAAGACGCCGACCGTCTGGCCGGCGCCCACGCGGCCGGCGGCGTACAACGACGACAGCCCGTATGTCTGGGCCAACGCGGTGGCCGTCCATCCCGCCGGGTAGCCGCTGATGGCGGCGCACGGCTGCGGTCCGACCTGGCCCCCGGGCGACCGCGGCGATCCGCCGGGTGTCGGGGCCAGGGGCACATCGCCGACGATCTGGGGGGTCGCCGTCGACTGGTCGCCGAGGCCGACCACACCGGTCACCCGGGCGGCCAGAGCCGCCGGGACGAGAGGGTCCCGGGTGGCGATCCGGGCGGTCCGCCCCGAGGCCAGCCGCGCCTGTACCAGCGGGACGGCGAAGGCCGACTCCACCTGGGCGGTCGTACCGGACACGGGGACGACCAGGCCGTCCGCCGAGGTGTCCCCCACCGTCAGCCCGGTGCCGGCCAGCCACTGACGGACGGCGACGAGCGTGTCGGGGGTCGGTCCGAAGGTCGAGGCGAACATCCCGGCGCCCAGGTAGCGGTGGTACCGGGGGCTGGTGGGGGTCGAGACGGCGGCGACGAAGGCGTCGAGGGCGGACGGGTCGCGCGGACGGAGCCCGACGTCGACGGTCAGACGGGCGGACCCGTCGGCGGGGCCGAGCACGGTGGACCCCGCCGGCACGGTCACCACGGTGCCGGCCAGCCGCACCATCGGCACCGGGGCCGCGCCGGCGTCGACCGCCGGCGTCAGCGCCGTCCCGACGGCGAGGAGCGCGGCCCCGGCCACCAGGACGCGCGGGACGGGCCCTGACGGGCGATGCCGGGTCCTGCTCACCCCCGCAGTCTCTCCCAGGCGCGCCCGGTGGTGGACGCGGGCCCCGTCACGCGCCGTCGGACGGCGGGGGCGGCGGGGCCGGGTCGGACGGCGGGGGCGGCGGGGCCGGGAGGGCCTCCTGCGGGTCGGGTGCGCCACCGCCCCGCAGGCGCTGCAGCCGTTCGGCCACCACCGCCTCGTGGCCCCGGTCGCTCGGTTCGTAGTACCGGGTGTCGGCGACGGCCGCCGGCCGGTACTCCTGGTCCACGTAGGCGTCCGGGTGGTCGTGGGGGTAGTCGTAGCCCTGGCCGTGCCCGATGGTGGCCGCGCTGCGGTAGTGGGCGTCGCGCAGGTGGGCGGGCACGTCGCCCCGGGGCGCCTCCCGGACGTCGCGCTGGGCGCGGCCGAGGGCCACGGTCACCCGGTTCGACTTGGGGGCGCAGGCCAGGTGCACGACCGCCTGGGCCAGGTTCAACTGGGCCTCGGGCAGGCCCACGAACTCGACGGCCCGGGCCGCGGCGTCGGCCACCACCAGGGCCAGCGGGTCGGCCTCCCCCACGTCCTCGCTGGCCAGGATCACGAGGCGCCGGGCGATGAACCGGGCGTCCTCCCCCGACTCGAGCATGCGGGCCAGCCAGTAGAGGCCGGCGTCGGGATCCGAGCCGCGGACCGACTTGATGAACGCGCTGACCTGGTCGTAGTGGTCGTCCTCGCCGTAGTGCTGGAGGCGGGTGTGCCGCGCCCGCTCCACGTCCTCGAGGGTGACCGGCCGGTCACCGGCCAACGCCAGGGCCACCTCGAGGGTGGTGAGCACGGCCCGGGCGTCGCCGTCGGCCAGGCCGACCAGGGCGGCCACGGCGTCGGGTTCGGCCGTCGACCCCTCGGCGGCCAGGCCCCGGGCGACCACCTCCGCCAGGTCCTCGTCGGTGAGCGGTTCGAGCCGCCACAGGGTGGATCGGGACAGGAGCGGGGCGTTGACCTCGAAGAACGGGTTCTCCGTCGTGGCCCCGATCAGGACCAGGAGTCCCTCCTCCACCGACGGCAGCAGGGCGTCCTGCTGGGAGCGGTTGAACCGGTGGACCTCGTCGAGGAAGAGGATGGTGCCCCGGCCCTGCTCACCGAGGAGGCGCCGGGCGCCCTCGACCACCTCGCGGACGTCCTTCACCCCGGCGGTGACGGCCGACAGCGGCACGAAGTGTTTGGCGGTGGCCGTGGCCACCACGGTGGCCAGCGTGGTCTTGCCGGTACCGGGTGGCCCCCACAGGATGGCCGAGGTCAGGCGGTCGGACTCGATGAGCGCCCGCAGCGGTGCCCCGGGGCCGACCAGGTGGCGCTGGCCGACGATGTCGTCGAGCGTCCTCGGCCGCAGCCGGGCGGCCAGCGGGGCCCGCGACGCCAGGCGGTCGGCGGCCGCGCCGGAGAAGAGGTCCTCGGCGGCCACCCTCGCCTCAGTCCAGCGTCGGGATCGGCTGGAGCCCGAGGTCACGCAGCGCGCCGGGCGCCAGGGGCTTGGGGGCGTCGGTCATCGGGTCCCAACCCGACTGCGTCTTCGGGAAGGCGATGACCTCACGGATGTTGTCCTCTCCGGCGAAGATGGCCACCAGGCGGTCGAGCCCGACGGCGAACCCGGCATGCGGTGGGGCGCCGAAGCGGAACGCACCGAGCAGGAAGCCGAAGCGGGACGCCGCCTCCTCGTCGCTGATCCCCAGGGCGGCGAAGATCCGGCTCTGGATGTCGGCCCGGTGCACGCGGACGCTCCCCGAGCCCAGCTCCCAGCCGTTGAGGACGAGGTCGTAGGCCTGACTGCGCACGGAGGCCGGGTCGGACGTGAGCCGGTCGATGTCGTCGGGGTGGGGCATGGTGAACGGGTGGTGGGCGGCGACCGGGTTGCCGTCCTCGTCCACACCGTCGAACAGCGGGAAGTCGACCACCCACAGGTACCGGTACGGGCCCTCGGACACCGGGCGCCCGCCGAGCTCGAGGCGCAGCGCCCCGAGCACGTGGCAGGTCAGGCGGTACTCGTCGGCCACGGTCAGCACCAGGTCACCCACACCGGCGCCGGTGGTGGCCACCAGGCCGGCCTTCTCCTCGTCGGACAGGAACTTGGCCACCGGCGAGTCGACGTCGGTCCCGCCGCCCTCGCCCTCGACCACCTTGAACCACGCCAGGCCCTTGGCGCCGAGCGCCTTGGCCCGGTCGGTGAGCCCGTCGAGCCGCGACCGGGACGACGACGCCCCGCCCTCGAGCACGATGGCCTTCACGCAGGGGGCGGCGAAGGCCCGGAAGCCCGTGGCCGAGAACACGGCCGTCAGGTCGACGAGCTCCATGCCGAAGCGGATGTCGGGCTTGTCGGTGCCGTAGCGGTCGAGGGCCTCGGCCCACGTCATGCGGGGCACCGGACCGGGCCGCTCGCCGGTGACCGCCTCGGCGGCGTCGAGCACGGCCTCGGACACGAATCCGAGGATGTCCTCCTGGTCGACGAAGGATGCCTCGATGTCGAGCTGGGAGAACTCGAACTGGCGGTCGGCGCGCAGGTCCTCGTCGCGCAGGCAGCGGGCGATCTGGTAGTAGCGGTCGACGCCGGCCACCATCAGCAGCTGCTTGGCGAGCTGCGGGCTCTGGGGCAGCACGTAGCAGGCGCCGTGGTGGAGCCGGCTGGGCACGGCGAACTCCCGGGCGCCCTCGGGCGTGGGCGCCCACAGCAGCGGCGTCTCCACCTCGACGAAGCCCTGCCGGTCCATGGCCGCCCGCAGGGCCCCGTTGACCGTGGCCCGGAGCCGCAGGTTGGCCTGCATGGTGGGCCGCCGCAGGTCGACGAACCGGTGCCGGAGGCGGATGACCTCGTCGACGTCGACGCGGTCGTCCACCGGGAACGGCGGCGGCTCGGCGGCGTTCAGCAGCCTGACCGTGCACTCGCCCAGCTCGACCTCGCCGGTCGGCAGCTCCGGGTTGCCGGTCCCCACGGGACGGAGGCGTACCGTGCCCTCCACGGCCACGACGTACTCGGACCGCACGTCGACCGTTCCCGGCACCACGCACTGGATGATTCCCGTGTGGTCGCGGACGTCGAGGAAGGCCAGGTGCTCACCGTGCTCGCGGCGCTTGGCCACCCAGCCGCACACGGTCACCGTCCGGCCGACGTCGACCGCCCGCAGCGTGCCGCACAGGTCGGTGCGCATCGACGTGGCCCCGCTCGACGGCTGGGCTTCGGGGGGAACGGTCACACTGGGTCCTTTCGGGTGGCCCCACCGGAGAGGGCCGTGGTCGTGCTGTCCCCGGTCACGGGGCGTCCGGGAAGGCGCCGGGGCGGGTGGCCGCCCGCACCGCGGCGACCACGTCGGCGACCGGAACGGTCCGCTGGTCGCCGGCGTCGCGCAGGGGCCGGAGTGACACCGTACCCGAGGCCGCCTCGTCCGGGCCCACGACCAGGACCCAGCGGGCCCCGGAGCGGTCCGCCGCCTTGAACTGGGCCTTCATGGACCGGTCGTCGAACGCCCGGTCGGCCGAGAACCCGGCGTCGCGCAGGGCGGCGGTCAGGTCCCGGGCGGCCGTGCCCCCGGTGGTGTCGACCACGAAGGCGTCGAGCGGCGTGGGGTCCACCGGGAACGCGCCCTCGGCGTCACAGGCCAGGAGGATGCGCTCGATGCCCAGGCCGAACCCGATGCCCGGCGTCGGCGGGCCGCCGAGCAGCTCCACCATGCCGTCGTAGCGACCGCCCCCGCCGATGCCGTTCTGGGCCGATCCCAGGGCGTCGGACGAGAACTCGAACGTCGTGCGGGTGTAGTAGTCGAACCCCCGCACCAGGCGGTGGTCCACCGCGTAGCCGACACCCAGGGCGTCGAGCCCGGCCAGCACGCGGGCGAGGTGGGCGCGGCACGGCTCGCACAGGTGATCGGCGAGGGTCGGCGCGTCGGCGGTGGCGGCCAGGCAGGCGTCGCGCTGGCAATCGAGCACCCGCAGCGGATGCGCCGCGGCCCGCTCCTGGTGCTCGGGGCACAGCTCGTCCCGACGGGCCAGCAGGTACCCGCGCAGGAGGTCGAGATAGGCGGGCCGGCAGTCGGCGTCCCCCATCGAGTTGATGCGCAGGCCGTAGGCGGTGAGGCCGAGGGCCCGGTAGAACCGGTCGGCCAGGGCGATGACCTCGACGTCGAGGTCGGCGTCGGCCGTGCCGAGGGCCTCCACCCCCACCTGGTGGTGCTGGCGGTACCGTCCGGCCTGGGGTCGCTCGTAGCGGAAGGCAGGTGTGGCGTACCACGCCTTCCACGGCAGCGGTGGCCGGTGCTGGACCCAGGCCCGCACGATCGGTGCGGTCCCCTCGGGACGCAGCGCCAGCGGGCGGCCGCCCTTGTCCTCGAACTCGTACATCTCCTTGCCGACGACGTCGCTGCCCTCGCCGGTGCCCCGGCGGAACACCTTCACGTCCTCGAAGATCGGCGTGTGGGCCAGGCCGTAGCCGGCGCGTTCGGCGTGCTCGGCGAACAGGGACAGCAGTGCCTCCCAGCGGGTCGACTCGGGCCACAGGACGTCGTGGGTGCCGGTCGGGGCGCGCGCCGCCAGGCTCTTGTCGGACACGGAAGGTCAGTCCTTCTTTCCGGGGAGGATCCGGTAGACGTCGTACACGGCGTCGAGGTGGCGGATCAGGTTGAGGACCGACTCGAGGTGGGCCGGGTCGGCCAGCTCCACGTCGAAGCGCATGCGGCTGATCCGGTCGGCGTCGGTCTGGGTGTTGGCGCTCACGATGTTGAGGTGGTGCTCGGACACCACCTTGGTGACGTCGGCCAGCAGACGGGAGCGGTCGATGGCCACCACTTCGATGGTGGCCACGAACACGCTCGACGACCGGTGGTCCCACTCGACCTCGATGAGACGCTCACGGGAGCGACTGGCCAGTGACGCGGCGTTGGCGCAGTCCGCCCGGTGCACCGACACGCCGCGTCCCCGCGTCACGAAGCCGATGATCTCGTCGCCCGGCACCGGGGTGCAGCACCGGGACAGGCGCACCATCATGTCGTCGAGGCCCTCGACGTAGACGCCCGCCGAGTTGCTCCGTCCCGACCGGGCCGCCTGCGGCTGCTGGCGCGCGGTGACCGGCAGCTGCTCCTCGTAGATGCCGCCCCGCAGGTCCCGCAGGATCCGCTGGGTGACGGCCCGGGCGCTGATGCGGTTGTCGCCGATGGCCGCGTACAGCGCCTCGACGTCCGCGTAGTTCATCGACTCCGCCAGGGTGCCCAGGGTGTTGTCGGACGCCAGCTTCTGGACCGGCAGGCCCTCGCGGCGCAACTCCTTGATCAGTTCGTCCCGCCCGAGCTCGATGGCGTCCTCGCGCCGCTCCCGCGAGAACCACTGCCGGATCTTCGAGCGCGCCCGCGACGAGGCGACCATGTGCAGCCAGTCGCGCGAGGGCCCCGCGGTCTCGGCCTTGGAGGTGAAGATCTCGACGGTGTCGGCCGAGTTGAGCCGGGTGTCGAGGGGCACCAGGCGGCCGTTCACCTTCGCCCCGATGCACTTGTGGCCGACCTCGGTGTGGATGCTGTAGGCGAAGTCGACCGGCGTGGCGTTGGCGGCCAGGGCGATGACCTTGCCCTTGGGCGTGAAGACGTAGACCTCGTCCTCCTCGAGGTCGAGCTTCAACGCCTCGAGGAACTCGATCGGGTCCGTCGTCTCGTTCTGGAAGTCGACGATCCGCTGCATCCACTCGATCTCGGCCGTCGTCGACGACGTCTCCTTGGCCAGGGCGAGGCGTTCGGCCCGCCGGTCGCGCTCGACCATCTCGGCCCGCTGGGCCGGGGTCATGCCGGGGACCTTCTTCTCCGGCTTGGCCTTGCCGTCCTTCGGCCGCTTCGCCTTGGTGCCCGTGCCCCCGGTGTCGGCACGCGGCCCGTGCGATCCGTCGGACCGGGAGCCGCCCTCCTTGTAGCCCCAGTGGGCGGCGATCCCGTACTCGGCCCTGCGGTGCATCTCGTGGGTCCGGACCTGGACCTCGATGGGTTTGCCGTCGAGACCGATCACCGTGGTGTGCAGCGACTGGTAGAGGTTGAACTTCGGCGAGTTGATGTAGTCCTTGAACCGTCCCTGCACCGGTGGCCAGATGGCGTGGATCGAGCCGAGGGCCGCCCAGCAGTCCTTCTCCGACTCGACGATCACCCGGATGCCGACGAGGTCGTAGAGCTCGTCGAACTCCTTGCCGCGGACGACCATCTTCTCGTAGATGCTCCAGAGGTGCTTGGGTCGTCCGGTGACCTCCGCGTTCACCCCGGACGCCACCAGCCGTTCGCGGACGGCGACCAGGACCCGGGCCAGGAACTCGTCGCGCAGCGGGGCCCGACTGGCCACCATCTGCTCGATCTCGGCGTAGCGCTTGGGGTGGAGTGTGGCGAAGGCGAGGTCCTCGAGCTGCCACTTGACGCCCTGGATGCCCAGTCGATGGGCCAGCGGGGCGTAGATGTCGAGCGTCTCCTGGGCCGTGCGGCGCTGCTTCCACTCCGGCATGACCGACAGGGTCCGCATGTTGTGCAACCGGTCGGCCAGCTTGATGATCAGCACCCGCCAGTCGTCGGCCATGGCCACGAGCATCTTGCGGACGGTGGCGGCCTGCTGGGCCTCCTTGGAGTCGAACTGGAGCCGGTCGAGCTTGGTGACACCCTCGACGATCAGGGCCACGGCCGGGCCGAAGTCGCGGTCGATGACCTCGGTGGTGACGCCCGTGTCCTCCACGGCGTCGTGCAGCAGGGCGGCGGCCACGGTCTGGGCGTCGAGTCCCAGGTCGGCGACGATCCCGGCCACGGCGATGGGGTGGGTGACGTAGGGCTCGCCCGAACGGCGCAGCTGGCCGGCGTGGGCCACGGTGGCCGTCTCGGCGGCCCGGACGATGAGCGACGTGTCGTCCCCCGGGTGGCGCCGCAGGAAGGAGGCCAGGACCGGTGCGAGCAGCTCCGCCTCGGCGGCGGGCAGGGCCGAGCCGGCCAGGCTGTCGTCAACTGCTTCGGTGGACCCCTCCGCGGGGACAGGGGTGGCCAGGGCCATGCCTACAGGGTACCTGGACACACCGACGGACCAGCGCTGGGGCGGGGCGGATGCGCAGGCACGGCGACCGGGGGGTGCGCTAGCGCTTCTTGCCCTTGCCCTTGCCCTTGCGGGGGCGTGGGGGTGGCCGGTTCCCGGCCGGTCGCGTCGAGCCCTGGGACGAGCGCGTCGCCTTGCCGGTGGCGCCCGCCGATGTGGCGACCACGTCGGCGGCGACGGTCGCGGCGGCCGCCTTCTTGGCCGTCCCGGCGCCGGGCCGGATGACGCCGGTCGCCGTGCGGGCCTTGGACGAGCCCTTGCCCGAACCGGACGTCCCCATGACCGCCGCCATGGCCGGAGTGAGGGCCGGCCCCCGGTCGCCCCGCGTCTCGAGGCGCTGGCGGATGGTGATGTAGCGGGGCTCCCGTTCCTTCATGAGGGCCAGCAGGGGCGACGCGATGAAGATCGAGGAGTACGCCCCGCTGGTGAGTCCGATGACCAGGGCCAGGCCGAAGCTCTGCAGGGTGGTGGCGCCCAGGATGAGCGAGCCGATGACGAGGACCGACAGGACCGGGATGATGGCGACCAGCGAGGTGTTGATCGACCGGGCCAGGGTCTGGTTCATCGAGAGGTTGACCATCTCGGAGTACGTGATGCGCCCGGACGCGCCGAGGCCCTGGGAATTGTCGCGGATCCGGTCGAAGACGACCACGGTGTCGTACAGCGAATAGCCGAGCACCGTCAGCACGGCCACCACCGTGTCCGGGGTCACGAGGAATTGGAAGATCGAATAGATCCCCACCACGACCAGGATGTCGTGGAGCACGGCGACCATGGCCGCCAGCGCCATCTTGAATTCGAAGCGGATCGAGATGTAGGCGGTCACCAGGATGAAGAAGATGACGAGCGCCTGGATCGCCTTCTTGGTCACGTTCGACCCCCAGGTGGCCCCCACCTGGTTGATGCTCACCGAATTCCGGGGCACGTGGGCCGCGTCGGCCAGCGCGGCCTGCACCTTGTAGAGGTCCGCCTGCTGCTGGTCGGACGACACGTTCTCCAGGTCCGCCGTCACCTGGATCTGCTTCTGGCCGTTCAGCTGGTTGGTGAGCTGGACCACGGTGGGGGACGGCACACCGGCGGCCTTGGCCGCGGTCGTCGCCTGGGCCACGGTCAGCGTCTGGGACGACACCAACCACGAGCGCCCGCCCTTGAAGTCGATGCCCTCGTTGAGCCCGCGGGTCGACAGGGAGATGATCCCGACCAGGATGATGATGGCGGAGACACCGAACCACCAGCGCCGGTTGCCGATGAAGTCGAACGAGGTCTGGCCGCGGTAGATCCGGACGAAGAAGTTGGGCCGCTTCTCCCCCTTGGCCTCGGCCTCCTCGGACTCGGCGGCGTACTCGAGCTCCTCCTCGAACTCCTCGGCCAGCTCCTCGGAGGCGTCCGGCAACGCGGCGTCCTCCCGTGGCTCCTCGTCGCCCGTCGTCGTGTCGTCGCTCATGCCTCCACCCCCGCGCCCACACCCAGGCCCCTGGCCACACCCATGCCCTTGGCCTCCGTGGCGCTGCGGCTACGGCCGAGCAGGATGACGAAGGGCCGGGTGAAGAAGTACGTGACCGCCACGTCCAGGACGGTCGAGATGCCGAGGAACAGGGCGAAACCCTGCACCGGGCCGATCGAGAACTTGTAGAGCACCACGGCGCCGAGCAGCGACACGAAGTCCGCGGCCAGCACGGTCCGGAAGGCGCTCTTGAAGCCGCGGTCCACGCTGGTCCGCACGGTCCGGCCCGATCTCGCCTCGTCCTTGAGCCGTTCGAAATAGACGATGTAGGAGTCCACGGTGATACCGATCGACACGATGATGCCGATGACGCCGGCGAGGTCGATGGTGGTGTTGAAGGCCTGACCCATCCAGGCGATGATCGACCACAGCAGGGCGCCGGTGACGGCCAGCCCGGAGACCACCACCAGGCCCAGGACGCGGTAGTAGAAGATCGTGTAGATCATGACGGCCAACAGGCCGATGAGCCCCGAGATGAGACCGGCCTGGAGCGACGACTTGCCCAGCGAGGGCGACACCGTCTGGACGGTCTGCTGGTCCAGCTTGACGGGCAGGGCGCCGTAGTTCAGCTCGGTGGCCAGCGCCTTGGCCTGGTCCTCGGTGAAGCTCCCGGAGATCTGCACGGTTCCGCCGAACGAGGTGAACGACGACTGGGTGGGCTGCGTGATCGGCGCCGAGATGACCTGGCCGTCGAGGTCGATGCCGATGATGGCGTGGAACTGCTGCTGGGCCAGCGTGTCCCACTGCGTGGCACCCGTGCCGGTGAGGTTGAGGTTGACCGACCACTGCCCGTTGTTGAGCTGCGCGCTGGCCGACTTGATCTGGGCACCGGTGAGGCCGGCGGGACCGAGGACGTAGCGCTCGGTTCCCGAGCCCGGCAGACCGGGCAGCAGCACCGTGTCGTTCTTCCCGTCGTTGGCCGACGCCGTCGACCGGTACGGGGTGAACTGGGTGTCCGGCTGGATCGTGCTCAGGTTCGACGAGTAGCCCTGGGTGCTCGAGTCCGGCTGGACGTTGATGTTCGCCTTGGTGAGCGCCGTGGTCGACGAGCAGGTCGGAAGGGTGCCGGTGGCCGGGGCCGCGCCCTTCGCCACCGAGTACCCCGGTGCGAAGCAGAGGGCCGGCCGGAAGAAGAGCTGGGCCGTCTTGCCCAGCTGCTGCAGGATCTGCTGCGTGTTCTTCTGACCCGGGATGGCCGCGCCGATGAGGGCGCAGGAGTGGGTCCCGTCGGGGCACTTGGACGAGCCCTGGCTGGCCACGGTGGCGCCACTCGAGCCACTGCCGACGCGTTCGTTCAGGATGGTGATGATCGTGTCGAGCTCCGCCGAGGTGACCGGCGTGTGGGTCTCGTAGACGACCGACAGGCCGCCGGCCAGGTCGAGGCCGAGCTTCGGCGTCCAGCCGGCCGCCAGGGTGGCGCTCAGCGACACCACGGCGATGGCGACGACGGCCAGCAGGCTGATCCAGAGAGGTCGTTTGTCTCGCATCGGCTCAGACGATCGGGGGCCCGTCGGGCCCGGGGTTGTCGGCACCGTCGCCCGCATCGGGGGGCGGTGTGGTCGGGGCGGCCTCGTCGTGCGCCGGCTGCTCGGCGGCCTCGTCTTCGGTCCCGTCGTGCGCCGGCTCCTCGGCGGCCTCGTCGGTCGGCTCGTCCGCGGCGGCGTCACCGGGGCCCACGGCCGGCGGTCCCGACGGGGGCTGCGGCTCGTCGGCGTCGTGCTCCTGGCCGTCGACCACGTCGGTCGGGGGCTCGACCGGCTCGAGCTTCCGCAGGACGTACGGCCGCAGCACGACGAAGGAGGCGCCCACGCTGGTCTCGAGCGTCACCCGGTCGTCGGTGATGTCGAGGATCCGTCCGACGATGCCGCCGGCGGTCACCACCTCGTCACCCACGTCGAAGGCGTTGGTCTGGGCCCGGGCCGCCTTCTGCTTCTTCTGCTGGGGCCGGTAGATGAGGAAGTAGAAGGCGGCGCCGATGACGACGAAGATCAGGATCGAGGACGAGCTGCCGGAGGACTTCGTGGCGCCCACCAGGGGGGCGACCGCGCCGAGGGCGGCACTCATCGTGGGATCGGGAGGCGTTCAGGGGTCGTCACAGCGCACTGACTGTAGCCCAGGCCCGTCCACCGGACGTGACCACCCCCGGTGCCGCGTCCCTCCCGTGCCTAGCGGTCCCAGACCTCCCTCGTGGCGCCCACCAGGTCCGTCAGGGTGCCGGAGGCGATGGCGGCCCGGGCCCGGCCCATCAGTCCGAACACGAAGGCCAGGTTGTGGATGCTGCAGAGCCGCCACGCCGTGGGCTCCCCCATCGACTGGAGGTGCCGCAGGTAGCCACGCGACCAGCGTGCGCAGGTCGAACACGGGCAGTCGGGGTCGATCGGCCCGTCGTCGGCGGCATGGGCGGCGTTGCGGAGGTTGAGACGCCCCGCCGACGTCCACATCGAGCCGTGACGGGCCGCCCGCGTCGGTGCGACGCAGTCGAACTGGTCCACCCCCAGGGCGATCGACTCCAGCATCCCGACCGGGTCCCCCACGCCCATCAGATAGCGCGGGCGGTCCGTGGGCAGCTCGGGCACGGTCACGGCCAGGGCCTCGAGCAGTTCCGGGCGCGGCTCCCCGACCGACAGGCCGCCGATGCCGTACCCGTCGAACTCGAGGGCCACGGTCCGCCGCGCGCTCTCGACCCGGAGCGACGCGTCGGTGCCGCCCTGCACGATGCCGAAGAGCGCCTGACCCTCGGGCCGGGCCTCGACCCGGTCGTGGTGGGCCCGGGCCCGGGCCGCCCAGTCGGCCGTGCGGTCCACCGCCACGCGCAGCACGTCGGGCGAGGCGGGCAACGAGGCGCACACGTCGAGCACCATCTGGATATCCGCGCCGAGGAGTCCCTGGACCTCGACGGCCGTCTCCGGCGTGAGGCGCGTGGCCGCCCCGTCGTAGACCGAGGCGAAGGTGACCCCGTCGTCGTCGACCTTGGGGCGGAGCGAGTGGACCTGGAACCCGCCGGAGTCCGTGAGGGTGTGGCCGTCCCAGCCGGTGAACCGGTGCAGGCCACCGAGGGCGGCCACCGTCGACGCGCCGGGACGGAGCATCAGGTGGTAGGCGTTGGCCAGCACCACCTCGGCGCCCAGGGCGGCGAGGTCGGCGGCGTCGAGCGCCTTGACCGCGCCCCGGGTGCCGACCGGCATGAACGCGGGCGTGCGGTAGGAGCCGCGGGGCGTGACCACCCGGCCCGTCCGGGCGGCACCGTCGGTCGCCTCCACCTCGACGACGAGCGGGTTCACCGGGGCGCTCCGGCGCCGGCGTCCCAGACCGCCTCGGCCTTCGGCCCGGCGCGCCCGACCACCATGGCGTCGCCGAAGGAGAGGAAGCGGTAGCCGTCGGCCAGGGCTGCGGCGTACAGGGAGCGCCACACCGGCCCGCAGAACGCCTCGACCAGCAGCAGCAGGCTCGAGCGCGGCAGGTGGAAGTTGGTGACCAGCACGTCGACCACCCGGAACCGGTAGGACCCGTGGATGTACAGGTCGGTCCGTCCCGACAGGGCGCCGGTGGCCGCCGCCGTCTCGAGGGCCCGCACCGCGGTGGTCCCCACGGCGATGACCCGTCCGGCGGCGGCACAGGCCGCCACCGTCTCCGCCGGCACCGTGTAGCGCTCGGTGTGGATCACGTGCTCCTCGGCCGTCGCCGCCGTCACGGGCCGGAACGTGTCGAGGCCGATGGCGAGGTCGACGCGGGCCAGCCGGGCGCCCGCCGCCGCGCAGGCGGCCAGCAGGTCCGGGGTGAAGTGCAGGCCCGCCGTGGGGGCGGCCGCCGAACGGTCGGCCAGGCCGCGGTCGGCCGAGTAGACGGTCTGGTAGCGCTCCGGGTCGGCCAGGTCCCGGGCGATGTACGGCGGCAGCGGCATGGTGCCGGCGCGGGCGACGACCGACGGGTCCACCAGGCGCACCCGTCGCGTGCCCGCCCCCTCCGGGTCGGGATCGACCTCCTCCCCCACCACGACCACGGGCGCCGGCCCGCCGACCTCGAACAGCGGGGTGCCGGCGGGCAGGCGTCGGCCCGGGCGCACCAGCGCCTCCCACTCGTCCACACCGCCGTCCGGGTCGCACGGCTCGATCAGCAGGACCTCGGCCCGCCCACCGGTGGCCTTGGCCAG
>Ga0182016_10000655_pt1 | contig 43059 bp, 37 predicted proteins | sample 712S2MmetaG_FD_120491 | JGI IMG/M metagenome (GOLD analysis project Ga0182016, IMG submission 120491) | Permafrost microbial communities from Stordalen Mire, Sweden - 712S2M metaG | ecosystem: Environmental > Terrestrial > Soil > Wetlands > Permafrost | place: Sweden: Stordalen | collected...
AATTGGTCGTTCGCGGAATTCTGGATAAGCGAACCTGTCCTCAGCGTGCCAGCGACGCCTCTCCAAAACGGGTGACTTAGAGAAACCGGTGAGCTAACCCCGAGCTAACCCTTGCGCCTCTTCGAATTTCCCGCAACTTTAACGATCCGTTTTGGCTCCAGGGATTCGCACAGTGATCTGCGAGTCTGCCGACGATTTCCGCGTTGGCGATATGACGGCAGTTCCATGTCAGCAGATAGTCCATGCCATGCACGGTCGCGGTAGCCACGTGGAAGGCACCCTCGACGGCCCTGGCGGGGACCAACTCAGCCTTCAGAAAATCTCTAGCAAGCGCTGTCACGTCGTCGGTCTGCTCAAGTATTGCGACTCCGCCCAATTTTGCGAGACGACGGGATGCGGCCGCGGGATCCCCGCCGCCGGCCTCCTTCAGGACCAATCCCGACACGAACAAGCTAAACCGGCTGCGGTGTTGGTTCCGCCATTCCACCGTCAGCTCCTGATGTGCCGCAACGATCAGATCGCGGCTGGCACGCGCGGTCAGGTAACTGACAATGGTTGTCTCCAGGTAAACCGTTGGTTTCACCACACGATCAAGCCAGCTTCACCGGCCCTTGCTCCCTGCACGACCGGTAAATCGCTTCCATAATCCGCAGATCCGTCTGCCCTTCTTCCCCGGCGGTCTTGGGAGCTTTGTCCTGCCGGATGCATTCCGCGAAATGGTCGGCTTCGCGGGCGAACTGCATCGGGTTGTGGTCCTCCACGGTCTGTTCTTTCCCGTTGATCTGCAGCTTCAGGCCATCGTAGGAAAAGGCCGGCTGCATCTCAATCATCCCCTTCGACCCGTAAACGCGGAACCAGCCGCCGGTGTTGGTCCCGTAACTGGTGTTGCACGTCGTCAGCAAGCCTGAAGGAAAGCGCATGGACCAAACCAGGTTCTCTTCCACCTCCGCAAAACGCCCGTCGTGATCCAGCACATTCCAGCGCGCGTCCACCTCTACCGGATCTTCGCCGGACATGATGCGGCAGGCTTGCAGGCAGTAGATTCCCACATCCATCAGTGGACCGCCGCCAGCCAGCTTCTTATTGAGACGCCACTCGCCCGGCGCGATTGTAAAACCGAACGACGAATCAATCAGTTCCACGCGCCCAATCTGGCCGCTTCGCGCGGCCTGCTGCGCTTTCAGAGTGTTCGGCTCCAATTGACACCGGTACGCGATCATCAGCTTCTTGCCGGCGCTCTTGCAGGCCGCAATCATTTGCTGCGCTTCCGCCACGCTGGTGGCCATGGGCTTCTCGCACAGCACGTGCTTCCCCGCCCCAGCCGACCGCACCGTGTATTCGGCGTGCATGCTGTTCGGCAGCGCCACATAGACCGCGTCAATCTCCGGATTCGACGCCATCTTGCGGTCGAAATCCTCGTAGGAATAAATGCTGGTTGCCGGCACACCGTATTTAGCGGCCATCTTTTGGGCTTTCTCCGGATGCCCGCTCACCAGGCCGGTGATGCGGCAATGCTCGCTCTTTTCCACCCCCGGCATGAACTCGTTCATGGAAATGCGGCCAAGCCCGATGATGCAGTAGCCGATCTTGCGTGAGCTTGGTTGCTGGGCTTTCAGTGCGAGCGCCGCGGCGCCGGCAAGGGTTGCGCTGAAACTTCGGCGGGAAAGGGACATAGGCTTCGAACCTACTATATCTTTCCAAAGATCAGAATGTGCTGCCACGGCAGTTTCTCGCTGCGCTGGATCAGCTTGAAACCCTCCGGCTCGATCTCGGCGCGGACTTGCTTCACGGTCATCTTATGCTCCGGCTTGATCGGAACGTTCGGGTCTTCGGCGCGAAACTCCAGCAGCACAAGGCGCCCATCCGGCTTCAGGCTGTCCCGCAGCTTGCGAATCATCATCTGTGGTTTTGAGAACTCGTGGTAAACATCCACCAGCAGGGCGACATCGATGCTACCGGCCGGAAGCTTGGGGTCGTCTTCCTTTCCCAGCACGGGGATCACGTTTTTCAGGCCGCGCTCACGAACCCGCTGGTCGAGCAGCTTCAGCATCTCGGGTTGAATGTCGTTCGCATAGACTTTCCCCGCGGGCCCCACGCGCTGGGCGAGCAGCAAGGTGTAGAAGCCATTTCCCGCGCCGATATCGGCTACGGTCGAACCGGCCTTGATCCCGATCTCATCCAGTGCCACGCCGGGATGCTCTTCCGCCTCACGCTCGGGCCGCGTCAGCCAATCCGCGCCTTCGGCTCCCATCACAGGCGCGATTTCGCGTTTGGTGACCGGGTGTTGATCCTGCGCGCGGCAGGCAATCAGAAGACAGAAGGCGAGGAGGAAGCGCTTCATTTTGATATCATCGCCCACATGAGTCACGTAGTTCGCGCATTTGCGTTGTTTGTGGCAGCGGCGATTGTTCTGCCCGCGCAGTCCCTCACCACGGTGTATGAGTTTAATGGCCTCAATGGCAGACTACCTACGTATGGAGCCCTTGTTGAAGCCAGGAACGGGGACCTCTACGGAACAACCTTTTATGGCGGGACCGTAGACAATGGCACAATTTACGAATTCACTCCTGGTGGCGCCTTGCCGACGACGCTCCACAGCTTCTGCACCCAGGCAGGGTGTCCGGACGGCGCGAACCCGTCAGGGGGAATGATCCAGGCTACGAACGGCCTACTCTACGGGACAACCTCTGGGGGAGGCACATCAGGCAACGGCACGGTCTTCAGTATTGATCCGAGCGCAACTTTGACGACAGTACATACCTTCCAGGGCGCGGATGGCACATATCCGGTCGGGAAACTGCTTCAGGGCAAGAGCGGGATTCTCTATGGAACCACCTCGGGCGGCGGGGCCTACGGACATGGCACAATCTTCAGCCTGACGCCCGGCGGCACGCTGACCACGATCTATAGCTTTTGCTCGCAAAGCGGTTGCCCGGACGGCGACACCCCCTGGGCGGGGCTCGTGCAGGCGGCCAGCGGCGAACTTTATGGGACCACAGTGTACGGCGGAGTGGAAACGGCTACCTGTGTCGCGGGGTGCGGTACGGTCTTCAGGATCACGCCGGGCGGCCCACTGACAACGCTTCACAATTTCTGTTCCAGGAGCGGATGCGCCGATGGCGCACTCCCCTATGCAGGGCTGCTCCTGGCCTACGACGGGAACTTTTACGGCACAACGCAGTACGGCGGGGCCAATTGCCAAGGCTTTAGCGGATGCGGAACCATTTTCAGGATCACGCCAGGCGGCACGCTGACCACCGCATTCAGCTTTGACGACACCGACGGCCGAGGCCCCCTTGCAGGCTTGATCCAGGCGACGAACGGGAAGTTCTACGGGACAACCGATCACGGCGGCACTAAGGTTGACGGGACACTTTTCGAATTCATCCCAGGCGGGCCACTCACGAACCTATACAATTTCGATGATGGCGCGGATGGCGCCAACCCCTTTGCCGCGTTGGTTCAAGTCACCAATGGCGATCTCTACGGGACAACGCCTTACGGCGGCGCCGGTGGCGGATACGGCACCATCTTCCGCATTTCGGGCGTTCCCCAGTAATTAGTTGGGTTGCACCGCCTGCACCAGAATCTTGCCCATCATGCCCGCATCCTCATGACCCAGGATGTGGCAATGATAGACGAAGGCGCCGGCAATCTCGGGATCGCGGAAATCCATGCGCACCTTGATGCTGGGGTAAGTGGCGCTCGTTCCGTCCCAATACCCCACCTGGTAGGTGTCGCGTAACTCCGGATGCGCCACCGGTACGCCGTTCTCCTCCAAAACCAGAAAATGGAGCTGATGCATGTGGAATTCATGTACTTCCTGCGTGCGGTTCTCGATCGTCCAATCCTCCACCGCGCCCACTTTGGTCACGATGTTGGGCGGACTATCCGGACTGAAAACCGCCGGGGTCTGCCCGTCCACGGTGATGAAGAAGTCGATGTTTTCCGAGTTGGAGCCCACTTGTTGCTCTGAAAAATAGAGGCTGCGCTGGGCGGTGGGAGCCACCGTCCCGAGCCACGCGAAACGGGTTTTACCAAGTGGCGTCGTGTTGCTCGAAAGAACCGGGCCCGGCTCCGCCGCGGTGGGACTGGTGACGATGTTCGCCAGCGTTCTGGCCGTATCGAAATCGCCCGATGGGCCGGTATCGATCGCTTCCGTGATGAACGTAGCAGGCACGCCTGACGCGGGCCCGTCGAGGATAAACTCCGCGCGGGAACCAGGGGGAAGATAGATATCGGTTTGCCAGTTTGTGAACGCGCCGGCCCCGCCATTGCTCCAGCCCAGAGGCACGCCGTCCAACGCCACCACGCCGAGCTTTTGGGCGACACCGCCGTAAAGAACCTGTAAATCGAGGATGGTGTCGGCGTCGGCATTCGCGACACGCCAGAACTGCCGCTCCTTCGGCTTCATGGAGATCACCGCCGGCGCATAGGAGGAATAAAGCAGCGGAACGTAGTTGATGCTCAAGTCCCAGGAGGGCGGCGGCGGCAGCGACGGCGCCTGGGCCGGAGGCAGGTAGGTATTGTTCTGGTCGCGGATCACAATCACGCGCTCGGGCAGACCGGCCAGGATCGGATTGAACTGTTGAATCCCCTGCACGATCAGCGCGCCGGTGGCTCCGCCCAGTACCTGATCTTCGCTGAAACCGTGCGGGTGCGGATGGTACCAATAGAGGCCCGGCGGCTCGTTTGCGGGAATCTGAAATTTGTATTGGAAGGCGGTTCCCGTCTGCACCGCCGTATAAACCACCTCGTCCTGGTGGCAAAGCGGCGGGATATTCAGCCCGTGGAAATGGAGATTCGTGGTGGACGCCAGAATCGTCTCCCCGCCGCAAGGTCCCGAACTCGCCGGCGAAGCATTCGTCCCCATCTTCATTCCGGCCATCGCCGTGTTGGGCGCGGTGGATGAGTTCTTCACATTCAAGGTCAACGTGTCGCCAGGGTTCAGGCGCAATGTGGGTGAGGGAGTGCCATCCGTATACGTAAAGCAGTACTTGATATAACCCGGCTCGCTCACCGGGCCCTGAAAGTTGAAATTCGCGATGAGAGCGCCATTGGCGCTGAACAGATCCTCCGGCTCGGCAACGGTGCTGCCGGCGGCGGGTCGAGGACACTGCGCGAAAAGTGAAGCGGCGGTGAGGATAAAAATAGCGAGGGAAATCAGCCTTTTCATTGGGAAACCTCTGTTATTGTAACGTCCGGCACCTCGGAAAGCTATATCGGACTAAAATGATCTGGTATAAATAGGATCTAAACAGTCCCAGATAAAAACATGACCCGATTCCGAGCTGTTGCCCTCGCCCTTACGATGTCGTCATATCTGTTCGCCAGCGTCGGCGGCCGTATTGAAGGCACTGTCACCGACCCGACCGGCGCCATTGTCCAGAACGCGGACGTCACCGCCTGGAACACGGCCACCGGGATCGTGCAGCATTCAAGGAGCGGCGCTGATGGGACCTACGCGTTTCCTTTTGAACCGGTCGGACTGTACACGATCGGGGTTGACCTGGGCGGATTTCAAAAATACCGGCGCGCGGGAATCACCGTGGACGCCAACAGCGTTCTGGTCGTGAATATCTCTTTGGCTCCCGGCTCAAGGACCGAAACGCTCAACGTCACTGACAGCCAGACTCATGTGGAAACCGCGAGCACGCAAATGGGCGAAGTGATTTCGGCTGGGCAGATGACCGCCGTTCCTCTCAATGGACGGAGCTATACCGATCTGATGTCCACGCAAGCCGGGGTGGCGCCGGCGACATCGATCACGTCTTCCACAGTACAGGACGTGGGCGCGACGACCCTCTATCCTTCGGGTGGCCTGAATCCAGGCAACATCTCAATCAATGGGCAGCGCGAATTTGCCAACGCGTTCATCGTGAATGGGAGCGATGCCGAGGAAGACGTGAACATGGGGACTTCCATCATTCCCAACCTCGATTCCATTGCGGAGTTTCGCATTCTCACCAACAACTTCGATGCCGAATATGGGGAGTTCAGCGGCGGACAAATCAACGTGATCACCAAATCCGGAACCAATCAATTGCACGGCGACTTGTTCGAGTTCCTGCGCAACACCGACCTGGATGCCCGTAACTATTTTTCGCCCACGCGCGGGGATTTTCACCAGAATCAATATGGCGCGACGCTGGGCGGTCCCGTGCGCCGCGACAAGATCTTCTTCTTTGTCGACTACCAGGGCACACGTCAGATTCAAGGGGTTGATACGGGTTCGATCCCCGTTCCGTCAGTCGCGGAGCGCTCCGGAAATCTATCGGACGAGGCGTCTTCTCTCACCGGCACGGTCAGTGGATCTTACTTCGCGAGCCTGCTGTCTCAGAAGCTGGGTTACCGCGTTGCGGCGGGCGAAAGCTATTACACAGCCGGGTGCGTGAGTTCCTCACAGTGCGTGTTTCCCAATGCCGTGATCCCCACCAGTGCGTGGTCCGTACCTGCGCGGAATTTGCTGAAGTATATTCCCCTTCCGAACATCGGCCCGAGCTCGTTTGCCACATCGTCGTTTAACCAGAACCTGGGCGACGATAAGGGCGGCGCACGGATGGACGCGAATACTCACCTGGGAATCCTTTCCGCTTATTACTTTCACGATGACTTCACGCTGAACAACCCCTATCCCGTGGCGCAGGGCGGGGCCAGCGTCCCCGGGTTCAGCGCTCAGTCACTCGGCAGCGCTCAACTGTTGAGCTTGAGCGACACCAAGACCATCGGATCGAACGCCGTGAATGAGTTCAACATCAGCTTCATTCGCGACTATACGCTGTTGGGGAAGCCGCGGAGCGGCCTGGGAGTGAGTCTGGCCTCTCAGGGCTTCGTGACATCGAGCGGAGCGCCCAGTATTGTCGCGCTGGCGCCTCAGCTTGAAGGAGTGGAAAATCTCGTCTTCAACAGTTTCTCGATTGGCACGAATACCAACGAACTGACGCAGGCCAACAATACCTACCAGATTTCCGACGGATTCTCCCGCGTGGCCGGCACGCACACATTTAAGGTGGGCGGCGAAACCCACTACGACCAGGTGAACGCGATTCCCATTGCTCAATTCAACGGAAATTTTTCGTTTACGGGCAGTGAGACCGGAAGCGATTTCGCGGACTTCCTGTTGGGCGCGCCCAGCCAGTTTAACCAGAGTCAACTGAATTCCTTCTATAGCCGCAACAAGTATGTCGGCGTCTACGCGCAGGATAGCTGGCGGATCAAGCCGAAGCTCACCCTGAACTACGGGCTGCGCTGGGACCGGATCGAGCCCTGGTATGAGAAGTACAACCAGATCTCCACGTTTGTTCCCGGTGAACAATCTGTTGTGTTCCCGGGCGCGCCTGCCGGCATTCTTTATCCGGGCGACCCGGGAGTGCGCCGCACCATCGCTCCGCCGGGCGATGAGTTCTCACCGCGCCTCGGCATCGCTTACGCGCCGGATGGAAAAACCAGTATACGCGCGGGTTTCGGGATGTACTATACCGCGATAGAAGCGGTCACCGTGTCCGTCGCCGCGGCCAACGCGCCGTATGGAACCACTTACAGCAGTCCGGCGCCGCCCCTTTTCAATGATCCTCTTGTTACTGCGTCGAACGGGCAGGATTTCGGGCAGCCGTTCCCGTTCAACCTGGCGCCCCGCTCTTCGGTCGATTGGTCGCAATATTTGCCCATCAGCGGAATTCCAGCTTATAGCACGAGCAATAGGATTCCTTACTCCCGGCAGTTTATGTTTTCGATCCAGCGTGAATTGGTGCACGACACCTTGGTGACGGCCAGCTATGTGGGGAACACGGGCCACCGGTTGCTCGTTCTGGATGCTGCGAATCCAGGCGATCCGGCACTCTGCCTTAGTTTGAGCCAGCCCAGCCAGGTTGCCGCGGGCACGTCTACCTGCGGGCCATTCGGCGAAGGGAATGTCTACACCACCGCCGGCGGCCAGACCATCAATGGAACGCGAACCCAGCTCGGCTCAAACTTCGGCAGCAATGCCATTCAATCCACAACGGGCCGGTCCGACTACAACGCGCTCGAGATCAGCGCGCGCCATACCAGCGGCCGGCTGCAGTTACTCGCTTCTTATACGTTTTCCAAGTCGCTCGACAACTCGTCCAGCCTGGGAGACGAAGTCAATCCCTCGAATCCCAATCTCAGCTATGGACTCTCCGCGTTCGACGTGACGCACAATTTCGTGGCCAGCTATAGTTATGAACTTCCACGGGGCTGGCAGCTTTCCGGCATTACGCGCTTTAGCACGGGTTTCCCCGTCACGATGGTCAATAACAGTGATAACTCGTTGCTGGGCACAAACCCGAATGGGGTAAATAACTTCAGCGTCGATGAGCCGGAACTGAGCGCGGGTCCGCTGGACATTAACCGCAATCCGAGGAACGGTAACAATTACTTCAACACGTCCTTGTTCAGCCTCCAGCCTTTGGGAACTCCGGGTAATAGTCCCAGGCGGTTTTTCCACGCCCCGGGAACGGAGAACTATGACATGGCGTTGAGCAAAACGTTTTCTTTCAGTGACACCAGGAATCTTTCTCTACGCCTCGAAGCCTTCAACTTATTCAACCACGCGCAGTTCTTTGGACCGTCGTCTGTAGACGCCGTGCTGGGAAGCTCCTCGTTTGGACAGGTGGTAAGCGCCGCCGCGCCGCGCATCTTACAGGTGGCGACGAAGTTCACCTTCTAATTTAGAATTCCAGCTTGGTTTGAAAGGCGATCATCCGGGGGGAGCTATCGCCGCCCAGACCAACTCCGAGCAGTCCAGTTGGTGCGGACGTCGCATAGGTCAACGCTCCAAAACCTGTTTGCGTGGATGGCTTGCCGGGCACTCCCGCGTATCCAGAAATAGGCAAGCCAAAATTTGGGTGATTGAAGACATTGAAAAACTGCGCTTCGATCCGCAGCTTCACACGTTCATTCAAGGCAAACCACTTGGTGATGTAGAGATCGCTCGACGTAAAATCCGGCCCGCGAAGCAGGTTGCGTCCGAGGTTGCCGAACTGACAGTCCTTGACGCTGTCGCCGCCCACGCAGGCTCCCGTGCTGGGATCGACGCTGGAAACGAAAGCATTGGGATTGAGCCACTGGATCGTTCCTGGCTGCGTTACGCCCGGAATCGGAGTCGTATCGTAAATCGGCACCCCGGCAACCACGCTCGCGAACTGGGGACCGGCGCCCTGGATGATGCCTGCCCCGTTCGCGGAATAAGGGGCGCTCAACGCGGAGAACGGGATGCCGGTATGCCAGAACGCAGTACCCGAAACCTGCCATCCGTTGACTGCATAACCGAGTCTCTTGTTGCGCACCTTGACCGGTACCTGGTAAACATACTCCGCGGAGAGGTTCTGACGGACGTCGTAATCGCAAGGCCCATATTGCCGGTAGAGTTCACCCGGAAGCGGCGAGAGAATCCCTCCTGCGGAGAAAGGCAGGAATCCGCCATTCGAGACGGTGTCCATGCAACGGCTCCAGGTGTAATTGAGTAATACTTGAAGGCCATGAGCGAGCCGTTTGTCGGCTGTTAGTTGGAGGCCGTTGTAGTGGCTGTTCGCGCCGGTGCTGAGCTGGGTCACCGCGCCAAATCGAGGGTCGGGCGCCTGGCCATAGGGCAGCGGCCCAAAGCACCCCGGGCACACTGTTTGATAGCCATTCACCTGCGTGGTGTAAGGCTGGTCCACGGCGCGCGTGCCCACGTATTGCGCGCGCAGGTTTAGCTCCGCGCCGATCTGCCGTTCCAACGCGAAGCTCCATTGCATGAAGTAAGGCGCGCGGAGCTTGCCATCCGGCACAGCCGTGATATTGATCGGTTGAAGGCAGGTCGCCGGATTGCCGAGCGGCGAGGCACAGGAGAGCTGTCCCTGCGCGAAACCGGAGTTGAACGTCTGGTTGGCCGCGCCGAGCGCGTCCACGGCGCTATTCGGCACGCCAGGCGCGATGTCCAACCCTCCCGCGGTGCCCAGCAGACCGCCCTCGAATGTTTTCGAGTACGGAGGATTAGTTCCCACCAGATCGACCACGCTGCCAGGCAGTAGGTCGCTGAACAAACCAAAGCCGGCTCGCAGAACGGTGTGAGAAGCAAAGTTCCATGCAATCGCCGTGCGCGGTTGTAAAATCGCCAGCGGCGTCGCCGCAAAGATATTGCTCAGGCCGGTCTGAATGAATTGGTCGAGCGGCTGGTTCACGTTGTGCGGAATCGCGTCCCACGAACCGGGAAGCCTGGCGACGGAGTCGTGCGGATTTAACGGATTGGAATTGTAAGTGCTGCGAAGGCCATAAGTCCAGGTGAAGGTACGAGTCACCTTCCATGTATCCTGCGCATAGAGATCCACGTTCAGGAAGTTATAAGGTTGTGAGTCTGCTAGCGGAAAGGTTTGGGAGGTGGTGGAAGCCACTCCGTAAATGAATTGCGCCAGCGTGTTGTAAGTGACCAGCGGCACCGTCCCCTCACCGAAATCGTAGTCGTTCAGCCGGAAAATTCTGGTGTTCGTGCCGAACCTGAACTCGTGCGCCCCGCTGGCCCACGCCAGGTTGTCATTGATGAAAAACCTGGCTGCGCGCCGGCCCTGCACCCACGTGTTATCCAGCCCGCCGACCGTGCTGAACGGCGCATCCGCTCCGCTCCCTTGCAGCACGATGGGCCACGCGGCGAGCGTTTTCTGGAAATCCGCAGGGCTGAACAGACTCTGATACCAAGAAAACGCCGGGTTGAAATAGTTCACCAGGTTCTGCGAGAACACATGTGTGTAGCCGCTCGCGAACGAATACAAAGGCTGCGGAGAAATCGAGTCGAAAACCGGGTTGATGGGATCCGTATAGGCCGCCTGCAGTCCCGTGTCGGACTGAAAGCGAAACCAGGTGATGTTGTTTTCGTTGACGTTGTAGTCCAGCCGGGCCGTTTGCACCTGTTCGCTATCGTCGCTGGAGCGCGAAACGATTTGCCGATTCGCGCATCCACTCCCGTCCGGAAGTATACCGGTAGCCACGCTGCCATTGCTGTTGATGGGACACCCCTGGACCGCCAGCGGCGTGCCCGCCGTGTTTCCATAGAGTGCGAACAGCTTCCTGTAGAAGGGTACCAGTTGCGGCGCCGATGGGTAGCTCAATCCAGTTACCGGGTCGGCTCCCCCTTTCGGAAGCTGCTGTAAAACGTAGTTTTGAAAAGCAACCGTTGGAACCGTAGTGTCTGAAACAATAGGCAGCGCAATGCGAACCCATTCACTGTCAAAGAAGAAAAATAGTTTGTCGCGCCGGATGGGCCCGCCAAGACTGCCTCCGAAGTGATTTACCGTCGACCGGGGCTTATGATTGCCGGGGGTTGAATTGGTGAAAAAATCCGCAGCGCTGAACTTCGATCCATCCCAAAGGTCGTAAAGATTTCCATGCCATTGGTTCGTTCCGGACTTGGTCACGTAGTTGACCTGCGAAGCTCCGTACCGGCCTTGATCCACCGCGTAGGAAACCGTGTTCACCGTCACTTCTGAGATCGAATTCAAACCAAGTACTAAGTTGGTGGAAAGCCCGCTGTTCAGGTTCGTCAACGGGTCATTGGTTTCGAGGCCATCCACGATATATCCGTTGGCGAGAGACGGCAGTCCATTAAAGTCAACATTGCCATAGCCGTTCGTGCCTCCGACGAAATCGTTCCCGCTGCCCGCCGTGTTCATCAGGGCTCCGGCCGCGAATTGCAAGGGATAGGTCATATCGCCTCCGGGATTGGGAAGGTCTTCCAGCGCCCTCGCGTTCAACGTGGTCACGGTATTGGGATTCTGCGGGTTCACCAGGCCCGGGTCTTCCGTCACAGTAACGTCTTGATGCGACGTCGCGACATGCAGCGTGAAATCGAGGGTCTGCTTTTGACCCAGCGCCGCGGTCACGGAGCTATTCTTTTGGGTTTCGAACCGGGGCGCTTCTGCGGTGACCGAGTAAGAACCAGGCTTCAACTGCGGGAAGTTGAAGCGGCCCGCATCGTCCGTCTTTACGGTCCGCTTCAGTCCGTTCTCCGTACTCTCTACCGTGACTCTGGCACCGGCGAGGGCCTCGCCCGCCTGATCGCTAACCGATCCTGCAATCGCGCTGGTTGTTTCGCCCTGTGCCCAAAGCAAGCATGCCGGCCCTGCAAGGACGGTCCATGCCAGCACAAGAATGGGGAGGAGTGACCGCACTAATTTAGGCTAGCCTAAAAAATTCTGGTTAGCAACCCACGGGATACAATCTTTTCGTGGGCCCTAAAACGATGCCGACGTCCGAATCGGTGGACGACTACCTCCGCGCCATCCTCGAACTCAGTGGCAAATCGGAAGAGCGGGTCTCCAGTAATGGGCTGGCAACGCGCTTAGGCGTGCGGGCCGCGTCTGTGACCGGAATGCTGCAAAAGCTGGCCGCGCAGCGCCCGCCCCTGGTGTTGTACGAAAAGCACCGGGGCGTCCGGCTCTCGGCGGCCGGCATGCGCCGGGCCTGGGAGATCGTGCGTCACCACAGGCTGCTGGAGTTGTTCCTGCACGATGTTCTCAAGTATTCCTGGGACGAGGTGCATGAGGAAGCGGAACGCCTGGAGCACTTCATTTCCGAGCGCTTCGAGGATCGCGTCGCAGCCATTCTGGGAGATCCCGAGGTCGATCCGCACGGCCACGTCATTCCTCACCGAAACGGAACCATACCGGTCCGCGAGGAGGTGCCTCTCGTCGAGTGGCCGATCGGCAAACCCGCTGTGCTCAGCAGCGTTTCCGATCGAGACCCGGCTGCTTTGCGCGAGTTGCAGCGTTTAGGGCTCGTCCCGGGCAGTGGTCTGGTGGTGGATGAGAGCAAGCCCAACGCATCGCTATTGGTGCGTCTGAGCGGGCAGAAACGGCAGATCCGGCTGAGCATCGAACTGGCGCTTCACGTGGCCGTCGACGCGTCGCGAATTTAGTTTGGGTTCACCTGGATCTTGGCCATCATGCCCGCGTCTTCATGGTCCAGCACGTGGCAATGAAACACAAACGTGCCGGCAATTTCGGGATCGCGAAAATCCATGCGAAGCGTCACGGTTGGATACGGCCCGCTTCCGCTCCACGCCGGGACCACCACTGTGTCCCGCAGTTCCGGATCGGCCTGGGCGACGCCGCTGATCGCCATGAAAAGGAAATGAATCTGGTGAATGTGGAATGCGTGCGTCTCGCCGGTGCGGTTCTCAACGGTCCAATCCTCGACCGCGCCAACCGTCGTTGTAATCGCCGGAGGATCTGACATGGCGAACACCTTCGGCGTCTGCCCGTCCACCGTAATGAAGAATTCCGTGGGCCCGTTCGATCCGTTGGTCGCTTCCGCGAAGTAAATCTTCCGCTGTGTGGTGGGCGTCAACCCGGCCAGGCCGGCAAAGCGCTTCGGTGCAGCCGTAGCCTTCGCCGGGGCGGCGGGTAAGGCCGGAGGTTCTTTGGCTGAGGTCGTGGCCTGAATCACCGCCAGTTCCTGGGTTGGATTTGGATTCCCAATGGGACCGGTATTGAAGCCGGTTTGGTAAAAACTGGCTGCCTGCCCCGCGGCCGGACCCGTGACAACAAACTCCGCTCGCCCGGCGGGAGGCAAAACGATCGATGTTACTTCATAAGGCGTAGTGACCGGGATACCGTCCAGGGCAATGATCTCAACCTGCTGCGCCGTTTTGCCGAACAGGACCGCCAGCGTGAGAAACGCCTGGGACGTCGCGTTCGCCACGCGCCAGAATTCCTGCGCTCCGGGCTGCATCTGAATGATGGGCGAAGGCGAGGAAGGCGACGCGGCCGGCTGGTAATTCAAGGTCAGTTGGTTGGGCCCGGCGATCCACGAATTGGGGTCGGTGAACTGCTGGCGGATCACAAACACGCGCTCCGGAAGTCCGCCAACCTGCGGCGCTGTTTTCTCAATGCCGCCCACGATCAACGCTCCCGCAGCGCCTCCGTTTACCTGCAGAGTGGCCTCTCCGTGCAGGTGCGGGTGATACCAGTACATGCCGGGCGCATCATTCGTGGGAACCGTGAATTTGTACTGAAATGCCGGATCGGTGTTTTCAATGTCCGTGGTGATGATCTCATCCTGGTGACAGACCGGGGGAATGTTGAGCCCATGGAAATGGATATTCGTTGAGGTGGCGGACATGGTGCCGCCGCTACACGGGTTGTTGGTCATGCCGGGCATATTCGCCATGGCCGCCATGGCCGGCGAGCGTGCCGGTGGCGGCGGCGGAAGATAACTCAAACGGTTCGTCAGATTCAGCACCAGCTGGTCGCCCGGATTCAGTCGCAAGGTTGGCGCTTCCACGGGACCTGCACTGGCCTGATAGATGTAACACTCTTCCAGGTAGGCTGCAAGTTGACTCCGGAAGGTAAAGTTCGCCGTCAGAACGCCGTCCGTGCTGTAAATGTCGAGCGGGTTACTCACTACCGTACCCGCTGCGGGACGGGTGGGACAGCCGGTACTTTGCGCCACCGCGCTGGTCAGACCGGCGCTCAATACCAGACACGCGAATATTGCTTGATGAATTCTGTCCATGTTCAAATCTCCTGGAGTGCGTGGCCTTAGAACGGCCGGATTGGGTAAACGCCAATCGAAAGCATCGCCGATGGGTCGGTATTGTCGACGACCGGCGAACTGGCGGACTCGGTGAGCGTGCATGCCGTACCCGTAGAGGTAAGTTGCACGATTCCCACGGAAGAGAAGCCATTCGACCCGAACTCAGGGACGTACAGAAGGCCACCCACAGCGGTGGGGAGTTGCAGCGCAGCGGCCCCCGCGTAAGACCAGTTGCTATAAAAGCCCTTCAGCGGCGCGGATGTGCAACCCGGTGAGATCTGCCCCGTTGTTTTGTCGAAGAGCACAGCGGTGATCGCACCGCCGGAATCGTTAGTCACAAAAATTAGCTTCTCGTCGGGACTCAACCTCACGCTGCCGGAATTCCATGAGGCGCCCACATCATAGGCGATCGTGGGTGTCAATTTCCCGGAGGAGATGTCGGATACTTCGAGCGTGGTCACCGTGGACGCATCTCCAAAAATCGCGTAGTGGCCGTCAGCCGTAATATCCACGCCATTCGGAAGATGGTCGCTCGCTGAGCCCGCCGAGTTTTCGGCATCGCCGTTCGTCACCGGGACGCCGGCGGAGATGTTGAACGACTCAATCGAACCGTCTCCGTAAGTGATCACCATGGTGGACCCGTGAATCGCCATGCCGCCAACCAATCCGCCATTCAAACCAACGGCATAAACATCGCTCACGAAACTCAGCGCGCATCCAGTCTCGATCTGAAAAGTCGCGATCGTACTGGAACTGGAAAATGTGGCATACAGGTAGTTGGAGTTCGCCCCCAGACCAATTCCATTCCCTGAGCCGGTATCCGTCGAAGATGCGGGATAAACGCCTGTGAGCGTATGCGTCGCCGCGCTGATGCCCGCGACGTCGGCAGAGGCGGCGTTCGAAGCGAACACGCACACATCCGATCCCTGCGGGACGATGGCTACGCGGGAAGCAGCGAAAAACCCGCCCGCGATCCCAACGCCGTTGGTGAAAACCACCGTCTTATTCGAGACCGCGCCATTCGATCCAATCGAATAAAAAGTCGCCGAACTGCCGAAGCCCGTAGCCACGTCGTTATTCGTCACCAGGAAACTGCCTACGCTGCTCGCGGCAGATGCCCCCGTGGCCGCCGCTACGCAGACCAAAGCGGCCCGAAGCGTTATGGATGTCAAATAGGTTCTCCTTCAGAAGTATAAAGGTTTGCGGCCTGAACCGCCACATAAGTGCACGCGGTCATGACCAGGAACATCGTTAGTACTTCGCTGTCTCCGAGATTGAGTTCAAAAAAACCCTCCACCATAATGGCCAGCACACAACCAATGCCGGCGTGGAGCAGAAATGTGGCGTCGCCGCGGCCGCGCGGAATCCTCCGTAGCGCGCGTGCGGCGTCCCAGACGATCAGGCCCAGCATCCAGAGCAGCATGAGTGTTGTGGGAATGCCGCGCTCCGCAGCGTAATGGATATAGATGCTGTGCAGATGTCCGTAGTAACCAGGCGGCAGCGGCTGCGGGATGTCACTGGGAAGCCACTCGTAGAACTGCTGATGCACTTCCTCGGGACCGAGGCCCAGAAGGGGATGCGCTTCAATGATGCGCACGCCGGTGCGCCACACGATTATGCGGAAATCGTTTGAGTCCGTGGTCCCATGCGGATGAACGATAGACACGACGCGCTCTTGGATAGAGGCAGGCGCGACGGCGTAGGCGATGAGCCCCAGCACCGGAATCGCCAGCACCAGTACCTTTCGGTAGCACCACGTCAGGTAGACCATCGCGCAAACCACCGCGATCCAAACCGAACGCGTGTCGCTCAGAATCAGTGCAACGCAGAGTGGAAGGGCCAAAAGCCAACCCGCGATCAGCATCCTTTTGTCGCTCACCTTCCCGAACAGCAGGAACGAAGCCAGAACCACCAGCACCAGCATCTCCTCGCCGGAGAACGTCATCCAGTGCGACATAGTACCGGTAATGCGGGCGTTGAGATAGTACTCGTAGAAGTTGCGGTGCAGGTCGCGGGCAGTTTGCCACTTGTGCACAAATTGAACGATGCCGATGACGCTTTCAATTCCGGCGGCGGCGCACCAGGCGAGCAGCAGATTGCGGGCTGCGGCCATGTTCTGGATCACCGTGAACATCACCACCAGCATCAGATAGACGTAGAGCTTGCGCACCTGCGGCAATCCCTCCAGAGGATGTCTGGACGCGGCCAGCGAGATCATGGAGCCCAGCAGGAACAGGGCCAGCGGGAGCCAGGGGCGCGGTAAAAGTATCTTCTGCCGCGACAACAGAATCGCGAGAATGGCCGCGCCCAGCAGGATTTGGCTTGCCGCAATCGAGAAAAGAATGGCGACGGCGGAGCCGCATGCACTCCAAAATGCGGCCTGATGAAAGAAACGTTGTGCGGAAGGCAACTGGAAGTTGTATGATCGCACGAGAAAAAAACCCTACCGGGAAACGGCGGAGCGCGATATCTTAAGTCTCGGAGGATTCAATGCGAAATTCCCGTTTTCTATTCGTAGCGTTGTCCGCGGGCATCGCGGCGTTCGGGTTGAGCGCCGGAGAAAGCTGGACCGGCAAGGACTACACGCAATGGAGCGACCAGGACGTTCAGAAGGTGCTGAACAATTCCCCGTGGGGTCAAAAGACCAGCGTCGCGTTCGATAATTCCGGCGCGGGCGGCCGTGGAGGCGGTGGCGGCCGCGGCGGGTACGGCGGCGGAGGTGGCGGAATGGGCGGAGGCGGAGGCGGAATGGGTGGAGGCGGTGGGATGGGAGGAGGCGGCGGACTAAACGGTGGTTCCGTGTCGCGTCCCAGGAACGCGGGGGCCGATGAGACGCAAAGTCAGGGCGGCGCGCCGCGGATGGACGTTTTCGTCAGGTGGGAGAGCGCGCTTCCTGTGAAGCAGGCGCGGCTGCGGGAGCAATTCGGCGAACACCTTCCGCATCCCGGCGATGCGACCTATACGCTGGACCACGCGGACAAGGATTACGTCATTTCCGTTGCCGGGCTGCACGGCAATGACTCGCTAAGCCCTGGCGTGATGCACGATAAACTGCTGTCCGCCACCGAGCTCGTGGTGAAGGGCAAGGACCCGATCGCACCGGAAGACGTGAAGTTCGACACCGGCACGAACGGCTACATGATCCGGTTCCTTTTCCCCCGCACCACTCCGATCGATCTCGACGATAAAGAAGTGGTGTTCCAGACCGCCATGGGGCGTCTGAAGATCGACAGGAAGTTCAAGCTGAAGGATATGGTTCTGAACGGAAAGCTGGCGCTTTGAAAGTTGTATGATCGCTCGGGAGCACTAAAACATGAAACAAACGATTCTTTCGGCGGCCTGCCTGGCCGCCATCTGCGCCTGCGCCTGGGGACAAACGGCGGTCACCGACCCGCTCAGCAAGACAGGCAAAGGCTTCTATTCCATCGTCATCAACAATGTCGTCAAATCGGCCGAGGAGATGCCGGAGGCGAGCTATTCCTACCAGCCGACGCCGGACGTGCGCACCTTCGGCCAGTTGATCGGTCACGTGGCGGATGCGCAGTACAGCTTCTGCGGCGCGGTGAGCGGCGATAAGACCAAACACCCGAGCCTGGAGAAGACGGCGACATCGAAAGCGGATCTGGTGCAGGGCTTGAAAGATTCGGTGGCCTACTGCCAGGCGGTTTACGGGGCCATGACGGACGCGAAAGGCGGTTCGGAAATGGTGAAGTTCCTGGGCATGAACATGCCCAAGCTATCGGTGCTCGACATCAACACGGCGCACGCGGATGAGCATTACGGGAATATCGTGACTTATTTGAGGATGAAGGGACTCGTGCCGCCTTCGAGTCAGAAGTAGCGTACGAAGGTGCGCAAGGTCTCACTGCGTTTCGTTGCGCTGCTCGCCTTGGCCTCCGTCTCGCTTCAGGCGACTCACGTCAGGGGCTACACGAAGAAGGACGGCACGGTCGTCCAGGCCTACGAGCGGAAGTCGCCTGCTCTCTGCTCTACCTGCTCTCGCGACGCCCGCCATAGGATCGAGCGCAGCGCCGCCGCCAGATCGCAGTTTAAGACCGCGCATCCCTGCCCATCAACGGGACGGCGCTCTGGCGCTTGCCCCGGCTATGCGGTCGACCACGTTAAGCCTCTCGCATGTGGGGGCGCCGACGCGCCAGAGAACATGCAATGGCAGGGGTTGGCAGCTTCAAAGGCCAAGGACAAGTGGGAACGGGCGGGCTGCATGCTCTAAGGCGCAGGTCGAGCGTTGTCTGGACGCTGCCCCTAATTGTTGTCGCCGTCCCGGCGCTTCAGGGTCGGACGCTCATCATCATCGCCCTTCGATTTGGTGTCGCTATCGTCGTCGCCGACCGTGCTTCCGGAACCTGAACCAGGAGCGCGGCGGAGACGGGGACGCGCCGTGTCTTTTGCGTCGTCCAGTTTCCGGCGATTGTGCATGGCCATCACGCGCAGTTTGACGTCGTTGAACTCCGACGTGGTCACAACGTATTCAGGCTTCGCTTTCAGATACTTCTCAATGTTGCTCTGCGCGGCTTTGATGCGATCGTCTGTCGGCGGATGCGTAGAGAAAACCTTTGAAATCGTGCCGGGTTTCTTCTTCTCCAGGGACTGAATCTTCTCGAAGAAGTCGACGAAAGCCGTGGGGTCGTAGCCGGCTTTGTACATGTACTCAAGCCCCAGCAGATCGGCCTCGGATTCATCCGCGCGAGAGAATTTCAGGAAGCCCATCGGAATCGCCAGACCCAGAGCCTGACGGATTCCATAGCCTGTCCACCCTCCCATGAAGATGAGCGGAATGGTTCCGATGTTCACCAACTGCCCTTTGGTAGCTTGGCGTGTGCCGTGGCGCGCCGCCACATGGCCGATTTCATGCGCCATCACGCCCGCCATTTCCGCTTCGTTATCGGCTTTCAAGAGAATCCCGGTGTTTACGAAGAAGAAGCCGCCGGGCAACGCGAACGCGTTCACCTCGTCGGAATCGATCACCTTAATGGTAAAGGGAACTTTCGCATCCGAATTGCGCACCAGGTTTTGCCCGATCCGGTTCACATACTCCGCAATGATGGGGTCATCGACGATCCGGGCCTGTCGCTCCACTTCCTGCGCCAACTGTTTGCCGAGCGCGATTTCCTTCTCGAGTGAATAGAAGTTAACGCCTTTGCCTACATCGCGGTTGCCGATCTGGTCGGGATCTTTTTCTTTGTTGTCGGCAAACATCGCCGACGGAAGCAGAAGCGCGAGGACGGCGAGGAAGAGGATGTATTTCCGAATCGATTCGTACATAAGGAGGAGACTCCTATTAGACATTATAGGCCCGTCGGACAAGATTCGACTGTTCTATCTACGCGACAATGTGCCCGAAGGTTACAAAAACTTCATCCGATCGATTTTCAGTGCTTTTCCGCGCCTAAATGCGGCGCCTGATTCACCTGTGCCGTCCGGCGCTCCTCCAGGGCGATTGCCCGTAAACGCATCTCCTCGTACTCGGAGGTGTTCACCACGTATTCCGGGCGATGCCCCGCAATCTCGTTCAAGTGCTTTTGCGCGGCGTCTATCCGCGACGCCGTAATCGGGTGGTCGCTCCAAAGGCGTTTCACGCGGCCGGGAATCTTCCGTTCCCTTCCCTCAATTCGTTCGAACATGTCAATGGCGGCGGACGGGTCGTATCCCGACCGGTCCATGTAATCCAATCCCAACCGGTCGGCCTGGGCTTCGAAGTCGCGAACGCCCTTCATGGCCCCGGTGCGGCCCCCGGCAGATGCGAATTCCCGCAGGGCCATACCGCTCCACCCCCCCAGAACCATCAAAGGAATCGACCCGGCCTGCAAAAGTTCGTTCCGCGTGGCCTCCCGGGTCGCGTGACGCGCGGCCACATGTCCAATCTCATGCGCCAGTACGAAGGCGAGTTCCGATTCGGATTCGGTAAGCCGCAACAACCCACTATTCAGATAGATATGGCCGCCGGGCAGCGTGAACGCGTTCAGGTCGCCGGATTCGATGATACGCACCGTCACCGGCAAAGTGGCGTCGGACTGGCGGGTGATTTTCTGCGCCACACGGTTCACGTATTCGGATAGAATCGCGTCATCCGACAGCTTCACCTGGCGCTCCAGTTCCGCGGAGAGCTGTTTGCCTAGAGCGAGTTCGTGCTCGATACTGTAGAAGTTTACGGAGCGCGCGGGAAGGGCCGGGGCCAACAGGAGGCAGACCATACCCAGAGCGGCACGCATGTAAATAGTGTAATGCAACCGGCCGGGGAACCCCGCTCCCGACTATAGTCAAGAAATGTCCGAAATCTGGAACGACTTCGCAGCCGAATTCCCCGTACGCCGCAACGTCGTCTATCTGAACCACGCCGGAGTTTCCCCGCTCTGCCGTCCGGCCGCGGAGGCGATGAAGCAGATCGCGGAGGAGTGCTGCCAATCTGGCGCCCTCCACGCGGATCGCTGGCTGGCCGTTTATCAGGGTCTTCGCGAAGCTGCCGCCCAACTGATCGGGTCCACCGCCGGGGAAATCGCTGTCGTCAAAAACACCTCCGAGGGTATTTCCACCATCGCCAACGGGATCGCATGGAAAGCCGGCGATCGTGTGGTCGCATTTCAGGAAGAGTTCCCTTCCAACTGGCTGCCCTGGAGGAATCTGGAACATCGAGGCGTGCAAGTGACATGGCTACCCGCCACCGCTTCGCTTGACCAAATCGACGAAGCGGCGCGAGGCGCTCGACTGCTCGCCATCAGCTATGTGCAGTATCTCAGCGGCTACCGCGCCAATCTTGAAGCGATCGGCGAGATTTGCGAGCGTCGCAACGTCTTCTTCTTCGTGGACGCGATCCAGGGGCTCGGCATCATTCCGTTGGATGTGAACCGCTCGCGCATTCACGCGCTCGCCGCCGATGGGCATAAGTGGCTGATGGGACCTGAAGGCTGCGGCATTCTCTACGTGCGAAGCACTGTCCAGGATCAAGTCAAGCCCACGGAAATCGGCTGGATGAGCGTGGGATCTTATAACGATTTTGAAGCGCGCGACCTCACCCTGCGCGCCGACGCCGCGCGCTATGAATGCGGTTCGCTCAACACCATCGGCTGTTACGGGCTACGCGCCGCCATCGAGTTCGTGAATCGCGTGGGCGTCGCTCGCATGGGTGCGGCAGTGCGGGGTCTGGCAGACCGCGTTTCGGGCGAACTGACGCGGCACGCTTTTGAGATGTGCGGGGTCCGGACGCCGGAGAACGCCGCCGGTATCGTCAGCTTTCGCAAACCGGGTGAAGGGCCGCGCGAGACGGTGCGCCACCTGCAGTCCCGCGGTTTCCTGGCGGCGGAGCGGCGGGGATGGGTGCGCGTATCGCCGCATTTCTATATCCCGCCCAGCGATATTGACAACTTGATTCAAGTGTTGCTCGAAACCGCCGCCGTATAACATAGAAACTGAATGGCCTTTGTCAAAGTCGCAACCCTAGCCGATCTCGAATCCAATCCACTCATCGAAGTGATGGTCGACGGAAACCCTTACGCTCTGTGCAAGTTCGATGGCGCGGTCCACGCGCTCAACGGCATATGCCCGCACCAGGGCGGTCCGCTCGGCCAGGGCGAACTCAACGGCGCAATGGTCACGTGTCCCTGGCACGCTTTCGAGTTCGATTGCCGCACCGGGAAAAATGAGTGGGATGAATCGGTGGAAACCTATCCCGTCAAGGTTGACGGCGCCGATATCTTGATCGACCTTGCCTGAGCTTCCCGAAGTCGAAACCGTGGTGCGCAGCCTGCAGTCCGTCGCTGGACGCCGCATTCAAAACATCGAAGTCCGTCAGAAGCGTATCCTCCGCGGCAAGCTTGACGCGGCTTCCGGCAAGCGGATCGCCTCCATCCGCAGGCGCGGCAAATTCATCGTCTTCCATCTTGACGAAGGCCACCTGTTGGTACATCTCGGCATGACCGGCAAGCTGCTTCTTGACGGCGAAATCACCAAACACACGCACGCCATCTTCACCCTCGATCGCGGCGTGATCCTCTATACGGATAGCCGCCAGTTCGGCCGCATCGAATACGCGCGTGGCCTGCCGGCGCGAGTCGAATCGCTGGGCCCGGAGCCGCTCGAGATCGGTTTCGACGGCTTCCATACCGCCCTGCATGCCCGAAAAACACAGATAAAGGCGCTGCTTCTGAATCAGCGATTTCTGGCGGGTATCGGAAACATCTACGCCGATGAAGCGCTGTTCCGCGCCGGCATCCATCCCCGCGCAAACGCATCGAAAATCAGCAAGGTGCGTTCACAGAAGCTTCATGCGGCCGTCCAGCAGGTGCTCACCGAGGCCATCGCCGCCAAAGGCTCTTCCATCTCCGATTACGTGGATTCGGAAGGCCGAAAGGGCAGCTTCCAGCACCAGCATCTGGTCTATCAGCGGACCGGCGAACCGTGCAGCCAGTGTGGCGCGGCGATCAGGCGAACCCTGGTCGCGCAGCGGGGGACGCACTTTTGTCCGCAATGCCAGAAACGGTAATCCAACGTCAGGAAATCAACCCCTTCCGAACCGCATACAGAATCAGTTCCGGAAGGCTATGTAGGTTCAACTTTTGAAGAATATTCGTTCGATGCGTCTCCACGGTGGATACGCTCACAAATAGCAGATTAGCGATCTCGCGGTTACTCTTGCCACTTACCAGCAGTTGCAGTACTTCTTTTTCCCGGATACTCAGCAAATCGTAACTGTCTTCTTTGCCGCGCCTCTGCATTTCCAGCACGTAATCTTCCACCAGCATGCGGGTAATGCTGGGGCTGAAGTAAGCATTTCCCGCGGCAACGGCACGGACCGCGGCCAACACGTCCACTTCCGGCGAAGCCTTCAGCAAGTACCCTTGCGCCCCGGCCTTCAGCGCGCGCAGCACGTACGCCTCATCGGAATGCATGCTCACCATAATGATTCTCGTGCCCGGCGCCTTGGCGGCGATCTGCATGGCCGCGTCCGGACCGGAGATACGCGGCATTCCCACGTCCAATAGCACCACGTCCGGCTTGTGGAGCGTGGCGAGAGCGATCGCCTCGCTCCCATCGGCTGCCTCGGCGACCACCTGAAACTCCCCGTCGCGTTCCAGAAGATGGCGCAGCCCGCCTCGAACCAGCGGGTGATCGTCGGCAATCAGGATTCGGGTGCGGGATCGGCTCATCGACTGACTCCCGCAGGCCGGGCCGCCCGTAGTACATCGGCTAATTCGCTCGACCTCTGTGACCCAACAACGAACCTGGCCCCATTCACGAGCCTCACCCGCAGGCCCTCGCCGCCGTAGGCGACGTAGGCCTTCCCTTGACGGTCGCCGCGAAATCCGTACCCTCCGAAATCGCGAACCGGATCGAAGGTAACCTTCTCGACCGAGTCGATTTCGGTAAGCCGAACCCGGCGCGCGCGCCTCCAAAGCCCGCTCAGCCGGATGCTGAGTTCCCCGCCCCGGACTTCCGTGACCAGTCTCGTTGTGACGAGAAGCAGGTAGACCATCCAGAGAAATACCGTCCAACCGATCAAGCTGCCGTTCGAAATGTTATAGCCAAAGGAATGTCCGAGTCCGACTTGCCAAATGACCATGCCAAGCATCACGCATGGCGGAGTTAAAGGGGCCACGCCAACTCGGCGGAGCGGAAACCGCTGCCTTTCATAGTAGAGCCGGCTCGGTTTCACCGCCATTCGTCCCAGACTATCGCAGCAGGCCGACCGTATATTGGAGCGCGGCGTTTTGTGTTTGGTAATCGTACTTCGCATTGAGGTTCTCGATCTCGGCCTGGGTGAGATTCAACTGCGCCTGCGTCAGTTCGATGATGGAGGACAAGCCGAGATTGTAGCGGCCTTGCGCCAGATCCAGAGCGAGGGCCGCCTGACGGAGAAGCTGCGCGGTAACATCGATCCGCTGGAACGCATCGTTGGCGCTCGCCCAGGCGACGCGGACATCCCGCTCGAGGCCCTGCTGCTCGCCGCGCAGCCGTTGATCCGATTCCTCCGCGCGCTGAACAGCGGCCTCGTGCCGCGCCGAAAACAGGTGTCCGTTGAATATCGGGATACTCACGTTGGCCGCGACGCCCTCGTACCCGAGAGGAATCGGAGAACCGGCGGGCGTATTAATAAAGGGAATCAACCCGCCGACGGCGATGAGGCTCACTGTGGGCCGGGATAGATCTTTCTCCGCGGCCGCGAACTTGTATTCCGCGTCGCGCGAAAAGCGAAGTCCGGCAAGCTCAGGACGGTTGTTCAGAGCCTGCACGATCAATTGCTCCATCGTTGCCGGCGGCCCGGGCGGAAGTGGTTCATCGGAAAGCCGATAGTTCGCCGGCAGATCTGAGCCCATGGCCCGGCCCAGTTCGGCAAGTGTTTGCTGCACGGCGTCTTGCGCGCGCACCAGCAGAAGCTTCGCTTCGGACACGTTCACGTCGGCGAAGCTGACATCGAGTTGCGATTTCAGACTGTTCCTGGCGAGCTCGGTCACTTTGTCGCTCTGAAGCTGGCGCGCGCTGACGGTCTGCTCGGCAACTTTCGCCACAGCCTGGGCGTGCAGAACGTCAAAGTAAGACCGATTCACCTGGAGTAGCACATCGTAACGGGTCGCTTGAGAGTTCTGCTGCGTGGCCTTCGCCTGCAATCGCGAGCTCTCCACCAGGTTGTGTGTGCGGCCGGAGTCGGTGATCAATTGGTTGAGCACCACGCCCTGCCCAAAGCGGGTGAACAGACGCGACGCGGAAAGGTCTCCCGCTCCGATCCGCGATAAGTCATTCCCCTGCGAACCGGTGATATCGCCGGTTAAGTCGGGATAGTAGGCGGCGCGCTTCTCGATAATCTGCTGGTTCGCATAGTTCACTTCGTTTTGCGCGGCTTTCACCTGCGGATGATTCCGCAGCGCGATTTCTTCGGCCTGCTTCAGCGTCAGGACAGGCGCATTCTGCGGCGGCGACTGCGCGGCGCAAGGTGGGGTCAGCGTAACAACGAAAGCCGCCCCGAGGAGCGCGCTCTTATACCGGAACTGGAGCATTTTGAGCTTCATTGCGTTTCTTTCTCCCATAAACCAAAAGATAGGCTGCGGGCACGATGAATACGGTAAGAAGCACCGACGACGTCAACCCGCCGATGATGGCTCGCGCCATCGGAGTATATTGTTCGCCCCCCGTTCCCAGTTTCATGGCCATCGGAATCATCCCGATAATCGTCGCGAGCGATGTCATCAGGATAGGCCGAAGCCGTACGCGGCAGGCCGTGATAATCGCATCCTCGACTGACAGCCCCTGCCCCTCCAGCTTGTGAGCGAAATCGACGATCAGGATGCTGTTGGAATCGGCGATCCCGATCAACATCAGCACGCCCATCAGTGACATCACATTGAGGGTGGTATGAGTCAGCGGCAGGATGATCAGAACTCCGACGAACCCCATCGGTATCGCGAGCATGATCAGGAATGGATCGATAAAGGAACGAAACTGTGCGATCAGGATGAGAAACAGAAGAATAAAAGAAATACCAAACCCGACCGCGAAGCTCTTAAAGGACGCGTTCATCCCCTCTACCATCCCTCGCAGATTCACGCGCACGTTTGCAGGAAGATCTGCGTCCTTGATGGTGCGTTCGATCGCTCCGGTCAGTCTGCCCAGATCTTCCCCCGCCGGTGTCACGTAGATATCCACCACGCGCTGAATCTGGTAATGATCGATTTCGGTTGGGGATTGGAGGTTCTCCAACTTCACCACTGTGTCGAGCGTGGTCGCTTCTTTCAGGTTCGGCGCTCGTAATGGAATCTGTTTCATGTCGACCAGGTTATGTATGGCGGCTCTGCCGTGCTCGGCATATTGAACCGTCAGGAAGTAGTCGTTGCCCGTTCGATAATCCACCCAATAGTTCGGCGCGATCATTGTATTGGAGTTCAGGGCCGTGATTACGTTATCCACAATGTCTTTCTGGGAAAGACCAAGCTCCGCGGAATGTACGCGATCCACATTCAGCCGGATCGCCGGATAATTCATGTCCTGCGGAATATAGATCTGGCCCACGCCGGAAAGGCGACGGATACGTCGCGCCAGTTCCTGAGCGACGTTGTAAGTGGTGTCGAGATCCCTAGTGTTCACCTGAACGTCAATGGGAGCGGGCATGCCGGAATTCAGGATCGCGTCCACCATGGAGCCGCTCTGAAAGAATGCGCGCACATCCGGCAGCCGGGCCGCCATTTCGTCCTTGACGCGATCCATGTAAACCAGGCTGCTGGTCTGATGATCTTCTGTCAGTGCCGCCTGTACTGTCGCGGTATACTCCCCCGCATTTGTGGTGTAGAGCGCGGAAAAGTCGTTCACCACTCCGATATTTGAGACGATCATCTTCAGGTCCGTTGCGGGAATCACGTGGCGAATCAAATCTTCGATCCGCGCCACATACCGGTCCGTCAGCTCGATGCGTGTACCTGTGGGGACCTTCAAATTGATCGTGAATTGTCCGGCATCCGTTTGTGGGAAGAAGGCCCGGCCCAGGAAGGGATAGATGCCGAGGCTCGCCACGAAGATACCCATAAGCGCCATCAGTGTCAAAGCAGGACGCTTCAACGAGCGCCTCACCGACCGCTCGTAGAAGTCCAGCAAGGCGTTGAATCGTTTGTTGAACCCCGCGTTGAATCGGCTTCCTAACGAAGAGCTTCCGGGATCGGCCGCGCCATGCGCGTGATCGAAGCCCTTCAGAAAGCGGGAGCAGAACAGGGGAATCACGGTCATGGCGACCACGAATGACGCTAGTAAAGACAGGCAAAACGCCAGCGCCAGTGAAGAGAACAGGAACTTGCTCACGCCAACCAGGAGGGTGACTGGGAAGAAATCGACCACATCCACTAGCGTCGCGGCGAGCACCGCCAGATTCACCTCCGCGCCGCCTTCTTCCGCCGCGACAGCCGGCGAAGATCCCGTCTCTAAATGACGATAGATGTTTTCCAGCGAAATCACCGAATTATCGATCACGCGCGAGAAGGCCAGCGCCAGTCCGCCCAGAATCATCGTGTTGATCGTGTTACCCATCATGTAGAGAATCACGAAGGTGGCAAGAGCGGAGATTGGGATCGAGAGAAGTACGGCGAAGGTGGCCCGCATGCTGCCGAGGAAGATAAGAATCATCAGGCTGGTCAGCACCAGCCCGATAACGCCCTCATGCAGAACCGTCGCCAGAGCCTCCTTCACAAAGACGGATTGGTCGAAGACGATACTTGTCTTCAACTGAGCGGGGATATCAAAGAGATGGCCGATCAGGTTGCGCACGTCATTGACAACCTGAACCGTATTGGTATCGCCCCCTTGCTTCATGATTGGAATGTAGGCGGATTTCTGACCGTCAATCCGAACGATGTTGTATTGAAGCTGGCTGGCATCCTTCGCCTCGCCGACATCACCTATCGAAACCGATCTTGTTCCCACCGTCTTGATCGGAACCTTATTCAGGTCCTCAACACGATTCACCAGGCTATTGGTGTAGACATAGTAGTCGTTCCCACCCACCTTGACATCGCCCGCCGGAAGAATGAGATTGCTGTCGTTGAGGGCGTCGACAACATCCATCACGCTCAACTCCCGGGAAAAAAGCTTATAGGGATCCACATAGACCATCGCCTGACGATACTTGCCGCCAAACACGCCGGGAATTTCCGCGCCTTTCACCACCGCAATCTGGTTGCGAATTTGGAACTGCGCGACATCGTGAAGTTGGGTTTCGTTTAGTCCTTCTCCCTTTACGGTCACAAGACAAACCGGGAGGCTGGAGGCATCGAATTTCAGCACGACCGGCGGAAGTGTGCCCGGCGGCAGGCGCTTCAGATCCGCAAGCGCCAGATTGGATAGCTGCGTGACGTCCGCATCGGCGTCCGTGCCAGGCTGGAAGAATACCTTGATCATGCTCACTCCCAGTAGTGAGCGCGACTCCATATGGTTGATCCCCGATGCGAGAGTGAAAAACCGCTCCAGCGGGTTCGTGATATCCGTCTCAACATCTTCAGGCGGCATCCCCGAGTAGAATGTGGCCACCACCACTTCCGGCAGATTGATTGCCGGGAATAAGTCGACCGGCATTCGGGCCACGCTGGTCGCGCCAACCACCAACAGCACCAGGCAGATCACGATGATGAAGTAGGGGTTGCGGATTGAAAAGCGAGGCATAAGCAGCTACGCGAACGACGGCTGCGGTTTGCGCCCGTAAACCAGCAGAAACGCAGCCGGAACAATAAAGACCGTAAACAGCACGGAAACCGTCAACCCTCCGATGATGACGCGAGCCAAAGGCGCGTATTGTTCGCTCCCGGTACCTAACTTCAAAGCCATGGGCACCATCCCGATAATGGTGGCGAGCGATGTCATCAGAATCGGCCTCAGACGGACCCGGCAGGACGTGATGATCGCGTCTTGCACCGACTTGCCTTGTTCTTCCAGACGATGAGCAAATTCCACAATCAGGATGCTGTTGGACGCGGAGATTCCCACCAGCATAAGCACCCCCATGAGCGACATCACGTTCAGGGTTGTGTGGGTCAGAGGAAGCACCACCATGACGCCGATAAACCCCATCGGAATCGCCAGCATGATAAGGAATGGATCCTTGAATGATCGGAACTGCGCCACGAGAATCAGGAATAAGAGTACAACCGACAGCCCCAACCCGATGGCGAAGCTCTTGAACGAATCGTTCATCTGTTCCACCATGCCGCGGAGATTGATTCGTACACTGCCGGGAAACTTCTGTTCTTTCAGCAGGCGCGTGATCTGTGTGGACACCGTACCAAGGTCTTCGCCAAACGGCGTTACATAAACATCCGCGACGCGCTGGATCTGATAATGGTCAATCTCGGTAGGTGACTGCACAAACTCAAGGCTCGCGACATTCCCTAAAACGGTGACGGGTGTCTTCGACTGCTGGCCGCCCGCCGGAGAGAAAGCCGAAGGCCCCGATGGAACGGAACTGCCGCGTAACGGAATCTGGTTCAGGTCGACAAAACTGTGAATGGCGGATTTCCCATGCTCGTAATACTGGACGGTGAGGAAATAGTCGTTTCCGGTCTTATGGTCAACCCAGTAGTTCGGAGCGATCATGGTATTTGAATTCAGCGCCGTAATGACGTTGTCAACAATCTCTTTTTGGCTCAGACCAAGCTCCGCGGCGTGCGTGCGATCGATATTCAACCGCACCGCCGGATAATTCATATCCTGCGGAACATAGACTTCGCCGACGCCCGAGAGCTTGCGAATCTTTGCCGCCAGTTCCTGCGCGACATTGTAAGTCCGATCCAGTTCACGGCTGCTGACTTGAACATCGATAGGCGCAGGCGCACCCATGTTGAGAATTGCGTCCACCATCGACCCGCTGGAAAAGAATGTCCGGATATCCGGATACTGGGAAGTGACCGCGCGGCGCACCCGGTCCATATACTCAAAGCTTCCAGTCTTGTGCGAGTTAGTCAGCTCCACCTGGATCGTCGCCGTGTACGGCCCGGCATTGTTACTGTAGAGCGCCGAGAAGTCTGGAACAATCCCGATGTTGGAAACAATCATCTTTAGTTCGGATGGCTTCACGATGCTGCGAATGAGGCTCTCGACCTTGCCCACATACGCCTCGCTGTTCTCAATCCGCTCGCCCGTCGGCACTTTCATGCTGATCGTAAATTGTCCTGCGTCTGTTCTCGGAAAAAAAGCAACCCCCAGCAGCGGATATAGGGCCAGACTCCCTAGAAACAGGCCCGACAGCGCCAGAATCGTGACGATAGGGAACCGCAAGGCGCCCCGCACCGCGTTCTCATAGACATCGAGGAGCTTCTGAAATCCGTTATTGAACCGGGCGTTGAATCCTCCAGTTTGTCGCTCGCCTTCCAGTTCGCTGTTCACGCGCTTCAGGAACCGCGCGCAGAACAGTGGAATTACCGTCATCGCTACGAAGTAGGATGCGAACAGGGAAATCACCACAGACAGAGCCAGAGCCGAAAAGAGAAATTTACTGACGCCATATAGAAATGTGACCGGGAAGAACACCACCACGGTCGTCAGCGTCGCCGCGAGCACGGCCATGCTCACCTCAGAGCCGCCGCGTTCAGCCGCCGCCTCGGGGGACGATCCCAACTCCAGGTGACGGTAGATATTCTCCAGAGAAATCACAGAGTTGTCGATCACCCTCGAAAAAGCCAGGGCGAGCCCCCCCAAAATCATCGTGTTGATTGTGCTGCCCATCATGTAGAGAATCACGAAAGTGGCCACGGCGGAGAGCGGAATCGAAAGAAACACGGCCACTGTGGCGCGTAAACTTCCCAGGAAGACAAGGATCATCAAACTGGTCAGAACCAACCCGATGGAACCTTCATCCAGCAGCGTCCCGATAGCCTCCTTAACGAAGGCCGATTGGTCGAATACAACGGTTGCCTGAAGTTGCTTCGGGATATCGAAAAGCTTCGGAATCATGTCGCGTATCCCGTTCACAACCTGGATGGTATTTGTATCGCCGCCCTGCTTCATAATCGGAAGATACACAGAGCGTTGACCGTCCACGCGAACAATGTTGTACTGAATCTGGTGAGAATCCTTGGCCTCGCCGATGTCTCCGATCGTCACCGATCGCTGGTCCACTGTCTTGATCGGAACCAGGTTTAGATCTTCAACTTTCTTCACCAGGCTGTTTGAATAGACGTAGTAGTCGTAGGGACCGACTTTCACGTCACCCGCGGGCAAGATCAAGTTACTGTCATTGAGCGCATGCACCACATCCATCGGGCTGAGTTGCCGCGAGAGTAACTTGATTGGATCCACGTACACCATTGCCTGGCGATACTCTCCACCGAAAGGCGGCGGAATTTCAGCACCCTGTACCACCGCGATCTGGTTGCGAATCGTGAACTGCCCAATATCGTGCAATTCCGTCTGGGTAAGCCCTTCCCCTTTGAGCGTCACCAGGCAGACCGGCAGACTGGAAGCATCGAACTTCAGCACAACCGGGGGCAAGGTCCCAGGGGGAAGACGCTTCAAATCCGCCAGGGCCAGGTTGGATAACTCGGTTACATCGGCGTCGGCGTTCGACCCCGGCTGAAAGTAGACCTTGATCATACTTACGCCCAGCATCGACCGGGATTCCATATGATTCACGCCCGACGCGAGAGTAAAAAAGCGCTCCAGCGGATTCGTAATGTCGGTTTCGATGTCTTCCGGGGGCATTCCTGAATAGAATGTCGCGACCACCACCTCAGGCAGGTTGATTGTGGGGAACAGATCCACCGGCATACGCGTGAGGCTGGTCAGTCCGATCACCATGAGCGCCAGGCAGATCACCACGATGAAGTAGGGGTTGCGTATGGAGAAGCGAGCCACGGTTTAAGGTCTCTGCACGTCGCTATTTCGATTCTTCCTGGCCCTTGTAGTCAACCAAAGAGATGTTCTTCGGTTTTACATCCTGACCAGCTTTCAGGCCGCTCCGGTCGCTCAGTACAATCGATTCGCCTTCACGCAGTCCTGTGAGTACCTCCGCGTAGTCCGCCGTCTGAATACCAAGCGTGACCTGGCGGATCTCGATCGTGTTTGCCGGCGTAACCACGTATACCGTGTCGTGAGCGCCCTGGTTCACCGCCTGAATGGGAACAGCGAGGGCGTTTTCTTTTTTCTCAAGTGTGATCGTCGCGTCCGCATACAGGCCCGAAACCAACGCTCGATTGAAATTTGGCACGTCTACTTCGGTATGCATCGTCCGCGTATCTTCCTTCACGTCCACGGAAAAGCGAGCCACCTTCCCCCAGAACGTCTGATTCAATGAGGAAACCAGTACGCTGACGGGATCTCCTACGTGGATGTAGTGAACGTAGGATTCAGGAACTGGAATCACCAGGCGGAATACATCGTCTTCCGAAATGCGGACCAGCGGCATCGCCTGGGTGCTTGAGTTCGTACCGGCTTGCATCAGCGTGCCTTGATTGGCGTAACGCTGAGTAACTACACCCGTAAAGGGCGCGGTAATTCGAGTGTAGTTATAAAGATCCTGGTCGTGTTCTCTCTTCGCTCGCGCCGCAGCCAGTTCACTTTGCATCACTTGCAGATTCGACTTAGATGCGTCCACCTGCGCATCGACGTCCAGGTCTTTGCCTTGCGCGTCATCCACTTCCTGCTGAGCCACCAACCCCGGCCGGGTCTTGGCCACCGTATTCAGGCGCTCAAACTGTAAATGAACAACGGTGTACTGGGCCTGCGAGCGGGACACCTCGTTCTCCGCATGAGTGACCTGATTTTGCGCAGTCTTGATATTCGCGTCGTCCTGTAGCAATTGCGACTGCAGTTCGGGGATGTCCAGCGTCGCCATCAGTTGTCCGGTTCGCACGCGGCTCCCATAATCAACCTTCAGGTCTTTGACATAACCCGACTCCTTTGCGTAGACATCCACCTCCTGGAAAGGAACCAGTTCGGAGGAAAGAGAAAGCGTTCGCTCCAGAGTCTGCCTTCCAGCCTTCGTCACTCCCACTGAGACTTCCGCATCGGGGTTGCTCGCCTCATCCTGCTTTTTCGATCCAGCGCTTCCGCAGGAACCGAGGACAAACGCAAGTATCGCCAGGGTGCACGAAACAGCAACGGTCCGGCTCATAGTGTCAAGCCGATCACGGTACCCACCTGAGATCGCAATCCGAGCCCGGGTTCCGTATGTAATCGGACAAACCTTCAAGGGAAAAGTGGCCCGACTGGCAGAAGCGGATGAGAGCTCGTTCTTCGTCAAGAATCCTGGCTGCCTCCTCCGGGATCTTCGCCGCGATCGATAACGGCACCTCGACAACGCCATGACGATCCGCGTGGAGTAAGTCCCCGGAGGCAATCTGTAGCCCGTCGATTTCAACCGGCTCGCCGAACTCGATGATGTGCGCGTATGAATGGGATGGCGAGACGTACGCGGCGAAGAGTTGAAAGCCCATCGCTTCCACGGCAGGCAGGTCGCGAACCGCCCCGTTCGTCACGCAACCCCGGCATTTCAACGCCAATGCGATGGTGGCGTGGATTTCACCGACAAACGCCCCAACACCCGGCCTGTGGTCCGTATCCTGCAATACGATTACGCGCGGCTCGGGAATAGACGCGACGAAATTCCACCAATCCATTCGGTCGTAATAACAACGCTGGGCCATGGGTGCCGACGCCGTGCGGATCCGCGCGGTTGCCGCGTAACCAACCATCGGCCCGAGATTGGGAAACCGGCACGCCGTCGGGCCGGAAGCAAAGCCCTCGTTTCGCAGCCGCACCTTCGATCTCTCGATCGCGTTCGAGACAGTACATGTATCCAGCGCGGAGAGCTTTTCAAAGTCCGCAGCCGGAAGAGCGCTGTATTTACCCATTGATGTTCGAGTTTCCTGTCACGAGTCGGCTCCCTAGTTCACACAATACGCTCGAACTGACTCTTGTGATATACCCTCCGGGCGGTATTTTCCGGGACCGCAGCACCCGGCGTATGGATGGCCACAATTTCTTCGGAATACCGTCGCGACGGTATTCCCTCCGGTCATGCCCCTTGCATAGTCTTGTAACCGGGGTCACGATGTTGAATCGGAAACTGCGATCTTTCGGCTCCACCGCCGCGTGCGCGCTCTCGCTCGCCGTCGCGTTGGCCGGCTTCAACCAGTCCCCGCCGCCTCCCAAACCGCAGTGCTCCCAAGCGAGTCAGGGCGTCTTCTGGCCTCTGGAAACGAATCACGATCCCATGCTTCTGCAAGCCAAGGCCAGCGCCGGGGACCTGTGGCTTTGCCGCGGCGACTACGATTGGGACGCCTACTTTGTTCAAACCATCCATTTCTTCAAATGGCAGCGCATGACGGTGCGGGTGAAGATCAAACCCGCTGCGGCGCAGCGTCAGCGGCTCGCGAGCAACCGTGACCAGAGCCTGCAATAGGTTGCTGACCCTGGAATAGCGAGCGCCGCTAAGCTATTGCTTTTCAGTACGAAAACGGTTACCCTCGAAGTTCCTCCCTCGTAGTTCCGCCAGAAAGCTAAGTCCGCTCATATTTCCAATGCCCAAACAGGCCAACACCAGAATGCTGGTCGCTGTCAGCGATCTATTCTTCACGGTAAAGATACTCGACGCCGCCAAGCGTTCGCACATGCAGGCGGAGATGGTGAAGACGTCCCACGAATTACTGGAGAAGGCGAAGAGCGGGCCCGCGCTCATCATTTTCGATTTGAATTTCGAGCTCATGGAGCCGGTGAGGATGATCGCGGAACTGAAGAAAGACCCGGAGACAAAGGCCACCGGGATGATTGCTTTCGTCTCCCATATCCAGGCCGAACTGAAGAAGGAAGCGCACGATGCGGGATGCGATATGGTGCTGGCAAGGTCCGCGTTTTCGCAAAATCTGGACCAGATTTTGCGAAGGTATAGCGGCGCGGTTTAGTCTACAGAACCAATAGCGAACTCGCGTAGCGCGTTCCCGTGGCGAGTTCTTTGATGCCGGTGTCGAAGGTTGCCAGTTGACCTTTGCGGCGGTGAGACAGCAGCAAGAGCTGCATGTCGGCGACCTGGTTGTGCCCGATGAGACGCGACTTTTGCGAATCGCTCAGACCCCTTAGGTCGATATCGACCGGCCAGAATTCGTGATGAGGGCTTTGGCAATCGCGTTCCAAACCGGCGAGCGCCATGCGGACAGCGTCGCGGGAACCGCCGAGCGCTCGGCTGGCAACGCGAAGGAATCCAGCCTGGGTGAGTGGGCAGGTGGCCCAGAGGCGGTCCGGCTCTCTTTGGAACCAGTTATGGGCGAGCTTGTGCGAAGCATGCTGGGGAAACGCCAAGGCCACCAATACATTAACGTCGAGGAGAAAACGCACGCCGGTATTCTTCTTCGTACTCGTCTTTCTCGAACAGCTGGAGCGTTTCGTTCGTGAACGGGGGTGAGCCTGGAGGAAGTTTGAAAATCACCCAACCGTTCCTGGTCTCCATCTGGGTCTGAAGTCGAGCGAGACTCTCCGCTCCTCGGTGGACCAGATCGGAAGCCGCTTGGCCAAGAGCGATCCCGCGTTCCTCGGCATACCTCTTGATTTCATCGAACGCGTCATCCTCGATGTTAATGGTCGTGCGCATTTGATGTCATTGTAGCAGATTTCAGACATCAAAGACGGCAAGAGATTTCATCAATTCACAATCAGGCTGATGCGCGCAAGGGGTTTTTGACGGTCGCTCGGCAATAGTGACCCTGATTCTCCAATCGCGGGGTTGCCCGCGTGCTCATCCCCGCGTGCTCATCCCCGCGTGCTCATCAAGGTGCACCTCGATCGCCGCCTCCCTGTCGCTCCCAGTTCGTGAGGACTGCCAGCGATTTCAGTTTTTCCCCCGCGGCGCCGGTGTCAATTGACCGGGCGCCCAGTTCGACTCCTTCCCGATACGACCCCGCCTTTCCCGCCGCCATCAACGCCATCGATGCATTCACCAGCACGATATCGCGCTTCGCTCCTTTCTCACCATTCAGAATGTCCTGCGTGATATGGGCGTTCTCGGCCGGGCTGCCACCGCGCAGGCTGTCCATACTCGCGCGGGCGATTCCGAAATCCTCCGGCTGCACGCGGAGTTCGTGAACCGCGCCGTTTTGAATGGCGAACACGGTGGTGGAACCCGTGAGCGTCACTTCATCCATGCCATCATCCCCATGCACCACATAGCCCCGTTCGAGGCCCAGTTCATTCAGGGCGTCGGCCACCCGGGCGGCCGCATCCAGCGAAGGCGCGCCCACCATCTGCGCTCGTGCGGGAGCGGGGTTTGAGAGCGGGCCCAGTAAATTGAACACGGTCCGCATTTTGAGTTCGCGGCGCACGACTTGCGCCTGCCTGGCTGCCGGATGGAATGCGGGGGCGAACAGAAAGCAGATCCCTGCTTCGCGCAACGCTCGTGCGGCCTGCTCACCAGTGGCGGCGATGGTGACGCCCAGTTCCTCCAGAACGTCCGCGCTTCCCGACGCGCTCGAGAGTGCGCGATTGCCGTGCTTGGCTACGGGGACCCCGCATCCTGCGACAACGAACGCCACCGTCGTGGAAATGTTGAAGGTGTTGTGGCCGTCGCCCCCGGTGCCGCACGTATCAAGAAGGGTTTCGCCGGGGCCGGCCTCGTAAGGAACGGGGATGGCTGCTTCACGCAGGGCCCGCGCGAAGCCCGCTAGTTCTTCAGCGGTTTCGCCCTTCATGTGGAGGGCGATCAGGAACGCCGCCAGTTGCGCGTCCGTCGCGCCGCCATACAGGATGGATTGCATGGCGGCGTGGGAGTCAACGGCGTTCAGGTGACGGCGCGCTGTTACGGAATGCAGATAAGGCAGCAGCACTAAGCTCTAGCTTAGCTGTCACTTACTCGGGGGCATAGAAACCGAACAGGCCGCCGGTTTCCTTCTTCACTCCCGCCGTGAAATACAGCCAGTCGGTGGGGCCGTTGTTGCCGCCCTGCCCGAAGGCCAGTGCCCAAAGACCGGGGATCACGATCGGTTTGTTGTTCGATCCCTGCAACGATCCAATGACTTTTCCAGTCGCAAAGTCGAACGCGATCACTTCGCCGCTTCCGAAGTTCCCCACCAGCAGATCTCCGGACAGCGTCCCGAAATCCGAACCGGCCAGCGCGATTCCCCAGGGCGCGTTCATGTAATTGCCGTGCTGCAGGCGCATCAGCAGCTTCCCGTTTTCCGCAAACGCATCCACGTAGCCGAGTCCCGGGCCATCCACTTCGTTCTGCTTGCTGGCGTCCTGCTTGGCGAATGTGACGAACAGGGTTGTGCCAATTGCCTGTATGTTGAACGGAGCGTAGCCCGCGGGAATATCGGGGTCGAAAAACGCGTCGGGCGCAAGTGTTTGCAGCTCGAAGTTGGTGTTGTAAGCCTCCACTTTTCCGGAGAAGAAATTAGCGGCATAAAGGGCGTTCAGCCCGGCCGGCAGGCAGAGGCCTTTATAAACGGCGGCGGCGCCGTTATCCACGATGATGGTTGAACTTGGCGCGCCGTTCCAGCCCTGAATCGTCCCGTCTTCAGTGTCGAACAGGAAGAAGTTGCCTCCGAAATCCGTCGTGCTGTTGGCGACGATTCCACTGGGCGCTCCAATGCTGCCCCCCGCCTTTCCCGGCGGAATCGTGACCACCAGGCTTTGGATCTGGCCTTCTCCGTTATAAAGCGTGGAAAGGCCGGAGTTGTTGTCCGACACCCACCAGGGGTTTTCCCCGGAAGCGGCCAGGCCCCAGGGGTTGATCAGGTTCGGGTCGGTGAAAGTTGCCCCGCCACTTACGCTCGAGACGAGTTTCGTGACGGAATACGTTTGGGCGGACAGCGCCGCGGACAGCGTTGCAGCGAGCAGGGCTGTTGTGATGATTTTCATAAGCGATCCTTTGCGCGAGAGTTTGTTTGAGCCGTGTCCCCGGGGACGTTCGTACTCCAGTGTTCGTAGGCTAAAACGCGCGCCCGCGGGCAATCTAGTCGGATTTGTGCCGTTGTTGTAAGGTTGTTGTAAATTCCGTGGAAATGGGTCGCGTGATATAGTTCTAAGGAGCTTGCGCGAGTAGTTTCCATCGCATTCACTCAATCGGAATCAAATGAAAATACACGAATACCAGGCGAAGGCGATCCTGGCGAAGTTCGATGTGCCCGTGCCTCGGGGTGAGGTGGCGTTCACAGTGGCTGAAGCGGAATCCGCCGCCAAGGCGCTCGGCGGCAGCGTCGTTGTGAAGGCTCAGATTCACGCCGGTGGCCGCGGCAAAGGCGGCGGCGTCAAGATCGCCAAGAGCGCCGAAGAAGCCGCTCTCATTGCGGAAAAGATGCTCGGCATGACTCTGGTGACGCACCAGACCGGGCCGGAAGGCCGCCTTGTCCAGCGGCTGCTGGTGGAAGAGACCCTGCCCATCGACAAGGAGCTTTACCTTGGCATCGTGCTCGATCGAGCCACCGGCAAACTGGTGTTCATGGCTTCCGCCGCGGGGGGCATGGAGATCGAAGAAGTTGTAGCGAAAGATCCCCACGCGATTTTGAAAGAAGTGATCGAGCCCGGTTACGGCATGAGTCCGTTTCAGGCGCGCAAGCTGGCGTTTGGAATTGGGATTCCCGCGGCCAGCGTGATTAGCGCGGTACAGGCCATCATCGCCTTGACCAAAGCCTGCGAAGCGAACGACGCGACGCTGGCCGAAATCAATCCGTTCATACTGACCAAAGACGGCAAGGTCTATGCGCTCGACGCCAAGATCAATTTCGATGACAACGCGATGTTTCGTCACCGGGATCTGATGGAGTTGCGCGATTTGAACGAAGAAGATCCACTGGAAGTGGAAGCCTCGAAGTTTGGTTTGAATTACGTGAAGCTGGATGGCGATGTGGCCTGCATGGTGAACGGCGCCGGTCTCGCGATGGCCACCATGGACATCATCAAGTATGCGGGTGGCAGCCCTGCGAATTTCCTCGATGTCGGCGGCGGCGCGAATGCCGAGCAGATCAAGAATGCGTTCCGGATTCTGCTATCCGATAAAGGCGTGAAGGCCGTCCTGATCAATATTTTCGGTGGCATTCTTCGGTGCGACACTCTCGCCACCGGGGTTCTGGCGGCGGCGCGCGATCTAGATGTGAAGGTGCCGATTGTGATCCGCATGGAAGGAACCAATGTGCAGGAGGGGCGTCGGATTTTGAAGGAGTCCGGCTTCAACTTCACGGTTGCTGAGGGCATGCGCGATGCGGCTGAGAAGGTTGTGCGGCTGGCGGGAGCGAAGAACTGATGAGCGTTCTGGTTGATGAAAACACGCGTTTAATCGTGCAGGGGTTTACGGGCCGGGAAGGCACATTTCATGCGACGCAGGCCATCGCTTATGGAACGCGCGTCACCGGCGGGGTGACTCCCGGCAAAGGCGGATCGAAGCATCTGGACCTGCCCGTTTTCGATACAGTGTCGCAGGCTGTGCGCGAAACGGGCGCCAATGCCACGGTCATTTTTGTGCCGCCTCCGTTCGCGGCTGACGCGATTATGGAAGCGGTGGACGCGGGGCTGGCGCTGGTGGTGTGCATCACCGAAGGCATCCCGCAGCTCGACATGGTGAAGGCCTGGAAGTACATGCAGGGCAAACCCAGCCGTCTGGTGGGTCCGAATTGCCCGGGCGTGATTTCTCCAGGGAAGTGCAAGATCGGCATCATGCCGGGACATATCCACAAGCAGGGAAATGTGGGTGTGGTTTCACGATCGGGCACGCTGACTTACGAAGCCGTCGGTCAGTTGACCGCGCTCGGGATTGGGCAATCGACCTGTATCGGAATCGGCGGCGATCCCATCATCGGGACTTCATTTACCGACGCGCTGAAGTTGTTTAACGCCGATCCGGATACGCATGCCATTGTGATGATCGGCGAAATTGGCGGCAGCGCGGAAGAGAGCGCCGCGGAATACGTAAAGGCTCACGTGACTAAGCCGGTGGTGGGTTTCATTGCCGGGCAGACGGCGCCCCCAGGACGCCGCATGGGGCACGCCGGCGCGATTATCTCCGGTGGGTCCGGCGCCGCCCCCGATAAGATCCGCGCGATGGAGAAGGCCGGGATCACCATGTGCGCCTCGCCCGCCGATATGGGCGCGAAGATCAAGAGCCGCCTCGAAGGAATTTCTTAACTATGGAACGTACGTTTTCGATGATTAAGCCGGATGCGGTGAAGGCCGGACATGTGGGCGGGATTCTGGCGGTGCTGGAAAAGGAAGGCTTCAAGATCCGCGGGCTGCGCATGACGCACCTCTCGAAGGCGCAGGCCGGCGCTTTTTATGCGGTGCATCGCGAGCGGCCCTTTTATGCGAGCCTGGTCACTTTTATGACCGAGGGTCCGGTAGTGGCGATCGTGCTGGATCGCGCCGACGCGGTGAAGAAGCTCCGCGAAGTGATGGGCGCCACCAACCCCGCAAATGCCGCCGAGGGCACCATCCGGAAGTTGTTTGCGGAGAGCATCGAGCGGAATGCGATTCATGGCTCCGATGCACCCGAGACGGCCGCGCAGGAGATTCCGTTCTTCTTTACAGGCGCGGATTTACTGTAACTCGAAGCATTGCCGCCATCAACGTCCTGCACTTGGCTGATGCGGTTGGCGGTCGGCCACTCGTGTCGGGTCGCGACTCCCACACCAGCGCAAAGAAGGAGGCAGCTGCCTCCGTATGAGGGGTTGATCGCGAGCATGGTGAGGCCGCCCTCCTGAGCCTTGCGTAGGGACTTGCTCGCGTGCTCGTCTTCCATCCCCGGCCGGTACCTGCGGACGTCGCTGATGTCCCGAGTCGTGAGGTCCTTTGCTGATGTGCTTTCGATGTCGAGAATGATGTTTCCGGCGCAGAAGCCGTCCGCGGCAAGGGCGGCTACACCCGTCGCGGTTAAGACGAATCGCTCTCCTTGGAGGGTCTTGACGAAGACGTGAGCCGTTGCTCCCTCGATCCAAATGCCTTCGAATTCGCCGTCATGAAAATCCTTGAATGAAACCATAAGTAAGGGTCTCACGGATCTTCTTTACAGGCGCGGATTTACTCTAACCCCCAGAGCCTTGTTGCAGCTCAGTTGAGACTGGCAGCCCGTTTTTCGAAGTCTGCCGCAGCGTCGACATCGCCCGTCTGTTTGAAAAGTGCTGCGTGGGACTCGAACATTTGTTTCAAAGCCCTGCCGTACCGCGTTTTCAGCGAATCGTCACTCGCACGTTCGCGAACTCTGGTCAGGATTTCTTCGCCTTCGCGGTAATGAGCCAGCCCATGTTTGGAATCGCCGGTGATTCGAAGAGCGAGACCGACGCGATAGTGAGCGTAGGCCAACTCAGCGTTGTCCCGATTCATAAAGGTCTTGGAGATAGTTAACCCCTGTTGGAACTGCTCCAACGCTTCCGGGAACCGGTGTTGACTCGTTAGCAACTGACCATCCAGCGCGTGCGCTTCGGCGCGCTCAAGCTTTCGGTCTTCGGGAAGTCGACCCACCATCTTCACTCCGCCTCCGAGAAAAAATGGTACTCATGGTGTATCGTTTCGAGTATGCGATTCCGCGTTCAGGTGCTAGCTGCTGCCCTAATTCTCGCATTCGTCGGAGTTTGCCCGTGTCGTGCTGCGGATCTGGCCTTGGTTCACGCAAAGATTTATCCGTCCCCGACCGATCCACCGTTCGAAGACGGCTCCATCGTGATTCACGACGGTCGCATTCTCGCGGTTGGATCCCGTGCGGCTGTCAAAGTCCCACGGGGCGCTAAGGTCATCGACTGCACAGGCCTCGTCGTCACCGCGGGCTTCTGGAATAGCCACGTGCATATCCTTACGCCCGGCTTGATCCACGCAGACAAGCTCTCACCCGAGGAAACCACCGCGCAGCTGCAGGCGATGCTCACGCAGTGGGGATTCACCACGGTCTTCGACATTGCATCCGTCCTCAACAACACGAACTTGATTCGTCGCCGCATTGCGAACGGCGAGACCAAGGGGCCGCGCATTCTTACCGTGGGCGAACCTTTTTGGATCGAGACTCCGATCTACGTCAAAAGTTTTCTCGAAAACAATCACGTCAATATCCCGGACGTCCAATCCGTGTCGGAGGCGGAGGAACGTGTCAAACAGCAGGTCCATGATGGAGCGGATGGAATTAAGATCTTCGCGAACTCCGTCGAGCGGAACGTTATTCTCACCATGCCCGCCGATATGGCGCGAGGCATCGTGGCCGAAGCTCACGCGCTTGGCAAGCCCGTCTTCGCACACGTCTCCAACAATAAGGGAATCGAAGTCGCGCTAGAGAGCGGTGTCGACATCCTTGCCCACACGACGCCCACCGATGAACTTTGGAGCGCGGCCTTTGCGCAGCGCCTGGTCGCAGGGCATATGGCGCTGACTCCAACCCTCACCCTCTGGGAATTCGAGTCCCGCAAAGGCAGCATTTCAGCCGCCGATCTTGAGCAGGGAATGAACCGCGCAGCCGAGCAGTTGAATGCATTCTCGCGCGCCGGGGGTGACGTCTTGTTTGGCACTGATGTCGGCTATACCGACTCGTTCGATACCAGCGAAGAGTTCAAGTGGATGTCTCGTGCCGGCATGAGTTATCAGCAGATCCTCGCGTCGCTGACCACGAACCCCACTCGCCGTTTCGGATTCTCCACGCGCAGCGGACGCATCGCGAAGGGCTTCGACGCAGACCTCGTGGTTCTTCGCGCTGATCCATCCCGGGACGTCGCCGCTTTCTCACACATTCGCTACACCATCCGCAACGGGATGGTTATTTACACCAGCGGATCCTGACTGTAGTCAGAGGGCGCTACGGCTGGAACGGTAGAACCTGTCGAGCATTAGTACCGGGAAGGGCGCTTCGCGCAAGTCGGCCGTGCTCAGGCCAAGGCGTTAGCGTACGTTTTGGTTCCAATGATAGGGGAGCCCTACTCTACTGGCTAAGCTCTTCCGTCCCAATTTCCAACCCCGCCCCCGCGCCGTTCACATCATAAAAATTACCCCTATCTCTCTCCAAATAAACAACTTCCCCAAAAACCCCACCCCAACTTTACAATCCCCGCTGCTACTCTCCAATCGGGAGATTTTCCAGATGCTTCAAAACATCAACGATCG